>WNGN01000052.1_pt1 | contig 157120 bp, 142 predicted proteins | sample 5400561 | NCBI WGS metagenome assembly WNGN01 (sample SAMN13153379, study PRJNA577476) | soil metagenome | isolation source: 115 cm soil or saprolite under Garry oak tree replicate 2 | place: USA:California | collected 2016-06-15 | reverse complement strand
GTCTGCTGCGTAGAAGAACCGGTTGGTGCCGGGGTCCCAGATGACCTGTGGATCGAACACGTTGTCGGTGCAGCCCGCCGTCGCGCACCCGGTGAGCTGGAGCAGCGCCCCCGCGGCGGTCGGGGTGTTGCTGGTCCGGCTGTAGATGGCGGCCTTGGCATTCACCAGCTCGATATACCGGATGGTGCCGATCGCGCCGGTCGAATCCGACGGCGCGTCGGTGGTGTCCCGCTGCCCCGCCCAGTTCCGCACCACGCCCGGTGCCAGCACGGCCCGGGCCGACTGCGCCGGCCGTCCGGCCCGCCGGGCGGCGGCTGCGTTAGCCGCGGCCTTCTGCGCGGCATAGACACCCGCATCGGGGACCCGCAGCGGCACCGCCCGTGCCGTCCCGGGTGTCACGCCGGCCGGAGCCGGACGGTTCAGCCGCAATACTGGCACCGTCCCGGACCCTGCCTGCGGGCCGACGCTGGCCCCAGCCGCGCCCGCCGACACGAGCACCGCGGAGGCGGCCAATACCAGCGCCGCCGCTAGCCCCGGCACCGCCATCGGCATCCGGGGTCGGCCTTTGTGTGCTTTCAGCTGGGCAAGTGATCTGATCATTACTTTCTCCTGTTGCTATCTGGACACCGCCCCGTGCCCTGCGCGGGGGGTGACGCTGATGGGCCCCGTCGCCCCGGGTTGAGGCCCGGGTCACCAGCCGGCCCCAGCCCGGCTGGTCGCCCGAGGTTTCGCACAGACAGCCCGACCCCATCTGCGAGTGGGTGGGGAGGACCGCGATATGCGCGGCTCACCGGATGCTGGGCGTGCACACCAAGGCGGCGCTGCGTGCCTTTCGGTTCAGCTCGGCGAGGTGAAGTGGACGATGGCCGCGCCGCAGCCGACCCCCTGGACCCAGACGTTCTGGACGCCTGGAATGTCCGGGGCGATGTCGTGCTGGGAGACGATCATCTGGGCTTGGAAGGATTCATCGATCCCATCGCCCGCCCGGTAGAAATCGGATTGAAGAACGACAGTGCCGTCACCTGTGGTCGCGGTCTTTTTGGCTTCGTCCGCGGCGCCGGTGCACTTGAACCCGGTGCTCGCCAAGAGCCCCTCAGTGTCCCAGCGGACACCTTGCCCGGCGAGGCAGCCATTCAGAGGCACCATCCCCGCGACATCCTCGGTGCAGCGGAAGCCGCCTCCAGATTGAACGAACCCGGCGCCGGGGTTGAATGCGCCGCCGCCGGTCAGGGAGACGGCGCCGGCGGGAAAGCCGCTGATCTTGACGGCGTTGAAGCCGAAGCCGGTCTGGCCGCCGCTCACTGCCAGCGCCGGGGCCGTGAGCGCGAGGGTGGTCATGGCGGTGGAGGCGAGGGTGAGGGCGAGGAGTGCCCACCGTCGCTTGCTGGTCGTGCTGGGGGACATGGTTGTCCTTTCCGAGTGGGTTGATTCTCGTCTGCCAGGGCTCGGCAGTGCCCTGGGCGCAGCGCTACTGGGTTGTCGCAACCAGGATCGGGGGCGGGTGCGGGCTGTGGCCTCACGGAGCGGCGGTGAGGAACTCCGTGAGAAGCGGGCCGGCCGACGCTGTTAGAGGGCTCGGGCGAGCTGCGACCGGGAGCGGATCTGGAGCTTGCGGAAGACGCTGCGGAGGTGGGTCTCGATGGTGTTCTCGGTGAGGAAGAGCGCCTGTGCGATCTGGCGGTTGGTCATCCCCTCGGCGGCTATGCGGGCCACCCGTAGTTCGGAGGCGGTGAGGTTGCTGCGGCTCTCGGTGGGGTCTCGGCGCGGGCGGGCGCCGGCGGCGATGAGCTCGTCGTGGGCGCGCACAGCGACCGCGTCGGCACCGCAGCCGCGGGCCAGCTCGAGCGCCTCGCGGAGTGGCTCGCGCGCGTCGCCGCGCCGGCCGGCGCGGCGGGTCGCCGCGCCCAGCTCAAGCAGCGCGAGCGCGTGCTCCAGCCGCGCCGGTGACCGCTGGAGGTGTGTGACGGCTTGCTCGAGCAGCCCGATCCCCGAGACTCCCGGCTCAATGAGGCCGAGCGTCCGCAGCGAAACGCCGAGCGGGCCTGGTGCACCGAATGCGCTGCAGCGCTCGAGCTCCTCACGGGCCAGGACACGAGCCTCGTCGTGGCGGCCAAGCGATGCCAGCAGCGGCGCGGCGTCGGCGCGCCACGTGCTGAACGCGGGCGTATGTATTTCCCATGCCCGCTCCAGACGGCCGCAGGCGATCAGATCCTCCAGCGCTTCGCCGGGGTACTGCGAGGCCTCCCTGAGGCGAGCGCGTGTCTGCAGGTAGCGGATGTGGCCTGCTGCCGCGGGCTCGGATCCACCCTGCGCAAAGACTTCGGCGGCTTCGGCCGGTTTGCCCCGGGCGAGCAGAACGTTGGCGAGCGCTATGCGACCGTAGGGGGGGAAGCCCGACAGGCCAGGATGCTCGAGCGCGCTCACCGCATCCGCCTCCGCTTCGGCCAGTGCACCGCGGCGCAGGCAGTGGTAGGCGCGCAGCTGAACCGCCATCGAAAACGCCGGCAGCGACCCGTGGTGCTCCGCCCACTCGATCACCGCGGTGCTGACCCGCGCCCCGTCGTCATCGGCCTGGGCGAGGAGGAGCACCGTCGGCACGATCCAGAACCCACCCGACTCCGGGCCTGGGTCGTCGAGCAGCCGCCCGTTGGCGAACGCCTGCAGGGCCAGCTCGCGCGCCTGCCGGGCCGTCCCGGTTCGGGCGGCATCGTAGGCCGCGGCAGCGACCTGCAGGCGCTCCCCGACCGTCCGGGGGGTGCGGGATGTGCCGGCGAACCGTTCCCCGGTCGCCTGGAGACGACGCCAGACCGTCACACTGCCCCGCACGGCCACCCAGCGGGTCGCCTGCAGCCGCAGTCCCTGCTCGCGCTCGCTGTCGGGCAATTCGTCGATGACCGCCGTGAGATCGGTCATCGCCTCCCCGGGCCGGTGGGCGAGGAAGAGAGCCGAACCCAGCGCGTTCGCCGCTTCCGCGCGCAGCCGCCCATCGGCAAGGTCCCGGGTTGCCTGCCGGAGCTGCTCGATCGCCATCCCCAGTTCGCCGGCCCTGAGCGCGGCCTTGCCCAGCTCATGGACGAGTACAGGTTCGAGCTCCGGCGGCGGCGGCTCGGCAAGAGCTCTCCGGAGGTAGGTGACCGCAACATCGGGGGCGCCGCGGTTGCTTGCGCCGGTGGCCGCCTGCCGCAGCGTGTTCACCGTCGCCGCATCCCCGCCAGGATGGGTCGCCAACAGATGGACGGCGATCCGGTCCGTTGCCTCGCCCGCACCTGCGAGCAGGCGGGCAGCGCCCTCGTGATAACGGGCGCGCTCCCGGGAGCTCAGCTCGGAGTAGACGCTGGAGCGCACCAGCGGGTGGACGAACGCAAGCCACCGGCCGGGCTCGAAGATCACCGCCTGGGCCAGAGCGTCGGCGGCGCTCGAGGCGGCGCCGTCGTCGAGGTCGGCGAGCTGCGCTGCCAGGGTCGGCTCGGCGGGGTCGCCGAGCACGGCGACGGCGCGGGCCAAGGCGGTGCAGCCAGGTGGCAGGCGCCTCAGCCGGGCGCGCACAGCCCGGCCGACGCCATGCGAGCTGAGCTGGCTGGCCAGGCCGGCGTTCTGCCGTCTCGGCGCGAGTCCCCGCCGGTGGAGCTCGCCGAACAGCTCCCGGAGCAGGAACGGGTTGCCTCCGGTCGCCTGCTGGCAGGCGGTGACGAATTCCGGATCGGGCTCCGCGGCCAGGAGCTGAACCGCGAACATGGCGATCGCCTGCTCGCTCAGCCCGCCCGGCTGAAGTACTGCCACCTCGGGGATGACGAGCAGCTCGTCGAGCAACTCCTGGACACGGCCGGGCCCGGTCGGCCTGGTCGCGAGCACAAGTGCCAGCGGCACGCCCGCCAGACGGCGGGCGAGATAGATCAGCCAGCGCAAAGAAGCCACATCCGCCCAGTGCACATCGTCCACCGCCACCAGCAACGGCTGTGCATCGGCCAGATTGACCGTAAGCCAGTAGAGCCCGTGCAGAACGGAAAACGACGGCTCGACGCCGGCCTCCGGATCAGCCGCAAAAAGGACAGGCTTTGCCAGCGCCGCCGCCCCGGCCAGCAGGGCATCCCGCTCCCCGGTGCCATGGGCCATCACCACTGATTCCAGCAGTTGCCGGACGATCCCGAACGGCAACTCCCGCTCCAGCTCACCGCCCCGCGCCGCCAGGACGCGTACCTCGGCCGCCGCCGTCCGAGCGGCCGCGAGCAGACTCGATTTGCCGATCCCGGCCGGCCCTTCGAAGACCACCGCCCCGCCCGAGCCCGCGCAGGCACCGGCGAGCAACCTGCCCACCGTTTCAAGTTCGACGTCACGCTCCGCCAGCGGAGCCACCGGCACCCCCACCAGGCGATTCTAGAAGGGCGCCCGGTGGGCTCCTAGGGCACCGCCGGGCCGCTCACACGATGAGCTTGACCCGGTTGCCATCGGGGTCGAGGACAACGCTCTCATAGGCGCCCAGTTCCCCGGCGCGATGGGGCCGCTCGAGCACCCGGTGGCCGGCCGTGGCGATCACGCTGCTGAGCTCGTCGACGGCGTCGGCGGATCCGAGCGCGAAGCCCAGGTGCACAAGCCCCGGCGCCAGCACGCTGGGGTCCGCACCTTCGCGGCTGCCCGGCAGCTCCAGCAACTCCAAGCGGACACCGCAGAAATCCAGCACGCAGCTGCGAAGCCCGGTGCCGGGGTCCGTGGCAACCGGTGAGGCCATCGCCCCCAGCTGCCGGTAGAAGTCGCACAGGCGCTCGACGTCGTTCGTCGCCAGCGCGATGTGCTCTATCTGGGCGGCCATCGGATGGAACGCGTCGTTGCTCACAGGGCCCTGTTCCGGTACCCCGGCTCACCGTTGCCTCGGTCCCTGCCGCCAGTGCCGCCGCAGCTGTGTCCCGTTCGATAGGCGACCAGCCAGCTCACCGCTGCGTTGATGAACAACCCTGACCCCCGTTTGGTAGATGCCGGGCCGTGCGCGTGCAGAATCGGGAACCGCGACGCCTGCCTTGCTGAGCCGGCAGGCGCGCCGCAGCCCGACGCGAATCGTACCGGCGGCAGGTGCAGATCCGCCGAGCTTGCTTGGGCGGTTCGTGGTCAATGTCGCCTCCTTCGTTCTCGAGCCTCCCGTAACACAAGGCCGTCTCTTTCGCCCCAGGATCACACCGCGCCGCAATCGCTGCCTCACCGGCAACCGGTGGGAATATCCGTGAGATCGGGAGACGCAGCCAGATCTGTGGCTGCCCTGCTGGACAGCGACAAGGCCGCCATGGCGATGGTGGCCCAGGCGGTCGCCATAGCGAGGATGGAGCCTTGTTTTCCAGGTGGCCGTGAAGATAGCTACGGTCGTGGCGGTCCGTCCGAAGGCGGCTCTTATGCCAGCAGCCGTCGCGCCTAAGGCGACGTGGGCAGGCTTGGCTTGAGCGCCCAGGCCTGCACGTCCCGCAGCTACTGCATCCCGGCGAGCGTCCGGCTTGCGGTTAGCCGGTGCAGTCGGGGATGTGCCCGCCGGTTCGCAGTTGGCGGGGTCACCGTGCAGATCCGAGGTGGCTCAGCGATCTTTGACCCCTTGACTGGCCGGCTTCGCCGGCTCTGCCGTATTGACAAATGCCCTGATCGGAGGCCACGGCACTCGATCGGAGCGTGCCTTCAAGGGGCCACTTCACGCGGAGGTTGGCTCTTTTGCTGGCTCTCGTGAGACATAAACATATTCGAAAAATCTTAACTACCAGTCGGGACGGCCGGATTTGAACCGGCGACCCCTTGACCCCCAGTCACCTCCTGCGTGTCGCCAGGCGTGGCCCGACAAGGCTCACTGAGCGCTTGAGCTGCGCAAACAGTGGCTCGGCGTCGGCTGATGTCGCCTGAGGATGGCCTGCGTTGGCTCTTGGAATGGCTCTTTCGGGCGGGGACGCTGGCGCGGAACGCTGCCCTCCGTATGGTCCTGGAATCGACCGAGCCGGTTTCCACCGGCACGTCCTCGATGTAGGCGTGCTCGAAGCGCACGTACGGGAAGCCCCCGCCTGCTGCGAGCCTGCATGACTGCGGGCCTTGGGGAACTGCTCGCCGGTCATATCGATGCCGGCGACCTGCCTGGCCGTGACGACCGATTCGCCGACCCGCAGGTTCCTCCCTGCTGAGTATGAATTGCGAGCAGCGCGGTCAAATGCGCCATCATATGCGCTCATATCTGCTGGTTCGAGGTAGTCGAAGGCGGTCTCCCCGACTGGGGGTTCTGCGCGAACACGTCGCACCGCTCGCATTTCCTGTTGATTTCATAGCTGGGTTGCCGGCCACCGTGGTTTGCGCCCCGGCTGTGGGCCGGGTACTGGGCGGCCGCCCGGTACCCGGATGCGCCCGCGGGGGTGACCAGCCGACCGGCCCGGCATCTGGGGTCCTGATGGTCGGCCTTGCGGGTGAGCAGGTCTCATCGGCGGGGTCAGCCGGTGCGGTTTATCCCGAGACGGTGACTTCGTGCCATAGTCCGCCGTTCAGGTTGAGGTTGTTGCCACGGGCCTGGCCGGGGGCGCTGTCGCCGACATAGGTGTAGAGGGGATGCCTGTTGTAGGTGTCCTGAAGTTGGCCACCTGAGCGTTTGATGCTGCCGAGGTGGCCGGTGACGCGTGGGCCAGCGGCTGGCTTGCCGGTGACTGGTGGCCAGTAGGCAGCGCAGGACCCGTTGCAGGCCGATCTGCTCGGGGTGTCAGTGCGAACCAGTACAGGGTGAGTCCCTTGGCATTGGCCAGGACGGTCGCCCCACCGATCGTCGCGGTCTTCAGGACCACGGCCGCCCTGCTGGGCGTCGCCGGCGCCGGGCCGCCTGCCTGCGCTGCGGCGGCCCCTAGCAACGTCAGGGCCAGCGCCGACACTCCAGCGGCCGCCGCCGCGGCGGCGGGCACGCTTGGCTGCAGCCTGGCCAGCGGCAGCCGCGGCCCTGCGTGCATGGCCGTTTGAGGCCGGGCTGCTGGCACGGCTGCGGCCACCGCAGCACGGCGAATGCGGCCACCTCGATCACCCCGGCGGCAATCCCGGCGCTCGTGCGGACCTCAGTGAACCCGAACAAGCCGGCCCAGACGGACAACAGGTAGCCGCCCAAGATCGCTACGGCGAATCCCGCCCCCCGCGGCAGCCACGGCCCTGCTGCCTGAGGCGAGCAACGCCGCGGTGAGGCCGAAGCCCGCGATCACCTGCAGCAGGAACAGCCACCCGATGACAGGGATCGTCTGGTAGCCGGTCAGGTACAGGTCAAGGTGGATCGCCGCGGTGGCGGCCAGCAGCCCGGCACCGGCCACCCGTAGGGCAAGCCGTTGCGACCGGCTCAACGCTGGGGAGGGATTGCTGGTGACTGCCCCCATTGCCGGGTCACTGGCCGACCCCGTGGTGTGGCGGGGGCTGCGCCCGGGCCGCCAGCCCGCGCCGGTGCCTGCCCTGTCAGTAGCCATAGCCGCCACCGCCGGAGGTGGAAGCAGGCACGGCTGTTCCGGACGCGGTCACCTCGTGCCAGACTCCGCCGGATGCGTTGACGCCGTTGCCCTTGGCCTGGCCGGGGGCGGTGTCGGCGGCGTAGGTGTAGAGGGGACGCCCGTTGTAGGTGGCCTGGGTTGCGCCATTGGCGCGGGTGATGGTGCCGAGCTTGCCTGTCACCCCGGGCCCGGCGGTGACCGGACCGTGCACCGGCGGCCAGAGCTGGGCGCAGGTCCCGTTGCAGTTCGACGTGGTCATGGTGTCCGGGGCGAATGAGTAGAGGGTAAAGCCCTTGGCGGTGGTCAGCACGGTCGCGCCGTTAATCGTCGCGGTCTTGACCGCGCTGCTGGACGAGGAAGAGGCGGCCGGCTTGGCCGCGGCGTGGTAACCGGCCGCGGCTGCGCTGCAGCCGGTGGCCAGCACTGCGAGCAGCGCGAGCCCGGCCGCCGGTCGGGTGATGGTGAACGACATGGCATGTCCTTTCGGTTTGTGAGCGCCGGAGCGCCAGCTTTCGTGCTTCTACATGCGGTACGGGCGGCATGCTTGGCGTGGTTCGGCAGAATTGCCGCAGATTTGCTGCAAGATTTCTGAATGTTTGCTGAAGGCTCGGCGATTGCTTCCGGCGCATGGCGGAGCGCCTTGCGCGGCGCCGGCAGGGCGCTCGGGCGCGGGCGGTGCCTTGGCCAGGCTCACGGCTGGAGCACCGTTTCGAGGTCGATCTCGATGCGGATCTGCGTGGAGACCAGCAGCCCGCCGCCCTCGAGGACTTGGTTCCAGGTCAGGCCCCAGTCTTCGCGGTTGAGGGTGCCGCTGGCGGTGAAGATGGCCCGGTGGCCGCCCCAGGGGTCGGCGGCGTGGCCGAGGTATTCCACGCGCAGGGTGACCGGTCGGGTGATGCCGCTGATGGTCAGCTCTCCGGCCAGCACTCCGCGGGTGGCTTGCCAGCCCGTGGCACGGCCGGAGAAGGTGGCGGTGGGGTGGCGGCCGGTATCGAAGAAGTCCGGGGAGCGCAGGTGGTCATCGCGGGCCTGGCTGCCGGAGTCAACTGAGGCCATGTCGATCGTGACCTCGGCGGTGGACTCGCCGGGCTCCTCGGCCACCACGATCGCCCCGGAAACACCAGTGAACCGGCCGCGGACCTTGGTCAGCATGAAGTGTCGGCCGATGAACGCGAGCTCGGTGTGGCCGGGGTCGATCTGCCACCGGCCGGGGACCGGCAGCTTGGCACCCCCGACCAGGCGGGTGGCGGTCGGTGCGGGCTGAGTCTCAGTCATCGAGTTCTCCTTAGTAGGTGGGTGTGCACGCACATAATATAGGTGCTTGCGCACGCACGCAAGTGGTTAGTAAGATGCCAGCATGACGGAGGACCGGGAAGACCCAGAGGTTGCTGCGTGGCGCCAGCTGCTGGTCGCCCACAGTCGGCTGGTGCCAGCGATCGAACGGGACCTGCAGGCGGCCGGCCAGGTGAGCCTGTCCTGGTACGACGTGCTGCTGGAACTCAACGCCGCCCCCGGCCGCCGGCTGCGGATGAGCGAGCTAGGCCAGCGGGCAGTGCTCAGCCGGACCAGAGTCAGCCGGGTGGTCGACGAGCTGGCCGCCGCCGGGCTGGCCGAGCGGCAGCCCGACGAGGCTGACGGGCGGTCCAGCTTCGCCGCCCTTACCCCGGCTGGCAAGAACGCGCTGCGGCGCGCCTGGCCGGTGTACCGGGAGGCGATCCGCCGCCGCCTCGGCGCCCACCTCACCGCTCAGCAGTGCCGCCAGCTTGCCAGATTGCTTGAAAAAGCCATCGCAGGCGCCGAATCCGACATCTCCGGGAAAGCCGGTCGCTGAGCATCCCCGCCATCCGCGCGATACAGCCATTGTCCGCCCGCGTTCGCGTCTGGGCTCTAGCGAAACCGCGCACTGGTTGCCCCCGGTCTGGGACCGTTTCGGCCGTCGCGAGCCACAGGACCTGGCGCCGGTCTGGTATGAAGCCGTCATGTGGGTTGCCATGAACGCGGCCGAGCGCGAGGAGTTTCTTGCCGACGTGCATGTCGGCGTGCTGAGCACGGCAATAGGCACCGCGGGCCAGACGCTGGCCGTCCCGGTCTGGTACAGCTACCAGCCCGGCGGTCTGCTGACGGTGCTGACTGGCCGCCGGTCGCGCAAGGCCGCGGAGATCCGCGCGGCTGGCCGGTTCGGCCTGTGCGTGCAGGACGACAGCCCGCCCTACCGCTATGTCAGCGTCGAGGGGCCGGTCGTCAGCGAGGAGGAACTCGATCCCGCTGAGCGACTGGCGATGGCCTGCCGCTACCTTGGTGCGGCCGGCGGTGACCGGTACGTCACCGACAACCCGGACCCCGGGCGGGAGAACGTGGCGTTCCGGATGCGTCCGGAGCACTGGCTCAGCCAGGATCAGGGCAAGGGACAAGCCGCCAGGTAGTTCTGCCGCGGACCGGACACCACGAGATATGCCTCTTGCCACGGGCCCTTCTCCCGAACGCACGGCATCCGGGACGTGCCGCCCGAGTAGTGGACGCCGGGCATGCAGGCGATCCGCGAGAAGGCGGCACAGCACGGACTGCGCGTGGAGGCACGGGTATTCTTGTGCCGCAACCCCCGACAAGCTCGGACTCCACGATGGCCACGTCGTAACCCTTGGCGGCCAGCCGCCCGGCGAGTACCTCACCGGCGGGCCCGGCTCCGATCGCGATCACATCAAACGTCGTGCCGTTCATCGACGTCTTCTCCTCTGCTTCTAGCGTGTACTTCTGCGACATTGGTGACATCGCGCCGCACAAATGAACGGGGGGTGAGCCTGCGGCCTTGGAGAAACGTCACTGGTAAGACCCGCGGGCCACGCCGGCACCAACCAATGCGTCACCAGGACGGCATCGCTGCAGCCCACCGACGACCACATCCTCAACCGCCTCATGCTGGAGAAAGCTGCACCGTCGCGGACACCGTCGGCAATGCCACGTCACGTCACAGGCCACAGCCACCGAAGGTGAGGATCACCATGGCCTTCCCATCCTGGCCGGGGAAGCTGCCGGTGCGACACGTGCGCATCGCGCGCCCCACCGACCAGCTCGATGAAGTCGTCCGCTTCTACTGCGAGGGGCTCGGGCTACCCGAACTGGACCGCTTCGCCGGTCATGCCGGCTACCGGGGCGTGCTGCTCGGGCTGCCCGGCATGCGGTACCACCTGGAGTTCACCCAGCATGACCACGGCAGCCCGGGCCGGGCGCCTAGCCGCGACAACCTGCTCGTGCTCTATTTCGGCGACCTGACCCAGGTGAAACAGGTTGCCGCCCGGCTGGCCGCGCTCGGCCATCTGCCGGTGGAGGCGGAGAATCCCTACTGGACCGAGCACGGCGCGGTCACCGTCGAGGACCCCGATCACTGGCGGGTCGTGCTGATGCCGCAGCCGCTGGCGTGAGTGGTAGAGACTATGGTAATCATCCGGCTTGGCGTGCCTGCCGACCTCCCCGCCGCATCCGATGTCTATCGCAGCGCGTCGTTGTCTAATGCGGGTGACCGGGACAACCTGCTGGCCCATCCGGATTACCTGGTTTTGGGGCCGGAGGGGCTGACGCAGGGGCGCACTTATGTCGCGGAAGAAGAAGGGTCGCTTGTTGGCTTCGCCACTTGGATCGAGGCCAGCGGCATCTTCGAACTGGAGGACCTGTTCGTAGATCCAGACTGGAGGCGGCGCGGAATTGCCGCCGCGCTCGTCGACCGTATCGCGCAGGTGCTGCGAGCGCGAGGCGTGGAGCGCCTGGAGGTGACAGCCAACCCTCACGCGATGGGGTTCTACCGCGTCACCGGCTTCATCGACTGCGGCGTCACCGGCACCGTCTTCGGCACCGCGCCGCGCATGGCGCTGGCAATCCAATGACTGGCTTTACCTAATCGGGCGCTCGCGAGGGCCTATCCAGGTTGACCGGTGCAGCCGGGGGATGGTGCCCGCCGGTTCGCAGTTGTCGGAGTCGCCGTGCAGATCCGAGGTGGCTCAGCGATCTTTGACCCCTTGACTGCCGGTTTCGCTGGCTCTGCCGTATTGACAAATGCCCTGGTAGGAGGCCTGGGCACATGATCGGCGCGCGCGTCCAGAAGGGCCATTTCACGATGAGATGGCTCTTTTGCTGGCTCTGGGAGGGACATAAATATATTCGAAAAAACTCTACTACCAGTCGGGACGGCCGGATTTGAACCGGCGACCCCTTGACCCCCAGTCAAGTGCGCTACCAAACTGCGCCACGTCCCGTCCGCCCATGCGGACGCTATGACCTTAGCGTACGGCGGCGAGCACATGCGCCGCCCGGAAGCTCCATCCGTGCCCCCGGCGGCCCCGCGCCAGCGAACCTCAGGTGAACTTGACCTGCGTGTGCACCCGCCGGTAGTGGTTCCCGCCGAACGTGGCCCGCACGAAGCCGTCGATGTAGATGCCGTAGTAGTCGTGGTGCACGTGGTTCCCGGCGATCAACACGGCGATGTGCGTGGCACTGCCGACCAGGATGGTCGTGGTCCGCAGGTCCGGGTGGTTCTTGGCGGGCGGGAACAGGCCGATCATGTCGCCGACGGTGTTGTTCCGGCCGATGTTGTTGTCCAGGATCTCGTTGCCGTCCATGTGCAGCCCTGGCTGGTGGCCGTGGATGGTCACCCCGGCGATGCCGTTGCCGGCGATGCCGTTGCCGTGGCTGGCGAAGTTCCAGGCGACGACGTTGTCGTGCGTCACTCCAAGGCACCCCTATGTGTACATAGTGTGTACAGTTGATAACAAAACGTAGTTCTGCCGGTAGCGCGCCCGGCGGCCGGGACCCGGCGGCGGCCCGGAGCGCCGTATCGCAACGAATTTGGCGCTTCGCCGGGCATTCCGGGAAAGCCCCGTTCGTTATTGGCTGAAGGGGAATGGGTGACCGGGTAGCCGCTTCGGGCAGGCGGGGGCCCCGGCCTACCGATGGAGCGGCAGTCATGACACCAGGCGTGCCCGGGGGCGACGGCGGCTACGCCGACACGCCGACCGCGCCCACCGTGCCGCTCGCCTGGGAGAGCCCGGGCGGGCCCGGTCGGCACGCGCCCACGCAGCCGCTGCCCGGCATCGCCCCCGCCCCGGCGCTGCCGCGCCCGCGACCGGCCCCCCGGCGGATCGCCTCGGACACCCGCGCCACGGCACCGTGGCCGTCCCGCCTGCCCCGGCGGCTGCGCCGGGCCCTGATCACGGTCCTGACCGTCGCGCTCGCCGGCGTCCTCGCCTTCGTCGCCCTGCTGCTGTTGACGCCGTCGGTGGGTACCGCGCCGTCGCTGGCCCAGGCCTTCGACCGGGCGCACGGTGCCGCCTACCCGGGCCCGCCGGTGCCGTCGCGGTTCGCCGCGGCGATCGTGTCCACCGAGGATCACCGGTTCTACTCAGAACCAGGCTTCGACCCGGTCGCGATCGGCCGGGTGATCGCCGGCCGCGTCACCGGGCAGCCCGACCAGGGCGGCGCCACGCTCTACCAGCAGCTGGCCAAGATGCTCTACACGCCGGGCCAGTCGGGCGCAGGCGTCGAGGCGGAACAGGTCGTCCTCGGCATCAAGCTGGACCTCAGCTACTCCAAGCCGCAGATCCTCCGGCTGTACTCCGACGTCGCCTACTTCGGCCACGGGTACTACGGCCTGGCCGAGGCGAGCTGCGGCTACTTCGGCGTGACGCCCGCCGGGCTGAGCTGGGCCCAGGCGGCGCTGCTCGCGGGCCTGGTGCAGGCCCCGACCGCGGACAACCCGGTCTCGCACTACACCGTGGCCCGGGCGCGGGAAGCACACGTGCTGGGCAGGCTGGCCGCCACCGGCGCGCTAACCCAGGCCCAGGCGGCCCGGGCCTACCGTGCGCCGCTGCACCTCGTCGGCGGCCCGGCGCACGGCTGCACCGCGCACTGAAAACATCAGGGTGCATTACGCAGCGGCCCGCACCCCGGCCGCCATGACGGCACCCGGGATCCGGGGCGGGCCAGAAGCCGGCTAGCTCCGGGTGAACGTCCCGCGGCGCGCCGCCCGGCCCGCCGGAGCGTGCCCGTTCTGGTGCGGCGCGCCGTTGCCCGCCTGGGGCAGCCGCTCGGCACCGTTCTGGGCCGCGGGCACCTGGGCGGCGGCCGACGGCTGCCCGGACGGCGCCGTCGGGCCGGGGACGGCGCCGGTGCCCGCCTCGCCGGCCGGGGACATCCGCCACACGAACCTGCGGTAGGACCAGAACCGGAACACCGTGGCGATCGCGATGCCCGTGTTCAGCGCGATGAACTCGGCCAGCTTGTGGTGCTCATTGTGCAGCGCGTAGGCGTTGAACGCCACCACGGCGTCCTGGATGAGCAGCCCGATGCCGTTCAGCACGAAGAAGGTGAGCCCCTCGCGGGGCACGCTGGTGCGCTCGCGGTGCCTGAAGGACCAGTACCTGTTGCCGATGTAGGCGACGGCCGTCGCGATGATCGTGGCGATGGTCGTCGAGGTGACCGGCCCGACACCGTTCGAGTGCAGCAGCGCGTAACCGACGTTGGTGATGGCCAGGCCAATGACGCCGATGATCCCAAACTTGGCGAATTCATGAATGATCTGCCTGAACCGCACGTACAGCCCATGCACCACAGTCACGGGAGGATCAACTCTCTCTCGTCCACAGTCCAGGATCCCCAGCATGATCTCAGCCGGTCACGATGACTCTTGACAGTACCGTCCCCGGCGCACTTGCAAGTACCGGGCGGCCAACTCCGCACTACGTGTCCGCGGATGTCGTGAAATCCCAGTAGGAGGATAGCGGCTGGCCCGGTAACCTCGCGTGAGTGTGTGCCGAACCGATGATCCGCGCTAGGGGTCTGGTCAAGCGGTTCGGGGATTTCACCGCGGTGGACGGGATCGACTTCGACGTGCGCCGCGGCGAGGCGTTCGGTTTCCTCGGGCCGAACGGGGCGGGCAAGTCCTCCACGATGCGGATGATCGGCTGCGTGTCCCCGCCCAGCGGTGGCGAGCTGTCGATCCTCGGCCTGGACCCGGTGGCCGACGGCCCGGTGATCCGCGCCCGGCTCGGCGTGGTGCCCCAGGAGGACACCCTCGACCTCGAGCTGACCGTGCGGGAGAACCTGCTCGTCTACGGGCGCTACTTCGGCATGTCCCGGGAGCTTATCCGCCAGCGCACCGCGAGCCTGCTGGACTTCGTCCAGCTCGGCGACCGTGCCGGGGACCAGGTGGAGCCGCTGTCCGGCGGCATGAAGCGCCGCCTGACGATCGCCAGGTCGCTGATCAACGAGCCGGAGATCCTGCTCCTCGACGAGCCCACCACCGGGCTGGACCCGCAGGCCAGGCACGCGGTCTGGGACCGGCTGTTCCGGCTCAAGCAGCAGGGCGTCACGCTGATCCTCACCACGCACTACATGGACGAGGCCGAGCAGCTCTGCGACCGGCTGGTGGTGATGGACCGGGGGAAGATCGCCGCGGAGGGCTCGCCGCGGGAGCTGATCGGGCGGTACTCCACCCCCGAGGTGCTGGAACTGCGGTTCGACCCGGACCGGCACCAGGTGGCCGCCGAGAAACTGGCCGGGGTGCCCGCCGAGCGCCGGGAGGTGCTTGCCGACCGGATCCTGCTGTACGTGACCGACGGTGACGCCACCCTGGCCGCGGTGCGGGCGCTCGGGCTTGAGCCGCTGACCTCCCTGGTCCGGCGCAGCACGCTGGAGGACGTGTTCCTGCGCCTGACCGGCCGCCGGCTGGAGGACTGATGGCCGCCGCACCGGGAACCCTCGCCCGCCCGGCGCTGCCCGGGGCCGTGTTCGCGGTGCGCGAGCTGCGGTTCTGGCTGACCGACTACCGGCGGACCTGGCGCGGCTCCATCTACTCCAGCCTGCTCAACCCGCTGCTGTTCCTCGGCGCCATGGGCCTGGGGCTGGGCAAGCTGGTCAACGCGCACGGCGACGCGAGGATCGGCGGGGTCAGCTACCTGACCTTCCTGGCCCCGGGGCTGATGGCCGCGACCGCGATGACCACCGCCGTGGGGGAGTCCACCTACCCGGTGCTCGCCTCGGTCAAGTGGGTCAAGACCTACCAGGCCGCCACCGCCTCGCCGCTGCGGCCGGCCGACATCTTCCACGGCCACATGCTGTTCGTGGCGCTGCGGCTGGCCATGAACTGCAGCATCTTCCTCGGAGTCGCGGCCGCGCTCGGCGCGGTGCACTCGCTCTGGGCGCTGGCGGCGCTGCCGGTCGCCGTGCTCACCGGGGTGACGTTCAACGCCACGATCGAGGCGTGGGCGATCACCCGCACCAGGGACACCTCGTTCGCGGTGATCTTCCGGTTCGGCATGATCCCGCTGTTCCTGTTCTCCGCCACCTTCTTCCCGATCACCCAGCTCCCCGGCTGGCTCCGGCCGGTCGCCTACGCCACGCCGCTGTGGCACGGGGTGGCGCTGTGCCGGTCGCTCAGCCTGGGCACCGCGACCCCCGGCGGTGCGCTGACCCACGTGGGATACCTGGCCGGCCTGGCCGTCATCGGGGTAGCCATCGGCAACCGGACCTACCGGTGGCGGCTGTATGTCTGACCTTCACCTGCGGCAGGAGCCGCTGCGCGTCGTGCCCACCGCCGTGGCCACCCGGCCGTGGCGGGTGCTCGGCGGCAAGGGCAGCCTGCACCTGGTGGAGCGGCACGCCCGGGTGGGCCGGCACCTGTGGCTGATGCTGGCCTCCGGCATCGGGGAGCCGCTGTTCTACCTGCTGTCGATCGGGGTCGGGCTCGGCCGCCTGGTCGGCACGGTCGGCGGGGTGAGTTACACCGCCTACGTGGCCCCGGCGCTGCTCGCGACCTCCTCGATGAACGGGGCCATCTACGACTCCACGTTCAACGTGTTCTTCCTGATCAAGTACGCCAAGACCTACGACGCCGCGCTGGCCACGCCGATGCGCGCCCCCGAACTGGCCCTCGGGCAGGTGCTCTGGGCGCTGATCCGCGGCGCCATGTACGCGTTCGCGTTCACCGCGGTGATGCTGGCGATGGGGCTGTTCCGCTCGTACTGGGCGATCGGAGTGCTGCCCGCCGCGGTGCTCACCGGGTTCGCGTTCGCGGCCGCCGGGATGGCCGCGACCACGTTCATGCGGAGCTGGCAGGACTTCGAGTTCGTCACCCTGGCCATCGTGCCGCTGTTCCTGTTCTCCACCACGTTCTTCCCGCTGAGCGTGTACCCCCGGCCGGTGGCGGTCCTGGTGGAGTGCACCCCGCTGTACCAGGCGGTCACGCTGATGCGCGGCCTGGCCCTCGGCATGGTCGGGCCCGGCCTGGCCTGGCGCGCGGCCTACCTCGCGGTGATGGGCCTGGCCGGGCTGTACCTGGCCGGCCGCCGGGTCGGCCGCCTGCTGCTCACCTGAGCGTCGCCGCGGAGCGCGGCTAGGCTGGCAGCACCGGGCCTGCCCCTACCTCCCGCGGGGGCGCCAGGGAAGGGAGAGCCATGGCGGTGACCGACACCCTCACGGAGATCTCGTCCGCGGCCGAACTCACCGAACTGCTGGGCACCCCGACCGGGCGCGCCCTCACCAAGGAGCGCACCCGGCTGCACGCGCGCGACGTCGAGTGGCTCGCCGACGACATGATCGTCAAGGGGCACCGGCCGCGGCTCGCGGTGCTCGTCGAGATCGAGCAGATCTTCTTCCACTGCATGAAGGCGTTCATGCGGTCCCGGCTGTGGGAACCGGAATCGTGGCACCCCGGCGCGGTGCCGCCGCATGCCCAGATCGTCAAGACCGTCCAGCCGTGCCAGGAGACCCTGGAGGAGCTGGAACGCCACTATGGCCCGCGGTACGAAGAACTGCTGTACGGGTAACCGTTGATACCGGGAGACGAGCGGTCACCGCCGGCCGTGGCCGGCGGCACCGAACCGGCCGCGGGCCAGCGGGATCCGGACACCAGTCCCGGTCCCGGGGCTGGCCAGCGCGCCGCGAAGGACCCGGTCACCTGGGTGATCGCGCTGGCCGCGTTCGTCGTCTACGACACCATCGCGGTGTTCCGGTACCTGCGCCTCGACCCCGGTTCCTGGGACCTGGGCATCTTCACCGAGTACGTCAAGCAGATCGCCCACGCCCGCGCGCCGGTGGTCTCGATCAGGGGCGCCGGGTTCAACCTGCTCGGGGACCACTTCCAGCCCATCGTCGGGGTGCTCGCCCCGTTCTTCCGGGTCTTCCCGACGCCGGAGACGCTGCTCGTCGCCCAGGCCCTGCTCACCGCGGCCTCGGTGGTCCCGGTCTGCCGGGCCGCGCAGGAACTGCTCGGCACCTGGGCCAGCCGGGGGATCGGCCTCGCCTACGCCTTCTCCTGGGGCCTGCAGCAGATGGTCAACTTCGACTTCCACGAGATCGCGTTCGCCGTCCCGCTGCTGGCGTTCTCGCTGTCCGCGCTGGTGCGCCGCCGGCTATGGCCGGCCGTGCTCTGGGCGCTGCCGCTGGTCTTCGTCAAGGAGGACCAGGGGTTCACGGTCGCCGTGATCGGCATGGTCATCGCCGGGACCGGCGCGGTCATGCTGCGGGCCGCCCGGCGGGGCGCCGCCGCCCCGGTGCCCGGCCGGGACCCCGCGGGGCAACCGGAGCCCGCCGCGTGGATCCGGGCCGGGACGCTGCTGGCCGTGTGGGGCCTGGCCTGGTCGGTGCTGGCGATCACGGTCCTTATCCCGCACTTCAACCCGGCGCATCACTACCCGTACTGGTACGACGGGGGAGTGGTCGGCCCGGGCGCCCGCCCGTCGGTGAGCGGGCTGCTGCACCAGCTCACCCAGTCGGGCCACGAGAAGCTGTGGACCACGTACCTGATCCTGCTGCCCGTCGCGTTCCTCGCGCTGCGGTCCCCGCTCGCGCTGGTCGCGGTGCCCAGCCTGGCGCTGCGGTTCATCTCCACCAACAGCTACTTCTGGGGCACCGGCTGGCACTACGACGCGACCGTGATGCCGATCGTGTTCCTGGCCGCGGTGGACGGCATGGCCAGGTTCCGCGCCGCGTCGCGGCGTCGGGCGGCCGGCCGCCACCGCGGGGTGCCCTGGCTGCCCGCCCCCGGTGAGGCCGTGGCCAGGTACGGCGCCGCGGTGATGGTCGTCATCGCCGGCTGGCTGGCCTTCCGGTTCCCGCTCGACACGCTATGGAGCCCGGGGACCTACGAGATCGCCCCGCACGTCAGCGCGGAGAACGCGGCGATGGCCCGGGTGCCGGACGGCGTGACCGTGGAGGCGACGCTGACCATGCTGGCCCCGCTGTCGGCCCGCGACGACACGTACTGGATCGGCAGCTACCCCAACCCGGCCCCGGAGTACGTCGTGTTCGATGAGGACAACAGCGGCTGGAGCCCGCCGCCGGCCAACGTGCTCACGTTCGTGGAGCAGCGTCACCCGGGCTGGTCCTACCAGCGGATCTTCTCCGGCGACAACGTTTTCGTGTTCCGCCGGGCCGGCCGTACTGGCGGGTAGCCCGGGGCTGGCAGGGGGAAACATCCCCGATAGAGTCATTGCGGCAACGCCGGGAGGAAGCCATGGACTTCGGGCACGACGAACGGACCCACGAGCTTTGCGCACAGCTCGAGTCCTTCATGGACAGCCACATCTACCCGGCGGAGCCGGTCTACCACGAACAGGCCGCCCAGGCCGCGCGGGACGGCGACCCGTGGCGCCGCCCGCCCGTCGTCGCCGAGCTGAAGAAGGCGGCCAGGGAGCGCGGGCTGTGGAACCTGTTCCTGCCCGGGCACTCCGGCGGCGCCGGGCTGACCAACCTGCAGTACGCGCCGCTCGCGGAGATCACCGGGCACAGCGCGGCGCTGGCCCCCGAGGCGCTGAACTGCGCCGCCCCCGACACCGGCAACATGGAGGTGCTGGCCGAGTTCGGCTCGCCGGAGCAACAGGCCCGCTGGCTCAAGCCGCTGCTCGACGGCGCGATCAGGTCCGCGTTCTGCATGACCGAGCCGGACGTCGCCTCCTCCGACGCGTCCAACATCGCCACCCGGATCCAGCGGGACGGGGACTCCTATGTGATCAACGGCACCAAGTGGTGGTCGTCCGGGGCGATGGACCCGGCCTGCGAGATCCTCATCGTGATGGGCAAGACCGACCCGGGCGCCGACCGGCACCGGCAGCAGTCGATGATCCTGGTGCCCAGGGACACCCCCGGCATCAGCATCCGCCGCGGCATGCACCTGTTCGGCTACGACGACGGTCCGCACGGCGGCCACGCCGAGGTCGTCTTCGACGGCGTCCGGGTGCCGGCCGCGAACCTCATCGCCGAGGAGGGCAGCGGGTTCGCCATCGCCCAGGCCCGGCTCGGCCCGGGCCGGATCCACCACTGCATGCGGCTGATCGGCAGCGCCGAGCGGGCGCTGGAACTGATGTGCCGCCGGGTCACCCAGCGGACCGCGTTCGGCCGGCCGCTCGCCGAGCAGGGCGTGATCCAGGACTGGATCGCCGAGTCACGGGTCCGCATCGAGCAGGCCAGGCTGCTGGTCCTCAAGACCGCCTGGCTCATGGACACCGTGGGCAACAGGGGCGCGCACACCGAGATCCAGGCGATCAAGGTCGCCACCCCGGCGATGGCCGAGTGGGTGATCGACAAGGCGATCCAGGCACACGGCGCGGGCGGGGTCAGCCAGGACTTCCCGCTCGCCCACATGTGGGCCGCGGCCCGGTCGCTGCGCTTCGCCGACGGCCCCGACGAGGTGCACAAGCGCTCCCTCGCACGCCGCGAACTGCGCCGCTACCTGACGCCGGCCCCCAGCACCCACGCCGCCAGCCAAGGATGACACCGGAAAACTAAGGAGAAGCAAACAGATGCCAACCGACTCATCGCGGGTCGCCATCGTCACCGGCGCGGCCCGTGGCATCGGCGCGGCCACCGCCAAGCGGCTCGCCTCCGACGGCATGGCGGTCGGCGTGCTCGACCTGGACGCCGGCGCCTGTGCGGGCACCGTGGACGCGATCACCGGGGCCGGCGGGCAGGCCGTCGCGGTGGGCGCCGACGTGAGCGACGCCGCCCAGGTGGAGACCGCCGTGGCGAAGGTCGCCGCGGACCTCGGCCCGCCGGTGGTCCTGGTCAACAACGCCGGGATCATCAGGGACAACCTGCTGTTCAAGATGTCCGAGGACGACTGGGACATGGTGCTCGGGGTGCACCTGCGCGGCGCGTTCCTGATGAGCCGGGCCGCGCAGAGGTTCATGGTGGAGCAGCGCTTCGGGCGGATCGTGAACCTGTCCTCCAGCTCCGCGCTGGGCAACCGCGGCCAGGTCAACTACTCCGCGGCCAAGGCCGGCATGCAGGGCTTCACCAAGACGCTGGCGATCGAGCTCGGCCCGTTCGGCGTCACCGCCAACGCCGTGGCACCCGGGTTCATCGCCACCGACATGACCGCCGCCACCGCGGCCCGGGTCGGCATGGGCTTCGAGGAGTTCCAGGAGGCCGCGGCCAGCAGGATCCCGGTCCGCCGGGTCGGCCAGCCCGGCGACATCGCGAACGTCATCTCGTTCCTGGTCAGCGAGGGCGCCGGCTTCGTATCCGGGCAGGTGATCTACGTGGCCGGCGGGCCGCTGTGCTGACCGGGGCCGACGGCCAGGCCGCTGGCCTGCGCCAGCAGGTCCGCGACTTCCTGGCCGGGCATGACCCCGCGGCGATGCCCCGGCTGGAGTTCCTCCGCGCCCGGTTCGACGCCGGGCTCGCCTGGGTGCACTACCCGGCCGGGCTCGGCGGCCAGGGCCTGCCCCGCTCCCTCCAGGCCGCGGTGGACGCCGAGTTCGCGGCGGCGGGCGCCCCGGACAACAACCCGGCCCGGATCGGTATCGGCCTGGGCATGGCGGCCCCCACGATCCTGGCGTATGGCAGCGAAGAGCAGAAGCAGCGCTGGCTGCGGCCGCTGTGGACCGGCGAGGAGGTGTGGTGCCAGCTGTTCAGCGAGCCGGGCGCCGGCTCCGACCTGGCTGGCCTCGCGACCCGGGCGGCCCGAGTGAAGGGGGATAGTGAAGGGGGAACGGGGAGGCGGGTGGGGGGTGGGGACGGGAACTGGCGGGTCACCGGCCAGAAGGTGTGGACCTCCATCGCGCACGCGGCGCGCTGGGGGCTGCTGCTCGCCCGCACCGACCCGGACGTGCCCAAGCATGCCGGCCTCACCTACTTCGGCCTGGACATGACCCAGCCGGGTGTCGAGGTCCGCCCGCTGCGCCAGCTCACCGGCGAGGCCGAGTTCAACGAGGTGTTCCTCACCGACGCCGTGGTCGCCGACACCGACCGGATCGGCAGCGTCGGCGAAGGCTGGCGGGTCGCGCAGGCCACGCTGATGAACGAGCGGATCGCCATCGGCGGCGGCGCGCTGCCCCGCGAGGGCGGCATGGTCGGCCTGGTCGCGTCCGCCTGGCGGGAGCACCCGGAGGCACGCACGCCGGGCCTGCACGACCGGCTGATCCGGCTGTGGGCCGATGCCGAGGTGGCCAGGCTGGCCGGGGCGCGGCTGCGGCAGCAGCTCGCGGCGGGGACGCCGGGGCCGGAGGGCTCCGCGGCGAAGGTCGTCTTCGCCCGGCTCAACCAGGAGCTGTCCGCGTTCGATCTGGAGTTCGCCGGGGCCGGCGGGCTGCTCTACGACGGCTGGACCCTGCGCCGGCCGGACACCGTCAGCTTCTTCGGCCGCGGCCCGGGCTACCGCTACCTGCGCTCCCGCGGCAACTCCATCGAGGGCGGCACCTCGGAGGTCCTCCGCAACATCATCGCCGAGCGGGTGCTCGGGCTGCCCGCCGAGCCGCGCACCGACACCCGCGTTCCCTGGAAGGACCTGCCGCGGTGAGCACCACGACAGAAAGCACCGAAGGCACCAGGTCCCCTGGAGCCATGCCCGACCTGCGTTACAGCGATGCCGAGGAGCAACTGCGGGCCGTGGTCCGCGACCTGCTCGCCGACCGGAGCCCGTGGCCGGCGGTGCTGGCCAGGGTCGACGCGGGCGAGGCCGACGACCTGCCGCTGTGGCACGCGCTGGCCGGTGACCTGGGCTGCGCCGGGCTGCTGATCGGCGAAGGCCACGGCGGGGCCGGTGCCAGCTACCGCGAGGCCGCGGTCGTCGCGGAGGAGACCGGGAAGGCCGCCGCCTGCGTCCCGTACCTGACCAGTGCCGTGATGGCCACCACCGCGCTGCTGCGCACCGGTGACGGCGAGCTGCTCGCCGGGCTGGCGTCCGGGCAGCTGACCGCCGCGCTGGCCGTCGGCTTCGCGCAGATGCCGCCCGCGCCAGGCGCGGGAAGCGGCCCCTGGCCGGTCCGGGTGGGCCAGCCGGAGGACGGCGACGCGCCCGGCGTGGCTCGGCTCAGCGGGACGGTCACCGGGGTGGCCGGGGCGCTGGCCGCCGACGTGCTGCTGGTGCCCGGCGACGGCGTCCCGCAGCGCCTGTACGCGGTGGACGCCACCGGGGCAGGGGTGACCCGGGCGCCGCTGGTGTCCCTGGACGCCACCCGGCCGCTGGCCGACGTGACCCTGGACCGGGTGCCCGGGCGGCCGCTGGCCACCGGCGAGGACGCGGCCCGCGCCGTGGCCGCCGCGCTCACCGCCGGGGCGGGCGTGCTCGCCTCCGAGCTGTTCGGCGTGGCCGAGCAGTGCCTCGGGATGACCGTCACCTACGTCAAGGAACGGCACCAGTTCGCCCGGCCGGTGGGCTCGTTCCAGGCGCTGAAGCACCGCCTGGCCGACGTGTGGGTGGCGGTGACCCAGGCCCGGGCGGCGGCCAGGTACGCCGCCGCCTGCCTGTCCGCGGGTGACCCGGACACCCAGGTCGCGGTGGCCCTGGCCAAGGCGGCGTGCGGGGACGCGGCCGTGCTCGCCGCGCAGGAATGCGTGCAGCTGCACGGCGGGATCGGCTTCACCTGGGAACACCCCGCGCACCTGCTGCTGAAGCGGGCCAAGAGCGGGTCGCTGGCCCTGGGCACGCCGGACCGGCACCGGGCCGCGCTGGCCGCCCTGGTCAACCTGCCGCCACCGCCCGGCGGCTGAGCAATAGTGATGAACGCGTGAGTTCATGAGCATCTTTGCTGATGAATGTCACAATCATCGGCAACGGATCTGCGGGCGAGGGAAGAGGCAGTGATGCGGTCGGTCGCGGGCGCGGGCGTGGTGGTCACCGGGGGAGGCAGCGGCATCGGGGCCGCGCTGGCCCGCAGGTTCGCCGCCGAGGGCGCCCGGGTGGTGGTCAACGACCTGAACGGCGCCGCGGCGGCACGGGTCGCGGCGGCGTGCGGCGGCACCCCCGCGCCCGGCGACGCGGCAAGCGAGGAAGGCGTGGCCGCGCTGGTCGCCGCCGCCACGGAAGCGCTCGGCGAGATCGACATGTTCTGCGCGAACGCCGGGGTGGCCAGGGAGGCGGACAGCGAGGACGACTGGGAGGCAAGCTGGCAGGTCAACGTGATGGCGCACGTCCGCGCCGCGCGGCTGCTGCTGCCACGCTGGCTGGAACGCGGCAACGGCCACCTGATCTGCACCGTGTCCGCCGCCGGGCTGCTCACCATGCTCGGCTCGGCGCCCTACTCGGCCACCAAGCACGCCGCGCTCAGCTTCGCCGAATGGCTGGCCGCCAGCTACGCGCACCGCGGGCTCACCGTGCAGGCGCTGTGCCCGATGGGCGTGCGCACGCCCATGCTGGACGGAATCTCACCGGCCGGGGAGATCATCCTCGGCGAGACCGCGATCACCGCCGAGGAGGTCGCCGACGCCGTCATCACGGGCATCGCCGGGGGCGGCTTCCTCATCCTGCCGCACCCCGACGTGGCCCGGATGTACGCGGGCCGCGCCGCCGACACCGACCGCTGGCTCCAGGGCATGAACAAGCTCCAGGTCCGGGTCGAGGCGGCGGGGTAGCGCCGGTGCCCCGCTCAGGCAGGCATGCGGTACCGGTAGACGCGGGTGTCCCGCTCCTCGAACCCGGCCCGCTCGTACAGCCGCCCGGCCGCCTTGCGGGACGGGCGCGAGGTCAGGTCCACCGTCCTGGCCCCGGCCGCACGGGCCAGGCCGATCGCCTCGCTGGTGAGCGCCTCGCCGATGCCCTGGCCCCGGACCGCCTCGTCCACCACCACGTCCTCGATCCAGGCACGGAACCCGGTGGGGATCGGGAACATCGCCAGGGTGAGCGTGCCGATGATCGTCCCCTCCGCCCGGGCGACCAGCAGGGTGACCGCTGGCGAGCCCACGATCGCCTCCAGGGCGCCGCGGCCCGGCGGGCCGGTGGTCGCGGACAATTGCGGCACGAGCCGGGCAAACGCCGCCACCAGCTCGTCGGTCACCTCGTGAACTACCTCAACAGTCACGCCGGGCAGGTTACCGTTCCCGGCGCCGCGCGGCGGTAAGGCACGGGCGTGGCGAGCAAGGCACTGGTGCTCGGCAGCGGCGGCATCACCGGCGCTGCCTGGGAGGTGGGCCTGGTCGCCGGGCTCGCCGCCCGCGGCATCGACCTGACCGCCGCAGACCTGGTCCTGGGCACCTCCGCCGGGTCCCTGGCCGGTGCCCAGCTCCTGTCCGGGGCCCCGCTGGCGGAGGTGTACCAGGCGCTGTGCGTGCCGTCCGAGGTCGCGGTCAGCGCCACCATGGGCCGGGCGCTGATGCTCCGCTACGGCCTGGCGGTGTTCACCCCCGGCACCGCGGCCCGGGCCCGCAAGCGGCTCGGCCGGGTGGCGCGGGCCTCCCCGCCGCTGGCCGAGGCCGAGCGCCAGGCGGTGATCGGCGCCTGGCTGCCCAGCCATGACTGGCCCGCCCAGCGGCTGGTGATCACGGCCGTGGACGCGAAGACGGGGGAGTGCGCCTCGTTCGACTCGGCCAGCGGGGTCACCCTGATCGAGGCGGTGAGCGCGAGCTGCGCAGTGCCCGGCGTCTGGCCGCCGGTCCAGATGAACGGGCGGCGCTGGATGGACGGGGGGATGCGCTCGGCGGCCAACGCCGACCTGGCGGCCGGCTTCGACCGGGTCGTGGTGCTGGCACCGCTCTGGCGGGGCATGCGGGTCATGCCGCCCGCGCTGCGCCAGTGCCAGCAGCTCGCCGAGGGCGGCAGCGCCGTGGTACTGGTCACGCCGAACGCCGAGTCGGTGGCCGCCATGGCCAACCTGCTCGATTCTGCGCACCGCGGCCCGGCCGCGGTGGCCGGGTACGCGCAGGCGGAAGCGGCCCTGCCCGACGTGGCCGCGCTGTGGACCGGCGCGCGCCCTTCCCCCGCGCCGGCCGCCGTTCACCCCGAACCAGGCCCGGCCCCGCTCGGTGCCGACGATTGACGCGGGCCCGGGCCCCGGCGCTCAGACGGGGATGCTGACCAGGGTGGAGCCGCTCACCAGGGTGACGTCGATCCGGGACAGGTCGCCGGTCTTGATGGTGGTCCAGCCCACGAGGCTCACGGGCGCGGGATGTGCGGGCCCCCCGAACTCGACTGGCGGCAGGAACCAGGTGGCTATCACGAACCGCTTCCCGGTCGTGGACACCGCCACCATCTGGCACTCCTTCGGCCCGCGGATCTTGGACAGGTCCAGCGTGACCTGCGTGCCAAATGGCTTTTTCACCAGGCCGACGGTGCCGACGACTCCCGTCGCGGGATCGGTGGCCGTGATCGGGTGCGCTATCGCGGCCACCGGCGGGGACTGTGGCGCGACGGCACGCCCGACGATCAGGCCCCCGGCGAGCAGGGCCACGGCCGCCGCCGCGGCCAGCACGGACTGCCAGCGAACCCGGCGGCGCTGGGACTGCGCGCGCCGCCGGACCAGGTCGGTGACGCTGGCCTCGTCGGGCTCGTCCGCCGCGGCCTCCACCGGGCCGATGCCGGTCAGCAGGCCCTTCATGTCCGACAGCTCGGCCAGTTCCGCGGCGCAGGCCGGGCAGCCGGCCAGGTGCTCCTCGAACGCCTGCCGGTCCGCCGGTTCCAGCAGGCCGAGCGCGTAGGCGGCAACGTCGGTGTGCGCGCTGCTCACGGACTCGCCGCTCATGCCGACACCCCCCGTTCCGCCAGAACCACGCGCAGCGCCTTGAGCGCGTAGTAGACCCGCGACTTGACCGTGCCCACCGGGATGCCGAGCACCTCGGCCGCCTGGTTCACCGTGCGGTCCCGCAGGATCGTCTCGTTGAGCACCTCGCGGTGCGCCGTGGACAGGGCCTGCAGCGCCTCGGCCACGAGCACCTTGCGCAGCAGGTTCTCCGTCTCGTCATCGGCGACGGGTGCCAGGTCTGCCACGGCGCCCCCAATCTCCGGCGGACGTGCGCGCTTGCGCCGTTGCTCGTCGATCACGATACGCCGCGCCACCGTGGCCAGCCAGGGCATCAGCGACGGCCCGGACAGGTCCAGCCGCCGGGCCTCACGCCAGGCCCGGACCATCGTCTCCTGGACGATGTCCTCGGCCTGCTGCCGGTCGCCGGCCGTGAGACGGAGCACGAACAACAATAACGGCCCCCGGTACTGCCGGTAGAGCTCGGTGATCATCACGTCGTCGTCGCCGGCCGTGCCGGTGAGCCGGACACCGCCGCCGGTGCCGCCCGGGCCGCCCCCGCGGCGGGCGGAACCAAAGATCCCCATTCCGGAATTGAACCATTGCGGCGTGGCCGCGCGTACCCCTGCCCAACTGACCACGGCCCGGCGCCCGCCGGGCCGCAAGCCAGACGGGGGCGGGGGAGCCGCCGCCGTAACAGGAGGACCAGCCATGAGCAGTACCCGACCCACCATCCGAAGCATCCTGGCCCCCACTGCCTCGAAGGCCGCAGCGGCCGCCGCCGCAGGAGTGGTCGCCGCGGCGCTGAGCCTGACGGCGACGGCCGGGGCGGCCACGCAGGCGCCCGCGCGCCACACCGCCGCGACGTCGTTCTCCTTCGCGCTCAAGCCGTCGTCCGCCGCCATCTCGGCGTGCCTGCCGAAGGCGGGCGGGCACGTCACCATCACCCCCGGGGCGCTCAACGACACCATGACGGTCAACCTGCACGGCATGCCGCCCAACGCGGGTTTCGACCTGTTCGTCATCCAGCAGCCCACCGCGCCGTTCGGTATCTCCTGGTACCAGAGCGACATCCAGGCCAACAGCAACGGGTTCGGCAGCGCGACCGTCAGGGGCATCTTCGACGCCGAGACGTTCTCGGTGTCCCCGGGCGGCACCACCACGTTCGCGCCGACTCACCAGTTCCACCTCGGCGTCTGGTTCAACGACCCCAACGTCCCGTTCAACCTGGGCTGTGAGCCCGGCGCCCCCTCGGCGATCGTGACACCGTTCAACGGCGAGCAGAACGCCGGCATCCAGGTCGTGAACACCGCGCAGTTCCCGGTCAACGCCGGGCCGCTGTCCCACGTCCACCGCTGATAGCCGGGCAGCAAAAGACGGTGCCGGCCCACCTCAGGTGGGCCGGCACCGTCGCGCGCTGTGCTACCCCGGGGGAGCGACCCCCCGGTGGGTCAGCTGGCGTAGTCGAGCAGCGGCTGGGCGCGGCTTGGGTGGCGCAGCTTGGACAGGGACTGCTTCTCCAGCTGGCGGATCCGCTCCCTGGTGAGGCCGAGCGCCCGCCCGATCTCGTCCAGCGTGTGCGGGTTCCCGTCGTAGAGGCCGAACCGCATCGCCATGATGGTCGCCTCCCGCGGCGTCAGCGCGTCCAGGGCGTTCCTGAGCTGGTCCGCCATGAGCTGGCGGTCCACAAGCTCGGACGCCTCCGGCGCGTCCACGTCCTCGATGAGGTCACCGATGCTGGTCTCGCCGTCCTCGCCGATGGTGGAGTCCAGGCTGATCGGCTGGCGGCTGGTGCGCAGCAGCTCCTCGATCTGGTCCGGGGTACGGTCCAGCTCCACGGCCAGCTCCTCCGGCGTGGGCTCCCGGCCGAGCCGCTGGTGCATGTCCCGCTCCACCCGGCTGAGCTTGGACAGCATCTCGAGCACGTGCACCGGCAGCCGGATCGTGCGGGCGGCGTCGGCGAAGCCGCGCTGGATCGCCTGCCGGATCCACCACATGGCGTAGGTGGAGAACTTGTAGCCCTTGGTGTAGTCGAACTTCTCCACGGCCCGGATCAGGCCCAGGTTGCCTTCCTGCACCACGTCGAGCAGGGACAGCCCCCGGTCGCTGTACTTCTTGGCCACCGAGACCACCAGCCGCAGGTTCGCCTCCAGCATGTGAGCCTTGGCGCGCCTGCCGTCCTCCGCGACGAGTTCCAGGTCGTGGCGGTAGCCTGCGTCGAGGTCCGGCTCGGTCTCCAGCTTGTACTCCGCATAGAGCCCGGCCTCGATGCGCTTGGCCAGGTTCACTTCCTGCTCGGCGGTGAGAAGGCTGGTGCGGCCGATCGACTTCAGGTAGGTGTGGACGGAGTCGCCCATCGTGGAGGTCTGGTCATCCAGGTCCACCTCGGCCACGGGCGCGGCGGCCTCGGCCAGCGTCTGGGCGCTCATCAGCGCCTCCGCCTCGGCGTCGAGCCCATCCGTCCCCGCGATCTCGGCGATCTCCTCGGGGGCCGGCTCGGTCTGCACAGTCTGCATGACGTCCTTACTGGTTCCAGTCCCGTTCTGGGCAGGGGTTTTCGCGGCAGCGGCCGTTGCCACGGCTCGCTTCGCGCCCGACTTGGCCGGCCCGCCGGCGGTGGTGGTGCGCTCAGCGGCCTTCCGCGCGGGCCCGGTACGTACGGTCCTCGGCATGAGGCACCTCCTTCCCTATGCGCGCGTCACGGCGGACGCATCGCTTGGCGGCCCCCGGCGTAGCGCCGTCGTCGCGGGAACGGCACCTTCGAAATCGGCTGGTACTGTGAAGCGCGGGCACTTACTAGAACGCTCGGCGCGCGCGATTGTTCCCGTGGCGCTCAGCCATGCTCGCCGCATGCGGCTTCGCCGTGGCCCGCAGTGCTTTCCCGGGGGCCGAGCCCCCGGACCCCCACGTGCGACGGCTGGCGTTTGCGCGCGCCGGGGGCCCTCCGCCGCTTCGATGGGCGTCAGGCCTCCGTCCCGTTCGCTGCCGCGCTTACCGTAACCATCAGCTAGCGTGATCCCTTCCAAGCCCGGCGCTCAGCCTCGCTGCCCACTTATCGCAACCATCAGCTAGCGTGATCCCTTCCAAGCCCACGGAGGGTGGCGAGATCGGGCTTGCCGGAGGGGAGCAGGGGCATCGCGGGGACGACGAACAGGCCGCGGGGGGCGGCGTAGGGGGGGAGCTTGCGGCGGACGGCGGCGCGGAGTTCCTCCAGGCGCGGGGGGTTGGCGAGGGATGCGGGGACTATCACGGCGGTGACTCGCTGTCCCCACTGGGAATCCGGTTCGCCGAAGACCGCCGCCTCGCGGACGGTGGGGCAGGCTTCCAGGATGGCGGCGACCTCGGTGGGGGAGACCTTGTGGCCACCGGTGTTGATCATGTCGTCAGCGCGGCCGTCTACGGAGAGAAGGCGGCCGTCTGGGCTGATGTTGCCCAGGTCGGAGGTGGTGAACCAGCCGTCCTCGTCGATGGCGGTTTCGGTGAGGCCGGGGCGGTTGCGGTAGCCGGAGAACAGGACCGGGCCGGTGATCTGGATCCGGGCGTCCGGGGTGGTGCGGAGCCGGACGCCGTCCAGGGGGAGCCCGTTGTACACACAGCCGCCGCAGGTCTCGGACATGCCGTAGGTGGTGATGACCCTGGCTCCCGCGGCCCGGGCGCCGGCCAGCAGGCCGGACGGGATCGCCGCGCCGCCGAGCAGGATCGCGCGGAACGCGGACAGCCCCGCGCCCGCGTCCAGCATGCGGCGCAACTGGGCGGGAACCAGGGAGGTGTATTCGCAGCCGAACGCGGCCAGGTCGCGCCGCGCCGGGACCAGGCGGTCGACGACCACGGGCGCCGTCCCGGAGATGATCGACCGGACCAGGATGCCGAGGCCGGCGATGTGGCTGGTGGGCAGCGGGCACAGCCAGCGGGCGCCGGGGCCGGCGCCGATCCGGTCCAGGCTTGCCCGCGCCGAGGCCCGCAGCGCGTCCGCGCTGAGCTGGACCCCCTTGGGCTCGCCGGTGGAACCGGAGGTGGCTATCACGACCGCGGTGCCGTCAGGCAGGTCCTCCCCGCGGCCCGGTGGGTCCGGGCGGGCGGCATCGGGGCGCCATCGTATTTCACCGTCTTGTGTTTCTACAGTGGCTGGAGTGAAAGCGTGCAGCAGATCGGCGACCTGGGCCTCCGGCAGGCCAGGGTCCAGCGGGAGGATCGCCGGGCCGGTGCCGTCCAGCGCCGCCGCCAGCGCATCGAGCAGCCGGCCGGCTCCGGCGGCGGGCGGGAGCAGCAGGGCGTGCAGGGGACGTGCGGCCATCAACGTAAGGTTAACGGGCAAAACTCCGGCGGAAGGGGAGGGGCAGGCGTGACCGAGTGGCAGCGGCCGGAACCCCGGCCGTGACCGCCCCGGCCTTCGACCAGGTGGCGGGCCTGCTGGACTCGATGCGGGCGTTCGCCATCCCGATGCGGACCCGCTTTCGCGGCATCACGGTGCGCGAGGGCGCGCTGATCGAGGGGCCGGCCGGCTGGGGTGAGTTCTCGCCGTTCGCCGAGTACGGGCCCCGGGAGTGCGCCCGCTGGCTGGCCTGCGCCCTGGAGGCGGCGGCGGACGGATGGCCCGCGCCGGTCCGGGACCGGGTGCCGGTCAACGTGACCGTGCCCGCCGTGGACCCGGCGCGGGCGCACGCGCTGGTATCGGCGTCCGGGTGCCGCACCGCCAAGGTCAAGGTGGCCGAGCGCGGCCAGTCCCTGGCCGACGACGTGGCCCGGGTGGAGGCGGTCAGGGACGCGATCGGGCCCGCCGGGGCGATCCGGGTGGACGCGAACGGGGCCTGGGACGTGGGCCAGGCCCGGCGGGCGCTGCGTGAGCTGGGCGCCTTCGGCCTGGAGTACGCCGAGCAGCCCTGCGCCACCCTCGCCGACATGGCCGAACTGCGCCGCACCGTGGACGTGCCGCTCGCCGCCGACGAGTCCATCCGCCGCGCCGAGGACCCGCTCGCGGTCCGCGCGGCCGGTTCCTGCGACATCGTGGTCCTCAAGGCCCAGCCGCTGGGCGGGGTGCGCGCGGCGCTGGCCGTGGCCGAGGCGTGCGGGCTGCCGGTCGTGGTGTCCAGCGCGGTCGAGACCTCGGTCGGGCTCGCCGCGGGCGTCGCGTTCGCCGCCGCGCTGCCCGAGCTTCGCTACGCCTGCGGGCTGGCCACGATGAGCCTGCTAGAGGGGGATGTCACCGGCGCGCCGCTGGCGGAACGGTCGGGCTCGCTGCCGGTGGCGCGGCCCGCCGTCGATGCCGGGCGCCTGGCGGCATTCGAGACCGATCCCGCGCCGTGGCGGGCCCGCGCGCTGGCCGCCGCCCGGTACCTGGATCCGGCATGAACCCGGCCACGGCGTTCGCGGCCACGCTGGTGGACGAACTGGCCAGGTGCGGCCTGGCCGAGGCGGTGCTGGCCCCGGGTTCCCGCAGCGCGCCGCTGGCCATGGCGCTGTGGGACCGCGCCGCGCGGGGAGCGGGCCTGCGGCTGCATGTGCGGGTCGACGAGCGGTCCGCCTCGTTTCTCGCGCTCGGGCTGGCCAAGGCGAGCCGCCGCCCGGTCGCCCTGGTGTGCACCTCGGGCACCGCGGCCGCGCACTTCCACGGCGCCGTGATCGAGGCCGGTGAGGCGGGGGTGCCGTTGCTCGTGCTCACCGCCGACCGGCCGCCCGAGCTGCGCGGCACCGGCGCGAACCAGACCATCGACCAGGTCAAGCTGTACGGGGACGCGGTGCGCTGGTTCTGCGAGGCCGGGGTGCCCGAGGCACGGCCGGGGATGAACGGGTACTGGCGGTCGCTGGCCTGCCGGGCCTGGGCCGCCGCCGCGGGCGCGGACGGCGGGTTCCCCGGGCCGGTCCACCTCAACCTGCCGCTGCGCGAGCCGCTGGTGCCCGGCGTGCCGGACGCAGCGGGAGAGGAGCCGGGCGGCTGGCCCGAGCCGCTGGACGGCCGCCCGGGCGGGGCGCCGTGGACCAGCTTCCCCGGTGCCGCACGGGACGCGGCCGCCGTGGACCTGCCGTGGGCCGAGCGCGGGGTGATCGTCTGCGGCGACGGCTGCGGCGACCCGGCGGCGCTGCTGCGGCTGGCCGAGCAGGCCGGCTGGCCGGTCCTCGCCGAGCCCTCGTCCGGGGCGCGGACCGGGCCGATGTGCCTGGCCGCCTATCAATACCTCCTCGACTCGCCCGCGTTCATGGCCGGGCACCGGCCGGACGTCATCGTGTCCGCCGGGCGGCCCGGCCTGTCCCGGGCCCAGCTCGGCTACCTGAAGCAGGCCGGGCCGGTCCGGCACGTCGTGGTCGCGCAGGGCCCCGGCGGGCACTGGGCCGACCCGGCGCGCAGCGCCACCGACGTGGTGCCCGCGGTCCGGCTGGCGGGCAGGCCCAGGGGCGGCACCGGATGGCTGGCCTCCTGGCGCGCGGCCGACGCGGCGGCCGGTGCCGTGGCGAAGGCCATCCTCGACGACGGCGACACGCTGTCCGAGCCGCGGCTCGCGCGGGACCTGGCGGCGGCCCTGCCGGACGGCGCCCTGCTGTGGGCGGCGTCCAGCCTGCCCGTCCGCGACCTGGACCAGCAGATGGCGCCGCGGGCCGGGCTGACGGTGCTGGCCAGCCGGGGCGCCAGCGGCATCGACGGGATGATCTCCGCGGCGGCGGGTGCCGCGCTGGCCCACCAGCGCGCCGGTGGCGGTCCCGCCGCGGCCCTGGTCGGGGACCTGGCGTTCCTGCACGACGCGCCCGGCCTGTTCACCGGCCCCGCGGAGCCCCGGCCCGACCTGGTCCTCGTCGTGGCCAACAACGACGGCGGCGGCATCTTCTCGCTGCTGGAGCAGGCGGAGTACGGCGGGCCGTTCGAGCGGGTGTTCGGCACCCCGCACGGGGCCGGGCTTGGCGCGCTGGCGGCCGCGGCCGGGCTGCCGGCCGTCACCGTGGAGCGGGCCTGCGACCTGCCCGGCGCGCTGCGCGGTGCGGGGATCCGGGTGGTGGAGGTGCCCACCAGCCGGGCGGCGGGCGCCGAACTGCGCCGTGAGCTGCGCGCGGCGTGCGCCGCCGCGGCCGCCGGGGCCTAGGCTTCCAGCGCGAACTGCATGACGGCGAACTTGGCCTGCGTCTCGGCGAGCTCGGCCGCGGGGTCGGAGCCCGCGACGATGCCGCAGCCGGCGAACAGCCGGGCGCGGCGGCCGTCCACCTCGGCGCACCGCAGCGCGATGCCCCATTCGCCGTTGCCGCGGGCGTCCACCCAGCCGACCGGCCCGGCGTACCGGCCGCGGTCCATCTGCTCCAGGTCGCGGATCAGCTCCATGGCCGTCTCGGCCGGGGTGCCGCACACCGCCGGGGTGTAGTGCAGCGCGTCGGCCAGCGCCAGCACGGAACGGTCGCTCCCGGCCTGCCCGCCGTCCAGCCGGCCGGTGATCCAGGTGGCCAGGTGCTGCACGTTGGCGAAGCGCATCAGCGACGGGCCGGAGTCCACCTGGAGCCGGTCGCAGCGGTCGGCGAGGACGGAGCGCACCCCCACCATCGCGTACTCGTGCTCCTCCCGCTCCTTGGCCGAGGCGAGCAGCGCGGCGCCCAGCCTGGCGTCCTCGGCGGCGTCCCGGCCGCGCGGGGCGGTCCCGCCCAGCACCAGCGAGCTGACGTCGTCGTCCTGGCGCCGGATCAGCAGTTCCGGGGTGGCGCCGATGAGGTTTGCGCAGGCGAACGTGTAGCAGTCGGGGTAACGGTCGGTGAGGCGCCGCAGGATGACCCGGATGTCGAAGTCGCCGGCGGCGGTCGCGTGCAGGTCGCGTGCGAGCACCACCTTGCTGAGCTGGCCGTCCTTGATGCGCCGGACCGCGGCGGCGACCGCGCGCTCCCAGTCCGGCGCGGTCAGGCTCCCGTCGTGCCAGCGGATCTCCGCTGGCACGCTCAGCAGCGCCGGCCCGGCCGCGCGTGGCCAGGGGGCCGCGCCCCCGGGCGGGTGCCCGGCCGTCAGGGGCCGGATCGTGGTGAGCCAGGACCTGCCGCCGCGGCGGCCGATGATCATCTCCGGTACCACGAGCACCGAGCCGTCGGACGTGGAGTCGAAGGTGAAGCTGCCGAAGGCGACCGGCCCGCTGCCGGGTGCGGCCACCTGATCGTTGACCTCGGCACCGTCGAACAGCTCGCGGAGCCACTTCTCCCCAGCGGTGAACCTGTCCTCGCCAGCGGGGAGGGTGACCCGGGCGGTCTCCCCCCACCCGGCCAGGCCGTCACCGTGCCGGATCCAGGCCACGCCCGCCGGTTCCGGGAACAGTGCCACCAGGTCGCCGGGATCGGGGATCTCGATGGTTTGTGCGGCAAGCCGTTCCGGCGCCCGCTGACCGCCGGTGTGCTGGGGGAGTGCCACGCCAGCCAACTTTACGTGGGTACCGGCACTGCCGTGTCGCCCGGGACGGGTGATCCGGGCCGGGGTTTCGGTCTCTGATGCCGGTGAGGAGCGGGGGGCTTGTGGTAATGTCCTGGCGAAGCTATTCCTATAAAAACGATCGGATTACAAGGATGATAGTGCGCACGGCCAGTTCACCGCTGAGCCAGCCCCGGCTGCGGCAGATAGTGCAGGGCGTTGCCGCGAGCGAGCACGAGTGGCTCAGCCTTGTCCGATATGACCTCGACCGGCGCTGGTACCAGCGGCTGACCTCGGACGACGACCATGAGGTGTGGCTGCTGAGCTGGCTGCCCGGCCAGCGGACCGGCTTCCACGACCATGGCGAGTCCTCCGGCGCCTTCGCGGTGGCGCGCGGCGCTCTGCGGGAACGCGCCGCGCCCGGCCGCCGCCCGGGCTCCTCGGCCGCGTTGGCCCGGGGCGAGGTGAGATCGTTCGGCCCCTGGTACATCCACGATGTGATCAACGCCTCAGTGCAGCCCGCGGTGAGCGTGCACGCCTACTCGCCGCCGCTGACCAGCATGCGGCGCTTCGAGTTCGGCCCGGCCGGGCTGGAGCGCGTCACGATGGAAACGGCGGCCCGGTGGTAGCGGGCGGCGGCGCGGCCCGCTCCATCGAGGAGGTACTCGGCGAGGCCCGGGCCAGGCTGCGGCGGCTCGGCCCGCGGGAGGCCAGCGAGGCGATGCGGTCGGGCGCGCTGCTCGTGGACATCCGGTCCCAGGCCCAGCGCGCCGAGCAGGGGCTGGTGCCCGGCGCGCTGCACATCGAGCGCAACGTGCTCGAATGGCGCTTCGACCCGCGGTCGGCGGCGCGGCTGCCGCAGGCCGGTTACGGCCTGCGGGTGATCGTGATGTGCGTCGAGGGCTATACCTCCAGCCTGGCGGCGGCGTCCCTGCAGGATCTCGGCGTGGCCGGGGCGACGGACCTGGCGGGCGGGTTCCGGGCCTGGGAGCGGGCCGGCCTGCCGATTGTTCAGTGCTAGCCCGGGGGGGCGACCCCCCGGAACCCCCGGTGGCTCAAGGCCCCGTTCCTCCGTCACGGGGCCTTGGCCCTGCTAGCCCGGGGGAGCGCCCCCCCGGAGCCCCTCGGTGGCTCAAGGCCCCGTTCCTTCGTCACGGGGCCTTGGCCCTGCTAGCCCGGGGAACGGCCCTTCGGGGGCGCCGAGGCTAGAGCAGCGTGAGTTGCTGCGGCTCAGGCGCCGCTGGCGCTGCCGTTCTCTCGGCGGGAGGGGCGAAGCGGCGGGGCCGTCCGCGCCGGCCGCCGGGCGCGCCGCGGCCGACGCCGTATTTCCGGGCCAGCGCGCGCACCTGCTCGGCCACCTGCTGCTGGTAGGCCGCCGGGGCGTAGGCGCCGCGGCCGTAGAGGGCGCGGTAGCGGGGCATCAGGCCCGGGTGGGCCTCGCCCAGCCAGCCGAAGAACCACTCCCGCGCCCCGGGGCGCAGGTGCAGCACGATCGGCGTGACCGAGGTGGCACCGGCCTGCGCGATCTGCCGCACGGTGTCCTCAAGCCGCGCCGGGGAGTCGGACAGGAACGGCACGACCGGGCCCATCAGCACCGCGCACGGCAGGCCCGCCGCGGTGAACGCGGCGCACACCTCCAGCCGCCGCTGCGGGCTGGGCGTTCCCGGCTCCAGCTCCCGCCACAGCCCGGTGTCCGCGCAGCCCACCGACACCGCGAGCCCCACGTCGGTGCGGTCGGCCGCCGCGCCGATCAGGTCGAGATCCCGCAGGATCAGCGTGCCCTTGGTCAGGATCGAGAACGGGTTGGCCGCGTCGCGCAGCGCGGCGAGGATGCCCGGCATGAGCCGGTAGCGCCCCTCGGCCCGCTGGTAGCAGTCCACGTTCGTGCCCATGGCGATGTGCTCGCCGCACCACCGCGGCGCGGCCAGTTCCTTGCGCACCAGGTCCGGCGCGTTGACCTTGACCACGATCTTGGAGTCGAAGTCATGGCCGGAATCCAGGTCCAGGTAGGTATGCGACTTCCGGGCATAACAGTACAAACAGGAATGACTACATCCACGATAGGGATTGATGGTCCAGCGGAACGGGACCCGGGCGGCGTCGGGCACCCTGTTGATGATCGAGCGGGCCTGGACCTCGAAGAACGTCATGCCCCGGAACGTCGGCGTGTCGAACGTCCGGGTCACCGCGCGCTGCTCGAACAGCATCGGCGCGGCCCGTGCCGCAGGTGATGGTTCACCCGGCGGGCCGGCCCGCAGCGCATCCCACCGCATGTGACAAAACCTAGAACACCCGTTCTAGTCAGTCAAACACCAGTTCTAGCGGGCGGGCGCCGGGCCGGCGGCCCGAACACCACCACTATTGGGGTGGCCGTACCAGGGCTAAAAATCTTGCTGAGGGGGATACCGTGGGAAACAGGGCAATACGAGCCAGTCGGCGGGTAATGCGGCACGCGGGGTTGGAGGTGGCGCCCGTGGCGCTGTCCATGGAGGAGCAGCGCATCCTCGCGGAGATCGAGCAGGAGCTGGAACGCTCCGAGCCGGTGCTTGCCGCCTGCCTGGCCATGTTCTGCCGCCCCGGCCGTGCCGGGCTGCTGCGCGTGCCCGGCGCGCGGCGCCGCTCGCCGCGGCTGCTGGCCGTGGCGTCCGTGGTCGCCATCGTGCTGCTCACCGTGCTGCCCGTGGTGATCTACGCGCTGGTGGCGTTGCGCGGTGCGCCGCCGCGCCCGGCGGGCCACCCGGCGGCCTCGTCCGCGCCGCACGCCGTGGTCAAGCACCCGGTGATGACCGCACCGCGGCAGCGCTGACCGGCGGGGCTCCCGCGGGAGCGGCCTAGGACCCGCGCCAGATCTGGATCAGGTACTGCTCGAGCCCGTCCAGGGTCTTGCGGGCCTGCTGGAACTCGTCGCCGAGCGGGTCGAGGCCGCGCCGGAACAGGTCGCTGTAGCGGCGGGTGACCTCGCTGCGGTTGCGGGCGAACACGCGGACCACGTAGTCGCCGACCCCGCTGGCGAGCTTCAGGGTGTCCACGGCCTTGCCCGCCGTGCCCATGTCGATGCTGATCGCGCCGCGCAGGTACAGGACGGCCTTGGCCTCGTCCTCCCACTTCTCGCCGAACGGCGGCGGCGCGGAGTCCCATTCCTCGAGAAGAAGCTGCACGCTGACGATCTCCTGGAGGCTGGCCACCCACATCTGCTCGCGGGTGACGCTGATCAGCGCCCCGTCCGGCGGTGCCGGGCTTCCCGGCCCGTCCGGGTCCACGGTGGCATCATGCAGCCGGAACATGCGCCGATCCGGGAAGACGGGTATCTCCAGCCGGAGCAACCTTCGGCTCACACGTGCCCCCTTACATGCTCTTCCTGTTCTAGCATGCTCCGTCCGCGGGTGCTGAAGCCCGGTATTCGGTGATAAAGCACAAATGTGATTCTCACGTACGCCACGGGCACGGACGGTAACGGGGGCCGTCAGCCCAGGCGGGCACGGACCTCGGCCCAGAGCCCGGCATAGCCGCGGGCGGCCGCGCTGCGCGGCGCGAACGCGGTGACCGGCGACCGTTCCACGGCCATCCGCTCGATCATTGACAGCGCCGGTATCGCGGTGGCCGCGACGTCGTCACGCTCGGCCGGCAGCCGTTCCGCGATTTCCTTGTGCAGCCGTTTGCGCCGGTCAATCATCGAGAAGAACGCGAGCACCGCGGGCCGGTGCCCGTCCAGGCCGCCGATGAACTCGGTGAGCTGGTCCAGGGTGCGCAGCGACAGCGTGGTCGGGATGATCGGGGCCAGTACCAGGTCGGCGGCGTACAGGACGGACTCGGACAGCAGCGAGATGCCCGGCGGGCAGTCGAGGAAGACCACGTCGTAGGACGCCTTCAGCGGGCGGAGCAGGCGCACCAGCCGCTGGGTCGGCCTCTTGGTGGCGTCCAGGATCAGGTCGAGGTTGCGGAAGGTGAAGTCGGCGGGGAGCAGGTCCAGGCCGTCGAAGTCGGTTCCCTTGATCGCCTTGTCCAGGTCCCTGCTGCCGCGGATCAGCGCGGCACCGCCGCCCTTCACCCGGGGCCGCACCCGGAACAGGAAGCTGGTCGCGGCCTGGGGGTCCAGGTCGGCAAGCAGCACCCGCATACCGCCGGAGGCGGCGAGGTGGCTGAGGTTGACCGCGGCGGCCGTCTTGCCGACCCCGCCCTTGATGTTGTACGTGGCGATGATCTTCATGAGCGTGCGCCCGCGGCCAGCACAGCGAACCTGGCCCGCGCCTCGCGGCTGGCGAACGTGGCGAACCGGCCGGAGAACTCGCTGCGGGCCCGGCGCTCCCGCTGGCCGACGTGGGATGCCAGGTCTCCCATGGCCAGCAGTGTGGCGGCCGGGACGCCGCAGGCGAGCAGATCCGCGGCAACTGCCCGGATCTCCTGCTGCTGCACCTGGCAATCCTGGTAGGTGCCCAGGCAGTCCTGCAAGCCCTTCAGCTCGCGCACCGCGCGCCGGCGTACGGGCGGGTCGTGCAAGGAGGCGAAGAACTCCAGCGCGTACCGCAGTTCCTTGCACCGCTTGCGCAGGTCATGAAGCTGCTCCGGGGGGGAGCCGGCACCGATGGCGCCGCCCCGGGTAAGGACGCGCCGGTGTGCGCGGCCGATGATCCTGGCGGCGGCGTGCGCCGCGTCCGGGCCACGGCGCGGGGGCGTGAGGCTGGTCAGGGCGCTGCGCCAGGCGGCGGTCAGGGCGGTGAAGCGGGCCGAGCGCAGGGCGCGGGCCAGCCGGCGCTGCTCGGTAGTGCGCCGCTGCGCGAGGTAGTCGTGGAACGGTGCCAGGTCGGCCGGGTCGGCGGAGGTCAGCCCGGCCGCCCCGGCGGCGAAGCCAAGCAGGTGGACGTCGAGATCGCGGGTAGGCGTGGTGAGGTCACCCAGCCACTTGAACTCGGGCCGGTACTCGGCGGCCAGGCCGTCCGGAAGCAGGCCCGCGCCGAGCTTCAGTGCGGTCCTGGTCCGCCGTACCGAGACCCGCAGGTCGTGGAGGAACTCGGTGTCGATGTCGCGGATCGTGCCCGCGACGTTCGCCTCCAGGGTGTCGAGCAGCCGCAGCAGCACGGCGGCGAGCGCCGTCTGGGCGGGCATCGTGGCCGACAGTTCCACGTCGACCTTGTTGGTGTACTCCCCGGGCGCGTGGCCCACGGTGGCGAGCACCGCATCCAGCGGCGGCGGCGCCCCGCGGAACATGCCGGGCTGCGCGGCCAGGCACTGCGCGATCCGGTCGGCCTGTGCCTGGTAGCCGCGCACCGCGGTGAGGCTGAGCCGCGCGGGCGGGTCCTCTGCGGACGGCTGGGCCGGATGCAGCAGGTCCACCGTGAGCCAGGCGACGGTCTTGTCGTCGGTATTGCACAGCCGGAACTCCGACACGGTGCTCGCGGCCTTGGCGGCGGGCAGCAGTGCCCGGACCGCGGTCAGGCCCTTGAGCCGGTCCTGTAGCGGGCCGCGGGGGAGGCCCTCGGCGAGAACCGGCCACCGGGTCCCGTTCACCGTCGCGGTGATCCGCTCGCCGGCCGTGCCGCTCAGCACGAGCTTGGCGGGCCCGCGGCCGGCCACGCATTCGAGGGTGAGGCCGGCCCGGTGCAGCCGCCAGTCGAACGTGTCCAGCCAGGTGCGCCGCAGGGTGCGTGCCCTGGCAGCGGGCACGACGGAGAACCGCGGGGCGAGCGCGTCCCGCACCACTGTAGGCACGGGTCGTTCGCTGTCCGTATACGCGAAGTTATGAGGGTAGACACTCACTGTTAACCTCCGCCCGAGACTTCCGCGTGGCTGAGCGCGGAATCGCGAGGACAGCGCTGGCCGGCCGCTTCGCTGGCGCCAGTCTAAGTGCCGGGGCGCCGCCCGACCTAGGGGGCATTTGCCGGTTCTGCGAAGTTCCGCCGGCTGGTGCCCGCGCCCGAGGGCCGTGGCCCGTGCGCGCGCCGGCGCGGCCACCGCCGTGCAATAGTCTGCAGTCCGTGAACTCCTCGGACTGGGCGTCGATCGCGTCGCTGGCGACCGCTGGCGGAACGCTGGTCCTCGCGGTGGCGACGTTCGCCTCGGTCCGGTCCGCGAACCGTGCGGCGCGGGCCGCGGAACAGTCCCTGCTGGTCGGGTTGCGGCCGCTGCTCGTGCCGTCCCGGCTGCAGGACGAACCGCAGAAGGTGATGTTCGGCGACGGCAAGTGGCTCCAGATACTGGGCGGCCGCGCCGCGCTACAGGCCGAGGACGGGGTGATCTACCTGACCATGTCCCTGCGGAACGTGGGCCGCGGCATCGCCGTGGTGCACGGCTGGCGCTTCTACGGGGACTGGGACCCAGACCGGCCGGAACCTGCCGTCGATGAATTTCACCGGCAGAACCGTGACCTCTACCTGCCGCCAGGGGACGTCGGCTTCTGGCAGGCGGCGTTCCGCGACGAGGGTGACCCCCAGTATGACGAGGCCTGCAAGGCGGTGACGGCTCGCGTGCAGATGACCATCGACGTGCTCTACGGCGACCACGAGGGCGGCCAGCGGGTCATCACCCGGTTCAGCCTCATCCCCCGGGGGGACCAGGACTGGCTCCTGTCCGCAGGCAGGCACTGGAACGTCGACCGGCCGGATCCGCGGTGACGCCCATGCTCGACGATCCGTTCGCGAAGCTGGAAGGCCCGCTGGCCGGCACCACCCGGATGCGCCTGGAGGTCGCGGAGAACCGCCCGCTGACCCCGTCCATGCAGCGGGTGGTGCTGTCCGCACCGGAACTCGCGGAGTTCACCTGCCGGCCCGGGCAGGATCTCATGCTGCTGGTGGCCGTCGCCGGGAACCGTCCGGTGCGGCGCCGGTACACCATCAGGGACACCGACCCGGCGCGGTGCCTGCTCACCCTGGGCATCGTCCGGCATGACGGCGGCCCCGGCGAGGCCTGGGTCGCGGCGGCGCGGCCCGGTGACCAGGTCGAGGGCATCGGCCCGCGCGGCAAGATCTTCCCGGTGGAAGGCGCCGCGTGGCACCTGTTCGCCGGGGACTTCTCCGCCCTGCCCGCCTTCTTCGCCATGGCGGGCTCGCTGCCGGCCGGCCAGCGCGCCACCGTCATCCTTGAGGTCCCGGGGCCCGGCGACGAACAGGACCTGGCCGCGGCGGCGGACGTGGAGGTGGCCTGGCTGTACCGTAACGGCCGCCCGCCGGGCGACCCGTCGGCGCTGGCGGGCGCGGCCGCCGAGGCGGCCCTGCCGCCGGGGGCCGGTCACGCCTACCTGGCCGGCGAGGCCGGCCAGGTGCTCGCGCTGCGCGAGGCCCTGGCGGCGCGCGGGCTGCCAGCGGACCAGGTGTCGCCGAAGGCGTACTGGGGGCTTGGCCGGGCCAACGCCGCCCACGGCGAGCCGGCCCGGGACTGACTAGAACGGGGTTGCGGCCAGCCAGCCGTCCAGCAGCGAGCGGTCCCCGATGACCTCCACGGCCGGGTCATCCGGTGGGAGCCGGCGCAGCAGCACCAGCAATAGCGCCGAGGCCGGGCCGCGCAGGGCCATGTCCCCCTTGCCGTGGCCGGCCGCCGCGGTCACGCCGCCGGGCACGCCGTGGATGAGCCACTCGCCCTCGCCCCCCGCGTCGGTGGCGTGGAAGTGGATCACCCTGCCCTCGGGCACGGGCGACGGGCGCTCGGGATGTTCCCCGGCCCGGACGGCGGGCAGGAAACCGAGCCATTCGGCGATGCCGTCGGCGGCGACCGCCGCGTCGATCTCCGGCCGGACGCCGACGGCGAGCTGGCCGTCGGCCCGGTGCACGGCGGTCTCGTGGGCCATCCTGCGTGCCCAGTAGCTGGCCGGCCCCGGGCCGAGGTGCGTCCACACCGGGCCGCCGCCCGCGCGGACCGTCTCGCCGAGCCGGGCCGCGCCGTCACGGAGCCAGGCCGGCCGCTCGGCCGGGTCGTCGGGCAGCCGCCCGTCCGGCACCTCGCGGAACGGCATGGGCTCGGCCGCGTTCGTGGCCACGATCGCGGTGGCCCACCGGTGCGCCCGGCCGACGTGGGTGATGAGCTGCCGGATGTTCCAGTCCGGGCAGGTGGGGATGCCGGTGCCGGGGTCCGCGGCAGCCGCGATCTCGGCCAGCGTGCCGGTGCTGCCGGTCACCTCGGCGAGCAGGAGGTCGGTGGAGATCAGCGTCTTGCCCTGCCTGTTCTGGTCGGGCACCGGACCCGGCGGCGGCGCTCAGCGGCGTCCCCGCTGGCCGGCGGAAATGGTCAGCGGCACCCGCAGGCGCCGCCGCAGCAGCCGCCCCCGCCGCTCGGCTCGGGCCCGGCGGCTCCCGCCCGGCCGCCCACGGACACCGTGGACAGCAGTTTCACCGTGTCGTCGTGCCCGTGCGGGCACGGGGCCGGTGCGGAGGCCTCCGCCATGGGCCGGCTCCGCTCGAAGGTCGCGCCGCACGCGCGGCAGCGGTACTCATACCGTGGCACGCGAGAAGCCTACGTCACACCGGTGCCGCGGGGGAGTGGCGGCGCGGGAGCTGGAGGTGCCGGGGCGCCGGCGGGCCGTGCCGGGGCCCCGGCCGGCCCGGGACGGGCACCCGCCGGCGGGGCCGCGCCGGCCGGGGCGTCCTCGTAGTAGAACTGCCCGCCGCGCAGCAGCGAGACCAGGGCGCCGGTGGCGGACATCAGCGCCGCCGCGGTGAACACGATGATCAGGCCGTGGTGGAACGGCCCGGAGATCAGGTGCGGGAAGAACTGGTTCCCGGTGAGCACCGCCACGCTGTGGTGCGGCAGCCTGGCCAGCACCCCGGAGTGGGCGAGCAGGTGCCGGACCGGGTTGAAGCCGAGCAGAGCCGCGAACACCGTGCTCACCGGCGGGAGGTGGCTGACCCGCGCGGCCACCGCGGCCGGGACCCCCTGGGCCCGCAGCCCCGCGCTCAGCTTCGCGGGCAGGGTGGCGGCCAGCCCGGCGATCATCAGCGAGAAGAAGATCCCGATGGACAGGGACATGCCGGAGTTCTGGAACGTCGAGCGCATGCCCGAGGCGACGCCGCGGTGCCGGGCCGGGACGCTGCTCATGATCGCTGAGGTGTTGGGCGAGGCGAACAGCCCGGAGCCGATGCCGTTGAACGTGATGATCAAGGCGAACGCCCAGTAGGGGAAGGCCACGGGGAGCAGCATCAGCCCGATGAACGCGCAGGCCGCCACCAGCAGGCCGGCGGTCGCGAACGGCCGGGGGCCGAACCGGTCAGAGAGATACCCCGACACCGGGCCGGCCGCCAGGAACCCGGCGGTCAGCGGCAGCATGTAGATGCCCGCCCACAGCGGCGTCACGTTGAACGGGTAGCCGTGCAGCGGCAGCCAGATCCCGGCCAGCCAGATCACCAGCATGAACTGCAGCCCGCCGCGGGCGATCGAGCCGAGCAGGCTGGCCGCGTTGCCCGCCGCGAAGGCCCGGATCTTGAACAGGCGCATCCGGAACATCGGCTCGGCGGTCTTCGTCTCGATCACGCCGAACGTGACGAGCAGCAGCACGCCGGCCGCGAGGCCGGAAAGCACCCACGGGTTGGTCCACCCGGTGGGGTGGCCGCCGTGCGGCTGGATCCCGTAGGTGATGGACATGAGGAGCACCCCGGCGCCCAGCGCGAAGGTGAGGTTGCCCGGCCAGTCGATCTTCGCCCGGCGGGTGGCCGCGGTCTCCCGCAGGCTGCGGTAGGACCACACCGTGCCGAAGACGCCGATCGGCACGTTCACCCAGAACACCGCGCGCCAGTCCCACGCCGCGAGCAGCCCGCCGAGCAGCAGGCCGACGAACTGCCCGGAGATTCCGGCGATCTGGTTGATGCCCAGCGCCATGCCGCGCTGCCGGGCGGGGAACGCGTCGGTGAGGATCGCGGCCGAGTTCGCCATCAGCATCGACCCGCCGAACGCCTGCACCATCCGCCAGCCGATGAGCCACAGCGCGCCGCCCCCGCCGGTGAGCGGGTCCAGGGACAGCGCGATCGAGGCCAGCGTGAAGACCACGAAGCCGAGGTTGTAGATGCGGACCCGGCCGAACATGTCGCCCAGCCGGCCCAGGCTGACCACCAGCACCGCGGTGACCAGGAGGTACCCCATGATCATCCAGAGCAGGTAGCTCACGTTGTGCGGGTCGAGGGGGTCAAGGCCGATGCCGCGGAAGATGGCCGGCAGCGAAATGATCACGATCGAGGCGTCGATGGTGGCCATCGTCATGCTGAGCGTGGTGTTGGACAGCGCCACCCATTTGTAGCGGCCGCCCTGGTCCGGCTGGTGCCCGTTGGCCACGGCCCGGGCTAGCCCGTTGCCAGCGGCCCGGCCTGGGCCGGCCGCGAGCCTCTGCTTGTCACCATCGCGCACGTGTCCCAAGCCTAACAAGGATTACTTGCTTGACCACAACTAGATATCGGGGAACCGGCAACGGGGCGGGGTCAGGCCAGGCCCTGGGCCAGGTCGATGAGCCTGGTGAGAACGGCGCCGTTACTGACTCGCAGGCCGTCGTGCTCGTACTCGCTGGTGACCCAGGGGCGCAGGCCGCGTATTGCCCCGGCGGTCGGCACAGAGAATTCCCGCGGGACGTACATGTCGTTGAAGTACACCGCTGCGGCCACGGGGACCTCGTTGGCGGCCAGGCGTGCCTCGTCGTACAAGGGGGGCCAGTCCTCGTGGCCGGCGAGGATGTCGGCGGCGGGGCGCATCTCGCGGAGGACGGGGTCTTGATCGAACATCCAGGGGTAGGTCATTTCGCCGGTGAACAGGAGTGGCTCCGTGCCGTCCAGGGCGGGGGCGGGGTCGAACTCACCGAACTCGGCGCGGATCCGCTGGGCGGACCACCGGGTGGCCGTGCCCTGCGCGTAACAGGGCTCGTGGAGTGCCGCGTACAGCGGCCCGGTGGCGAAGGTGAGGTGACCGTAGACGTCGTGCAGGAACGCGTCGCTGATCCGGCCGGATTCGAAGGCGCCCTCCAGCAGGTAGTGCAGTTCGTCGCTGCCGGTGCTGGAGCCGAGCAGGCGGCCGAGCGACTGGAGCGCCTCGACGGTGAGCCTGGCCCCGTCCGGGCGCAGCACCTCGCCGTCCCGCAGCCGCCGGGCCACCCGCCTGGCCAGTTCCTCGTCACCGGGGTAGCGGGCGTAGTGCGCCAGCGACCTGGCCCGCGCCCGCGGGTACGTCGCCCGGTAGACATCGTCGGCGGTGGCCGCCAGGCCCGGCAGGCCCCCGGTGATGAAGGCCTCGGCGAGTCCCTCCGGTGCCGTGGACAGGTAGGTCACCGTGCAGAAACCGCCGAAGCTCTGGCCGAGCACGCTCCACGGTGCGGCGCCAAGCTCGCGGCGGATGAGTTCGGCGTCGGCCACGATCGCGTCGGCCCGGAACCTCGACAGGTACCGCGCCTGATCTTCCGCGCCGCCCCGTGCGGCCAGGCTGTGCCGGGTGACCGGGGTCGACCGGCCGGTGCCGCGCTGGTCGAGCAGCAGTACCCGGTACCGGTCCAGGGCGGCATCCAGCCAGGACCCCCGGCCAGACAGCCGCGGGCCGCCGAACCCGGGCCCGCCCTGCAGGAACAGCAGCCAGGGCAGGTCCGCCCCGGCCCGGCCCGCGGCCACCACCTCGCGGGCGTACACCTCGATCCGCTCGCCGCCGGGATCGCCGTGGTCGAGCGGCGCGGTGAAGACGTGGTCGGTGAGCACCACGCCTGGCTGGCGGTAGGGCGGGGTGGCGGGGCCAGAGCCAGCAGAGGACGGCACGAGACGACACCGTACGCGACCCGGCGCCGCACGTCACGGCCCGGCCGCCAGGTCAGTTGAGGAAGTAGCTGCTGCCGCCGCTTTGCGGGTTGGTGACCTGAGCGACCACGGACACCGGCCCGGCGTGCGCGAAGTCCAGGGTCAGCGTGATGTCCTTGCCGCCGCGCATCGGCCCGGCGCCGGTGATCAGCATCTGGACGCCGTTGGGGCGCATGGCCAGGGTGCCGTGCGCGGGGATGCGGACGGAGCCGATCGTGCTCAGCAGCGCGGCGCCGGGGCCGTGGGCCAGGCGGAACGTGACCCGGCCGCCGACGCTGGTGTGCGCCGCCACCAGCCGGTCCGCGTTTCCGTTGTTCCGTATCACCAGGTAGGCGACCGTGGTGCCAGGGGCCCGCGGGACCGGCACGAAGGCGGTGGCGACCACGATCGACTGGCTGGCGCCCGCCCGCACGGCGCACCCGGTCACCGCCAGGCCGGCCAGCACGGCGGTGGCGGCCGCGGCCGTCGCCGTGGCACGCCGGGCCAGTGCCCGTGCCTCTCGCATCCGTCCTGCCTCGTTTCCTGGGGTCGGCTCCACGATATCCGCGCCCCCGGTTCCCCCGTGGGACGGACCGGCCACCTCCGCCGCGCGGGCGATCCACGACGGCCGGGCCGCGCCGTACCATCGGGTCGTGGCAAGGCTGGCGGCGCGGGTGACCGGGCTCCCGCAGCAACTGGTGGCGCGGGTGGCCGCGCTGCCGCCGCGCCGCCAGGAACGGGTACAGGACATCGGCCTCGCGGTCGCGCTGGCCGCCGTCAACGTGGTCTCGCTGCTGCCCTACCGCGCCCAGTTGCATCCCTTCTGGCTCGCGCTGGTGCTGGTCGCCGCCCAGGGCATCCCGCTGGCCTGGCGCCGGGCCGGCCCGGTCCGGACCATGGTCGTCATCGGCGCGGCCCGGGTCGCCTACGACCGGATCGGGTTCGGGTTCGCGCCGCTGCCGCTCGGGCCCGCCATCGCGTTCTACACCGTGATCGACCGGCGTAGCGCGGTCTGGCGCTGGATCACCATCGCCGCCGTGGCCGCGGGCGTCACGATCTCGCTGACCTCGCCGGGCGGCGACCGCAACGAGCCGTACGAGGCCATCTTCCAGGCCATGATCTTCGCGACGGCGTGGGCGGCGGGCGTACTGAACAGGACCAAGCGGGCGAACCTGGAAGCGGCGGAGAGCCGGGCCGAGCACGCCGAGGCGGAACTGGACCGGCACGCCATCAGGGAGGCCGCGGCGGAACGCGCCAGGATCGCCCGCGAACTGCACGACGTGGTGGCCCACCACGTCAGCCTGATGGCGGTGCAGGCGGAGGCGGCGACGTCGCTGCTACCGGACAAGCCCGCACAGGCCCGCCGGTCGGTGGAGATCATCGGCGACACCGCGCGGCTGGCGCTGACGGAGTTGCGCCGGCTCCTCGGCGTGCTGCGCGGGCCGTCCGAGCGCCTGGAAACCGCGCCATCGGCCTCGCTCGGCGACATCGGCGGCGTGCTCGACCAGGTGCGCGGCGCCGGGCTGCCGGTGGACCTCGAGGTGGTCGGGACGCCCGGCCCGCTCGCCCCCGGGGTGGACCTGACCGCCTACCGGATCGTGCAGGAGGCGCTGACCAACACGATCAGGCACGCCCGGGCGGACCGCGCTGTCGTCACGCTGTGTTACGAGCCCGGCTACATCACCGTGACCGTGGCCGACTCCGGGCCGCGCCGGGACGGGCCGCCCTCCGGCCGGCCCCGGCGCAACGGGAACGGCAGCGCCGCGGTCAAGCCGGGCAGCCTGATCGCGGGGTCCGGCCTCGGCCTGGCCGGGATCGCCGAGCGGGTGGCCTCGTGCGGCGGGAACCTCACCGTCGGCCCGACCCAGTCCGGCGGCTTCGCCGTCACCGCCAGGCTGCCGGCGCTATGACCGCCCCGGCCCAGCCCGCCCCGATCCGGGTGCTCGTCGTCGACGACCAGGAACTGGTCCGCCTCGGGTTCTGCGTCATCCTCGACGCCGCCGACGGCATCACCGTGGTCGGCGAGGCCGCCAACGGTGAGGCGGCGGTGTCCCAGGTCGCCGCGCACGAGCCCGACGTGGTGCTGATGGACATCCGGATGCCGGGGATGGACGGGCTCGAGGCGACCCGGCTGATCACCGGCGGCCCGGCGGCCGCGCGCTCTGCTGGTTCTGGCCCCGCCACCCCACGCTCTGCTGGTTCTGGCCCCGCCACCCCACCCAAAGTGGTCATGCTCACCACGTTCGACCTCGACGACTACGTCTACGAGGCGCTGCGCGCGGGGGCCAGCGGGTTCCTGCTCAAGGACTCGCCGCGGCACGACCTCATCGCCGCGGTGCGGGCCGCCGCCGCGGGCGACGCCCTGCTCGCCCCGTCGGTGACCCGCCGCCTGATCGAGGCATTCGCCCGCCGTGCGGCGGAGACCTCGCCGGCGCCGTCGCGGCTCGCCTCGCTGACCGCCAGGGAGCGGGACGTGCTGCTGCTGCTCGCCCGGGGCCGCAGCAATGCCGAGATCGCCGCGGTCCTGTTCGTGAGCGAGGCGACCGTCAAGACCCACGTCGGCAACCTGCTCGCCAAGCTGGGCCTGCGCGACCGGGTGCAGGCGGTGATCCTCGCCTACGAGACCGGGATCGTGATCCCTGGCATGCCGTCGGAGTGAGCGGCCGGCCGGTCAAGCGCCAGCCGCCAGTCCTGCCCGACCAGGTCGTGGCCGAAGCTGTGGTGCGGTTGCGAGCCGGTCAGCTCGAACCCGGCCCGCTGGTAGATCCGCCGGGCGGCGTGCAGCACGTCGTTGGTCCACAGCACGATCTCCCGGTACCCGGCCCGCCGGGCGAACGCCAGGCACTCATCGACCAGCCGCCCGCCGATGCCCATGCCGCGCGCGGACGGCTCCACCAGCAGCAGGCGCAACTGCGCGGTCCGCTCGCTCTTGCGCATGCAGAACACGCAGCCGGCCCGTTCCCCGCCCGCCTCGGCGATCCACGCCGCCTCGCCGGCCTGGCCGGCCCGGGCCGCGTAGTCCGCGACGATCCTGGCGACCAGGGCCTCGTAGGTCTGATCCCAGCCGTACTCCGCCGCGTACAGGGCGCCGTTGCGCTGGACCACCCAGCCGAGGTCGCCGGGCCCGGGCGGGCGGAGCACCACCGTGCCGGCCGCGGGGCCGCCGGCCAGGATCTCCCCGATGCTGGCCATCGCCGCGGTCAGCCGGGACCTGCGGCCCGCCGGCATCGGGGCGAGCAGCCCGCGGATCTGCTCGCTGGCCAGCTCGTCGAGCCTGCCGAACACCGCCCGGCCGGCCGGCGTCAGGGCGATGACCTGGCGACGGGCGTCCGCCGCGGCGCGGGACTTGCGCACCAGCCCGTCTGCCTTGAACCTGGCCAGGATCCGGCTCAGGTAGCCGGCGTCCAGGTCCAGCCAGCGCCGCATCGCGGCCACCTCCACCTCGTCCTGCCGGGCCAGCTCGAAGATGATCCTGGCCTCGGTCAGCGAGTACGGGGTGTCCAGCAGCCCCTCCCTGAGCCGAAGTCGTTGACGGAGTCAAAGAATTATTTGACATAGGCAAGAGTATGACTCGCGACCGTGGCCAGGGCAAGCGTGCGGGCTCAGCCGCGGACGATCGCGGTGCCCATCAGGCCGAGCGGCGGCGAGCCCAGGCCGAGCAGGCCGGCGTGGAACCGGCGGAGGGTGAAGCCCGCGCCCCACTGCTGGCGCGCCTCCTCCCGCAGCTTCATGATCTCCAGCTTGCCCCAGGTGTACCGGCCGTAGGTCGGGTCGAACGTGGCGCGGCGGGCCTCCGACAGCGCGGCGGGCCCGGACAGGTGGGTGTCGGCCTCGAACCGGGCGGCGCCCTCGGCGACGGTCATGCCCGCCGAGTGCACCCCGATCGCGCAGGCCAGCCGGGTGATCCGGACCAGCGCCTCCAGCCAGACACCGATCTCGAACCGCGGGTCGTCGGCGGCGAACCCCTCCTCGACGCACACCTCCTCGGCGTAGTGCGCCCAGCCCTCGATGAACGCGCTGGAGTGCAGCGTCCGCCGGACCTCGGTGGGCGCGTGCCGCAGCGCCCGGCCGTGCGAGAAGTGCCCGGGCGCCACCTCGTGCACGGTGATCCCTGGCAGCGTCGTCGCGCTGAAGACCTCGAGCCAGTCGTCCTGCTCCCGCCGCGGCCAGGACGGATCCGGCGGGGTGATGTAGTACCAGGACGGGCCCTCGGGCTCACCCGGCGCGGCGGGCGACATCATGGCCATGGCCCAGCGCCGCGACTCCGGCGCGAGCCCGACCAGGCAGTCGCCGTCGTGGTAGGGCACCAGGTCGTGCTCCCTGGTGAACGCGATCGCCCGCTCGGTCCAGTGTCGCGCGGCGTCAAGCACTCCCTCGGGGCCCGGGTGGTCGCGGACCAGTTCCCTGGCCACCGTCAGGGCCGGGCGGTCCGGGTCGATCCGGGCGCAGCTCTCGGCCAGCCGCGCGGCCAGCCGGTCCCGCTCGGCGTCGGCCCGCTCGGCGAGCCTGCCCAGGTCGACCTCGATCCGCTCGGCGCTGCTCATCAGCGCGGCGAGCGCCGGGCCGCCCAGCGCGGGGTCGGGATCCCCGGTGGCGGCGGCCTGGTTCACGTGGGCGGCCAGCCTGGCGTGCGCCGCCCGCGCGGCCTCGGCCACCTCGGCGGGCGCGCCGGGCGGTATCCCCTCGCGGAGGCCCTGGATCGCACCGGACAGCGCGCCGGCGACCGGGGCGCTGACCTGGTCTAGGGCGGCGATCGCGGCGTCGACCGCTTGCGGCCAGGCGGCGAGCTGTACCAGCCGGGCCCGGTCACGGTCGGCCTGCGGGGCGTAGTCCCGGTCATAACAGGCCAGGTCAAGCCCGCTCAGGTGGATCAGCGGGTTGCGCCGGTACAGCTCAAGCTCACCGAGCGCGACGCGGGCCCGGTCCTCGCACGCGGCCAGGTGCGCCTCGTCGTGCGCGTCTTCCAGGACCGCGCCGGACCCGGCCGCCCCGGCCAGGGCGGCCAGGCCGCCGCGCACCCCATCGGGAGACAGGTCCTGGACGACGCCGTCGTACTCATGCCGTCCGCTGTACTCGCGGGCCTCGGCCAATTCCAGGTCGCACACCGCGCGCAGCCGCGCCGACAGATCGCTCATGGGACCCGACGCTATCGTGCCCGGCGGGCGCCGCCGCCGATGACCGGGCGGCTACGGCGCGTGCCCGGCCTGGCCGGCGCCGGGCCGGACCACGTACACGCCGAGCTGGCTGCCCAGCTTGGCCGGTAGCCTGGCCGAACAGGCCTGGACGTCGTAGCGGGCGTAGATCGCGGTGGCCTGGTTCGGCGGGAAGATCTTCAGCCAGTGCGCGGTCACCGGGGTGCACGCCGACTGGCTGTAGTTGCCGGCCTCGGCCACCTGGAGCACGGCGTGTGCGATGCCGCCGGGGGCGAGCGTGACCATGGCCGGCGCGGCCGCCGGGTTCCTGGAGGCCGGGTCGCCGAGCTGGCCGCCCGTGGGACTGCGCACGAACGAGACGCCCGGGTAGCCGTTCAGCGTGCAGGCGCTGCCCGAGGTGTTGGTGAAGTCGATCGGCACGTAGGTGCTGCCCGCCGCGGCACCGCCCTGCGCTATGTCCACATATGCCTTGAGCGCGGACGAGGAACACCCGGACGTCACGGCGCTGCCGGGCGAGGCGGCCGATGAGGACGCCGGGGCCGTGCTTGGCGCCGTGCCCCCGCCGGGCGAGGAGCCGCCTCCGGCGGCCGAGTTCCCGTGGACGGGACCACAGGCGGCGGCCAGCGCCCCGGTGGCCAGCAACGCGGCGGTGCCCAGGAGGTGACGGGTGGCGAGGGTCATCGGCTCTCTCCTCTGCATGATGCGAGACGTGAGATTCCGGTCACTGACTGTAGCCGGGAATCGCCGCTCGCGCACGCGCCTCTTGAATGGTCAGATAGAGCGATCGCCAGGTCGGCAGGAAGGCGGGATGCAGATGATGCCGCAAGGGTCCACTTTCACCACCCGGCCTCAGCTCGCGGGCACGTTCGGCATGGTGGCCTCGACCCACTGGCTGGCTTCGGCGGCCGGGATGGCGGTCCTGGAGCAGGGCGGCAACGCGTTCGATGCCGCGGTTGCGGCAGGCCTGGTGCTCCAGGTGGTGGAGCCGCACATGTGCGGGCCCGCGGGCGAGGTGCCGGTGATCGGCTTCGACGCCCGCGACGGTGCGGTTTTTGTGCTGAACGGCCAGGGGCCGGCACCCTCGGCCGCGACCATCGGGGCGTTCCGGGAACTCGGCCTGGACCTGGTCCCGGGCAACGGCCTCCTGGCCGCCTGCGTGCCTGCCGCGTTCGGCACCTGGATGCTGCTGCTGGCCGCGCACGGCAGCCTGCCGCTGCGCGACGTCATGCGGCACGCGATCGGCTACGCGCGGGACGGGTACCCGGTGGTGCCCGGGATCAGCTCCGCGATCGGGTCGGTGGCCGGCGTGTTCACCGAGCACTGGCCCAGCTCGGCAGAGGTCTATCTGCCCGGGGGCGTGCCAGCCCCGGGCTCTCGTTTCGCGAACGCCGTTCTGGCCGGCACCTACCAGCGGATTCTCGACGAGGCGGAGGCGGCGGGAAGCGGCAGGGAAGCCCAGATCGAAGCGGCGCGGCGGGCCTTCTACGAGGGGTTCGTGGCCGAGGCGATCGGCGGCTACCTGGCCCGGGCACAGGTCATGGACGGCACCGGCGAGCGGCACGCCGGCCTGCTGACCGCGGCCGACCTGGCCGCCTGGCGGGCCAGCACGGAGGCACCGGCCAGCGCCGACTTCGCCGGGCTGACCGTGTGCAAGACCGGCCCGTGGGGACAGGGCCCGGTATTCTTGCAGCAGCTCCGGCTGCTCGCCGGGCTGGGCCTCGGCGACATGGCACCGGGCGGCGTGGACCACATCCACACCGTGGTGGAGTGCGCGAAGCTGGCGTTCGCCGACCGGGAGGCCTGGTACGGCGACCCGGACTTCACCGAGATCCCGCTGGCGGACCTGCTGTCGCCGCGGTACGCGGCGCAGCGCCGCGCCCTGGTCGGCCGCGCCGCCTCCTCTGACCTGCGCCCCGGCAGCCCCGGCGGGCGGCGGCCCGCGCTGCCGGATTTCGTCACCGCGCCGCGCCAGGGCCCGGCCGGGGGCGCCTGGGCGGGCGAGCCCACGCTGGCGCACAGCGGCGACACCTGCCACGTCGACGTCGCCGACCGGTTCGGCAACCTGGTCGCGGCGACGCCGAGCGGCGGGTGGCTGCACAGTTCGCCGGTGATCCCCGGGCTCGGGTTCTGCCTGGGCACCAGGGCGCAGATGTTCACGCTGACCCCGGGCCTGCCGAACAGCCTGGCGCCGGGGAAACGGCCGCGGACCACCCTGTCGCCTGGCCTGGCGCTGCGCGGCGGCGAGCCGTACCTGGCGTTCGGCACCCCGGGCGGGGACCAGCAGGACCAGTGGGCGCTGTCGTTCTTCCTGAACCACGTGCGGTTCGGGATGAACCTGCAGGAGGCCATCGACGCCCCGGCCTTCCACACCCGCCACTTCCCGTCGTCGTTCTGGCCCAGGGAGTCCTTCCCCGGCACGGTGGACGTGGAGGACCGGGCCGGGCCGCGCGTGATCGAGGGGCTGCGGGCCCGCGGCCACGAGGTGACCGTGTCCCCGGCCTGGTCCCTCGGCCGGGTCAGCGCGGTCGCCAGGGACGGCGGCATGCTCTACGCCGCGGCCAACGCGCGGGGCATGCAAGGCTATGCAGCTGGCCGGTAAGCACTGAATGCGGCGCACGCCACTACGTACCTCGCGCGGGGCATGCAGGGCTACGCGGCCGGCCGCTAGCGCTCGCTCGCAGGCCAGCGGGGGGTTCCAGGGGGGTCGCCCCCCGGGCTAGCACCGCGGGGGGTTCCGGGGCGGCTTGCCGCCCCCGGGCTAGCACCTCACCAGGCCGGCCTGGAAGGCGAGGATGACCAGGTGCACCCGGTCGCGGGCGGTCAGCTTGGTCAGCAGGTGCCCGACATGGGTCTTGGCGGTGGCCTCGCTGATGGACAGCCGGGCGGCGATCTCCGAGTTGGACAGGCCGGTGGCGATCAGCGCGAGGACCTCGCGCTCGCGCCCGGTGATCGCGTCCAGGCTCACCGCGGGCGCCCGGATGGCCGGCGGCGGCTCCGGCTCCGGCACCCGCGGGACCGGGGCGGGCCGCCGGGTGAACTCCTCCACCAGCCGCCGGGTAACGCTCGGCGCGAGCAGCGCCTCGCCGGCCGCGATCACCCGGATGGCGTTCACCAGCTCGGCGGGCTCGGTGCTCTTCAGCAGGAAGCCGCTGGCACCCGCGTGCAGCGCCGCGTACACGTACTCATCCAGGTCGAACGTGGTCAGGATGAGCACCCGGGCGGCCAGGCCGGGTGAGCCGGTGATCTGCCTGGTCGCCTCGATGCCGTCCAGGTCCGGCATCCGCACGTCCATGAGCACCACGTCGGGCCGGGTACGGCGGGTCACCACGACCGCCTCCGCGCCGGTGCCTGCCTCGCCCACCACGGCCAGGCCGGGCGTGGCCGCGACGATGCCGCAGAACCCGGCCCGGACCAGGGCCTGGTCGTCGGCGACGACGATGCGCAGGCTCACCGCGCCTGCCCGGGCAGCGCCCGCGCGCCGAGCGCCGCGGCCGGGAGCGCCTCCCCGGCGGGATCCGGGGCCGGCCTCGCCTGGGCGGGCTGCGCCTGGGCGGGCTGCGCCTGGGCGGGCTGCGCCTGGGCCAGCCGGGCGGGGAGCGGGAAGCGGGCCGCCACTCCGAAGCCCCGCCCGGGCAGCGGCCCGGCGCTGAATTCGCCGCCGCACAGGCCGACCCGCTCGCGCATGCCAAGGATCCCGTGGCCGGTGCCGTTCGGGCCGCCGTCCGCGCCGTGGTGCTGCCGGGCGGCCGGTCCAGTTGCTAGCCCGGGGGGACGACCCCCCGGAACCCCCCGCTGGCCTGCGGCCCCTGCGACTTCGTCGCGGGGGCCTTGCGCCTCGCCGCCGGGATCGGTGATCTCGATCCGCAGGCCGTCCCGCTCATAGCCGACGGTGACCTTGCACGAGGTGGCGCCGGAGTGCTTGACCACGTTGGTCAGTGCCTCCTGCACGATGCGGAACGCGGACTGGTCGATCCCGGGCGGGATGTCCCTGTTGTCCCCGGTCCTGGTCACGTTCACCCGGACGCCCGCGCCCGCCGTGGTGGACACCAGCCGCTCCAGGTCGGCCAGGCCGGGGGCAGGTGCGAGCTGCAACTGCCGCGCGGGCACCGGGCCGGCGGCCGGCCGGGCGCCGGCCGGCTCGGCGCCGGGCTGGCCGGCGCCGTCCTGGCGGAGCACGCCGAGCAGCCGCTGCATGTCGCTGAGCGCTTCCCGGGTGACGTGCTGGATGTTGCCGAGCGCGGCGCGTGCCTGCTCGGGCTCGGCCTCGAACACGTACTCACCGAACCCGGCCTGCACCGCGACCACCGTCATGCTGTGCGCCACCACGTCGTGCAGTTCCCTGGCGATCCGCAGCCGTTCCTCGGTCACCGCGGCGGTGGCCACCTGCTCGCGCACCCGCGCTGTGTAGGAGCGGCGCTGCTGCGCGCTCATGCCGATCATCCAGGCGATGATCAGGATCAGCGCCACCCCGGTCGCCGGGCCGGAGCCGCGGCCGGTCAGGCTCAGGATGACGCCCTGGATGACGAGCAGGGCCAGCGAGGCGGCGAGCGAGAGGACCGCCACCGTCCTGATCCGCGTGGCCGCCACCATGTAGAGCGTGAGCGCCAGCGGCAGGAACGGGCCGCGGTTGATCTCCCCGCCCACCGCGACGATCAGCGAGCAGCCGACCAGCGCCAGTATGAGCGCGCCCACCGGGTCACGGCGTCGCAGCCCCACCGGCAGCGCCACGATGAGGGCCAGCAGCGGCGGGGCCCAGTCACCGGCCAGCCACAGGCTCAGCGGGAACACGTAGATGCCGCGGCCCTTGAACAGGATGCCGTAGACCATCAGCGCGCATATCGCGGCCAGCGCCCAGTCCACCCTGGTCCAGGCACGCTCCTTGAACCGCATGCTTAGCGGTGGGCGGCCCGGCTCAGCGCTAATTTCACTGCCTCCCTCGCGGGCGCTTCGCTGGCTTCGGGAAGCGTGTCCTCGCCGCCGGGACACCGCAACGGCGCCTGGGGCGCCTTATGCGGCGTTCGGCCCGGCGGCTGCGGCGTGCCGCTGCCGAAGTCGAGGCACAGTGCCTCACCTCCTCACGGTAACCCCCGGCGGGCCGCCGCGCGTCATGCCGCGGGCGTAGGCTGCCGGGCGGATCCCGCCGGCCGCCCCGGGCCCCGGCACCGTCCGGGGGACACGAAAAGCAGACCTGAGGATGACGACCCGGGCGCTCCGGGCCGGCATGCTGGGATCGCCGCCGCGAGCCGTGGCGGCCGTTGCCCCTGACCGCCTGAGGTAAGGATCACCGTGACCGCACCACCGCAGCTCCGCGCCGGGCCGGGCCCCGGCGGCGCTGGCACAGCGGCGGCCGTTATCAGGACCGATGCGCTGACCAAGCGGTATACCAGCGAGGTGACGGCGCTGGACGGCCTCACCGTCACGTTCGCGCCCGGCATCACCGGGCTGGTCGGCGCGAACGGGGCCGGCAAGTCCACGCTGATCAAGATCCTGCTCGGGCTGCTGCCCCCGACCAGCGGCCGGGCGGTCGTGCTCGGCCACGACGTGGCGGCCAGCGGCGAGCGGATCCGGACGCTGACCGGGTACATGCCCGAGCACGACTGCCTGCCGCCCGACGTCACCGGGACCGAGTTCGCCACTCACCTGGGCCGCATGTCCGGGCTGCCGGCCACCGCGGCCAAGGAGCGGGCCGCCGAGTCGCTGCGCCACGTCGGCCTGTACGAGGAGCGGTACCGGCAGGTCGGCACCTACTCCACCGGGATGAAGCAGCGGGTCAAGCTGGCCCAGGCGCTCGTCGGCGACCCGCGGCTGCTGCTGCTCGACGAGCCGACCATCGGCCTGGACCCCGCCGGGCGCCGCTCGATGCTCGACCTGATCAGCAGGATCGGGACGGAGTTCGGCATCTCGATCGTGGTCGCCTCGCACCTGCTCGGGGAGATCGAGCAGATCTGCGACCAGCTTGTCGTCATCGACGGGGGCAAGCTGCTGCGCTCCGACACGATGACCAGCTTCACCCAGGTGAGCCAGGTGCTGGTGATCGAGGTCGACGAGGGCACCGCAGCGCTGGCGGCGGAACTGGCCGCCCGCGGCCTGGAGCCCCGGCGGTCGGGGCGCGGGCTGCTGGTCCGGATCGACGGCGACGTGACCTACGACGCGGTCAGGGACACCGTCGCGGACCTGGGCCTGCCGCTGAACCGGCTGGAGCAGCAGCGGCGGCGGGTCGAGGAACTGTTCCGGGACACCGGGGATGAGGAGGAGCGCGATGACCGCTGACAATGGCGCCCTGTCCCCGGCCGGCACGGGGGTCATCCACGATCTCGGTTACCGGCACTACGACGGGCCGCGCCTGGGCCGGGCCGGGATCATCCGTGCGCTGTGCTGGCACAGCCTGCGGTCGGCGTTCGGGATCGGCCGCGGCGCCAAGGCCAAGATCGTGCCGATCCTCATGTTCGCGCTCATGTGCCTGCCCGCGGTCGTCAACGCGGTCGCCGTGGCCCGCGCGCCCGGCCACGTCCGGATTGTCGACTACGACACCTACCTATACCGGCTGCGGTCCCTGGTCATGCTGATCTTCGTGGCGGCGCAGGCGCCGGAACTGGTGTCCAGGGACCTGCGCAGCCACGTGCTGCCGCTGTACCTGTCCCGGCCGGTGCGCCGGCTGGACTACCCGCTGGCCAAGCTGGCCGCGTTCACCGCCGCCTGCCTGCTGGTGCTCGAGATCCCGCTGATCGTGCTGTACCTGGGCACGATCGTCTCGGCCGGCGGCGGCTCGGCGGTCTGGGCGGAGACCAGGGCGCTGATCCCCGGCATGCTCGTGGCGGCGCTCTGGGCGGTGCTGCTCGCCGCGATCGGGCTGGTGCTGGCCTCGCTCACCGGGCGCCGCGCCTACGCCACCGGCGTGATCGCGATCTATCTGTTCCTCACCTGGACGCTGTCCTCGATCCTGGTCGGCATCGCGCAGGAAGGCCCCTTCAAGCAAGCCGCCGGCCCGCCGCTCGGGGCCAGGCTCGGCGGCCTGATCAGCCCGTTCACCGTGCTCGACGGGGTCAGGCAGTGGCTGGGCGGCACCTCGCCCGGCCCCATCCCGCCGCCCGGCAGCGTCGGTTACCTGTACGGGGTCATGTTCCTGGTGCTGCTTGCGGCCAGTCTGGCGGGCCTGGCCGCCAGGTACCGGAGGGTGGGTGCGGCGTGAGCACGATCGAGCTGCGCAACGTCTCCCGCTGGTACGGCAACGTGGTGGCGGTCAACGACATCACGATGGCCATCGGGCCCGGTGTGACCGGCCTGCTCGGCCCGAACGGCGCGGGCAAGTCCACGCTGCTGCATATGATCGCCGGGTTCCTCGCGCCGTCGCGCGGCGAGCTCACCGTCGGCGGCACCCCGAGCTGGCGCAACCCGGACATCTACCACACGCTCGGGCTGGTGCCCGAGCGGGACTCGGTGTACGCGTTCCTCACCGGGGCGGAGTTCGTCGGGGCCAGCGCGCGGCTGCACAAGCTGCCCGAACCCGGCGCGGCCGCCCGGCGGGCCATCGGCATCGTCGAGATGGGCGGCGCGCAGGACCGGAAGATCTCCACCTACTCCAAGGGCATGCGGCAGCGGATCCGCGTGGCCGGGGCGCTGGTGCACGATCCCGAGGTACTGCTACTCGACGAGCCGTTCAACGGCATGGACCCGCGGCAGCGGCTGCACATGATGGACCTGCTGCACGGGCTGGGCGAGCAGGGCCGGACGATCCTGTTCAGCTCGCACATCCTGGAAGAGGTGGAACGGCTGTCCGGCACCATCCAGGTGATGGTCGCGGGCCGGCTCGCCGCCTCCGGTGACTTCCGGGCCATCCGGCGGCTGATGACCAGCAGGCCGCATGTCTTCCTGGTGCGCACCTCGGACGACAGGCGGCTCGGCTCCGCGCTGATCGGCCGGCCGGCCGTGACCGGGGTGGAGGTCACCGACCACGGGCTATCGGTCCGGGCCAGCGACTACGGGGCGTTCTCCCGCGAGATCGCGGCGCTGACCAGGGATGAGGGCGTCAGGCTGCGCGAGCTGCTGCCCGAGGACGAGTCCCTGGAAAGCGTGTTCGCCTACCTCATCGACACTGACGGGCCGAAGGCCCGGTGAACCAGACGGCCGGGCCCAGGGCCCGCTGACGCCCGGGGAGCCGGGAGAAAGCAGCCACATCATGTTCGGTGTCCAGGGACGGGTGATCACCTCGATCACGCTGCGCGCGGCCATGGGCCGCAAGCGCGCCCTGCTGTTCGCTATCCCGCCGCTGATCCTGCTGCTGGTGACCGTGCTGATCAAGCTGGCGCACCCGCAGGACGCCTCCTGGCCCAGCCAGGTGCTCGGCGTCTTCGGCTTCACCGTGGTGCTGCCGCTCACCGCGCTGATCATCGGCACCAGCGTGCTCGGCGCGGAGGTGGACGAGGGGAGCATCGTGCACCTGCTCGCCACGCCGGTGCCCCGGTCGGTGGTGATCTGGAGCAAGTACGCGGTCGCCGTGGTGCTGACCGCGGCGTTCGTCGCGGTGCCGGAACTGCTGGCCGGGCTGATCGCGACCGGCGGCCCGACCAAGCTGGCCGTCGGGCTGTTCATCGGCGCGCTGGCCGGCAGCGTCATGTACAACGCGATCTTCGTCATGGTTTCCGTCGTGACCACCCGGGCCATCGCCTACGGGCTGGCCTACGTCCTGGTCTGGGAGGGCCTGCTGGGCAACCTCGTCAGCGGCGCCAGGCTGCTGTCGGTGGGCCAGTACTCGCTGGGCGTGGCGAACGGGATCGCGCACAACGGCACCCTGAACGCCGGCCTCACGCTGGGCACGTCGGCCGTCATGGGCGTGATCGTGACCGCCGCCGCGCTCGTCGTCGCGATCCGCGCCCTGTCCTCGTTCTCGCTGAAGGGAGACGCGATCTAGTAGGGAACGGCTACCGCGGCGTGTCCGGGCCTGGCCGGAAGGCGGGGCCGTGCCCCGGGATGATCATGGTCGCGGCGGCGAGGATACGCTCCCGGCTGGCCCGCAGCGCCGGGGCCGCGGTGGCCAGCGGGTCCTCGGCCGGGCCGTCCGGGCCCCACCAGGCGTGGGTGCACGCGTAGACGCCGGCAGGCGTGGCGGCCAGGGTGGCGATGTCCTCGGCGGTGTGGCCGGGGGCGGGCACCAGCCAGACCGACGGGGTGAGGGCGAAGTCGCCGGGGTCCCGGCCGATCCACAGGTCGCCGTCGTAGGTAGCCCAGTGGTCGTGGATCTTCGCGGCAGGGAACAGCGCGGCGTTCACCGTGTGATCGGGATGGTGGTGGCTGAACACGACGTCGGTCACGTCGCCGGGGGCCGGCCCGTGCCCGGCCAGCGCGGCGATCAGCTCGTCCCGGTCGGGCACCATGCCCGGGTCGACCACGATCACCCGGCCCGCGTCCAGGATGAGCGTGACCGTGGAGCCCACCCGGTCCCCGCCGGCATCCTCGCGTGCGTAGCCCTCATGCAGGACTTGGACCGCGGCCGGGCCGGTCCGCGGGAACGGTGCGTCGGTCATGCTGGCAGACCCTATCCTCCCGCGGCCCGGCCCCGTCAGCGCGGTCAGGCGTTCTCGCGGATGAACGCGCGGCCGGCGATCCGCAGGCACAGGCGGACAGGCTGATCGCCACCACCGCGATGAAGCCGAGGCCGATGAGCACCCCGCCCAGCGGCGCGCGCATGCCGAACGCGACCCCGGCGAGGACCAGGACCACGGCCTGGACCAGCAGCGTGACCACGTCCCGCAGCCGGTTATACGGGGGATGCTCCGTCTCGGGGCTCGGGGATCTCGTCGCGGCGTGCCGGGCTGTCGGGCACCGGCGGCGGGGTGCCGCCGAACGCGGGGCAGATCGCCTGGTGTGCGCACCAGTCACAGATCCGGCCCGGGCGGGGGCGCCAGTCCCGGTTCAGCATGGCCCGCTCGATCGCGAGCCACAGTGCCCCGATCTTGCGCTCGGTGGCGAGCAGGTCCGCCTCGTCCGGCTCGTACCGTACGATCTCGCCGTTGCCCAGGTATATCAACTGGAGCAGCTTGGGCACCTGGCCCTGGGCCCGCCACAGGGTCAGCGCGTAGAACCGCATCTGGAACAGGGCCCGCGCCTCGAACTCCTCGGGGGGCGCGCCGCCGGTCTTGTAGTCGACGATCCGCATCTGCCCGTCGGGCGCGATGTCGAGGCGGTCGATGTAGCCGCGCAGCCGCAGCCCGGAGGCAAGCTCCGCCTCCACGCACAGCTCCCGGTGGGCCGGCTCGATCCGGCGCGGGTCCTCCAGGGTGAAGTACCTGTCCAGCATCCGCATGACCTCATCCAGCCACGCGGCGCGCTGCTCGTCGTCGTCGAACAGGCCGGCCAGTTCCGGTTCGGCCTCCTGCATCCGGGCCCACTCGGGTGCCACCAGGGCCCGCGCGGCGTCCGGTGTCCGGTCGGCCGCCAGCGCGTCGAAGAGCCGCTCGAGGACCGCGTGCACCAGCGTGCCGCGGACCGCGGCCGGGCTCGGCGGCTCGGGCAGCCGGTCGATCACCCGGAACCGGTAAAGCAGCGGGCAGGTGAGGAAGTCACCGGCCCGGGACGGGGACAGCGACGGCCCGCGCGGCGCCGCTGCGCCGGGCTCCGCCGTCGCGTGGGGGTCCGGGGGCTTGGCCCCCGGGCCAGCACTGCGGGCGCCGGCGAAGCCGGCCGAAGGTCGGCGAGCAGCACCGGGCGCCTCGGGCGGCGGAACGGCGGTCACGGTCGCGCTGTCATCACCCATGCCTGGGAGGGTAGGGGAGGGCTCCGACACTTGCCCGTCCATTCCCGGCGTGTCTTCGAAGCGGAAACGGCGCACGCGCACCACGGTGACACGCTCTCACGCGTTCCAGGACGTAGCATCGGCGTGTGGCAGGCAATGCGCCGGACGGCGGAACCCGGGAGCCGAGGCCGGGAGTGCAGATCGCGCGGCCCTTCGGCATCCCCGTGTTCATCTCGCCGTACTGGTTCCTGATCGCGGGCGTGTTCGTCATTCTCTACGCCCGCGGCCTGGACCATTCCGTGCCTGCCAACCTGCGGTACGTCGTCGCTGCCGCGTTCGTGGTGCTGCTGTACGGGTCTGTGCTCGTGCACGAGCTGAGCCATTCCGTGGTGGCCCGCGCGTTCGGCCTGCCGGTGCGCCGCATCCTGCTCTACCCGCTCGGCGGGTTCTCCGAGATCGAGCGCGAGCCGCCCACGCCGGGCCGGGAGTTCCTGGTGTCCGCCGCCGGGCCGTTTATCTCCCTGGCGCTGGCCGGGATCGGTTTCGCGCTGGACCGTTTGTTCCATCCCGGCGGCGTGCCCGGGGTCCTGCTCGGCCAGCTCGTGGTGGCGAACCTGCTGGTGGGGGTGTTCAACATGCTCCCCGGCCTGCCGCTGGACGGCGGCCGGATGCTCCGGGCCGGGGTCTGGAAGCTGACCGGCCGCCCGGGTTCCGCCACCGTGGCGGCGGCCTGGGCGGGCCGCGGGCTGGCCGTGGCGGTGCTGCTCATCCCGGTGGCCCTGTTCCTGCGGACCGGCAGCCAGGTGCAGGTCTTCGACGCGCTGTGGCTGGCGGTGATCGCCGCGTTCATGTGGACCGGCGCCACCCAGTCGCTGCGGGCGTCGCGGGTGCGGGAGCGGCTGCCCGGGCTGCAGGCCCGGCTGCTCGCCCGGCGGGCCATCCCGGTGCCGTCCAGCCTGCCGCTGGCCGAGGCGATCCGCCGCGCGGACGCGGCCCAGGCACGCGCCCTGGTGATCGTGGACCACGAGGACCGGCCGATCGCGATCGTCAGCGAGGCGGCGGTGATGGCCACCCCGGTGCAGCGGCGGCCCTGGGTCGACGCCGGGTCGCTGGCCAGGACCCTCGACCCCGGCCTGGTGCTGAGCGCCGACCTGTCCGGCATGGCGCTGGTCGAGGCGGTGCGCCGCTCGCCGGCCAGCGAGTACCTGCTGGTCGAGCCGTCCGGCCAGGTGTTCGGCGTGCTCGCCGCGGCGGACCTGGACCACGCGTTCGCCGGCGTCTAGCCAGGACTGGCTACCCTGCCAGCCCGGGGGAGCGACCCCCCGGACCCCCCGATGGCCTGCGGCCCCGTTCCTTCGTCACGGGGCCTTGGCCGTACCCTGTCGGGCGTGATCTCTCGCCGCGGACCGTTCGCCCCTGGTGACCAGGCCCAGCTCACCGATCCCAAGGGGCGCCGCCACCTGGCCGTGCTGCAGCCCGGCAAGGTGTTCCACACCCACCGGGGCTCCATCGTCCTCGACGAGCTCATCGGCAGCCCCGAGGGCAGCGTTGTCCGGTCCTCGGCGGGCACCCCGTACGTCGCGCTGCGGCCGTTGCTGGCGGACTTCACCCTGTCCATGACCAGGGGAGCGGCGGTCGTCTACCCCAAGGACGCGGCGCAGATCCTGGCCATGGCCGACATCTGGCCGGGGGCCCGCGTCCTTGAAGCCGGCGCCGGCTCAGGCGCGCTGTCCTGCTGGCTGCTGCGCGCCGTCGGCCCGGACGGGCTGCTCGTCTCCTACGAGCGCCGGGCCGACTTCGCGGAGATCGCGGCCGCGAACGTCGCGCGGTTCTTCGGTGGCGCGCCGCCGCAGTGGCGGTTGCGGGTCGGCGAGTTCGGCCCGGGCGGCGCGGAGCCCGGCGACGACCAGCCCGGCGGCCCCGGGCCCGGCGACGGCCGGCCGGGCGGGCCAGGCGAGGACGACGAGCCCTTCGACCGGGTGGTGCTTGACATGCTGGCGCCCTGGGAGTGCGTGGGCAGCGCCGCGCGGGCGCTGCTGCCCGGCGGTGTCCTGGCTTGTTATGTCGCCACGGTGACCCAGCTCTCGGCGACGGTGGAGGCGATTCGCGGCCACGGGAGTTTTGATGAGCCCGCGGCGTGGGAATCCCTCACTCGCGGCTGGCACGCCGACGGTCTCGCGGTCCGTCCCGAGCACCGGATGGTGGGCCACACCGGCTTCCTGGTCACCGCACGGCGGCTCGCCGAGGGAGTCATCGCACCACCGCGGCGGCGGCGGCCCGCCAAGGGAGCGCATGACCCGCAAGCGGCCGGGTGACCTGCGCCAGTGCCGCCGCAAGGGGGAACGCAAGGTGCAGCGGGGCCGGGTGGTCGGATTGCCGCCCGGTCCGGGGTAGGTAGGGTCTAGGAGAAGACCTGCTCTGGGAACGGAGGTGGGGGCGTGGCCACTCGTGATGACGGCTCGTTCGCGGGACGGCATGATGACCAGGTCAAGAGCCTCACGACGCAGATCTCCTTCCTGGAGGAGGAAGTCGCGGTACTGCGCCGGAGGCTGACCGACTCGCCGAGGCAGGCCCGGCTGCTCGAGGAGCGGCTGGGCGAGGCCGAGGCGAGGCTGTCGACGGTCAACCGGCAGAACGAGCGGATGGCCGACACGCTGCGCGAGGCCCGTGATCAGATCGTTGCGCTCAAAGAGGAAGTGGACCGGCTGACCAAGCCGCCGTCCGGCTTCGGCATCTTCCTCAACGCCTGCGAGGACGGCGCCGCCGACGTGTTCACCGGCGGCCGCAAGATGCGGGTCAACGTCAGCCCGGCCGTGGACGGCGACGCGCTGCGCCCCGGCCAGGAAGTGGTGCTGAACGAGTCGCTCACCGTGGTCATCGCCCAGGGCTACGAGACCGTGGGCGAGGTCGTCATGCTCAAGGAGGTCCTCGAGGGCGGCGACCGGGCGCTGGTCATCTCGCACGCCGACGAGGAGCGGGTGGCCCGGCTCGCCGAGCCGCTGCGGCAGGCAACCCTGCGGGCCGGCGACTCGCTGCTGCTGGAGCCCCGGTCCGGCTACGCGTACGAGCGGATCCCCAAGGCCGAGGTCGAGGAACTCATCCTGGAGGAAGTGCCGGACATCACCTACCGCGACATCGGCGGCCTCGCCTCGCAGATCGAGCAGATCAGGGACGCCATCGAGCTGCCCTACCTGCACGCGGACCTGTTCCGGGAGCACCAGCTCCGGCCGCCCAAGGGCGTGCTGCTGTACGGCCCGCCCGGCTGCGGCAAGACGCTCATCGCCAAGGCGGTGGCGAACTCGCTGGCCAAGCAGGTCGCGGCCCGCACCGCGCAGGAGAACACCGAGCGCGAGGGCAAGAGCTTCTTCCTCAACATCAAGGGCCCCGAGCTGCTCAACAAGTACGTCGGGGAGACCGAGCGGCACATCCGGCTGGTGTTCCAGCGGGCCAGGGAGAAGGCCAGCGAGGGCATGCCGGTCATCGTGTTCTTCGACGAGATGGACTCGATCTTCCGCACCCGGGGCTCCGGGGTTTCCAGCGACGTGGAGAACACGATCGTGCCCCAGCTGCTCAGCGAGATCGACGGGGTCGAGGGCCTGGAGAACGTGATCGTGATCGGTGCCTCGAACCGGGAAGACATGATCGACCCGGCGATCCTGCGGCCCGGCCGGCTGGACGTGAAGATCAAGATCGAGCGCCCGGACGCGGAGGCGGCCAAGGACATCTTCTCCAAGTACGTGCTGCGGAACCTGCCGCTGCACCCCGACGACCTGACCGAGAACGGCGGCTCGCCGGAGGCCTGCGTCGAGGCGATGATCCAGCGCGTGGTCGAGCGGATGTACTCCGAGACCGAGGAGAACCGGTTCCTCGAGGTGACCTACGCCAACGGCGACAAGGAAGTGCTGTACTTCCGCGACTTCAACTCGGGCGCGATGATCCAGAACATCGTGGACCGGGCGAAGAAGATGGCCATCAAGGAGTTCCTGGAGACCGGGCAGAAGGGCCTGCGGGTGGCGCACCTGCTGTCCGCCTGCGTGGACGAGTTCAGCGAGAACGAGGACCTGCCGAACACCACCAACCCGGACGACTGGGCCCGTATCTCCGGCAAGAAGGGCGAGCGGATCGTCTACATCAGGACCCTGGTCTCCGGCAAGCAGGGCACCGAGGCGGGGCGCTCCATCGACACGGTCGCCAACACGGGCCAGTACCTGTAACCGCGTCAGCGTCACGCTGGGGCCCGGCTGCGAGCAGCCGGGCCCCAGCGGTGTCGTGGCGCCCGCACGGCTTCAGGAGGGGATTCAGCCGTGGTCGCCGCGGTCGTAGTCGGATGCCGCCTGCGTCGGCGTAGCTAGGCTTTTGAATGCAGGCGGCGCACGGAAAGCCAGTCCCTGCAAGAGCGGGAGGCCCGCTATGACCCCAACGCCAGGTCCCGGGGTGCTGAGCCAAATGGTGGGGCAGTCATGGGAGACCATCCGCTCGGCCCTGGACAAGAACGACCGCACGGCACGGTTGTGCCTGATTCTCCTGGTCAGAGGGATTGCTACTGCTACTCCCATCCTGGTCATCGCGCTGCTTCATGGCCATCTGGGCTAGGGGGGTGACCTGCCATGAGGACCGGCTGTGCGGGTCTGCGCCACGCCCGCCACGTTCCGGTCGGGCCGATCTGGCCGGACCCCCCAGCTAGGCTTTCACTATGAGCGTGCGGCGCGTGATGGGTACCGAGACCGAGTACGGCATCTCGGTGCCCGGCCAGCCCGGTGCCAATGCCATGGTCACCTCGTCGCAGGTGGTGAACGCCTACCAGGCGGCGACCTCGGCCAGGACGCGCCGGGCACGGTGGGACTTCGAGGAGGAGAACCCGCTCCGCGACGCCCGCGGCTTCGACCTCACCAGGGAGGCGGCCGACTCCAGCCAGCTCACCGACGAGGACCTCGGGCTGGCGAACGTCATCCTCACCAACGGCGCCAGGCTGTACGTGGACCACGCCCACCCGGAGTACTCCACGCCGGAGTGCACCAACCCGCGGGCCGCGGTGATCTGGGACAAGGCGGGGGAGCGGGTGATGGCCGAGGCCGCACTCAAGGCGGCCACCGTGCCCGGCGCCTCGCCCATCCAGCTGTACAAGAACAACACCGACAACAAGGGCGCCTCCTACGGCTGCCACGAGAACTACCTGATGCGCCGCGCCACGCCGTTCGCGGACATCGTGCGGAACCTCACCCCGTTCTTCGTCTCCCGCCAGGTCGTCTGCGGGGCGGGCCGGGTCGGCCAGGGCGCCGACGGCCGGAACGAGGGTTTCCAGATCAGCCAGCGGGCCGACTTCTTCGAGGTCGAGGTCGGCCTGGAGACCACGCTCAAGCGGCCGATCATCAACACCAGGGACGAGCCGCACGCCGACCCGGAGAAGTACCGCCGCCTGCACGTGATCATCGGCGACGCGAACATGAGCGAGGTCAGCACCTACCTCAAGCTCGGCACCACCGCCCTGGTGCTGGCGATGATCGAGGAAAGGTTCCTCGACGGCGACCTCGCACTCGAGACGCCGGTGGCCGAGCTGCGGGCGATCTCGCACGACCCGGCGTGCAAGCACCTGGTCACCTTGCGCGACGGCCGGAAGATGACCGCGGTCCAGCTCCAGATGGAGTACCTGGACCGGGCCCGCAAGTACACCGAGGACAGGTACGGCGCCGACGTCGACGAGATGACCGCGGACGTGCTCGACCGGTGGGAGTCGGTGCTGTCCCGGCTGGCCGAGGACCCGATGCTGGCGTCAAGGGAACTCGACTGGGTGGCCAAGCTGGAACTGCTCGAGGGATACCGGACCCGGGACCGGCTGGGCTGGGGGCACCCCCGGCTGCAACTGGTGGACCTGCAGTACTCCGATGTGCGCCCGGAACGCGGCCTGTACAACCGGCTGGTGGCCCGGGGCCGGATGGTCCGGCTTGTCTCCGACGACGAGGTGGCCCGCGCCATCGACGACCCGCCCGAGGACACCAGGGCCTACTTCCGCGGCCGCTGCCTGCAGAAATACCCGGACGCCGTGGCCGCCGCGTCCTGGGACTCGGTGATCTTCGACATCCCCGGGCACGACTCGCTGCAGCGGGTGCCGACCTTGGAGCCCCTTCGGGGCACCCGGGCTCACGTGGGTGAACTGATCGACCGCTGCCGGACCGCCACCGACCTGGTCGCCGCACTGACCGGCAGCGGCTAGCGGTGCTGGCCCGGGGGAGCACTCCGTTTCCCCCGGGGCCAGCCCCCGGACCCCATGGCCCGAACCCCCGCTGGCTCAAGGCCCCGTTCCTTCGTCACGGGGCCCTTGGCCAAGTCGGCCCCGTAAGCAACCCCGGCTATGCCGACACTCCTGCAGGATTGACAAGGCTCCTGGCTGGCGAGGATACGGTTGAGGCGGCGAGGACGCCCAGGAGCACGGAGGATCGTATGGCAACGAAGGACACTGGCGGCCAGCGGCAGACCACCAGGCGCAGCGAGGAGGCCGAGGACGCGGCCCCCGAGGCCGCCGAAGAGGTCAAGGAACGCCAGGAGAAGCTCAGCGATGACGTGGAGGCGATCCTCGACGAGATCGATGAGGTGCTCGAGGAGAACGCCGAGGAGTTCGTCCGCTCTTACGTCCAGAAGGGCGGCGAATGACCCCGCCCAGTTCGCGCTGAGCTGATCGCCCCGTCCGCCGCGCAAGGCGGGGCCCGCGCGGCAGTAGGGTCACAGGTGGCAGGAAGGTCATCAACCGGAAGGAACCTCGTGGGCACCGACTACCTGGGCGGGCAGTTCACTGCCGCGTGCCTGAGCGCGGGCACCTCGTCCTTTGCCGACTTCCTCGCCGCGTCCGCCCCGGGCCTGCTGCCCGCCGCGGCGGCCGCGGCCGTGCCGGGCGCCCAGGCCGCCGGCCAGGCAGCTTCGGACCTGCCGCACGGGACCACCATCGTGGCCGTTGACTTCGACGGCGGCGTGATCATGGCGGGTGACCGGCGCTCCACCGCGGGGAGCATGATCGCCCAGCGGGACATCGAGAAGGTGTTCCGCAGCGACGACACCTCCTGCGTCGGCATCTCCGGCGTGGCCGGGACCGGCCTTGAGCTGGTCCGGCTGTTCCAGCTCGAACTCGAGCACTACGAGAAGCTCGAAGGCCGGACCCTGTCGCTGGAGGGCAAGGCCAACCGGCTGGCCGCGTTCGTCCGCGGCAACCTCAGCGGCGCCATGCAGGGGCTGGTCGTGGTCCCGCTGTTCGCCGGCTACGACGATGACACCGGCACGGGCCGCATCTTCAGCTACGACGTGGCGGGCGGGCGGTACGAGGAGCGCAAGTTCCACGGGATCGGCTCCGGATCGATATTCGCTCGCGGGTCGCTGAAGAAGCTCTACACCGAGGGCATGACGGAAGGCGACGCGATCACCGTCTGCATGCAGGCCCTGTACGACGCCGCCGACGACGACTCCGCCACCGGCGGGCCGGACCTGACCCGGCACATCTACCCGGTGGTGGCCGTGGTCACCGAGGACGGGTTCCGGCGGCTGACCGACGACGAGGCCGGCGAATACGCGCAGGCGGTCGTCGACGAGCGCATGCAGTCGCCCGGCGGCCCGACCGCGCCGCTGCGCTCCGGCGGTGCGTCAAACAGCAGTACATAACGCCCTGTGCCCCGATAACTATCAGCCCACACGATTAAGGGGAGCCCCAGCGGTGTCCATGCCGTTCTACGTGTCGCCGGAACAGGCGATGAAGGACAAGGCAGACTACGCGCGCAAGGGCATCGCGCGCGGGCGTAACAGCGTCGTGGTCGCCTACGACGAGGGCATCTTGTTCGTCGCGCCGAACCCGTCAAGCGCCCTGCACAAGGTCAGCGAGATCTACGACCGGATCGCGTTCGCGGCGGTCGGCCGGTACAACGAGTACGAGAACCTGCGGGTGGCCGGAGTCCGCTTCGCCGACACCCGGGGCTACCAGTACGCGCGGGAAGACGTCACCGCGCGCGGGCTCGCCAACTGGTACGCGCAGGTACTCGGCAGTATCTTCACCGAGAGCAACAAGCCGTATGAGGTGGAGCTGGTCGTCGCCGAGGTGGGGGACACCCCCGACGGGGACCAGATGTACCGGATCACCTTCGACGGGTCCGTCGCCGACGAGCACGGCTTCGTCGCCATGGGCGGCCAGGCCGAGCAGGTCGCGGGGGTGCTCAAGGAGCGTTACGCGGCCGGCATGTCCATCGGGGCCGCGCTGGGCGCGGCGATCGCCGCGCTGTCCGGCCAGGGCAACGGCGGCGACGACATCAACGCCAGCCAGCTCGAGGTCGCGGTGCTGGCCCGTGGCCGGGTGCACCGCACGTTCCGCCGGATCCGGGGCGCCCGGCTGGAGGAGCTGCTCGGCCAGTCGCGGTCCGGCGGGACCGGCGGCAAGGCCGCGGGCAAGGGCGGCAAGGCCGCGGCGGAGTCAGAGCCGTCACCGGGTGACGGCACCGCGCCCTAGCCGGGCGGGGTTCGCTCGGGGTGGCTATGGTCCGGTGGCTGGGCTTCGCGGCGGGGATCGTCCTGCTGCTCACCACCGCGTCCAGCGTGATCAAGACCCTGCTGATACCGCGGGCCGCCCGGTCGACGTTCAGCTCCGCGATGGGCTGGCTGATCCGGGGGGCCTTCACCAGGATCACCGCACGGGTGGAGAACCTGCGGCAGCGGGAGCAGATCCTGGCCGCCGGCGGCCCGGCCTGGCTGATCGCGCTGCTGCTGTGCTGGCTGGTCTGCCTGCTGCTCGGGTTCGCCCTGCTGCTGTGGCCGCTGAACCACCACACCTTTCCGCTGTCCCTGGAGGAATCCGGGTCCTCGCTGTTCACCCTCGGCTTCGTCCGGCCCTACGGGGCGGGCCCGGTCGCGGTGGTGTTCCTGGCCGGGGCCAGCGGCCTGGCCCTGGTGGCGCTGCTCATCGCCTACCTGCCGACGCTCTACACTGCGTTCAACCGCCGGGAGATCGCGGTCACCATGCTGGAGGCGCTGGCCGGCTCCCCGCCGTGGGGCCCGGAACTGCTGGCCCGTCAGGCCCTGATCGGTGACGTGGCCTACCTGCCCAAGGTCTACGAGCGGTGGACCGAGTGGGCCGCCGACATCGCCGAGAGCCACACCAACTACCGCACCCTGGCCTACTTCCGCTCCCCGGACCCGCAGACCTCCTGGCTGCTGGCGCTGCTCGCGGTCCTTGACGCGGCCGCGCTGCAACTGGCGCTGAACCCGGGCACCGCGCCGGCGGAGGCCCGGCCGCTGATGCGGGTGGGCTACATCGCCATGCGCAAGCTGGCCCGCAACCTGGGCATGGCGGTGACCGAGGACCCGCACCCGGAGGACCCGCTGGTGCTGACCCGGCCGGAGTTCGACGCCGCGGTGGACCGGATACGCCGGGCGGGCTGGGTGTTCGAGCGGGAGCCGGACGAGGCCTGGCCGCACTTCCACGGCTGGCGGGTCAATTACGAGGGCGCGGCGTACGCGCTGGCCCGGTTCCTCGACCTGCCCCCGGCCGTTTGGTCGGGCACCCGTCCCAGGCACCGCCCGCCGCCGCAACTGCCCGTGCGGCCGCCGCACCGCGAACCGGGCCAGGCCCGGGGGCCCGCGCCTGAGCCCCAGCCGCCGCGCGGCCCGCAGCTCGGAGGGCCGCCGCGACACTCTTAGGCAAGACCGGGGTGCGGGTGCACCACTGCCCAGATCGCGTGCACGTCGGCCGTGGTGGCGTTCCAGTACAGGTGCGGCACCGCCGAGTCGAACGCGATCGAGTCGCCGGGGCCCAGTTCGAAGGTGTCGAACCCGACGCTGGCGTGCAGGGTGCCGCTGGTGATGAGGCCGTACTCGCGGCCGTCATGGCGCAGCGGGCGCCGCGCGTCGGAGGAGTGCCCGCTGGGCTCGTAGATCACTTCGAGGAAGTCCACCCGCTCGTCCGGGCCCGGTGTCAGCCGCTCCCAGCGCACGCCGCTGGCCAGGTCGATGGTGCGCCGGGTACCGGCCCGCTGGACGATGCCGTGCCCGGCGGGCAGCACGGCGACCTTGGCCTCCTCCCGCACGTGGCCGTCGCCGTGCGCGGTCATCGTCAGGCCGTTCGCGGGCGCCACGGTGCTGAACAGGAAGTCGAGCGAGGTGCGCAGTTCGGTGGCCAGGGCGTAGAGCATGCCGACCGACGGGGCGGACAGCCCGCGCTCGATCTGGGAGATCAGGCTGGGCGAGCACTGGATGCGGCGGGCGAGTTCCCGCGCGGACAGGCCCCGCTGCTCGCGTACCTGCCGCAGCCGGGGGCCGAGTTCCGCGCCGGGATCGAACGAACCCATAAGCCCCGCAGTCCCATGCTGGTCCCTTGACAGCCACACTGTACATACGTTTAATCGTGCTGTACATGGGTCGGCCTGCGAGAGGAAGCCCTCATGGTCGCGCCAATCCCGCCCGTGCCCGCCCTGCCCCGCACGCCCGCGCCGGGGCGGATGAACGTCGACTTCGAGCAGCGGGTCGATTTCGCCCGGCTGCGCTCCTACCGGCTCGGCCGGGCCATGGCCGCGCTGGAGGCCAGCGACCTCGGCGCCCTGCTTGTCTTCGACAACAACAACATCCGTTACCTCACCGGGGTCGCCATCGGCGAGTGGACCAGGGACAAGCTCTGCCGGTACGCGCTGTACACCCGGACCGGGGAGCTGTTCCTGTGGGACTTCGGCTCGGCCGCGGTGCACCACCGGATGTACTGCCCCTGGCTGGAGCCCGGGCACTGCATCGCCTCCTGGACCACCATGCGCGGGGCGACCTCACCGCAGGCCGGCCTGCCCGGGCGGGCGGTCGCGGAGATCAAGGGCATCCTCGAGGACACCGGCGTGGCCGGCCTGCCGGTCGGCATCGACTTCGCCGAGATCCCGACGATCTTCGAACTGCAGGCCGCCGGGATCGAGATCCGCGACGGGCAGCAGGTCATGCTGGACGCCCGGCAGCTCAAGTCGCCGGACGAGATCGCCCTGCTGACCACCGCGGCCGCCATGGTCGACGGCGTCTACCAGGACATCACCGACGCACTGCGGCCCGGCGTGCGGGAGAACGAGATCGTGGCGCTGGCCAGCAAGCGGCTCTACGAGATGGGCTCCGACGACGTGGAGTCGATCAACGCGGTCTCCGGCGAGCGGTGCAACCCGCACCCGCACAACTTCTCCGACCGCATGATCAGGCCGGGGGAGCAGGCATTCTTCGACATCATGCATTCCTTCAACGGCTACCGGACCTGCTACTACCGGACCTTCAGCGTGGGCAGCTCCACCCAGGCGCAGCGGGACGCCTACGCGAAGGCCACCGAATGGATGGAGGCCGCGATCGCGGCGATCAAGCCGGGGGTGAGCACCGACCAGGTGGCTAGGCTCTGGCCGACCGCGCAGGACATCGGCCTGCCGGACGAGAAGACGGCGTTCGGCCTGCAGTTCGGCCACGGGCTCGGCCTGGCGCTGCACGAGCGCCCCATCATCAGCCGGCTCTCCTCGCTGGATGCCCCGATGGAGATCCAGAAGGGCATGGTGTTCGCGCTGGAGACCTACTGCCCGGCCAGCGACGGGGTGTCGGCCGCCCGGCTGGAGGAAGAGGTGGTCGTGGTGGACGGCGGGATCGAGATCATCACCAGGTTCCCCTCGAAGGACCTTTTCGTCACCAATCCGTACTGAGGGCAGGCAACCATGGATGAGCAAGCCGCACTCGGGCTGTACCGGGCCATGACCAGGATCCGGCAATTCGAGAAGCGCGCGCACGACCTGTTCCTGCAGAACCTGGTCAAGGGGACCACCCACCTGGGCATGGGACAGGAGGCGATCGCGGCCGGGGTGGCGGCCGCGATGCGCGAGGACGACTACACGTTCGTCACCTACCGCGGGCACAACCACGTGCTCGCCCGTGGCACGGAGATGACCCCGGTCATGGCCGAGCTGCTCGGCCGCCAGAACGGCCTGATGCACGGCAAGGGCGGGTCGATGCACCTGCTCGACGTGTCCAAGGGGGTGCTCGGCTCCTACGCGATCATCGGTGCGCAGCTGGTCATCGCGAACGGCACCGCGTGGTCGGCCCAGTACCGCGGCTCCGGCCAGGTCACCGTGTGCTTCTTCGGCGACGGTGCCACGAACATCGGCGCGTTCCACGAGGCGCTGAACCTGGCCGTGGTCTGGGCGCTGCCGGTCGTGTTCATCTGCGAGAACAACCACTACATGGAGTACACCGCGATCGAGACGGTGACCGCGGTGAAGCGCCCCGCGGCCGACCGTGCGCCCGCCTACGGCCTGCCCGCGGTCGTGGTGGACGGCAACGACGTGGAGGCGGTGCACGCGGCCGCGGCCGCGGCGATCGACCGGGCACGCGAAGGCGGCGGCCCGGCACTGATCGAGGCGATCACCTACCGGCACGGCGGGCACTCCAGGGCCGACCCCGGCAAGTATCGGCCCGCGGACGAGGTCGCCGAGTGGCTGGCCAGGGACCCCATCCCCGCCTACCGCGCGATCCTGGTCTCGCGGGGCGTGGACGAGGAGGTCCTCGACCAGATCGACGCCGAGGCCAAGGCGGCGGTGGACCTGGCGACGGAGGAGGCGAAGGCCGGGCCGGAGCCCGGCTTGGAGCTGGCATTCACCAACGTGTGGGACGACGGCGGCTGGGCCTGGAGGAACTAACTGTGAGCACGGAAGTGGTTATGCCACGGATGGGTGAGACGGTGGACGAGGGCACCGTCAACGTCTGGCACAAGGCGGTGGGTGACCAGGTCACCGAGGGCGAGGCGTTGCTCGAGATCGGCACGGACAAGGTGGACACCGACATCCCGGCCCCGGTCAGCGGTACCCTCGCGGAGATCAGGGTCGAGGCCGACCAGACCGTGCCTGTCGGGACCGTGATCGCGGTGATCCGGTGACTACCACGCTGACCTACCGCGAGGCGGTGGCCCGGGGGATCGCGCAGGAGATGCGCCGCGACGACCGGGTGGTATTCCTCGGCGAGGACGTGGCCGCGGCCGGCGGGGTGTTCAAGGCCACGGTCGGGCTGCTTGAGGAGTTCGGCCCGCAGCGGGTCCGTGACACCCCGATCAGCGAGCAGGCGATCCTCGGCGCCGCGATGGGCGCCGCCATGACCGGGCTGCGCCCGGTCGCCGAGATCATGTTCAGCGACTTCTTCGCCGTGTGCTGGGACCTGGTGGCCAACGAGATCGCCAAGAGCCGGTACATGTCCGACGGCCAGGTGTCGTTCCCGCTGGTGATCCGGTGCGCCAACGGGGCGGGCGTGCGGTTCGGCGCGCAGCATTCCCAGTCGGTGGAGAACTGGGCGATGGCGGTTCCCGGGCTGAAGGTGGTCGCCCCCTCGAACCCCCAGGACGTGGTCGGCCTGCTCGCCGCCGCGATCAGGGACCCGGACCCGGTGCTGTTCTTCGAGCAGAAGTCGTTGTACGCGGCCAAGGGGGAGGTGGCCGACGGCGAGATCGTGGACGAGCTCGGCCGGGCCACGGTGCTCAGAGGGGGCCGCGACGCGACGATCCTGGCGCTCGGGGCCATGGTCCGCCGGGCCAGCGAAGCCGCTGGCCTGCTCGCGGCCGAGCACGGCATTGACTGTAGTGTCGTGGACGTGCGCAGCCTGGTCCCGCTTGACACCGCCACCATCCTCGCCGAGGTGGCCAAGACCGGCAGGCTGTTCACGGTCGAGGAGAACCCGCGGCTGTGCGGGTGGGGCGCGGAGATCGTCTCGATCGCCGTGGAGGAAGCGTTCGGCGAGCTGACCGGGCCGCCGGTGCGGATCACCACGCCGCACATCCCGCTGCCGGCCGCCGATGCCCTCGAGGACCACGTGCTGCCGTCCGTGGCGCGGATCACGCAGACGGTGCGGGAGACATTGGAGGACGCGTGACCGCTGACCTTGCCGCCCTGACGGGCATCCAGGTGCCGACCGGGCTGTTCATCGGCGGCGAATGGACCACCAACGGCCGGACGATCGGCGTCACCGACCCGGCCACCGAGGACACCCTGGTGGAGATCGCCGACGGCACGCCGGACGACGCCCTCGCCGCGGTGGCCGCCGCGGAAGCGGCCCTGCCCGCCTGGGCCGCGACCCCGCCCAGGCAGCGCGCCGAGTGCCTGCGCAAGGCATGGGCGCTGATGATCGAGCGGGCCGAGGCGATCGCCCGGCTGATGGTGCTGGAGAACGGCAAGGCGCTGCGCGACGCCCGGGGCGAGGTCACCTACGCCGCCGAGTTCTTCCGCTGGTACGCCGAGGAGGCGGTGCGGATCGACGGGGCGCTCACCACCGCGCCGTCCGGTGCCAACCGGATCATGGTGCTGCGCCAGCCGGTCGGGGTGAGCGTCCTGGTCACCCCATGGAACTTCCCGGCGGCCATGGCCACCCGCAAGATCGGCCCGGCGCTGGCGGCCGGCTGCACCGTGGTGCTCAAGCCGGCCAAGGAAACCCCGCTGTGCGCGTTCGCGGTCGCCGACATCCTGCGCGAGGCCGGCGTGCCGCCGGGCGTGGTCAACGTCGTCTGCACGGCCAAGGCCGGGCCGCTGGTCGGCGCCATGCTCGCCGACCCCCGGGTGCGCAAGCTCTCCTTCACCGGGTCCACCGAGGTCGGCCGGGTGCTGCTGGAGACCGCGTCCAAGACCGTCACCAACTGCTCCATGGAACTCGGCGGCAACGCCCCGTTCCTGATCTTCGAGGATGCCGACATCGACGCCGCGATCGACGGCGCGTTCCTGGCCAAGATGCGCAACGGCGGTGAGGCCTGCACCGCGGCCAACCGGTTCTACGTGCACGAGCGGGTCGCCGACGAGTTCACCTCGCGGTTCGCGGCCCGGCTGAGCAAGCTGGCGATCGGCCCCGGCCTGGAGCCGGACATCGACCTGGGGCCGCTGGTGAACGAGGACACCAGGTCCAAGGTCGCCAGCCTGGTCGACGGCGCGGTCTCCGGCGGCGGCCAGGTCGTCACCGGCGGGCACGCCCCGGACCGGAAGGGCTACTTCTACCTGCCCACCGTGCTGCGGGACCTGCCGCCGGACGCGGCCATCCTGGGCACCGAGATCTTCGGGCCGGTGGCCCCCGTGGTGCGGTTCAGCACCGAGGACGACGCGATCCGGTGGGCCAACGACACCGAGTACGGCCTGGTCTCCTACCTGTACACCGGCGACCTGCGCCGGGCGCTGCGGGTCTCCGAGGCGCTGGACACCGGCATGGTCGGCGTCAACCGCGGCATCGTGTCCGACCCCGCCGCCCCGTTCGGCGGCGTCAAGCAGTCCGGCCTGGGCCGCGAGGGCGGCCACGACGGCCTGCTCGAATTCATGGAGAGCAAGTACATCGCGGTGGACTGGTAGCGGTGCTGGCCCAGGGGAGCGACCCCCTGGAACCCCCGATGGCCTGCGGCCCCGCGACTTCGTCGCGGGGCCTTGGCCGTGCTAGCCCCGCGGGCGACACCCCGGACCCACACAGCCGGAGCCTGGCCACGGCCGTGATTAACTGAGTTCCTGATGGACAGACGCATATTCGGGCTGGAGAACGAGTACGGGGTCACGTGCACGTTCCGGGGCAGCCGCAAGCTCTCGCCGGACGAGGTGGCCAGGTACCTGTTCCGGCGCGTGGTCTCGTGGGGCCGCAGCAGCAACGTGTTCCTGCGCAACGGGGCCCGGCTGTACCTCGACGTGGGCAGCCACCCCGAATACGCGACCCCGGAGTGCGACAACATCTCCGACCTGGTGGTCCACGACAAGGCCGGCGAGCGGATCCTGGAGGGCCTGCTCGTCGACGCCGACCGCCGGCTGCGCGAAGAGGGCATAGCGGGCGACATCTACCTGTTCAAGAACAACACCGACTCGGCGGGCAACTCCTACGGCTGCCACGAGAACTACCTCGTCGGGCGGCACGGCGAATTCGGCCGCCTCGCCGACATCCTGATCCCGTTCCTGGTCACCCGGCAGATCATCTGCGGGGCCGGGAAGGTGCTGCAAACCCCGCGCGGCGCGGTGTACTGCGTCAGCCAGCGGGCCGAGCACATCTGGGAGGGCGTGTCGTCGGCCACCACCCGGTCCCGGCCCATCATCAACACCCGCGACGAGCCGCACGCCGACGCCGAGCGGTTCCGGCGGCTGCACGTCATCGTCGGCGACTCGAACATGAGCGAGACCACCACGCTGCTCAAGGTCGGTGCCACCGACCTGGTGCTGCGCATGATCGAGGCGGGCACGGTCATGCGCGACCTCAGCCTGGAGAACCCGATCCGGGCGATCAGGGACGTCAGCCACGACATGACCGGGCAGCGCCGGGTGCGGCTGGCCAACGGCCGGGAGGCGTGCGCGCTGGACATCCAGCGTGAGTACCTGTCCAAGGCGCGCGATTTCACCGACCGGCGCGGGGCCGACGAGAGCGCGCGGCGGGTGCTCGAGCTGTGGGAGCGGACCCTGGACGCGGTCGACAGCGGCAACCTCGACGACGTGGCCAGGGAGATCGACTGGGTGACCAAGTTCCAGCTCATCGAGCGCTACCGGGCCAAGCACGACCTGCCGTTGTCGTCCGCGCGGGTGGCCCAACTCGACCTCGCCTACCACGACGTGCACCGCGGCCGCGGCCTCTACTACCTGCTGCAGCGGCGCGGCGCGGTGGTGCGCGCCGCCAGGGACATCGACATCTTCGAGGCGAAATCCGTGCCGCCGCAGACCACCAGGGCCCGGCTGCGCGGCGAGTTCATCCGCCGCGCCCAGGAGCGGCGCCGTGACTTCACCGTGGACTGGGTGCACCTGAAACTGAACGACCAGGCCCAGCGCACGGTGCTCTGCAAGGACCCGTTCCGGTGCACCGACGAGCGGGTGGAGAAGCTCATCGCCGGGATGTGAATTCGTCACCGGCGGGTAAATCGCCCGCGGCGCAACCGGCCGCCCCATGGGGGTAGCGTGGGTGCGGTCATAGTTGCGGGCCGTGACCGGCCCGGAACCGGTACGAGGCCTCCGGGGCCGCTCAGCCGGTAGGCTGGCGGGGCTTCCCGCCGAGACGACACAGCCGACGACGACAAGGTTTTCTTCCCATGCGACGTATCGCGGTTCTATCCGCTCTCCCCCTGCTGGCCGCCGCGGCGCTGGCCGGATGCGGCGGCTCCTCCACACCGTCCTCGTCCTCGGCCTCCGCCGTGACCGTGACGGGCAGTTTCGGCAAGGCCCCGGGCGTGAATATCCCGGCGCAGAAGGCCGCCAGCAAGCTCACCGTGAAGACCCTGGTGCACGGCAGCGGGCAGGCGCTTGCCCGCACCGACGCCTTCGTTGGCAACTACGCCATTTACCTGTGGAGCGGCACCTCGCACAAGCTGCTGCAGAGCACGTTCAAGGCGGGCGGCAAGCCCACGCTGTTCTCCGGCACGCTGCTGCCCGGCCTGGAAACGGCCCTGATCGGGCAGAAGATGGGCAGCCGGGTGCTGGCCGTCATCCCGCCCAAGGACGGCTTCGGCACCAGAGGGGACGCGCAGGCGGGCATCAAGGGCACGGACACGCTGGTGTTCGTCGTGGACATGATCAAGGACTTCAGCGGCACCGCGGCCGCGGCCGGGCGGCAGGTGTCCCACGGCGGCGGCAAGCTGCCCACGGTGTCCGCCGCGGCCGCCGGGGCCACCGGGGCCGGGGCCGCTCCGACGATCAAGATGACGGGCGGGAAGCCGCCGGCCAACCTGACCACCCAGATCCTGATCAAGGGCACCGGCCCCACGGTGGCCGATGGCGACACGGTCGTGGTCCAGTACGTCGGCGCGATCTGGCGCAACGGCTACCAGTTCGACTCCTCATGGAAGCGGAGCCAGCCGTTCGGTTTCACCATCGGCGCCAGCCCGAGCCAGGTGATCCTGGGCTGGGACAAGGGCCTGGCCGGCATGACCGTGGGCAGCCGGGTGATGCTGGTGATACCGCCAGCCGACGGTTACGGCAAGAACGGCAGCCCGCAGGCGCACATCAAGGGGACCGACACCCTGGTCTTCGTGGTGGACATCCTGGGCGCCTTCGGCACGGCGCAAGGCTAGCTCTGTTAGCCCGGGGGAGCGGCCCGGCCCTGGCCGATCAGCCCAGCAGGGCCGCGGCGTGGCGGCCCGCCGCGGCCGCGGCCAGGAAATAGGCCAGGTCCTCGTCCAGGCCGCGGCCCATCGTGGCAAGCGGTACCGGGCAGGCCGCCAGGGCCTCGGCCAGGCCGTCCGTCGCCACGCTGACCAGGTGGTGCCGTGCCGCCAGGTCGCTGGCCTGCGCCGCCACCCGGGCGCCGAACTCGCCGCCGAGCGCCGGCACCACCACGTCGGCGCGGGCCAGGGCCACCTTGCCGTAGGCGGTGAGGCTGTGATGGGAGACGCCGTAGTGGCGCTCCCTGGCATCGGCCTCACTGATCCGCAAGGACGCCACCGGCAGGCCGCCGAGCACCGCGGCCGCGTTCACCGCCTCGCCGCAGGCCACGCCGGAGAAGCCCCAGCGGGTGCCGGTGCCCAGGTTGCCCGGTCCCTGCGCGACCACGGCCACCTCGGCGCCCAGCACGTGCCGTGCCGCCAGCAGGCCGGTGTGCACGGTCACCGTGTCCAGGTCGCCGCCGAACGCCTGGCCGGTGCTGACCGTGCCCGCCAGCCAGCCGGCCTCGCGCAGTCCCGCGGCGGTCCGGGAGAACCAGGCGGGCAGGGTCCCGCCGTCCAGCATCACGTACGCGGCGACCGGCGCCGCCTTCCCGGCGGCGCGCAGTCCGGCGAGGATGGCCGGCAGCGCGGAATGCAGATCGGCCACGACGACCGGCATCCCGCCCAGGTCGCCGGCCTCGCGGAGCACCTCGTGGTGCGGTGATCCCTGCTCGTCCGCGCTCAGCACGCAGGCCTGCATCGGCGTGTACCTGGCCTTCATCACATGGCCGGGGCCGGGGGGATCGCCGGGCAGCCGGTCAGGCACCGCGATCACCAGGGCATAACCGCCGGTGCCGAGTCCCAGTTCCACGGCCGTATCGTTCAGCAATACTCGGTCACCAGCCTGCGGCCGGCCGGTCAGCGCCGGGTAAGCGAGCGCCCGCCGCGGCCCGTCGCCGGTGGTGACTTCCACCTCGACCGCGCCCTGCCATTCCCGGCGCACTCGCGCCACCACCGCGCTCCGCCAACGAATCACCCAGGCAGGGTAACCTGGCCGGCATCGGCGCCTTGCCTGGTCACCACAACCTCGCAGCGCGCGCCGCGCTGGCGGGGGACAATGGTCATCGGCGAACTGGAGGGCGGCGATGTCACGGCGGAAGACCGAGCGGCTGCTCAGCCTGGTGGTCTGCCTGCTGTCCAGCCAGCGCTACCTCACCGCCACCCAGATCCGGGCCGCGGTGCCCGGGTACCCGGATTCGTTCGACGCGTTCAAGCGGATGTTCGAGCGGGACAAGGAAGACCTGCGCGACCTGGGCATTCCGCTCGACATGGGCACCAACGGGGCGCTGGATGATGAGGTCGGCTACCGGATCCCCCGGCAGGCCTACGAACTGCCCGATATCAGGCTGGAACCGGACGAGGCGGCGGTGCTCGCCGTGGCGGCCCGGGTCTGGCACCGGGCCGAGCTGGCCGGGGCCGCCGCGGGGGCGCTGCTTAAGCTGCGCGCCGCCGGGGTGGACGCCGAGGAGACCGCCCAGCCCGGGATCGAGCCGAGGCTGCAGGCCGGGGAGGCCGCGTTCGCGCCGCTGTGGGAGGCGGTCAGGGACCGGCGGCCGGTCACCTTCCGCTACCGGGCGGCGGGCCGCAGCGAGGCGCAGCAGCGCGAGCTCGAGCCCTGGGGCGTGGTGAACCGGCACGGCCGGTGGTACGTGGTCGGCCACGACCGGGCCCGGCAGGCGGTGCGCGCGTTCCGGCTGAGCCGCATCGACGGCCGGGTGGAGTTCAGCGGGCCGGCCGGCTCGGTGACCGTGCCACCGGACGCCCACGTGCGTGAGCTGGTCCGGTCCTGGGACGACCGGCCGGTCCCGCCGCGCAGCGCGGTGCTGAGCGTCCGGACCGGGGCGGGCCTCGGCATCCGGCGCCAGGCCACCAGGGAGGTGGCCGGTACCGACGGCTGGGACGAGGTGGAGACCCCGTTCGCCGAGGTCGCCTGGTTCTCCGAGCACCTCGCCTCGTTCGGCCCGGACGTGATCGTCCGCGAGCCCGCCGACCTGCGCGACGCGGTGATCACCCGGCTCAAGGGGGCGCTGGCATGACGGCGCCGCGAGCGGCCGCGCACGGCGGCCCCGGCACCAGCTCCGACCGGCTGCAGCGGCTGCTCGCCCTGGTGCCCTACGTGATCAGCCGGAAGGTGGTCGGGCTGGCCGAGACGGCGGCCGCGTTCGGCGTCAGCGAGCGGGAGCTCACCGACGACCTGAACATGCTGTGGTGCGTGGAACTGCGCACGCCGGACCCCTACTGCCCGATCGACCTGTCCTACGAGGGCGGCGAGATCGTGATCAGCCAGGCCGAGCCGGTGGACCGGCCGCTGCGGCTGGGGGTGGACGAGGCGAGCGCGCTGCTGGTGGCGCTGCGGATGCTCGCCGAGGTCGGCGAGCTTGCCGCGGTGCCGGACCTGGCCGAGGGATCCGCGCTCAGCCGCACGATCGCGAAGCTGGAAGCGGCGGCGGGGGAGGCCGGGGCACCCAGTGCCCAGGTGGCCGTGGAGGTGGACCAGCACGCCGAGCGCAGCGTCCTGGCCCGGGTCCGTGAGGCCCTGGACGGCGGGCGGCGGCTGCACCTGTCCTACTACGTGCAGCGCCGCGACGAGGCCACCGAGCGGGACGTGGACCCGATGCGGCTGCTCGTCGTGGAGGGCCGCACCTACCTGGAAGGGTGGTGCCGCCGGGCGGAGGCGGTCCGGGTGTTCCGGCTGGACCGGGTGCTGCGGATCGAGGTGCTCGACGTGGCGGCGGAGGTCCCGCGCCAGGCGGAGCCGGTGGACGTGGACCAGGGCCTGTTCCGGCCCTCGCCCACCGACATGCGAGTGGTGCTTGAACTCAGCCCGCGCGGCCGCTGGGTGGCCGAGTACTACCCGTGCGAAAACGTGACAGAAATCGGCGACGGCCGGCTCCGGGTGACGCTGCGCACCCCGGACGGGGCCTGGGCGCGGCGGCTGGCGCTGGGCCTCGGCGAGGACGGGCGTGTGGTGGAGCCCGCCGCGCTCGCGGCGGCCGTCCGGGCCGATGCGGCCGCGGCCCTTGCCGCATACAGCACGGACACGCCGGAAGGAAGCGCTGCGCCCTCGCCGGGGTGAGTTACGTCCGGTCGGGGCGTACCATGTGCCTGACGGGTATCCCAATGGCGCGGGGGCAGCATCCTCGCTGACAAGGACAAAGGCACTATGGGACTCTTCGACAGCCCAACGCACTTGCTCATCATCCTGGCGGTACTGGTCGTGCTCTTCGGTTCCGCGAAGCTGCCCAAGGCCGCCAAGTCGATGGGCGAAGCCATGCGTATCTTCAAGAAGGAGTCGGCGAAGCTGCACGAGGAGGACACGACCACCACGGCCCAGGTGCAGGCGCAAGCCCCGCCGCAGGTCGCCCCCCCGCAGCCGCAGGTGACCCCGCAGCAGACCGCCCAGCAGCAGCAGATGGCGGCCCTGCAGCAGCAGATGGATGCTCTGCAGCAGCAGACGGCCCCGCCGGCCGCGACCCAGCCGCCGGCCAGCCCCACGCTGCCGGAGACGCAGCACACCAACCAGCCCGGCTGATCTGCCCCGGGGCTGACACATGAGCTCGCCGCCGGACACGGCCACGCCCGCACCCGGGCGCGGCTCGCGGCTTCCGCACCCGGGCCGGTCACGGGATCCCGAGGGGCGGATGCCGCTCATGGAGCATCTCCGTGAGCTGCGCAACCGGCTGATCAAGGCCGTCCTCGGGCTCATCGTCGGCATGGCCGTCGGCTGGCTCCTCTACAAGCCGGCCTTCAACTTCATCATCGGCCCGTACTGCCGGATCACCATCCAGCACACGACGGGCTGCGTCGGCCCAGACACGCACCCGCTGGTGGTCACCGGCGTCTTCGACCCGTTCTTCGTAAAGTTGAAGGTCGCCTTCGTGGTCGGCCTGATCGTGTCCTCGCCGATCTGGTTCTACCAGCTGTGGGCCTTCATCTCGCCGGGCCTCTACCGCCGGGAGAAGCGCTGGGCGTTCGCGTTCGTGGGCGCCGCGGTGCCGCTGTTCTTGCTCGGCGGCTTGTTTGCCTACCTGGCGATGAGCCGGGGCCTGCGCTTCCTGCTCGGGCTGACCCCGGATGGGGTCCGGCCGCTGATCACGATCGACACCTATTTCGGGTACACGATGGCGATGCTGCTGATCTTCGGCATCGCCTTCGAGCTGCCGCTGGTGCTCGTGATGCTGAACATGGCCGGGGCAGTCAGCCACGCCTTCATCCGCAAGTACCGCCGGGTGATGATCTTCCTGGTGTTCGTGTTCGCCGGCGCGGCGACTCCGAGCCCGGACCCGTTCTCGATGCTGCTGCTGGCCGTCCCGTGCGTGATCCTGGTGGAGGTCGCGGAGTTGTTCGTCTGGCTGAACGACCGCCGCCGGGCGCGCCGTGACGCCGCCCTGCTGGCTGCGGAGGGCCTCTCCGAGATCAGCGAGGAGTAACGGCTTCCCCGGACGCTGATTACCGCGGCTGAGCCGCCCGCCGGGCGGCGCGGCTCCGTCGCCTAGGCTGGAGCGCGTGTCCACCCACGCGAGCCCCGCGCAGCGGTATGCGGAATCCCGGCGGCGGCGGGCGCAGGACGGGCCCGCCCTGGCCGAGTTCCAGGCGCTGTACGAATTCAGCTTCGACGACTACCAGCGCCGGGCGTGCCACGCGCTGGACGAGGGCCACGGGGTGCTTGTGGCCGCCCCGACCGGGTCGGGCAAGACCGTGGTCGGCGAGTTCGCGGTGCACTTGGCGCTGGCCGCGGGGCGCAAGTGCTTCTACACCACGCCGATCAAGGCCCTGTCCAACCAGAAGTTCGGCGACCTGGTGCGCCGTTACGGGCCGGAGCGGGTGGGGCTGCTCACCGGCGACAACAGCATCAACGGCGAGGCACCGGTGGTGGTGATGACCACCGAGGTGCTGCGGAACATGCTCTATGGCGGCTCGGTCACCCTGGACGGCCTGGGCTACGTGGTGCTCGACGAGGTGCATTACCTGGCCGACAGGTTCCGCGGCGCGGTGTGGGAAGAGGTGATCATCCACCTGCCCGAGTCGGTCCGGGTGGTCGCGCTGTCCGCCACGGTGAGCAACGCCGAGGAGTTCGGCGAGTGGCTGACCGAGGTCCGCGGCGGGACGACGGTGATCGTGGACGAGCACCGGCCGGTGCCGCTCTGGCAGCACGTGCTGGCCGACGGCCACCTGTATGACCTGTTCGTATCGCCGAACGGCCGTGGCGGCGACTCCCCGCAGGTCAACCCGGACCTGCTGCGGCTGTCGCGGCGGGAGGAGCAGGCGCGGCGGATGTCGCCCGGCCGCCCGGTGCGCGGCGGCCGTCGGCCGTCCCGGCCCCGGCCGCCGAGCCGCCCGCTGGTGATCGAGCGGCTGGACGCGGCCGGGCTGCTGCCCGCCATCACGTTCATCTTCTCCAGGGCCGCGTGCGACGCCGCGGTGCGCCAGTGTCTGGACGCCGGGCTGCGGCTGACCACCCCGGAGGAAGCGGAGATCATCACCGAGGTGGCCAAGCGCCGCACCGCGGACCTGCCGCAGGCGGACCTGTCCGTCCTCGGATACGGGGAGTGGCTGACCGGCCTGCAGCGCGGCATCGCCGCCCACCACGCGGGGCTGCTGCCCACCTTCAAGGAGGTGGTCGAGGAGCTGTTCGAGGCGGGGCTGGTGCGGGTCGTCTACGCCACCGAGACCCTTGCCCTCGGCATCAACATGCCCGCGAGGACCGTGGTCATCGAGCGGCTGGACAAATGGAACGGCGAGGCCCACGCGGCGCTCACGCCGGGGGAGTACACGCAGCTCACCGGCCGGGCCGGGCGCCGTGGCATCGACGTGGAGGGGCACGCCGTGGTGCTGTGGCAGCAGGGCCTGGAACCGGCCGCGCTGGCGGGCCTGGCCGGGACCCGTACCTACCCGCTGAACTCCAGCTTCCGGCCCTCCTACAACATGGCGGTGAACCTGGTCGGGCAGGCCGGGCTTGAGCGCGCGGCCGCGATCCTGGAGTCCTCGTTCGCGCAGTTCCAGGCCGACCGGGCGGTCGCGGACGTGGCCCGCTCGGCACGGCGCGGCCGCGAGGAGCTGGACAGCCTGGCGGTGGCCTGCGACCGCGGTGACTTCGCCGAGTACTTCCGGCTGCGCCGGGAGCTGTCCGAGCGTGAGGGCGAGGCGGCCAGGCAGCGTGCCGCGGCGCAGCGCGCCGAGGCGGTGGCCTCGCTCAGCCAGTTGCGCCGCGGCGACATCATCAAGGTGCCCGGCGGGCGCCGGGCGGGCATGGCGGTGGTGCTCGATCCGGGGGTGCCCGCCCCCGGCCGCCGCGCGGACAGCCTGCCGCTGCCGCTGGTGCTGACGGCCGGCCGCCAGGTCAGGCGGCTGTCGCTGGCCGACTTCCCGGTCCCGGTGCAGCCCATCGACCGGATCCGGATCCCGAGCTGGTTCAGCGCCCGGTCGCCCAAGCACCGCCGGGACCTGGCCGCCAGCGTGCTGACCAAGCTGGCCGGCCGGGACAAGGAGCCGCCGCGCGGCAAACAATCCCGGGCGCCCGCCCTGGAGGAGATCGCCGCGCTGCGCCGCCGGGTCCGCGCGCACCCCTGCCACACCTGCCCGGACCTGGACGAGCACGCCCGCCACGCCGAGCGCCGGGCCCGGCTGGAACGCGAGGTGCGCCGGCTGGAAACCACGGTGGCCGGCCGGTCCCACGTCATCGCCCGCACCTTCCAGCGGGTCTGCGCGGTGCTCGCGCACCTCGGGTACACCGACGGGGACCGGGTGACCGACGCGGGCAGGCGGCTCGCCTGCCTGTACACCGAACTCGACCTGCTCGCGGCGGAATGCCTGCGCCGCGGCCTGTGGGACGGGCTGAGCCCGGCGGACCTGGCCGCCTGCGTGTCGGCGCTCACGTTCGAGTCCCGCACGGCCGAGGCGGCCACGCCGGAGCGGCTGCCCGGCGGCCCGGTCCGCGACGTACTCGCCGCCACGGTGTCGGTGTGGCGGGAACTGGACGACCTCGAGACCGAGCACCGGCTGTCGTTCCTCCGCGAACCGGATCCCGGGTTCGCCTGGGCGGCGCACGCCTGGGCCAGGGGCAAGTCGCTGGAGTCCGTGCTCGGGCCGGACCTGACCCCCGGTGACTTCGTCCGCGCGGTCAAGCAGCTCATGGACCTGCTCGGGCAGGTCGCGGTCGCGGCGGGCCGGGGCACGCCGCTGCGGTCCACCGCGCTCAAGGCCGTCAACGCCCTGGGGCACGGCGTGGTCACCTTCTCCTCCGTGGAGGAGCTACCGCCCGGCGCCCGTTTGTCCGGGGCGGGCGCGGCGGCGGCCGGTGTGCCGGCGGGTGACGGCGCGCCGGCGGGTGACGGTACGCTCCCGGCATGACCGACCTCGCAGACTTCGCCGGCCTGGTGGGCGGCGACCACGGCCTGGCCGTGGTATCCGTGCTCCGCCCGGACTCGACGATCAGCTCCGCCGTGGTGAACGCCGGGGTGCTCCGCCACCCGGTGACCGGCGAGCAGGCCGTCGCCTTCGTCAGCCAGGGCAATGCCCGCAGGCTGGGCTACCTGCGTGCCGCACCGCGCGCCACGGTGGTGCTGCGCTCCGGATGGCAGTGGGCGGCCGCGGAGGGCCCGGTGCAGCTCTGCGGCCCCGGCGACCCGGTGCCCGGCGTGGACGCCGAGGGCCTGCGCCTGCTGCTGCGGGCGGTGTTCACCGCCGCCGGGGGGACGCACGACGACTGGGACACCTACGACACGGTGATGGCGCGCGAACGGCGCACCGCCGTCCTGGTGACCCCGGAGCGCGTCTACTCCAACGCCTGAGGCGGCCGCCGCGCCCAGAACAGGGCGTGGCCGCCGTCTGCTTCCGGCACGAACTCCTGGGCGGTGACCCGTAGCCCGTCCGGGCGGCGGCTGCCTTTCGGCCTAGGCGGCCTGGCTGGGTGGGGACTGGCTGGGTGGGCTGTGACCGGGTGGTCCGTGGCTGTGGAGGGTGCGGGTGTGGTCGGGGCTGGTGGCGGTGGTGGTCCCGTCGGGGCGCAGGGTGAGGGTCCAGCCCCACCGGTGGATCGCGGTGAGATGGTGGAAGCCGCAGAGCGGGACCAGGTTGTGCATGGCGGTGGGCCCGCCCCGGCAGCGGGGGGTGATGTGGTGGATGTCGCAGACGCTGGCGGGCTGGTCGCAGCCGGGGAAGGCGCAGTGGGGGTGGCGGGTGGTGACGGCGCGGCGCAGGTGGGCGGGGATGGTTTCGGTGGCGGCGCCGATGTCCAGGGGCAGGCTGACCGTGGTCAGCGGCCGTTCGTCCAGGGCAGCGCGCAGCCGGGCGGCCAGGCCCTGGGGGCCGGAGAGGGCGTCGGCGGCCAGGCCGAGCAGGGCCCGGCGGAGCCGGTCGCGGGTGGCCGGGCTGAGCGGGCCGCTGCCGCGGCCGGGGGTGAACTGGTCGCGCCCGGGGCCGGTGTGGCGGCCGAGGGCGCGGGTGAGCAGGAACGCCTCGGCCAGCCGGTCCAGGGCGGCCCAGTCCACGTGCCCGGTCACCACCGGGAACACGGTCGCGTCGCACAGCGCCGCGTCCGCCTCCGGGCTGGTCAGCCACCCGGGCTGGGTGGCGCGGGCGGCCGCCCAGGCATCCTCGGCCGCCGAACCGCCCGCCGCGCCCCGCAACTGGGCCAGCGTCAGGTGCACCAGCACCTGGGTCGGCTGCCCGGCTCGCCCCGGGACCATCCCGGCCCTGATGAGCCGCTGGCATGCCTCCTCCAAGGCGTCATGACGCCGTTGCCAGGAGGTCCGCGTGTCCTCGGGCCCTGCCTTCTTCCCCAGCGCCTCCAGCACCGCCGCTAAGGCGGCCGCGCACCCGGGGGTCAGGTCGCCCTCAGCGCGGCCCGCGCCGCGGAAGGTGATGCCCAGCCGGAACCAGCGGTCCTCGAACCCGTCATCCCGCTCGGGCGGGGCGCACCGCTCGTACATCTCCCTGGCCAGGCCCGCCAGGCCGGTCAGATCCGCACCGCCGCGGGCGGCCCCGGCCAGGATCTGGTCCGCGTCGCTGCGGCGGTCTCCGGGCAGCCGGTCGGTCCACTCGCAGATCTGCCGGGCCCACGACTGGGACAGCTCCCCGGCAGCCAGGGCCTGCCCGATGGCCGGGTGCGCCGCCAAACGCCGCGCCCACGCCACCGCCGCGGCCGCCGCCCCGGCAGTGACCCGGGTCTGCCACTTCAGCCAGGCCCGCGCCGTGCCATGCCCGTCGTCCTCGAACCCGCCCTGGCCAGCGAACGCCCCCAGGGCCCGGGCCCGGGCCGCCGTGTGCTTGGCCTCCGCCCGCTCCAGGGCCCGCAGCGCCTCCGCCTGGACGGCCGGCGGTAACGAGGCCACATCGGCGGTATTGAGGTGATCCAGAGCGCGGTCCAGCATCGCCAGCGCCTCGGCCATGCCGCCCCGCGAACCCTCGCGGTGACACATGCTCCTCACCTCCCGCCCGAAGCGCCGGGTCGAAATCTAGTTCGATAATAGCGGTCCACTCCGACATTTCCCGGCCGCCACGACCAGATCCCGGAACAATTCCCGCGACCGGCCGAGCGGGAGGCGGCAGGTTGCGGCAACCGGTGTCCGCCGCTGCTGGCAGGATGGCGCAGGTGGGCTCGCTGATGCTGCTCGACACCGCCTCGCTGTACTTCCGCGCGTTCTACGGCGTGCCGGAGACCGTGGCCGCGCCCGACGGCACCCCGGTGAACGCGATACGCGGGCTGCTCGACATGGTCACCCGGCTGGTCCGGGCCCGGCACCCGGCCCGGCTCGTGGCCTGCCTTGACGCGGACTGGCGGCCGGCCTTCCGGGTCGCGGCGCTGCCGTCCTACAAGGCGCACCGGGCCAGCGCGGACGGCGAGCAGGAGGAGGTCCCGCCGGCGCTCGCCGCGCAGGTGCCGGTGATCGAGCAGGTCCTCACCGCCGCCGGGGTGGCGCTGGCCGGGGCGCCCGGTTACGAGGCGGACGACGTGATCGGCACGTTCACCGCCCACGCGACCGGGCCCGTCGAGATCGTCACCGGGGACCGCGACCTGTTCCAGCTCGTCGACGACGCCAGGCCGGTGCGGGTCATCTACACCGCGCGCGGCCTGATCAAGCTGGACATCGTGGACGAGGCCGCGATCACGGCCCGGTACCAGATCCCCGGGCGCGCCTACGCCGACTACGCGACGCTGCGCGGTGACCCAAGCGACGGCCTGCCCGGGGTCGCGGGCGTGGGCGACAAGACGGCGGCCGCGCTGGTCCGGGCGTTCGGTTCCATCGACGCGATCTGCGAGGCCATCGACAAGGGCCACGGCGGATTCCCGGCCGGGGCCAGGGCGAAGCTGGAGGCGGCCCGCGACTACCTGGCGGTCGCGCCCACGGTCGTCCGCGTCGCGGCGGACGCGCCGGTGCCGGAGGTGGACGGCGGGCTGCCGGTCAGCCCCGTGGACCCGGCCGCGCTGACGGACCTGGACGCCCGCTTCGGCCTCGGGTCGTCGCTGCGGCGCGCGGTCGCGGCGCTCTCCGAAGGCTGAACAACGTTCGCTGAATTACGGCCCGCCCGCCAGGCCGGGGCGCCCTCGGCTCAGCGCACGTACAGGGCGACCAGGCACATGTCGTCCTCGGTGTCGGTGGAGCCGAGCGTGTCGAGGACGGTGGAGATCATGTTCTCCGGATCCCTGATGCCCGCGGCGGCAGCGGTGAGCGCGGCCATGCCCTCGTCCAGGGACCGGTGCCTGCGCTCGATGAGGCCGTCGCTGTAAAGCAGGAGCAGGTCGCCGGGGCGCAGTTCCAGCGACGCGGCATCGTAGCCGGACCTGGCCGCCCCGAGCAGGATGCCCGCCGGTGACCGCAGCGCGGTCGCCTGCCGGCCGCGGACCAGTACCGGGGGCGGGTGCCCGGCCTGCGCCCAGGTCAGCACCCGGCTCGGCGGGTCGAAGTAACCGGCGATGACGGACGCGGTGTGCTCCGGGCCGACATAGTGGACCAGGTCGTTGAGCCAGCCGACGAGCCGTTCCGGCGGTGAGCCGGTGATCGCCAGGCCCGCCAGTGCGCCGCGCAGCCTGGCCATTCCCGCCGCCGCGGCGAGGCCGTGCCCGCCGACGTCGCCGATCGCCAGCAGCACATGGCCGCCGGGCATCTCCGCGGTGATGTACCAGTCGCCGCCCACCCGGCTGTCCTGGGAGGCGGGCAGGTAGCGGACGACGGCACGCAGCCCGGGAAGTTCGAAGGGCCCCTCGTGCAGCGGCAGGATGGCCCGCTGCAGTTCCAGCGTGACGTGCCGTTCCGCGGCCAGCTCGGCGGCCAGCCGGGTGGTGTCCGCGGCGCCGTCCAGCCCAGGCTGGACCGTGCCGGGCTGATGGGAGGGCATCCGGGCTGCGGCTTTCGTCATCCGTGCGCTGCCTCCGGGCGGCTTTCGGGGACCGGCGGCACGTGCGGGCCCAGCGAGCGACTCGGGGTGAGCCGGAGGAGCCACGATCTCGGAAGATGCCATCGCCGTCCGCATCCGTGAGCCTGAGTCTACTAAGCGTGAGGCACGCGGGGCGCTCCTGTCTAGGTTGTGACGGCAAGTCTCGCGGGCGGCCGGGCGGGCGGCCGGGCGGGCTGCCAGCACGGGCCGCTGGCGCGGGACCGGCGCGTGATTAGATGACCTGGTTGAGGGACCGCGGGCGGCGAAGGGCGAGACATGTCAGCAGAGGCGGCGACGACGCGGGCGGGGGGCGGGGGGTACACGACGGCGGACCTCTACCCGGCGAGCCGGCTGGGGCAGGCCGCCGAGGCGGCGGCCCGGTCCGGCATGGACGCGCTGCTGCTCACCCCGGGCCCCGATCTGCGCTATCTGACCGGGTATGACACCCACCAGTCGGAGCGGCTCACCTGCCTCGCGGTGCCCGCGGCCGGCCCCGCTTTCCTGGTCGTGCCCCGGCTGGAACTGGCCTCGGCCCAGGCGTCCCCGGCGGCCGGGATGAACCTTGAGTTCGTGGTGTGGGACGAGACCGACGACCCCTACGAGGCGGTCGCCCGGCGGCTCGGCAGCGTCGCCACGGTGGGCCTGGCCGGCCAGATGTGGGCCCTGATGGTGCTCCGCTTCCGCGACGCGATGCCCGGCGCCCGCCAGGCGCTGGCCGCCGCCGCGCTGCGGGAGCTGCGGATCCGTAAGACGCCGGCCGAGATCGCGGCGCTGGCAGAGGCCGGCGCGGCGATCGACCGGGTGCATGCGTCGGTGCCGGGGTGGCTGCGGCCGGGGCGGACCGAGCGGGAGGCCGCGGCCGACATCGCCAGCGCCATCGCGGCGCAGGGCCATGCCCGGATCGACTTCGTCATCGTCGGGTCCGGCCCGAACGCGGCCAAGCCGCACCACGAGCCCACCGGCCGCGTGCTGAGCCATGGCGACGCGGTCGTCGTGGACATCGGCGGCACCATGCCGAGCGGCTACTGCTCGGACTGCACCCGGACCTACGCGATCGGCGAGGTGCCGCCGGCCATGGCCGGTTACTACGAGGTGCTGCGGGAGGCGCAGGAGGCGGCGTGCGCCGCCGTCCGGCCGGGGATCCGCGCGGCGGCGGTGGACGCGGTGGCCAGGGACGCGATCACCGCGGCGGGCCACGGCGAGCATTTCACCCACCGGACCGGTCACGGCATCGGCCTGGAGACCCACGAGGACCCGTACATCGTGGCGGGTAACGCCGAGGAACTCGAGCCGGGGATGGCCTTCTCGGTGGAACCGGGCATCTACCCCGGGCCGCACGGCGCCCGGATCGAGGACATCGTGGTGTGCACGGCCGACGGCCATCAGCGGCTGAACAACGTCGGCCGGGACCTGATCGTGGTGGCTGCCTGATGCGCGAGTTACTGGACCTCACCAGGGAACTGGCGGACAAGGAGGTCCGCCCGCGGGTCGAGGCCGCCGAGCGGGACTCGGCGTTCCCGCGCGAGGTGTTCCGGGTGCTCGGCCGGTCCGGCCTGCTCGGGCTGCCCTATGCCGAGCGCTGGGGCGGCGGTGGCCAGCCGTACGAGGTCTACCTGCAGGTGATCGAGGAACTGGCCCGGGCGTGGCTCGCGGTCGGCCTCGGGGTGAGCGTGCATTCGCTGTCCTGCCTGCCGCTGGCCGCCTACGGCACCGACGAGCAGCGGGACCGGTGGCTGCCGGACATGCTCGGCGGCGAGCTGCTTGGCGCCTACTGCCTGTCCGAGCCGCAGAGCGGTTCTGACGCGGCGGCCCTGGCCACCGCGGCGGTCTCCGTGAAGAAGGGGGAAGGGGAGGCGGGTGGGGGTTACCGGATCGACGGGGTGAAGGCGTGGATCTCGCACGCCGGCCAGGCCGACTTCTACACGGTGTTCGCCCGCACCTCGGGCAGGCCGGACGGGCGGGACCGGGCCCGCGGCATCAGCTGCCTGCACGTGCCCGCGGCCACCGCCGGGGTGAGCGCGGCACCGGCCGAGCACAAGATGGGCATGCGCGCCTCGGTCACCGCCCAGGTGATCTTCGACGGTGCCCGGGTGCCCGCCGGGCACCTGCTCGGTGAGGAGGGCCGGGGCTTCTCCATCGCGCTCACCGCGCTGGACTCCGGGCGGCTCGGCATCGCGGCCTGCGCGACCGGGCTGGCCCAGGCCGCGCTGGACCTGGCGGTCGGCTACGCGCGCGAGCGGCATCAGTTCGGCAAGCCGATCATCGACTTCGAGGGCGTGTCGTTCATGCTCGCCGACATGGCCACCGCGGTCGAGGCGTCCCGTGCGCTGTACCTGGCCGCGGCGCGGCGCAAGGACGGCGGGCAGGACTTCGGCCGGCAGGCGGCGATGGCCAAGCTGCTGGCCAGCGATACCGCGATGCGGGTGACGATCGACGCGGTGCAGGTCCTCGGCGGCTACGGGTACGTGGCGGACTTCCCCGCCGAGCGTTACCTGCGCGAGGCCAAGGGGCTGCAGATCGTGGAGGGCACCAACCAGATCCAGCGGCTGGTCATCGCCCGGTCGCTGGCCGGGCGCTGACCAGCCACCAGCGCCGCGCTCAGGAGTCCGACGGGCTGCCCGGGTGGCCGATCGCCAGGCCGGTGGCCGGGTCGAAGAACTGCAGGTTCGAGGTGTGCACCGCCAGTTCGATGGGCTGGCCGGGCCGGACGTTGCTGCGCGAAGCCACCCGGGCCGTCCACAGGGACTTCCCGCCGGCCAGCACCGCCGCGGCCTCGTTCGCGTCATCGTCGGACGCCACCGCGTCGCTGATGCTGGGGTGGTGCACCGGCGCCGCGTCCAGGGTGAAGATGACGTGGATCTCGCTGCCCAGTTCCTCGGTGACGTTCGCGGTGACCTGCATCCGGGCCCAGTCCGCGTCGGCGAGGGAGGCGTCCTCGAACTCCGCGGGACGGATGCCCAGGATGATCTCGCGGCCGAAGAAGTCGTCCAGGCCCGGCCGGGCCGCCACCACGGCGGGCTTGAACGGCAGCCGGTGCCCGGCGAATGTCACCCCCGGCCCGTCGTCGCGGACCAGTTCGGCGTTGACGAAGTTCATCGCGGGCGACCCGATGAAGCCGGCCACGAACAGGTTGACCGGATGGTCGTAGAGCGCCTGAGGCGTGTCCACCTGCTGCAACTGGCCGTCGCGCAGGACGCAGACCCGGTGCCCGAGGGTCATCGCCTCCACCTGGTCGTGGGTGACGTACACGGTGGTGACGGCGAGCCGGTCGTGCAGCTGGCTCAGCGACGCGCGCATGGAGACCCGCAGCTTCGCGTCCAGGTTGGACAGCGGCTCGTCCATCAGGAAGGCCCGCGGCTCCCGGACGATCGCCCGGCCCATCGCCACCCGCTGGCGCTGGCCACCGGAGAGCGCGGCCGGCTTGCGCTTGAGGTACTCGCCGATGCCGAGCATCCGGGCCACCTCGTTGACCCGGCGGGTGATCTCCGCCTTGGGCGTCTTGCGCTGCTGGAGGCCGAACGCCAGGTTCTGCTCCACGGTCATGTGCGGGTAGAGCGCGTAGTTCTGGAACACCATGGCGATGTCCCGGTCCTTGGGCGGCAGGTTGTTCACCACCCGCCCGCCGATCGAGATGGTCCCCGAGGTGATCTCCTCCAGGCCCGCGATGGAGCGCAGCGCGGTGGACTTGCCGCAGCCCGACGGGCCGACCAGCACCATGAACTCCCCGTCGCTGATCTCCAGGCTGAGGTCGTTGACGCCTTTGACCCCACCCATGTAGACCTTGCTCACCCGGTCAAGGACGATCTCGGCCATGCTCGCTCTCCATCCTCGAGGCCTGCTGCCCTGGCCTGCTTACAGCCCGGAGCGTATCTGGCTACGCCAGATTTAGGTAGCCACGGTGTTGGCCCGGGGGGCGACCCCCCGGACCCCGCTGGCTCAAGGCCCCGTGCGCGCGAGGAGGCGCAACGCGGTGCGCACCGGGCGGCGCAGCGGCTACGGTGACCGCGTGGAAGAGATCGATCGGAAGATTCTCCTCCTGCTGGCCCATGACGGCAGGATGAGCTTCACCGACCTGGCCCGCCAGGCCGGGCTGTCGGTCTCCGCGACCCATCAGCGGGTGCGCCGGCTGGAGCGCCGCGGCCTGATCCGCGGCTACACGGCGGTGATCAACCCCGCGGACGCGGGCTTGCCGCTCACCGCGTTTGTGTCCATCAAGCCGTTCGACCCCGCTGCCGCCGACGACGCGCCGGAACGGCTCGCCCACCTGTCCGCGATCGAGGCCTGCCACAGTGTCGCCGGGGAGGAGAGCTACATATTGAAGGTGCGGGTCGCCTCCCCGGCCGCCCTGGAGAACCTGCTCCAGGAGATCCGGGCGGCGGCCAACGCCTCCACCCGGACCACGATCGTGCTGAGCACCCCCTACGAGAACCGCGCCCCGGACCTGTGACCGGGCCCGCGCGGCGGCCCGCCGCCGCCGCGCGGGCCGCCGCGCGGCGGCCCGCCGCGCCGCCGGTGCGGCACGAGGCGCCACCCCCTGCCCGCGCGTAGGGTATGTCCCGCACCCATGCTGGGGATCCATGAGATATGCCCTAAGATCAAGCCGGGCGCGGCGACCTTTCGTGGTCGTCTGACGGCGCAGAGCTGAGGGGGCGCCCGTGACCGAGCAAGCGGTGACGCTCCGGGATGTGGCAGCCCGGGCGGGAGTGCACCCTGCCACGGCCTCCCGCGCCCTGAACCCGGAGACCCGGCTGCTGGTGAAGGAGGACACGGCCCGGCGTGTCCTGGAGGCCGCCGAGCTGCTCGGCTATCACCCCAACCCGGTGGCGCGCAGCCTGCGGACCCGGCGGTCGCACACGATCGGCGTGATCATCCCGGACCTGACCAACCCGCTGTTCCCGCCCATCGTGCGCGGGCTGGAGGACCGGCTCGCCGCGGCCGGTTACGTGGCCCTGATCGGCAACACCGACGGGGACGGTGAGCGGGAGCGGCTGGTCTTCGAGCAGATGCGGGCCAGGCACGCGGACGGGATCGTGCTCGCCACCGCGCACCTGAGCGACCCGCTGCTCGCCGAGGCGGCCCGTACCGGCCTGCCGGTGGTGCTGGTCAACCGGATGGCCCTGGACCACAGCCTGCCGTCGGTGTCGGTGGACAACGAGAGCGGCATGCGGATGGCGGTGGCGCACCTGATCGCGCAGGGCCACCGGCGGATCGCGCACATCGCCGGGCCGCAGGAGGTGTCCACCGGGCTGTACCGGTACCGGGGGTTCGTGTCGGCCATGGAGGCACACGGGCTCGCGGCCGACCCCAGCATGATCCAGATCGCCAAGGCCTTCTCCATCGAAGAGGGCCTGCGCTGCACCCGGATGCTCCTGGACCGCGGCGGGTGCACCGCCGTGGCCGCCGCCAACGACATGCTGGCGGTGGGCTGCTTCGCGGCGCTGGACGAGGCCGGGCTGAGCTGCCCCGCCGACCTGTCCGTGGTGGGCTTCAACGACATGCCGTTCATCGACCGGCTGCGCCCGCCGCTCACCACCATCCGGTTCCCGCACTACCAGGTGGGCACCGAGGCGGCGCAACTGCTGCTCGAGCTGATCTCGGACGGCAGCGGCCCGGTCAAGGTGCTCTACCTCGCGCCCGAACTGGTGGTCAGGGGCTCCACAGCGCCCTGCTAGGCCGGGCGGTACCCGGTGAGCGGTTTCGGCGTTCTTGATCCATTTTAGCGAGTCGGCTGAGCCGTGCTCCGCGGAGGTCCTAGGCTTGCCCTGTGCCCGGCCCCCCAGCCTGACCTGCCCGGCCCTGCCGGGACTGCCCATCCACGGTGCGCTAGGTAACAGGTTGGGGACAGGGATTGACAGACTGCCGCCGACCCGCCAGGCTGCATTCTGCAAACGATTGTTAGGAGAATGCATGGCTGGGCAGGGCACGACGCACCGCCTTGGCTGGCTCGGCACCGGACGGATGGGGGTGGAACTGGCCCGGCGCCTGCTCGCGGCCGACTGTGATGTCGCGGTCTACAACCGGACCAGGGCCAAGGCGGAGCCGCTGGCCGCCTACGGCGCGAAGATCGCCAACTCCGCGGCCGGCCTCGCCGACCGGGACATCGTGTTCGCGACCGTGGGCACCCCCCAGGACCTGCTCGACGCGGTGGTCGGCCCGGCCGGGCTCATCTCCGGTGGCGGCGCGCCCGCGGTCGTGGTGGACTGCTCGACGATCTCGGTGGAGGCCTCACAGCAGGTACGGGACCGGCTGGCCGCGCATGGCACCGCCCTGCTCGCGGCGCCGGTCATGGGGAACCCCCGGGTGGCGGCCGCGGGACGGCTGACCCTGGCCGTCTCCGGGCCGCGCGACGCCTTCGAGGCGGCGCAGCCCTATCTCGACATACTCGGGTCCGGCGCGACCTATGTCGGGGAGGGTGAGCTGGCCCGGATAGTAAAAATCTGTCACAACCTTTTCCTCGGGGTGGTGACGCAATCGCTGGCTGAAGTGACGGTTCTGGCCCAGAAGAGCGGTATCAGCAGGGAAGCCTTTCTCGCCTGCCTCAACAACAGCGTGATGGGCTCGACGTTCACGCGGTACAAGACACCCGCGTTCGTGAACCTGGACTTCCACCCCACCTTCACCGCGGCCTTGCTGCGCAAGGATTTCGACCTCGGGCTGGCTGCCGCGCGGCAGGCTGACGTGCCACTTCCGGTGGCCGCCCTGGTCCATGAGATCATCCAGGGCCTGATCGGCGCCGGGCATGCCGACCAGGACTTCGCCGCCCTGCTCGAGGTGGCCGCCGCGGCCGCCGGCCTGACCCTGGTGAGCGAGAACGCGGATATCTCTGACGGACTAGACCCAGCCGACACGAACAACCTAAATGCAGTACGGTGACCCCCGGCACAACCGTCCGTGGCCGGCCGCTAACCGGCTTGGGGTACCCGTCACGGGTGCTCCACCGGGGCGCCAACGGCGGCTGGTTATTTCCACCCGGCCATTTGAAGAACTGGAAGGAGGACCGGATGAGACCTCACGGCGCCCGGTTCTTGACCCTCATGGCTGTCGCCGCCTCCACGGCGATGGCCCTCGCTTCCTGCAGCAGCAGCAGTAGCAGCAGCACTGGCGGCGGCACCAAGGCCCCCATCACAATCGGCGCGTCGCTCGCGCTCACTGGAGACTTTTCCGCCGAGGGCCAGGGGTTCGACCGTGGCTACAAACTGTGGGCGGACTATGTCAACACCCACGGCGGGCTGCTCGGCGGCCGCAAGGTCAAGCTGACCATCCTCAACGACAACAGCGATCCCACCACGGTCCAGAGCAACTACACCAAGCTGATCGCGTCCGACCACGTGAACCTGGTGTTCGGCCCGTTCTCGACGCTGCTCACGGTGCCCTCGGCGAAGGTCGCCGCCCGGTACGGCTACGCGTTCCCCGAGGGCGCGGGAGGGGGCCCGGCGGTCTTCCAGCTGGGCCTGCGCAATGTGTTTTCGGTCAGCGCGCCGGTTGCCGATCAGCTTGTCCCGTTCGCGCAGTGGGTGGCCTCGCTGCCGCCCGGCCAGCGCCCGAAGACCGCCGCCTACCCGATGGTCAACGACCCGTTCGCCGACCCGATGACCCAGACCGCGCAGGCCATCCTGCAGCACGCCGGGATCAAGACCGTGTACGCGCACATCTTCCCGGCGGAGAACCCCGACTACAAGGCGGGCGCGGACCAGGTGGCGGCTACCGGTGCGCAGCTGGTGATCCTGGGCACGGTGGATGTGGCCACGGTGTCCGCCTTCATGACCGCGTTCGAGCAGCAGCACTACAACCCGAAGATCCTCGCCGCCTCCTCCGGCCCGGACCAGGGCGCTGACTTCCTCAAAGCCGTCGGGGCGGCCAACGCCACCGGCATCTTCGTGCCGAACGGCTGGTACGCCGGGCTGCAGAACCCGCGGAGCCAGGCGTTCGTGCAGGCCTACATCGCCAAGTACGGCGGCACCCCGTCCGAGGTCAACGCCGAGGCGGCTCAGGCCTTCTCGGTGGGCGAGACGGCGGCGCAGGCCATCACCGGCACCAAGAGCATCGACAACACCAAGATCATCGCCTGGCTGCACGGTAACACCACGCAAACCGTGCAGGGCCCGGCGAAATACAACAACATCGGCGAGAATGTCGTGGCATTCAAGTTCATCTTCCAGTGGCAGCACGGCGCCAAGTTCGTGCAGGTGCTGCCCGCGGGTGCCTCCGGTTCTGTGCCGATCGTCAACCCACGGCCGGACTGGGGCAAGGGCTGACCACCCGTGGTGCGCGGAGCGCGCTAGCCGCGCTCCGCGCACCACGGGTCACCACGCGACCCGCGCTGGACTGGCAGGGAAGGAGTGAAAGCTGATGAGGCGCCCCAGCGCCAAGACCCTCCGGCTCGTGGCGGTGACCGCCGCGAGCGCTGCCGTCGCCGCGTGCGGTCTGAGCAGTACCAGCAACAACACCCTGCTGGCCGGTCCCACCGGCCAGCCGGTCACCGTCGGCATCTCGTTGCCGCTGTTCGGGAAGGACCAGGCCGGCGGGTTCGCGCCGGACGGGCAGGCCTGCAAGAAGGGCTACGAACTGTGGGCCAGCGACGTGAACAGCCACGGCGGCCTGCTCGGCCGCCCGGTCAAGCTGATCATCCTGAATGATGCGGGCGACCCGCCGACCGACGCGAAGAACTACCGCACGCTGATCACCAAGGATCATGTGGACCTGACGCTGGCGCCGTTCTCGTCCCTGCTCGTCTCGCAGGCGGCGGCCCTGGTGACCAAGCACTACGGGTACGCGCTCGCGGCCGGCTCGGCCGGCGCGCCAGCGGTCTACCTGCTGAACGACCACGACCTGTTCTCCACCAACGTGCCCGCGGACCAGCAGATGATCCCGTTCGCCAAGTGGCTGGCCGCCCAGCCCGGCCACCCGACCAGGGCCGCCTACCCGATCGTCGATGACCCGTTCGCCGACCCGCCGGTCACGACCGCGGAGAAGTACCTGCGCCAGCACGGCGTGCAGACGGTCTACGCCAACTTCAAGAAGCCCTACTCCGCCACCATCGGCACGCGCGGGCTGGAGGCCGCCGCCCAGACGGTGGCAAAGACGCACCCCGACATCGTCTTCCTCGGCTCGATCGCGGTGTCCACGGTCCAGGCGTTCATGGCGGAGTTCCAGCACCTGAGCTTCAGCCCCAAGTACTTCATTGCCTCCTCCGGCCCGGACCAGGGCACGTCGTTCCTCAGCGCGGTCGGGACCGGTCCCGCCGTGGGCACGATGGTGCCCAACGGGTGGTTCGGCGGCTATCCGAACGCGCTCAGCCACGTGATGGTGCAGGACTACATCGCCAAGTACGGCGGTACCGCCGCCGACATCAACGCCGACGTGGCCGAGTCCTACTCGGCGGGCCAGGTCGAGGCGGCCGCGGTGACCGCCACGAACTCGCTGAGCCAGCAGGCGATCATCAACTGGCTGCACAAGCCCACGACCACGGTGCAGACGGTGCTGGGACCGGTCCAGTTCAACAACAGCGGGAGGAACACGCTCATCGCGCCGTCGGCGCTGATCTTCCAGTGGCAGCCGGGCCAGGGCGGCGCGGGCCTGCCGCAGTTCGTCCAGGTGCTGCCGAACGCCGTCGGCTCGAAGAACATCATTCCCTGGGCAGGCTGACCGGAGCGAGGCCAGCGTGGAACGGAGAGCACGGAAGAGGAAATGGCACGTCAACTCTATGAAGCGATCGTCGACGGGATACTCGGCGGTGGCGTCTACGCACTGATGGCCGTCGGGCTCACGCTGATCTTCGGCGTGCTCGACATCATCAACATCGCCCAGGGCATCCTCGTGGTGACCGCCGCCTACCTCAGCTACGTGCTCTCCGTCCACCTGCACATCGACCTGTTCCTGGGGCTGCTCGTCACGGTCCCGGCGATGTTCCTCATGGGTGTGGCGATCCAGTTGCTGTTCATGCGGCCGCTGCGCGGGCGGGAACGGGTCTCCATGTCCCTGCTGGCCAGCTACGCGGTCGCGGTCATCCTGGAAGGGGTGCTCTACGCCATCTTCGGGCCGAACACCGTGCAGCTGAATGCCTGGTACGTCACCAAGGGCGTGAAGATCCTCGGCGGGCCCCAGCCCTACTACCTGTCCTACATCTACCTGTTCGGGTTCGGCCTCGCCGTGATCCTGGTCGCCGCGATCTACTTCATGCTGTACCGGACCAAGTTCGGCCGCAGCGTCCGCGCCACCATGCAGGACCAGACCGCGGCGCGCCTGATCGGCATCGACGTCAACCGGGTGGCGGCGCTCACCTTCGGCATCGGGGTGGCGGTCACCGCGGTGGGCGGCATGGTCTTCGGCTCCCTCAACGCGTTCAACGCCAACTCGGGCTATGACCTGATCTCCCGGCTGCTCGCCATCATCGTGCTGGGCGGGCTCGGCAGCATCGGCGGCGCGCTCGCCGCGTCGGTCTTCATGATCACGGTGGAGTCCGTCGTCGATATCTGGTCGCCCCAATACGCGGTGGTGGTGTTCTACGCGGCACTGGTGCTCGTGCTCACCATCAAACCGACCGGCCTGTTCGGGAAGCGGGAAGCGAGAGCCCAATGAGCACGGTGATCCGCTGGGGCCGCCCGGCCGTGCTGGCCGCGGTCCTGGCCTTCGGGGCGGCGTTCCCCCTGCTGTTCCCCAACCCGCTGACCACCACCTACGCCATCGACACGCTGATCTTCGTCGGCTGGGTGGTCGCCTGGAACATGTTCTCGGGATACTCCGGCTACATCTCGCTGGGCCACGCGGTGTTCTTCGGCAGCGGGGCCTACGCGGTGGGCCTGCTCGCGCTGCACCACAACCTGAGGGGCGGGGTGAGCTTCGCGCTGGTCCCGCTGGGCGGGCTGGCCGGGGCGGCGATCGCGGTGCCGTTCGGGCTGGTCGCGCTGCGGGTGCGGCGGCACACGTTCGTCGTCATCACGATCGCGGTGTTCTTCATATTCCAGTTGCTGGCCTACGACCTCGCCTTCACCGGCGGGAACGGCGGCATCTCCACGCCGTTCGCCACCTGGGACCCGGCCACCTACAACAACCCGTACTACTACGCGGCGTTCGCGGTCGCGGTCGGTGCGATCGCGTTGTCCTGGCTGGTCCGCGGCTCCCGGTTCGGCCTGCAGTTGCTGGCGATCAGGGACGACGAGGACCGCGCGCGGGGGCTGGGCGTCCGGGCGATGCGGGTCAAGCTCACTGCGTTCGTCATGTCGGCGTTCGTCACCGGCGTCGTCGGGGGAGTGTGGGTGCTCTTTATCGGCCAGGCGCTCCCCAACAGCGTGTACAACCCCAACTACGACCTGACGGTCGCGCTCATGGGCTTCCTCGGCGGGTTCGGGACGCTCTGGGGGCCGGTGCTGGGCGGGCTGATCCTAGAGCCGCTGCAGCAGCAGATCACCCTGCACTACACCAACGGCTACACCGGCGAGATCGTCTTCGGCGCCCTGTTCCTGCTCGTCATCCTGTTCCTGCCGCGCGGCCTGCTGCCCACGGGAAGGGAGTGGCTGACCTCGCTGCAGGCCCGGTGGGAGCGCCGTGGCCAGTCCGCGGCCGGCGGCGGCGGAGCCTCGCCGGGCACGGCCGTGACCGCCCCCGCCGCCGACGGCACGGTCGCCGCGGCCGGTACCGCGGAACCCTCCGGCATGCCGGGCACGGGGGGCACCCGATGACCGCGCTGCTGAGGATCGAAGGCATCTGCAAGGCGTTCGGCGGCGTCCAGGCGCTCAACGAGTGCGGTTTCGAGGTGGAGCAGGGCAGCATCGCGGGGCTCATCGGGCCCAACGGGTCCGGGAAGACCACGCTGTTCAACGTGATCACCGGGTATGAGCGGGTCGACACCGGCGACGTGTACCTGAGCGACCGCAAGATCACCAACCTGCCACCGGACAAGGTGTTCGCCCTGGGCATCGGCCGCACGTTCCAGCTCACCCGGGTCTTCGCGCGGCTCACGGTGATGGAGAACATGATCGTTGCCGCGCACCACAAGGAACGGGCCGCCGCGGGCGCCCGGTTGCGCAACCCGTTCGCCCGCGCGGGCGGGCCGGCCACCCGGCGCCGGGCGATGGAGCTGCTGGAGTTCACCGGCATCGCCGGGCACGCGGGCGCGCTCGCGGAGACGCTCTCCTACGGCCAGCGCAAGCTGCTGGAACTGTCCTACGTGCTGATGGCCGAGCCGGAGATCATCCTCCTGGATGAGCCCGCCGGCGGGGTGAACCCGACGCTCATCGGCACGATCACCGACCGGATCCGGGAGCTGAACAAGCAGGGGACCACGTTCCTCATCGTGGAGCACAACATGGACTTCGTGATGGGCCTGTGCGACCGGATCACGGTCCTCGACTACGGCAACGCCGTGGTCAGCGGCCCGCCGGAGATGATCCGCAGCGATCACCGGGTGCTCGACGCCTACCTCGGCACAGCGGAGGGTGACGACGATGCCAGCGCAGCCTGAGGCCGCCACGCCCGCCCTGGCGGTGGACGGCATCTTCGCCGGCTACGGCGGGGGCGACGTCCTGCGCGGGGTGAGCATGCGGGTGGTGCCGGGCGGGATCACCTGCGTGGTGGGGCCGAACGGGGCCGGCAAGTCGACCCTGCTCCGCGCGGTCAGCGGGCTGCTGCGGCCCAGGCAGGGCCAGATCACCCTGCACGGCGAGCCCATCGTCGGCAAGAGCCCACGCGAGATCCTCAAGCTGGGCGTGGTGCAGGTCCCGCAGAACCACAGCCTGTTCCGGGAGATGACCGTACGGGAGAACATCAACCTCGGCGCCTACATCCTCACCGACCGGAAGCTCGCCGAGCGCAGGCTGGACGGCGTGCTGGAGATGTTCCCCCAGGTCACCCCCTGGCTTGGGCAGAAGGCTGGCAGCCTGTCCGGCGGCCAGCAGCGGCTGGTGGAGTTCGCCCGCTCGCTGATGCTCGACCCGGTGATGGTCGTGCTCGACGAGCCATCCATGGGCCTGGCCCCCAAGGTGCTCAAATCGGTGTTCGACGCCATCAGGAAGATGCACACCCAGGGCAAGACGCTCCTGCTGGTGGAGCAGAACGCGCGGGCCGGGCTGCGGCTGTCCACCCACGGTGTGGTGCTCGAGAACGGCCAGGTCCGGCTGTCCGGCAGCGGCAAGGAAGTGCTCGAGCACCCGGAGATCGGCGCCCTCTACCTCGGCGGCGCGGTGACCGGCGACGGCGCGGCGAACGGGTCCGGCCCCGATGGCGAGGACGGCACCGGGGCGGTCAACGGCACGGCATCCGGGGCGGGTCATTGATCCTTGACGTCCACTGCCACGTCATCGTCGAGGAGATGACGGCGCGGACGGTGCCGCCGGACTGGCGTCCGGTGATCGGCCGTGAGGACGGGCGGTACCGCCTGGCCTTCCGCGGCCGCGACATCGGCTCCGTGGCCGGCGAGTTCACCGACGTGGACACCATGCTGGGGCAGGCGGCGGCCACCGGGGTGGACCGGCTGCTGCTGTCCCCGTGGATCAGCCTGGTGCCCGCGGAGGCGGACCCGGCGACCGCGCACCAGGTCTGCGAGGTGCACAACACCGCGCTGGCCGCGCTGACCGCGGCACACCCCGGACGGGTGAGCGCCGTCGGCGCGGTGGTGCTGCAGGAACCGGAACTCGCCGCCCGGCAGATCGGCGACCTGGTGACCGGCTACGGCCTGGCCGGGGCCGAGATCCCGGCCAGCGCAGCCGGGCGGTACCTGGGCGACGACTTCTTCCTGCCGTTCTGGGAGGCGGCCGAGCAGGCCGGGGCCCTGGTGTTCATCCATCCCACCACGCGCGGGTTCGGCGTCCCCGCGCTGGAGCAGTACTACCTGTGGAACTCGGTGGGGAACCCGATGGAGACCGCGATCGCGGCCGCGCACATGGCCATGGCCGGGGTGCTGGAGCGCTGCCCCCGGCTGCGGGTGGTGCTCGCGCACGGCGGCGGCGCGCTGCCGGTGGTCCGCGGGCGGCTGCGGCGTGCCTTCGCCGTCCGCCCGGAGGCCCGGGCCCGGCTCGCGGGCGGCCCGGACGCGGCACTGCGCCGGTTCTACTACGACACCGTCACCCACGACCAGGGCCTGCTCGCGGACCTGGTCCGCTACGCGGGCGCCGGGCAGGTGCTGCTCGGCTCGGACCGCCCGTTCGACATGGGCACCGACGACCCCGTCGGCGAGGTCCGCGCGCTTGGCCTCGGCGCGGACGAGGAGTCCGTCCTCGGCGGCACCGCCGCCCGGCTGCTCGGGACTCCCGGTGCCTGACGGGCCGCCCGTCCCCCCGGGCCAGCAGGGCAAGGCCCCCGCGACGGAGTCGCAGGGGCCGCAGGCCAGCGGGGGGTTCCGGGGGGTCGTCGGGGGGTTCCGGGGGGTCGTCCCCCCGGGCCAGCAGGGCCACGGCGGGGCGCTGCTGGCCGGCCTGCTCGCCGAGCACGGCGTGCGGCACGTGTTCGGCGTGCCCGGCGGCCAGACGCTGGCGCTGTACGACGCGATCCTGGACCGGGAGCCCGCCATGCGGCATGTGCTGGTGCGGGACGAGCGGTCCGCCGCCTACGCCGCCGACGGCTATGCCAGGGTGACCGGCCTGGCCGGGGTCTGCGACGCCACGGTGGGTCCCGGTGCGGCGAAGCTGCCGTCCGGCCTGGCCGAGGCGCTGGGCGCCTCGGTGCCGGTGGTCGCGCTGGTGAGCGAGCTGCCCGCGCGGCTGGCACCGCACCGCTACCGCAGCGCCGCCTCCCAGGCGCTGGACCAGGCGGCCCTGCTCGCCGCGGTGACCAAGTGGCAGGCCACGGTGCCGGATGCGGCCACCATGCCGGCCCTGGTCCGGCAGGCGTTCCGCGAGGCCACCACGGGGCGGCCCGGGCCCGTCGCGCTGTTCCTGCCACAGGACGTGCTCGACGGCCCGGCGCCGGGCCACATGGCGCCGGAGAACTCTGCGGGGAGTTCCCGGGGGTCGTCCCCCCGGGCTAGCACTTCTAGGTTCGGCAGTTTCCCCGCGTTCCGGCCGGCTCCGGACGCCGACGACGTCGCCGCCGCCGTGGCGGTACTGCGGGGCGCGCGGCGGCCGTTCATTCTGGCTGGCGGGGGAGTGCTGCACTCGGGCGCCGGGGCGGAGCTGACCGCGCTGGCCGAGGCGCTGTCGGCGGCGGCAGGCACCACGCTGTCGGGCAAGGGGGCGATCGCGGAGAACCATCCGCTCGCGGTGGGGGTCACCGGCGGCATGGGCACCGCGGCCGGCGCCGCCGCGCTGGCCGAGGCCGATGTGGTGCTGTTCGCCGGGACCAAGGCCGGCAGCGGGCCGACGTTCGGCTGGACGCTGCCCGCGGCCGGCCAGACCATCGTGCAGCTCGACCTGGACCCGGCCGAGCTGGGCCGGGCCTTCCCGGTGGCGGCCGCCGTGCTCGCCGACGCCAGGGCCGGGCTGAACGCCCTGCGCGCGGCCCTGGACCAGCCCGCGGGCGGACCGGACCGGGCCGCCTGGCGGGCCAGGATCGCGGAGCTGGCCGCCGCCTGGCGCGCCGGCCGGGACGCCGAACGGGCCAGCGACGCGGTCCCGATCGCGCCGCAGCGGGTGCTCGCGGAGATCGAGGCGGTGCTCGGCGGCGACGACATCCTCATCTGTGACGCCAGCCTGGCCAGCGGCTGGGGCGGTGCCTACCTGGAACAGCGAAGCGCCGGGCGGCGGGTGCTCTGCCCACGGGGGCAGGCGGGCCTCGGGTACGCGCTGCCCGCGGCGATCGGCGTGGCCACCGCCCGGCCCGGCGGCCGGACCCTGGTGCTGGCGGGGGACGGCGCCCTGGGCTACGCGACGGGCGAGCTGGCCACCGTGGCCGAACTGGGCCTGCCGGTCACCGTGATCGTGCTGAACAACCGGTCGCTCGGCTGGATCCGCTGGTACCGGCGGATCACCTTCGGCCGCGGCTGGGAGGACGAGGACTTCTCCGACGTGCCGTTCGCCGACGTGGCCCGGGCCTTCGGGCTGGCCGGCGAGCGGGTCACCGAACCCGGCCGCCTGGCCGCGGCGCTGCGCACCGCGTGCGCCGGGCCGGGCCCGGCCCTGCTCGACGTGGTCACCGAACCCTGGCAGACCCCGATCACGGCACACCGCGACGCGGTCCGGGACGGGCTGGCCACCGGATATGGAGGCTGACACGCGATGCCCCGCCACCCCGACCGGCTGATCGAACGGCTCGCCCAGCCCGAAGCTGCCCGGCTGATCGTCGCGAGCGGCGCGGCCGTGGTATTCGCCGGGAGCGTCGAGCAGCACGGCGGCCACCTGCCGCTCGGTACCGACGCGTTCGCCGCCCAGTCCATCGCCGAGCGGGTCGCGGCCCGGCTGGGCACCGTGGCGGTCTCGCTCGGCCCGGTGGGCGTCGCCCACTACCACCTGGCCTGGCCCGGCACCCTGACGCTGGCCCCGGCCACCCTGATGGCGGTGTTCACCGACGTGTGCGGCGGGCTCGCCGGCGCCGGCGCCCGCCGGATCGTCTCGGTGAACTGGCACGAGGGGAACTCGGCCACGCTGCGGCTGGCCGCCGACCAGGCGCAGGTCAGGCACGGGGTCCAGGTGGTGATGGCCGAGACCCACGTGATCACCCACACGCTGTTCCCCGGCGAGATGGAGTTCACCCACGCCGGGTCCATGGAAACGGCGGCGGTGCTGGCCTTCGACCCGGCCCTGGTGCACCTGGAGCACGCGACGCCGGCCAGCGACCGGGCGGCCGGTGAGGCGGCCCACGCGCTGTTCCGCCGCCCGGACGTCTACCCGGTGATGCGCGACTTCCACGACGTCGCCGAGACCGGCTGGTACGGCCGGCCCGATCTGGCCACGCCGGAACGGGCGGAGGAGATCGCCGAGGCCGTCGCCGACCACGTGGTGCGCCAGGTGCGAGAGATATGGGCCGCGCTGCCCGTGCAGGAGGGCCGGTGACCGCGATGCGGGCGGCCCTGCTGCGGGAGTTCGGCGGCCTGGAGGTGGCCGAGGTCCCGGTGCCGCAGCCCGGTGCGGGCGAGGTGCTGGTCCGGGTGCGGGCCTGCGGCATCTGCGGCACCGACCTGAAGATCGTGGCGGGCGCCTACCGGGGCACCTGGCCGCCGGCGCTGCCGTTCATCATCGGGCACGAATGGTCCGGCGAGGTCGCCGCGCTCGGGCCCGGCACCGAGCGGAGCGGGCTGGCCGTGGGGGACCGGGTGGTGGCCGAGAACCACACCGGTTGCGGCAGTTGCCCGATGTGCCGGGCGGGCCGGTACAACCTGTGCGAGCGGGTCAGGGAGCCCGGCTTCAAGCTGTACGGCCACACCGCGCCCGGTGCGCTCGCGGAGTACGCGGTCCGGCCCGCCGTGGCCCTGCACAAGGTGCCGGCCGCGGTCACCGACGTCGCCGCCGCCCTGGTCAACCAGGGTGCGCTCACCGTGCACGCGGCCCGCCGGGCCCGCCTCGGGCCGGGCGCAAGCGCCGTCGTGTTCGGCCCCGGCCTGCTCGGCCTGCTCATGCTCCAGGTCGCCAGGGCGGCCGGCGCCACCACCGTGGCCGTGGTGGGCCGCGGGCCGCGCCTGGACATCGCCCGTGACCTCGGCGCCACCGCCGTCGTGGACTACTCCCGCGAGGACCCGGTGGCCGGGGCCAGGGCGGCGACCGGCGGCCGGGGCGCCGACTGCGTGCTCGACTGCTCCGGCAACCCCGCCGTGGTCGCCCAGGCGCTGCGCTGCACCCGGCGCGGCGGGACCGTGGCGCTGCTCGGCCTGGCCGGCGGCGCCACCGCGGAACTGCCTGTCGACCTGGTCACCCTGGACGAGCTCGACGTGCTTGGCATCCGGTCCAGCCCGAACGCCTACCCCGCCATGATCGCGCTGCTCGCCTCCGGCGCGATCCGCACCGAGCCGCTGACCACGCACACCTACCCGCTCGCCGACGTCGCCACCGCCTTCGGCGCGCTGGAGCGCCGGGAGGCCATCCGCCCGATCCTCATCCCCTGACGAGGAGCAGCCCCGTGGCCTACATCTGCACTCCCGACTTCTCCGCCGCCTGCAACCCGGAGCGGGGATGGACGACCGGGCCCTGGGCCGGCAACGACTTCTTCGGCGAGCCGGTCCCGTTGAAGGTCAGGCGGTTCCTGATCGATGCAAACGTCAGCGCACGACTGATTCCGCCGCGCGGCCGGGAGGCGTTCGCCTATGTGATCGCGGGCTCAGGGACGGCCGCCGTGTCGCCGCCTGCCGAGCGGTTCGCGCTCGGCACCGAGGGCATGCTCTGGCTCGGTGCCTGCGAGGAACTGTCGTTCGATGCCGGGCAGGATGGCCTCGACCTGATGGTGGCCGAGACAACCGGGCCGGCCGCGGATGAACCCCCCGGGCCGGCACCCCGCAAGGCGTTCGCCGCCACCGAGCTGCCGCACCTGGTGTCCACCCGGGACAGCAGGGACCGGCTCGACCTGGTCACCGAGAACGTGCCGGTGGGTGCCCGGGCGATCCGCGCGGACCGGATCATCTACCACCCCGGCGACACCGCCGCCGCGCACTATCACACCGACTGCCACCACGTGTTCTGCGTGCTGGCCGGGTCCGGGCTGATTTACACCGATGAGGCGGCGAACCGGCTGCGGGCCGGGGACAGCGCCCTGGTCGGCCCCGGCGAGGTGCACTGGTTCGAGAACGACACCGCCGAGAACTTCTCGTTCGTGGAGTTCTGGGCGCCGCCGCCTGCGCAGACCATCTGGACGGTGACCGGGGACCGGTGCACCTGGGCGCCCGCGGGCTGAGGGAGGCTGACCATGGACGCGCGGCTGGTCTCCATGTACCGCCGGTTCACCTGGCGGATCCTGTCCAACTACGTCACCCCGTGGGAGTTCGAGCAGCTCAAGTCCGAGATCACCGACTATGAGCAGTGGTGCTCGGCATGGAGCCGGCACGCCGCCCGGCACGTCGAGCGGGGCGACGCCGCGCTGGCCGCCGGCCGGACGCTGACCGCCGGGGACGCCTACCTGCGCGGTGCGCTCGCCTACCACTGGGCCAGCTTCGTGTTCACCCACGACCAGGCCCAGTTCCGTGCCGCGCTGGAGGCGATGGGGGCCGCCTGGGCCAAGGCCGCCCCGCTGGTCACGCCGCCGATGGAACTCCTGGCCGTCCCGTTCGGTGATCTGGTCCTGCCCGGCTACCTGCGCGTCCCGGCCCAGGCCAGCCCCCCGCCAATCGTCCTGCTGCTTCCCGGGGCTGATTCGGCGAAGGAGGAGCTTTACAACCTCGCCGACCACATCGTCGCCCGGGGGCTCGCGGTGGCCGCCTTCGACGGCCCCGGCCAGGGCCTGCTGAGCTTCGACAGCAAGCTGCGGCCCGACCAGGAGGTGGCGATCCAGGCGATCGTCGGCGCGCTGGCCGCCCGCCCCGACGTGGACGGCTCGCGCCTGGCCGTGGGCGGCATCTCCTACGGCGGTATGTTCGCCATCCGCACCGCCGCGGCGGACGATCGGGTGCGGGCCGTATTCGCCATCTCCAGCTGGTACACGCCGGCGGGGCGGTTCGCGGAGATGGACGACCTGACCCGGCCCGGGCAGTACCAGCACCACGGGCCCGACCCGGCGGCCAACATGGCGGCGATGACGCTGGCCGGGGCCGCGGCGAAGGCACGGGTGCCGCTGCTGCAGCTCTACGGCGGGAACGACCCCGGGTCGCCGCCGGTGCACGGGGAGCGGATCGCCGCCGAGTACGGCGGGCCGGTCACCACGGTGATCTACCCGGACGGGGTGCACATCCTGAACAACCTCTGGTACCAGGCGCGGCCGCTGGTGGCCGACTGGCTCGCCGAGACCCTCTGACGCGCGGCGGGAGTTACGCCATGGACTACTCGAAGGCGGAGGCCAAGCAGGCGGCACGGGAGCGGTTCACCGGCCTGTGGGCGGCCATCACGGTCCCGTTCGGCCCGGACGGGGGCATCGACGAGGCCGCGCTGCGCGCCGACCTGGACCGGCTCACCGGCGACCTGGGGATCAGCGGGATCTTCAGCGGCGGGGTGATGAGCGAGTTCTGGGCGCTGTCCGGGGCCGAGCGGCGCCGGCTCACCGAGGTCGTGGTGGAACGGGCCCGGGGGAACTGCCCGGTGCTCGCGCACACCGGGCAGCACAGCGCGGCGGAGACAATCGAGCTGACCCGGCACGCGGCGGCGGCCGGCGCGGACTTCGCCGTGGTGATCAACCCGTACTACCCGCCCGCCTCCGACGAGGGCCTGTATGCGTGGTTCGCGCACGTCTGCGCGAGCGTGGACATCGGGGTGTGGCTGTTCGACACCGGCTACTCGGGGGTGGCCCTGTCCACCGGGCTGATCGGGCGGCTGGCCGGGATCGAGAACGTGGTCGGCATCAAGGTGGGCCGGGACCACGCCAGGTACCTGGAGCTGCTGGGCCGGTTCGGCGAGCAGATCCTGGTCTGCTCCCCGCACGAGGAGACCTGGCTGGAGAACATGACCTCCCACGGGCAGCGGGTCTACATGTCCTCGGCGGCGCCGTACCTGTACCAGACGCCCGGCTGGCAGCCGATGCGCGAGTACACCAGGCTGGCGCTGGCCGGGGAGACGGCCAAGGCCGCCGAGGTGGCCGCCACCCTGGACCCGGTCCGCGCGGTGGCGGCCAAGTGGCTCCACGGCCAGGCGCGCCGGATCGACAACATCGCCCCGATCAAGGCCTGGGCCGGCCTGGTGGGCATGTCCGGCGGGCCGGTGCGCCCGCCGCTGCTCTCACTGACCGCCGCCGAGCGCGACGCGCTGGCGGCCGACCTGGCCGCCGTCGGGTTGCGCTAGCAAGCCGCCAGCCGGTCCGCCAGCCAGTCGGCTGCCTGCGGGCGCCACCGGTAGGTCAGGTTCATGCACACGTGGTTGCCCTCGTCGAACATCCACAGCCGCGCCGCGGGCGCCTCGGCCGCCACCCGCTCCGCGTGCTGCCACGGGACCAGCCGGTCGCGCCTGCCGAACACCACGACCATCGGCTGGGTGATCCGTTCCGCCACGCCCGCCAGGGTCATCCGCTCCGCGACCTGGTACGCCTCCTGCTTGGTGGCGGCGCCGCAGCCATAGCTGAACGTGGCGAAGCTATGCGGCGACCGCTCCCGGATCAGCTCGCCGTAGTCGTAGCAGCCGCCGCAGACGACCACCGCCTTGAGCCGGGGCTCGAAGGCCGCCGCCCGCGCGGCGTAGTAGCCGCCCAGGCTGACCCCGAGCGTGCCCACCCGGTCGCCGTCCAGGTCGGCGCGCTGGCACAGCACGTCGAGCACGGCCGCGACCGGCGCCTCGAAGTCCGGGCGGATCTTCACCGCCCGGGCCGATTCGCCCTGTCCCGGCCCGTCCAGCGAAAAGGTCGCCAGGCCCCGGGCGAGGAAGGTGTTCTCGACCGCGAAGAACTCCTCCTTGGCAGAGTCGAGCCCGGCGATCAGCAGCACCAGCGGCGGGCGGTCCGCGCCCGGGGGCCGGCGCAGGTTGCCCACCAGGGCCGCGCCGCCGAACGGGATCTCGATCCGCTCCGCGGCCGGGTCGAGCAGCTCGAGCCCGTGGTACATCGCCGCCACCGCCTGCCCGGCGACCGCGTCGTGGGCGTCCATGTCGAGCATCCAGACGAACTTGCCGAAGTGGTAGCTCACCGCCGCCCGGATCCAGGCCTCGCCGGCGGTCCGCGGCCAGCCCCGCCCGGCCGCATCCCTGGCCAGCCCGGCGTGCAGGTCGCCGTTGTCCCGCCAGGCGGCGAGCCAGTCCTCCCAGCGCTCGATGCCGCCGGTTACCCGGGCGAAGTCGGCCGGGTCGACACCCTGCGCGGTGAACCGCGGCCCCCAGTTGGCGATGGCCGAGGCGACCTGTGCGTCAGCCAACCGACCGTGCCCCCGCGACGGCGCCCGGGCCGGACATGACCTCGGCCGGGTCGTGGCCCAGGTCGCCGAGCAGCACCATGGCCGCGTTGCGCCCGGGGGCACCGGTGATGGAGCCGCCCGGGTGCGTGCTGCCGCCGGTCTGGTACAGCCCGGGGATGGGCATCCGGTGGCTCGCCCAGCCGGGCGCCGGCCGCAGCGGCCCGCTGAACGCCGGGCCGCGGTTGCCGCCGTGGAACGTCCCGTTGATCATGTGCGGGTTGAGCTGCTCGATGTCGGCCGGGGACTTGGTCAGGTGCGCCAGGATCGTGTCGTCGGTCAGGTTCGGCGCGTGCCGGCGCAACTGCCCGAGCAAGCGGGCCGCGTGCCGCTCCTTGACGTTCTCCCAGCCACCCGTGTCGTCGGGCAGCCGGTAGGTCTGCGGGCTGAGGATCTTGACGGTGTGGCAGCCCTCGGGCGCCCGGCCGGGGTCGGCCAGCGTCGGGGTGGCCACCAGCACCCACGGCGGATCTGGGATGTACCGGCCCGCCCGCAGGTCCGCGCCGAGCTGGATCATGTCCTCCGGCCAGCCCGCCATCCCGGCGGAAACCGCCGTGCGCGGTCCGTGCGGGGAGGCGAACTCGGGGGCCGCCGTGGTGCAGTAGTAGACGGCGAACCCGGGTACCCCCACGTCGTAGGTGTCCACCCCGTAGTGGAACTCCTCCGGCCACGCCTCGGCCGGCGCCATGTCCCGCAGGTGCTTGACATGGATCGTGGACACCACGGCGGTGCCGGCCAGGTACTGCTCGCCGTCGTCGGTCTCCACCCCGGTGCAGCGGCCGCCCTCCAGCAGCAGCCGGGCCACCCGGCGGCCGCACAGGATGGTGCCGCCGCGATCCTCCAGGTACCCGGTCATCGCCGCGGTGAGGCTCGCCGACCCGCCGACCGGGATGGACCAGCTGCGCTGCTGGCGGCCGAAGGTCTGCTGGTAGGGCAGCACGCCGGAACCGGGCGTGTCCAGCGGCTGGAACACCTGGTAGGCCATCCACAGCAGGAACGCCTGGACGTGCCGGCTGGTGAACTCGTGCCGGACCACCTCGATCGCCGACAACTGGCGGCGGCGCGCCCAGATCCGTCCCCGCGGGTGCTCGGCGATCATCTCGTCCAGCGACGGGCCGTAGCCCACCGGGGTGAACTGCCACCGGCTGAACAGGGCCTTGACCTCGTCGTAGTCGTCCAGCAGGCGGCGGTAGGCGGCGGCGTCCTCGCGGGAGAACCGGGCCACCTCCTCGATGGTGCGCTCCCGGTCCAGCCACATGGTGAACTGCTCGCCGTCGGGGAAGGCCACCTGCTCCACCGGGTCCGGCTCCACATAGCGCAGCCCGTAGTCCGCGATGAGCCCCAGTTCGTCGTGCAGCAGCACCGGGTTCACCCTGATCATGGTGTGGCCGGTGGCGCAGGTATCGATGCCGAACCCGGGCAGCAGCAGCTCCTCGGTGGCCGCGCCGCCGCCGGGGATGCTCCGCGCGTCGAGCACCAGGCAGCGGTAGCCCGCCTTGGCCAGGTAACACGCGGTGAGCAGGCTGTTGTGCCCCGCTCCGGCGACCACGATGTCCGCGCTGCTGGTCATGCTCCGCCTCGCTTCCGCTGATGAGGGCGTCCTCGCCCGCCCTCATGCAAACCATTGCAGATCCGACGGTGGCGAGGCAATGCCGCGCGGCGGCGGGGCAAAATGCCGCCCGGGCCCGCTGCCCGGGCGCCGCTACTTCGCCCGGGCCAGGATGAGGCCGTCCCCGACCGCCAGCATCACCAGGTCCACCCGGTCGTCGCCGAGGACGTGCTCGTTGAACTCCCTGATGGCCTGCGCGTCGGGATCGGGGCTGGGCTCGAAGATCCGCCCGTGCAGCAGGGTGTTGTCCACCAGGATCATCCCGCCCGGCCGGATCCGCGGCACAAGCTCCCGCCAGTAGCCGAGGTAGCCGGTCTTGTCGGCGTCGATGAAGGCCAGGTCGATCCACCGGCCGGGCGGCAGCGCGCGCAGCGTGTCCAGCGCCGGGCCCAGCCGCAGTTCGATGCGGTCCGCCAGGCCCGCCTTCTGCCAGTAGGCCCGGGCCAGCGACGTCCACTCCTCGTTGATGTCGCAGCACAGCAGCTTCCCGCCGTCGGCCAGGCCGCGCGCCAGGCAGAGCGCGGAGTAGCCGGTGAAGGTGCCCACCTCGACCGCCTGGCGGGCGCCCATCAGCCCGGCCAGCATCGTCATGAACGTGCCCTGCTCCGGCCCGATCTGGAAGACCACCCGGTCCGGGAACCGCTCGGCCGTCTCGGCGATCAGGTCGCGCAGCAGCGCGTCCGGCGGGGTGGAATGGGCGACCAGGTACTCGTGCAGGTTCGGGCGCAGGTGCTCGGATCCGGAGGCCATGGCGTCGACGGTAGCGCCCGCGGATCCGCCCGCCCTAACGGACCATGATCGCCGGGCCGGCCTGCGGGCGCAGTTCCCCGATCACCGGCGCGCCGGGCACCTCCCCGGCGACGAGCAGCCCGCCGGAGGTCTGCGCGTCGGCGAGCAGCAGCAGGTCCTCCTCGCCCGCGCCGCCCAGGTCGGCGTGCGGCGCGACCCAGTCCAGGTTGCGCCGGGTGCCGCCGGGGATGTACCCGGCCCGCGCGGCCTCGCGCGCCCCCTCGATGAGCGGCACCGCGCGGTGGTCGATGACCACGGTGACCCCGCTCGCCCTGGCCAGCTTGTAGGCGTGCCCGAGCAGGCCGAACCCGGTGACATCGGTGGCGCAGGCCACGCCCGCGGCCAGCGCGGCCCGGCTGGCCGCCGCGTTCAGCGTGGTCATCACGGCCACCGCGTGCGGGTGCGGCTGCCCGGTCGCCTTGTGCCGGGCGTTGAGCACGCCGGAGCCGATCGGCTTGGTGAGGCTCAGCGGCTGTCCCGGCCGGCCAGCGTCGATGCGCAGCAGCGCCGCCGGGTCGGCCAGCCCGGTGACCGCCATGCCGTACTTGGGCTCCGGGTCGTCGATGCTGTGCCCGCCGGCCACCAGGCAGCCCGCGCGGGTGGCCGCGTCCAGCCCGCCGCGCAGCACCTCGCCGGCCAGTTCGGCGCTGAGCCTGGCCCGGGGCCAGCCCAGCAGGTTCAGCGCCACCAGCGGCTCGCCGCCGACCGCGTACACGTCGGACAGGGCGTTGGTCGCGGCGATGGCGCCGAACGTGTACGCGTCGTCCACCACCGGCGTGAAGAAGTCCACGGTCGCGACCAGCGCCTGGCCGTCGCGGAGCCGTACCACGGCGGCGTCGTCGCCGTGCTCGAGGCCGATCAGCAGCCCCGGCTGGGCCGTCGCGGGCAGCAGCCGGGCCACCGCCTCCTCAAGCTCTCCAGGCGGGATCTTGCACGCACAGCCCCCGCCGCTCGCATACTGGGTCAACCGGATGTCGGCCGTCATGGCTCGACTCTAGACAGACCGGAGGGGCACCATGACGGCGCGGACACTCCAGGAGCGGGCCGAGATCGAGCGGGCGGCGGGCGAGGCAACCATCTGCGGCTTGCTGGCACAGACCGCCGCGGCGGCCGGCGGCGACCCGGCGTTCTCCGACGAGGCCGGTGACGGCTGGCAGACGCTGACCTGGGCACAGGCCCGGCAGCAGGTGCTTGAGCTGGCGGCGGGCTTCGCCGCGCTCGGCCTCGCCCCCGGTGAGCGGGTCGCCCTGATGCTGCCCAACCGGACCGAGCACGTTCTCGCCGACCTGGGCGCGGTGCACGCCGGCGGCCTGGGCGTCACGATCTATGCCACCCTGGCGCCGGAGCAGATCGCCTTCGTGGCCGGGGACTGTGACGCCAGGATCGCCGTCGTGGATGGGGCCGGCGAACTGGCCCGCTGGCAGCCGATGCTGTCCCAGCTCCCCGGGCTGAGGACGGTCATCGTCAGGGACGCGGCCGCCTGCCCGGCCGGGGAGCAGTACCTGACCTGGGACGCCTTCGCGGCGCTCGGCAAACAGCGGTACGCCGAGAATCCCGGTGCGGTCGCCGGCCGGGTGGCGGCGATCACCGCGGACGACCCGGTGGCCCTGCTCTACACCTCAGGGACCACCGGGAACCCGAAGGGCGTGCTGCTCACCCACCGCAACGTCGGCTACGAGCTTGCCTGCGCGCAGGGCATGGGCCTCATCCCGGACAAGGCGCGCTGGGTGTCCTACCTGCCGCTCGCGCACATCGCCGAGCGGATGTTCAGCATCTACCTGCCCATCCACGCCGGGACGCACGTGCACTTCTGCCCGGACCCGGCCCAGCTGGTGCGGGTGGTCGGCAAGGTACGGCCCAACGGCTTCTTCGGCGTGCCCCGGGTGTGGGAGAAGATCCGGGCGGGCATCGAGGCGCTGTTCACCCTGGAGCAGGACGAGGCCAAGCGGGCCGCCGTGGCCGCGGCGATGGACACCGGCCGGCGTTACGTGGACGCGTGCCAGTACGGCCGCACCATGCCGCCGGGCCTGGAGGCGGAGTTCGCCGCGGCGGACGCGGCGGTGCTGGCGCCGATCCGCGGGCTGCTCGGCCTGGGCGAGGCGGAGGTCGTGTCGAGCGCGGCGGCGCCGCTGCCGCCGGAGGTCGCGGCGTTCTTCTCCGGCCTGGGCATGAAGATCCTCGACATCTACGGGATGACCGAGACCACCGGGGCGTTCACCACCAACACGCCCGAGGCATTCAAGCTGGGCACGGTGGGCCGGCCCTACCCGGGCATGGAGGTCCGCATCGCCGGCGACGGTGAGATCCTGGTGCGCGGGCCGCTGACCACGCCCGGTTACCTGAACCGGCCCGACCTCACCGCGGACCTGATCGACGCCGACGGCTGGCTGCACACCGGCGACATCGGGAGGCTGGACGAGGACGGGTTCCTGTCCGTGGTGGACCGCAAGAAGGAACTGATCATCACCGCCGGCGGCGAGAACATCGCGCCCGCGGCGATCGAGAGCCTGCTCGTCGCCCATCCGCTGATCGGCCAGGCGCTCGCCTACGGCGACCGGCGCAAGTACGTGGTTGCGCTGCTCACCCTGGACGGTGAGGTGGCGCCGGCCTGGGCGAGGGCCCGCGGCATCGACCTCGGCTCACTGGCCGGGCTGGCCGCGGACCCGGTGGTGCTCGCCGAGGTGACCGCCGCGGTCGCGGCCGCCAACGAGCGGCTGGCCCGGGTCCAGCAGGTCAAGCAGTGGCGGCTGCTGCCGGTGGAGTGGACCGCGGAGACCGAGGAACTCACCCCCACGCTGAAACTGCGGCGGCGGATCGTCCACGCCAAGTACGCCGACGTGCTCGACACGCTGTACGACTGACGCCCCCGCGGTCAGCTGCCGGCGCTCCAGGTGGTGCCGTTCCACTTCCACGGGACGGTCGGGAACGTCGTGAGCGCGTTCTCGCTGCCCGCGAACAGCACCACCTTCTGATCGGCGGCGTCGTAGGTCATCGTCCCGAAGGCGCGGACCGGCGGCACGGCGGACGGGCTGAGCTTGCTCCAGGTGGTGCCGGTCCAGGTCCAGGTCGAGCTGCCGAACACGCCGCCGCCCTCGTCCCCGCCGAACAGGATGACCTGCTTGCTGGCCGGGTCGTAGGCCGCCTGCCAGGCGAACACGTCGACGCCGGGCGAAGCGGACGGGCTGAGCTGGGTCCAGTTCGTGCCGTCCCAGGACCAGGTGTCACCCGGGGTGTAGCCGGTGCCGCGGAATCCGCCGTACAGTATGACCTTCTTGGTCGCCGGGTCGTAGACGAAGGCGTAGCTGTCCCGCCCGCTGGGCAAGGTGGCCGGGTTGAGCTGGGTCCAGGTGGTGCCGTTCCAGGACCACATGTCGTCCCAGTAGGCGCCGTGCCAGCCAGCGAACAGGAGCACGGTGTGGCTGGCCGCGTCGTAGACGAGGCTGTTGTCCTCCCTGGCCGGGGGTGAGGTGGCCGGGTGAAGCAGCGTCCAGGTGGTGCCGTTCCAGGTCCAGGTCTGGTTGCTGAAGCCGGTGCCGGTGGTCGCGCCGCCGCCGAACAGCAGCAACTGGCCGCTGGCCGGGTCCCAGACCATCGCCGCGCCGGTGCGCGCGGACGGGGCCACGGCCGGGTGGTGCAGCGTCCACGTGCTGCCGGTCCGGGTCCAGGTGTCGCCGAAGATGGTGCCCGGGCGCCGGCCGCCGAACAGGACCAGTTCCTGCTTCGGTGGGTAGTAGGCGAACGCCGCCCATTCCCGGCCCCGCGGCGTGGCGGCGGCCGAGGCCGCGGCGGCCCGCGCCGGGCCGGCCGCCCGCGCGGCCGTGCGGGCCTGGGCGGGTACCGGGCCGAGCAGCGCGGCCGTGGCCAGCGCGGCCGTGGCCAGCGCGGCGCACGCCCCGGCCGTGGCATGCCGGTACGGCCTTCCGCGGGGCACCGCGAGCCTTGTCGTGATCATCTGGCACCCTCCACTCGCCGTGCGGGTCATCCCGGACAAAAGACGCAGCAGGGCCGCGCCGGGTTTACCACCGGCGTGCAGCGCCGGCGCTACGCTTAGCTAACCTCTGGCGCGCGACGGATGTGCGGCGTGTGCGGCCCGGCCGGGCGAGCGCCGCGCCGGGCGCAGTAGGGTCGGCAGCGGAGGCGTCAGGGTGCCTGGTGGCCCCCCCGGTCTTCAAAACCGGTGGACGGCGCGCCGCGTCGTCGGCGGGTTCGATTCCCGTCCGCCTCCGCCAATGCCCGGGCGCCCGCCTGCGCGCCATGATGGACGCGCAAGTGAAATGTGTACATCACCGAACGCGCCGACGGCGAGAGGAGTTCGTGATGTTCCAGATCGGCCCGCAGTGGCGGATGGTGCCACTGGTCGTGGCATTGGGACTGGCTGGCGTGGTGCTGGCGCCCGCGGCCGGGGCCGCGGGCACGCGCACCGCCGGCCCGGTCCGTGCCGCACCGAACCTTGACTGGCCCCAGTACCTGCACGGCCCGCAGCACAGCTCGGTGAGCAACGCGACCGCGTTCACCACGTCGAACGCGGGCTCGGTCACCCAGGTGTGGCACTGGCAGCCGCCGGTGATCAGCGGCAGGCCCGCGCCCGCCCTGGACGCGAGCCCTGTCGTGGTGGCCGGGGCCGTGTACATCGGCACGCAGAGCGGCGGGTTCTACGCGCTGAAGGAGTCCACCGGCGCGGTTATCTGGAGCCGCAAGCTCGACTTCGAGGCGCACGTAACCTGCCCCGCCCGGGGGATCAGCGCCACCGCGGCGGTGCTGCCCGACCCGGTCACCAGTGCCCCGACCGTCTATGTGTCCGGCGCCCGGTTCCTCTACGCACTGAACGCCGCCACCGGCGCGGTGGCGTGGAAGACCGAGATCGGCCCGGCCGACCCGTCCCAGCCGAACGGGTATTACAACTGGTCGTCCCCCACGGTCGCCGGTGGTCACATCTACGTCGGCCTCGCGTCGAACTGCGACGACCCACTCATCCGCGGCGGGGTCGTGGAACTCGACCAGCACACCGGCCAGGTGCTGCACACCTGGTTCACGGTACCGAAGGGGTCGATCGGCGGGGCCGTCTGGTCGAGCGTCGCGGCCTCATCCACCGACAGCGACATCTGGGTGTCGACCGGGAACGAGTGCGATCCCACGGTCAACACCTGCCCGGCCGGCAACAAGATCGGAAACTCGCTGTCAATCGTGCACCTGTCCCCGTCGCTGGGCCTGCTCCAGGCCTGGAAGGCACCCGGCACCGCCGGCCACGGGCACGACTTTGACTTCGGTTCCTCGCCGACCCTGTTCGGCAGCCTGGGCATCCCGCCCAACGTCGGTGCCTGCAACAAGAACGGGACCTACTACGCCCTGGCCGACAACCCGCTGGGCACCTCGCCGCTGTGGACCGTCCCGCTGGGCGCACCCGGCGGGGGGCACGGGATCTGCCTGTCCAGCGCGGTCTGGGACGGGCCGGCCGGCACGCTGTACCTGAGCGGCGACCCCACGACGATCGGCGGCACGAGCTTCGGCGGCTCGGTGGGGCAGGTGAACCCGGCCACCGGCGCATTCCTCTGGCACACCGGGCTGCCGTGCGCGGTGATGGGCACCCCGTCGCTGGACAGTGCGGGCGTGCTCGCGGTGGCCACCTACGCCTGCACCAAGCCGGGCACCCCGGCGGCGTACCTGGTCAACGCCGCGACCGGGGCCATCCTCAGCACACTGCCGGTCGCGGCGAGCAAGATCTTCGCCCAGCCGGTGTTCGCCCAGGGCACGCTGTTCGTCGCCACCGAGTCCGGCGGCCTGTACAACCTGGCACCCGGCGCGGCGCGGTCCTGACCGGCCCGGTGCGCGGGGCCCGCCTGACCGGTCTGGTAGGCGGGCCCGCGCGGCCAGGGGAGGAGCCCCGGCCGGCCCGGGCCACCGGTGCGGGCGCTACGAGGCCGGCGCGTGTTTGGGCAGCCGTACCTGCCGGTCACACGTGGGCGGCGGGGCGGGTGTCAGCGTGGTGCCCGACGGGCACGGGTCGAGGACCATCGGTGCCCGGGGTGTCTGGCTGAAGTCGAAGTCCTTCTGCAGGCTGCCCAGCATGGACAGGCTCTCCCTGACGTCGGGCCGCGGGTCCGGCCGGCCGTCGTTCGCCGGGTTCAGCCGCTGGCCGCCGAGGAAGTCGTCCTCGATGAACTTGAGGTAGGCGTCGAACGACAGCGTCTGCGGGTCGATGTACCCCGGCCTGGCGTAGGGGCTGATCAGCAGGGCGGGCACCCGGATCCCGTAGCCGAGGGAGTCGGCGCGCGGCGGGACCACGTTGTCGTAGAAGCCGCCCCAGTCGTCCCAGGCGAGGAAGATCGCGCTGGAGCTCCAGTCGCTGCTCTGCATGACGGCGTTGATGATCTTGGTCACGTAGGCCTGGCCGGTGCTGACCAGCGCGCTGGGGTGCTCGCTGTCCTGCTGGTCGGGCACGATCCAGGACACCGCGGGCAGGGTGCCCTTCTGGGCCTGGTTGAAGAAGTCGTTCAGCGGCTTGACGTTCCCGGCCTGGTTGTCGGAGCTCACGTCGGTGAAGCCGGGCAGCACATTCCAGATCTTGGGCACGCCGTTGGGGTTGGTCGTGGACTGCTGGCCGTGGTCGAGGTAGTACCCCCAGCTGACGTGGTTCTTGTGCAGCAGGTAGGTCAGGTCGGTCCAGGCGAACGGCTCGGGCACGTTGTCGGTCCGGTCCCGCGGTTCGATGTCGGTCTTGCAGCTCATCGGGTTGCTCGGATCGGGGCACTTGGCCGCCCATGCGGAGACCAGCGCCAGGTGGGAGGTGAAGCTCCAGGACGCCACCGACTCGAACATGTGGTCGTCCAGGGCGAAGTTCTTGGCGTAGGCCCAGTAGTTCGGGATGTCGGATCGCGTGTGGTAGCCCATGACCTGGTCGGCTGCGCAGTGGCTGGCGCTCTTGCACCGCTGCGCGGCGTCCGCCACGAAACCGTCCATCTTCCCGCCGTCGACGTCGGCGATGCTGTCGGCGTTCCGGTGCGGCGCGCCGGGGTTCTGGTCCTTGTGGTCCACGAACGGGGCGACGCACTTGCCGGTCAGCGGGTCGGGATTGCAGACCGTCGGCTTGCCTGCCTTCATCGGGATCCCGTCCGCGCCCGGGTAAACGCCGAAGTAGGAGTCGAACGACCGGTTCTCCTGCTGGATGATGATCACGTGCTGGATCTTCTGAATGCCCGCCAGCGCGGGCGCGGCCGCCGCGGCGCCCTGCGATCTGGCGGCCGGCTGGGCGACGCTCACGGCGACGATGGCGCACAGTGCCAGGACGGGGTACATCACGAATCGAAGGCGGAACCGCACTTGCCTGCCCTTCCACTCAAATGGCCGGGGATTCCACCATGCCTCCCCATCGGCGGCGGGATCCGAGTTTTTACCTTCATGTCAGCCGGACCGCCCGGCGAAGGAAGATCGGCAACCGCCGCGCGCGGGCTGTTGACACTGGCCAGCGGGCCGCACTACGGTCCGAGGGTTTGATGCGCTGAAATGCGCATTTTTTACCCCGGCTTCGGAGCGGTGAGTGGGGCGGTGAGTCGGTTGGTGGCATGGCGGGGCGTGCTCAGGTTGCGGCTGGCGGCGGTGGGCGGTGCCGTGGCACTGGCCGTGACCGGCGTGATACCTGGCTCCCTCGGCCCGGCCGCGGCGGCCCCGGCCAGGCCGCAGAGCGCCCAGGGCTTCGCGATCCATCGCAGCGCGTTCGGCGTGCCCACCATCACCGCCGGCTCGCAGGGCGAGATGTGGTTCGGCGCCGGCTGGGCGCAGGCGCAGGACCGGATGGTCCAGCTCGAGCTGACCAGGCGCGCCGTGGAGGGCACCCTGTCGGCGATCTTCGGCCCGAGCCAGGTGAGCCAGGACGAGACCGTCCGCACGTTCTTCTACACCCCCGGCGAGCTGACCGTCCAGTTCCAGTCGCTGCCCGCCGCGACGCAGAAGGCGCTCACCGAGTTCTCCGCCGGGATCAACGCCTACGAGGCGAGCGCGTACGCCAGCCCCGCCAGCGAGGCGCAGCAGGTGCCCTACGAGTTCTTCGTGCTCGGCCAGGCCCTCGGGCTGTCCGGCCCGTACCAGCCGGCCCCGTGGCAGCCCGAGGACAGCGTGGCCGTCGGCAACTTCCTGGCCCGCCAGTTCGGCGGCGGTGGCGGCAGCGAGCTGACCAACCTGCAGTTCGTGCAGTACCTGGAGAACGAGCTGATCAAGACCGGGTCCAAGCACCCGTTCAGCACGGCGTCGGCGATCTTCAACGATGCCCGCTGGATCAATGACCCCACCGCCCCCACCACGGTGCCCGGGACGGCGCCGGGCGCGCGGGCCGGCGCCTCGCCCGCCCGGGCGGACAGCACGCTGCTGCACGCCGCCGCGGGCCTGCCGGCGATCAGCCGTGCCGGGCTGGCCAAGGCGGCCGCGGCGCTGTCGGCCGACCGGAAGACGATCCTCAAGACCGGCGTCACGATGCGGGTCCTGTCGCACGGCGGGTCCAACGCGATCGCGGTGGCCCCATGGCGGTCCGCCGACCACCACGCGCTGCTGTGGGGCGCGCCGCAGGAGGGGTTCGGCACCCCGAGCGTGGACGGCGAGGAGTACCTGCACGCCCCCGGCTACGACGCCGGCGGCATGTACATCACCGGCGAGCCGTTCATCCTGATCGGCCGGAACGCCAACATCGCCTGGACCACCACCAGCGAGGAACTGGTCGACCAGCGGGTCTACATCGAGCACAACGTCAACTTCGCGGCCACCCCGCCGACGTATGAGTTCAACGGCCAGCAGGTCGCGATGCAGGCCATCCCGGAGACGATCGACGTGGCGGGCCAGCCGCCGGTGAACCTCACCGTGCTGCGCACCATCGACGGGCCGGTGGTCCTCGCCGACCCGGCTGACCACCTCGCGATCTCGGTGCGGTTCGCCTCGTGGGGCCAGGAGACCGGCAGTCTCACCGGGTTCTCCCAGCTCGGCGCCGACGCGAACCTGAGCCAGTTCCGGCATTCGATGAGCCTGGTCACCACCCTGCACAACTTCCTCTACGCCGACCGGCAGGGCAACATCGCCTACTTCGGCGACGGCCTGGTCCCGGTCGAGCCGGCCGGCGTGGACCCCCGGCTGCCCGGCGCGGGCGACGGCACCCAGCAGTGGACCGGCTTCGTGCCGTTCGCGCAGATGCCGCACAGCGTCAACCCGAGCCAGGGCTTCCTGGACAACTGGAACACCAAGCCCTCGCAGCAGGCCTTCTACCAGCAGAACTCCGGCGACGAGTACTGGGGCACGATCTTCCGCTCGCAGCTCATCAGCCAGCTCGCCAAGGCCAGCACGTCGATCAGCGTCAAGTACCTGGAGGGCATCGAGCACTCCATCGGCACCATCGACAACGGCGACAACACCCGGCCCGCGGCCCCGTTCTTCATCCCGTTCCTGGTGCGGGCCTATCAGGCGCTGGTCCAGGCCGGTGACCCGATCGTGAGCCCCGCGGATCACCCGGACCTGAAGCAGGCCGTGAGCGTGCTGGCGCACTGGAACGGCGTCACCACGCTAGGCAGCCCGGCCATGTCGGTCTTCATGAACTTCCTCGAGGCCTACGAGCACAACGTGTTCGAGGGCGGCCTCAGCCCCGGCGAGCAGTACACCGGCAAGGTCAACTTCAGCGACGGGAGCCTCGGCCTGGGCAGCTACGGCGGGCTCGGCGGGATGGCCACCTACAACCTGCTGTACCACGCCCTGCACACGACGCAGGGAGTCCAGCCGTGCGGCACCCTGTGCTACCAGGGCGGCTACTTCGGCGGCCATCGCGACCAGCTCCTGGTGGAGAGCCTCAACGACGCGATCACGATCCTGTCCGGCACCGGCACCCAGCTCGGCCAGAACGTCCCCGGCTTCGGCACCACCGACATCAGCAAGTGGGGCTTCCAGCCGGCCCGGGACCAGGACTGGGACAGCCTCGACCCGCTCGCCGTGGGCATCACCACCCACTGCGGCACCAGCGCCAGCCAGAACCGCAGCACGTTCATGATGGCCGTGGACGCGGGCCCCACGCTCACCGGCCAGGACGAGCTGCCGCCGGGGCAGAGCGCGTTCATCTCCGCCGCCGGTGCGCCCAGCCCGCACCTCTGCGACCAGGTGGGCCTGTTCGACAGCTTCCGCTACAAGAACATGCCGCCGACCTGAGCCGGCGCACGCGATGGGCGGGCCCTCAGCCATGGGGGCCCGCCCTTCGCGTGCCCTGCGGCGGCGCTTACCGCGCGGCGGTGAGCCGGCGCCACACGCTCGGCCGCTCGCCGTCCTGCTCCGCCGCGGGCTTCGCGGGCTTGTCCTGCTTGGCCGCCTTCTCCGCCCGGCGCGGCTTGGCCCAGGTCGCCGTCTCTTCGCCGGCGGCAAGCTGGGCTTCCCGCGCGCCGACGACAGCCAGGCGGCCGAACGCCACGGCGCCGAGGAACACGATGACCACGCCAAGGGCGGTGAAGAAGGTCAGGTGCTCGGCCACCATGTGCAGCGGTCCGCCGATCGGCTGGCCCGGGTTGAGCGCGGCAGGTACGCTGCCCGGCCCGCCCAGCGTGGAGTAGCTGCTCCACACCGGCCCGAGCAGGCTGCCCACGGTGAACCACGCGCCCGCGGCGGTGGCCAGGGCCGCGCCGAACATCGCGACCGGCCGGACCGCGCTGGCCATCAGGATGAGCCCGCCGAGGACGGCGGCCACGCCGGGCAGAACCTCCAGGAAGAACCGGCCCCAGGTCCACGTCCACGCGGTGTCCGGGGTGTAGGCGAAGTGGAAGTAGGGCCCGACGAACGGGATCAGCGCGCCCCACGCACCAAGCAGGACCAGCAGAAGGCCGCTGCCGGCGCCGCGGCTGCGCGGCACTCGCATCATCGCTGTCATGAGGAATCACTCCCTGACACATTCCGTAGATATCGCGTCGGCCACTACCCGTGGTTACCGATGCCATGCGCGGATCCGCGCCCCGGTTCATCCATCCCGTCCGGCGGCCGCCCCGGCGGGTAAGGTCACCAGCGTGGACTCCCGCCGGCTCGTGCCGCGCACCGACGCGCTGCTCGCCGACCCGCGCCTGGCCGAGGCGGCCCGGCGGCTGGGCCGGGCCCGGGTGAAGGCGGCCGTGACCGCGGCACAGCAGCGGGCCCGGGAGGGCCGGATCACCCCCGCCGAGGTGGCCGACGCCGCCGCGGCGGCGCTCCCCGCGCACGCGGCCACGCTGACGCCGGTGCTCAACGCGACCGGCGTGCTGCTGCACACCAACCTCGGCCGCGCCGCGCTGTCCGCGGCGGCCCGGGACGCGATGGCCGCCGCCGCCGGCTGCACCGACCTGGAGTTCGACCTGGCCACCGGCGCCCGGGGCCAGCGGGGCAGCGGCGCGCTGGCCGCGCTCGCCGCCGCGGTGCCCGCGGCCGGGGCGGTGCACGTGGTGAACAACAACGCGGCCGCGCTGGTGCTGGCCGCCACCGCGCTGACCGCCGGCGGTGCCGCGGAGATCGTGGTCAGCCGCGGTGAGCTGATCGAGATCGGGGACAGGTTCCGGCTGCCCGACCTGCTGGAGTCGACCGGCGCCCGGATCCGGGAGGTCGGCACGACCAACCGCACCACGCTCGCCGACTACGCGGCCGCGGTCGGCCCGGCCACCGCCTTCGTGCTCAAGGTGCACCCGTCCAACTACCGGATCGAGGGGTTCACGGCCAGCGCCAGCGTGGCGGAGCTGGCCGGCCTGCCGGTCCCGGTGGTCGGCGACATCGGCTCCGGGCTGCTCACGCCCAGCCCGCTGCTGCCGGACGAGCCGGACGCGGACACCTGGCTGCGGGCCGGCGCCGCGCTGGTCACCGCGAGCGGCGACAAGCTGCTCGGCGGCCCCCAGGCCGGGCTCCTGCTCGGCCGCGCCGGCCTGGTCAGCAGGCTTGCCCGGCACCCCCTCGCCCGGGCACTGCGGGTGGACAAGCTGACGTTCGCCGCCCTGGAGGCAACGCTGGCCGGCCCGCCGGTCCCGATCGCTGAAGCGCTGGCCGCGACCGAGGCAGCGGTCTTTGAACGTGCCGAACGATTGGCCGCGCAACTGTGCTCCGCCGGAATCGACGCCCGTGCGGTGCGCACCCAGGCGACGGCCGGGGGCGGCGCGGCACCCGGCGTCGCGCTGCCCAGTGCCGCGGTGAGCCTGCCGGAGGATCTCGCGGTGCCGTTGCGGGCCGGGGAGCATGCCCGCCGCGGCGTGGTGCCCGCGGTGGCCGGCCGCACCGAGGGCGGCCGGGTCCTGCTGGACCTGCGCGCGGTTTCCCCGGGCGACGATGCCACCCTGGTGACGGCCGTGCTGGCCGCGGCGGCCGTTCTGCCTGACCGGCCCGGGCCGGAGCCGGGCGGATAGCGTGCAGGTCATCGCCACCGCCGGCCACGTGGATCACGGTAAGTCCACCCTGGTCCGCGCGCTGACCGGGATGGAGCCGGACCGGTGGGAAGCCGAGCGGCGCCGTGGCATGACCATCGACCTGGGGTTCGCCTGGCTGACCCTGCCGTCGGGCGAGCGGCTGGCCTTCGTGGACGTGCCCGGGCACGAGCGGTTCGTGCCGAACATGCTCGCCGGGGTCGGCCCGGTGCCCGCGGTGATGTTCGTGGTGGCCGCGGACGAGGGGTGGATGCCCCAGTCGGCGGAGCACCTTGCCGCCGTCGACGCGCTGGGCATCGGCCGCGGCCTGCTGGTGGTGACCCGCGCCGACCTCGCCGACCCGGGGCCCGCGCTGCGCGAGGCGGCGGCGCGGATCCGCGGCAGCAGCCTGGGCCAGGTGGACGGCCTCGCGGTGAGCGGGGTGACCGGCCAGGGCATGCCGGAGCTGCGCGCGGCGCTGGCCGCGCTGGCGGGCCGCCTGCCCGCCGCGGATCCGGGCGCGCCGGTCAGGCTGTGGGCCGACCGGGCGTTCAGCATCCGGGGCAGCGGCACGGTGGTCACCGGGACCCTGCCCGCGGGCACCATCGCCGCGGGGGACGAACTCCACGCGGCGCCGTCGATGCGGCCGGTCCGGGTGCGCGGGATCCAGTCGCTGAAGGAGCCCGCGGACCGGGTCAGCGGCGTGGCACGGGTCGCGCTCAACGTGCGCGGCGCGGATCCGGCCGCGCTGGCCCGGGGGACCGCGCTGGTCACCCCGGGCGCGTGGACGCTGACCGCGGTGGCGGACGTGCGGCTGTCGGTGCCCGCCGCGGTGGCGCGGCCGCCGCGGGAGCTGGTGCTGCACATCGGCGCCGCGCGGACCACGGCGAAGGTCCGGGTGCTTGACGGCGCGATCGCCCGGCTCACCCTGGGTCGGCCGCTGCCGCTGCATACCGGGGACCGGCTGCTGCTGCGGCTGCCGGGGGCCGCGGCCCGGGAGCCAGGCTCCGGGCGGCCCGGCTGGCCCGCGGTGACCGGGGCGACCGTGCTCGACCCCGCGCCACCGCCGCTGCGCGGCCGGGGCGCCGCGGCCGCCGCCGCGCGCGAGCTTGCGTCCTGGCCCGCCGTGCCGGGCGCGGCGGAACTGCTGCGGCGGCACGGCCTGGCCCGCCGGGCGGCGCTGCGGGCCATGGGGATCACCTCGGGCCCGCCGCCGGTCGCCGGGGACTGGGTGGCCGACCCGGCGCACTGGGCGGCGCTGCGCACCCGGCTGGCGGAGCTGGCCGCGGCGCACGCCGCCGGGCACCCGCTGGCCACGGGCATGCCGGTGGACGCCGCCCGCGCCGCGCTCGGGCTGGCCGACCGGCGGCTGGTCGAGGCGCTCGCCGCCGGTCAGCTGACCAGCGACGGCGGCGTGCTGCGGACCGCGGCGGAGCTGCCGGAAGGGCTGCTGGCGGCGGTGCGGAAGCTGCGCGCCGACCTCGACGGCGCGCCGTTCCTGGCCCCCGAGGCGGGCAGGCTCGCCGAGCTCGGGCTGTCGTCACGGGAACTCGCCGCCGCCGGGCGGGCCGGGCTGCTGCTGCGGGTGAGCGACCAGATCGTGCTCGCCCCCGGTGCCGACGCCGCGGCCGCGGGCATCCTGGCCGGGCTGCCCGCGCCGTTCACCACCGCGCAGGCCAGGCAGGCACTGGGTACCACCCGCCGCGTCGCGATACCGCTGCTTGAGCACCTGGACCGGGCCGGGATCACCGAACGGCTCCCGGACGATCGGCGCAGGCTCAGGTAGCCCTCAGGCGAGCCAGCAGGGCCCCGGCCCGGTGACGGAGGAACCGGGCCGTAGGCCACCGGGGGGTTCCGGGGGGTCGTCCCCCCGGGCTAGCACAGCTACCTCCGGATGTGCGGCCGCTGGATGAACCGGTCGATGCTCCAGGCGGCGGCCTCGGCGGGCGGCTCGCCCGCCGAGATCCACCGGGTGATCGTGGCCGCCGTGACCGGGGCCATGAGGATGCCGGTGCGGAAGTGCCCGGAGGTGAGCCACGCGTTGTCCAGCCCGGGCACCTTGTCGATGACCGGCCGGCCGTCGGGGTGCCTGGGCCGGAAGCAGTACCACTGGTAGGCGGCGGGCAGCCCGCGCACGGCGGGCAGGGTGGCGTACAGCGCCTCCAGGATCGAGTCGATGACATCCTGCCGCACCGTGGGCGTCTCGTCGCCCATGTCAAACGTGCCGCCGACCAGCAGCCGGCCGTCGTCGAGCTGGGTGGCGACCGGCGCGACCGTGCCGGGCAGCCGCACCGGCGAGGGCTCGGTGACCAGCAGGTGCCCCTTGACCCTGCTGGACGGCAGGTCGATGTGGAGCCCGTCGAGCAGCGGCGGCAGCCCGGTGGCGAACACGACAGAACCCGGGTAGACGTCCCCGGCCGTGGTAGTGACCTTGGTCACCTTGCCGCCCTCGGTGGTGACCGACGTTGCGGCGGTCCCGGTGGCCACCGCCGGCAGCACCGCGGCCAGGCGGGCCAGCGAGCGCAGCGGGTTCACCCGGGCCTGGCGCCGGATCAGCGCGCCGGCCATCGGCCGGGCCAGCCCGGGCACCAGGTCGGCGACCCGGTCGTGGTCCAGCCATTCCACCGCAGGGCGCTGGTGCGGGGCGAAGCCGTCGGGATCCGGGGCGAGCCCGATCCAGTCCAGCTCGATCAGCCCGACCCCGTCCGGCCAGGTCTGCTCCAGCTCGCCCCACAGCTCCAGGCTGGCCCTGGCCAGGTCAACGAACGGCTCGGGGTCGCTCCACTCGTGGATCTCCGGCGTGAGCAGCCCGGCCGCGCCGCCGGTGGCCCCCGAGCCCAGCCGGCCCGCCTCGATGAGCAGCACCGAGCCGAGCCCGGCGTCGTGGCAGGCGGCGGCGGTGGCGACGCCGGCTATCCCCCCGCCGACCACCAGGATGTCGGGGCGTGGCAGCGCGATGGTGCCCGCGCCGCGGCCGAGCTGCGCCCGTTCTTCGGCAGTGAGCCGGTCCCGCCAGATTGGAGTCTCAGCGACCATGACCTAATTGTCTCCCCACTTGGTCACCACCTGGCACCACAATCCGTCATGACGATCTCGGAAGTAGGCTGGTGACTCTGCGGGCACAGGTGCCCCCCGTCTGGGCCAGAGGAGGTGATGCCCGGGTGCTGGCTGATTCCTACGGCCGGATCGCCACCGATCTCCGGGTCTCCCTCACCGACCGGTGCAACCTGCGCTGCGCGTACTGCATGCCCGCCGAGGGCCTGGACTGGCTGCCGCGCCCGGCGCTGCTCACCGACGACGAGGTGCTGCGGCTGGTCCGGATCGGCGTGGAGCGGCTCGGCATCACCGAGGTGCGGTTCACCGGCGGGGAGCCGCTGCTGCGGCGCGGCCTGCCCGGCATCGTCGCCCGCACCATGGCGCTGCGGCCCCGGCCGGAGATCTCGGTCACCACGAACGGGATCGGCCTGGACCGGCTGGCCGGCCCGCTCGCCGAGGCCGGCCTGGACCGGGTGAACGTGTCACTCGACACGCTGCGGCCCGAGGTGTTCGGTGAACTGGCCAGGCGCGACCGCCTCGACGACGTGCTGCGCGGGCTGGCCGCCGCGGCGGCCGCCGGCGTGACCCCGGTCAAGGTCAATTCTGTGCTCATGCGCGGCATCAACGACGACGAGGCGCCCGCGCTGCTGAGGTTCTGCCTGGATCATGGCTACCAGCTCCGGTTCATCGAGCAGATGCCGCTGGACGCCCAGCACGGCTGGCGGCGGGAGAACATGGTGACCGCCGCGGAGATCCTCGACGCGCTGTCGGCGGAGTTCACCCTGACGCCGGACGACGCGTCGGCCCGGGGGTCGGCGCCCGCGGAGGCGTTCCTGGTCGACGGCGGGCCCGCCCGGGTCGGCGTGATCGGCTCGGTGACCAGGCCGTTCTGCGGGGCCTGCGACCGGGTCCGGCTCACCGCCGACGGCCAGGTCCGCAACTGCCTGTTCGCGCAGGAGGAGAGCAACCTCCGCGATCCGATGCGGGCCGGCGCCAGTGACGAGGACCTGGCCGCGATCTGGCGGCGGGCGGTCGCCGTCAAACTGCCTGGGCACGGCATCAACGACCCGGGTTTCCTCCAGCCCGCCCGGCCCATGTCCGCCATCGGCGGCTGACCGCCGCGCCCTTCCCGCATACCAGCCTGACCGGGTGCCGCACCTGCCGGTGCGCTCCCGGGATCCGTGGTGATCCGCAAGAGCGCGAGCGGCAAGCGGCCCGCGTCAGCCCCTCTCCGGGCACGCCAGCCGATCCGTGCCGCGCCGACGGAAATAACTCTTGCCATCGAGCCGTTAACGATATATCGTCGAGATGTCTAAGAAGAAAAAAGTCTTCTGAGACAGTCCGATGACTAGCAGAGAATACGGAGTAAGAACATGCATGAGCATCATGAACACCGACATCACGAGCACGGGGACGAGGAATGGGGCCCCGGCGAGGAGTGGGGCCGCGGCCGGGGACGTGCCCGGGTGCGCCGGGCGCCCGGTGGGCCTGGAAGGCGCGGCGGCCCGTTCGGCGGGCCGGGTTTCGGCCCGATGGCCTTCGCGTTCGGCCCGTGGCCGGGCGAGGGCAGGGGTCGCCGGGGCCCGCGGGCCCGGCGCGGTGACGTCCGGGCCGCGGCACTGGCGCTGCTCGCCGAGGAGCCGCGGAACGGCTACCAGCTGATCCAGGAGATCGCCGAGCGCAGCGACGGCGTCTGGCAGCCCAGCCCCGGGTCCGTGTACCCCGCCCTGCAGCAACTGGAGGACGAGGGCCTGATCCAGGCGGAGACGCCCGAGGGCGGGCGCAAGCGCTACGCGCTGACCGCCGAGGGGCGTGAGTACGTGACCGCGCACGCCGACGAGGTCCGCGCCCCGTGGGACGACGTGGCCAACAGTGTCGGCACCGACGCGATCGAGCTGCGCCGGCTGATCGCCGCGGTGGCCGCGGCGGCCGTGCAGGTCGCCCAGGTCGGCACCGCCGCCCAGGTGGCCCAGTCGCAGCAGATCCTCACCGACGCCCGGCGGAAGCTGTACGCCATCCTCGCCGCCGATGAGGACAACGCGCAGTGAGCCCGGGCGGCCCGGCTGGCGGTTCCGGGAGGCCGCTGGCCGGGCCAGCAGGGCTAAGGCCCCGTGACGAAGGAACGGGGCCTTAGCCAGCGGGGGGCTCCGGGGGGGTCGTCCCCCCGGGCCAGCACACCCGCAGCGACTAGGCTCAGCACGGCACCTCGAGGAGGCATAGCACGGTGGCAGGGCAGGGATCGGATGCCACGGCCCAGCGGGCCGGCAACGGGCACCGGCGGCCGGCGATCACGGTCGCGGGCCTGACGAAGAACTACGGCGAGATCGAAGCGGTACGCGGGATCGACTTCGAGGTGCCGGTGGGGGAGACCTTCGGGTTCCTCGGCCCCAATGGCGCCGGCAAGTCGACCACCATCAAAATGCTGTGCACGCTGGCGCGGCCCACGTCCGGGTCGGCCCAGGTCGCGGGCCACGAGGTGACCTCGGAGCGCGACGCGGTGCGGCGCAACATCGGGCTGGTCTTCCAGGACACTACGCTGGACAACTACCTGACCGGCGCACAGAACCTCAAATTCCACGCGGCCCTGTACGGCGTGCCCGCCGCCGCGGTGGAGCGGCGGATGCGGCAGGTGCTCGAGATGGTCGGCCTGTGGGAGCGCCGGGACAGCATCGTCATGACGTACTCGGGCGGGATGAAGCGGCGCCTGGAGATCGCCCGGGGCCTGCTGCACGCGCCGCACGTGCTGTTCCTTGACGAGCCCACGGTCGGCCTGGACCCGCAGACGCGGTCGTCGATCTGGGAGTACATCAACGAGCTGAAGCGCCGTGAGGACATCACGATCTTCCTCACCACGCACTACATGGACGAGGCCGAGCACTGCGACCGGATCGCGATCATCGACCACGGCCAGATCGTCGCCATCGACACCCCGGAGGCGCTGAAGGCCAGCGTCGGCAAGGACCGGGTGCAGATCCACACCGCCGATGACGAGGCGGCCATCGCCGAGCTGGCCCGCGAGTTCGGCATCGAGGCGGCGATGCACGAGGGCGCGGTGACGTTCTCGGTGGCCTCGGGCGAGCAGTTCGTGCCGCGGCTGTTCGGCGGGCTCTCGGTGCCCATCAAGTCGGTCAGCGTGTCCCGGCCGACCCTGGACGACGTGTTCATGTCCTACACCGGCACCACGATCAGGGATGCGGAGGCGTCGGGGAGCGACCATATGCGGCAGATCGCCGCGGCGTTCGGGGGGAGGCGGTAGGCATGGCCACGCAGACCAGGCAAGAGGCGGTCCCGGGCGAGCAGGCGGCGCTGGCCGGGACGATCAGGGTCGCGGTCCCCGAGCACAGCCTGCGCACCGACCTGCGCGCGGTGAGCATCGTGTGGCGCCGGGAGCTGATCCGGTTCCAGCGCGACCGGCTCCGCGCGGTCACCTCGCTGATACAGCCGCTGCTGTTCCTGCTGGTGCTCGGCACCGGCCTGTCCTCGCTCGCTCAGGGCGGCATGCCCAGCGGCGTCAACTTCAAGACGTTCATCTACCCCGGCGTGCTGGCCATGTCGGTGCTGTTCACCGCGATCTTCTCGGCCGCCTCGATCGTCTGGGACCGGGAGTTCGGGTTCCTGCGCGAGATGCTGGTCGCACCGATCAGCCGGGCCTCGATCGTGATCGGCAAGTGCCTGGGCGGCGCGACCATCGCCACCTTCCAGGGCATCATCATGCTGGCCCTGGCCGGCCTGGCCGGCGTGCCCTACAACCCGGTGCTGATGCTCACCCTGGTCGTCGAGATGCTGCTGCTCGCGTTCACCCTCACCGCGTTCGGCGTGATGATGGCGGCCCGGATCACCCAGTTCCAGGCGTTCATGGCGCTGACCCAGATGCTGGTGATGCCGCTGTTCTTCCTGTCCGGCGCGCTGTACCCGCTGCACGGGCTGCCCGGCTGGCTGAGCGTGCTCACCAGGCTGGACCCGCTCACCTACGTGGTCGGGCCGATGCGGCACGCGGTGTTCAGCCACCTGTCCCTGAACCCGGTTGCGCTGCACGCGCTCTCGCCGAGCATCACCTGGGCCGGCTGGCCGGTGCCGATCATGCTGTCACTGGGCATCGTGGCGGTGATGGGGCTGGCCATGATGGGCGTGGCGATCGCTACGTTCAGTAAGCCGGAATAGCCGGGGCGGGGATGTCAGGGTAGCTAATAGGAAAGCCTCGCCTTACTTTAAAGGCAGGGCAAAGAGACTATAAAGAAAGTATCACGGGGCGTGACGGAAACAGTGTACCCGTCAATGGCGGGTGGCTGCGGGGGATCGTGGCTTCGGGGCGGTTCGGCTCGACGGTGAGTCTGAGGTCCGCGATCTGTGTGATCAGACGGCGGCTAACCGGCACCCGGTAGTGCATCAGCTCCGGGGTTGCGGCGGAGGCCGGCCCCTCGCCGTCGCCTCCGGGCTGCGGTGGAGGCGCCGACCGGGGGATGGCTTGGGCGCGGACAGGACTCCGCGCCCAAGCAACCCCCGGCCGTCGCCTTGCGGGATCCCCTCGGGGCCGCGCAGGGCGGTCTGGTAGCTGGGGCTGGTGCTGGCCGTGCCCAGGTGGGGATCGGGCAGGGCACGGGCTGCGACAGGGTTGTCCGGACACAAGAGTGGCTGGGGGGCTTCCTGATGCAGCGAGAAGGGGGAGAGCGAGAGGTGGGAACGGGGCGGGCGGGGTGCCGTAGCCCTCATGGGGGTCCGGGGCCGGAAGCGCCCTCCGGGCCGCGATGGCCCGCCCGTGACCTGGGCCCCAGCCTGCCCGAGACCCGGGCCTAGCGCCCGCCCGTGACCTGGGCCCCAGCCTGCCCGAGACCTGGGCCTAGCGCCCGCCCGTGACCTGGGCCTAGCGCCCGCCCGTGACCTGGGCCCTAAGGGGAGGACCGCCGCGGTGGCGCCCCATCGGGGGGTTCCGGGGGGTCGTCCCCCCGGGGGAGACTGCGAGCCACGGCGAAGGCGCCCTGAAAGGGCGCCGAAGATAGGGCGACGCCGGGTGGCTACGGGGGCAAACCACCCGGCGTCGCAATCATCGGCGTTCCGACGGGGGCCCGGAACGCCGGCAGGTGCTCCGACGGGGGACCAGAGCACCGGTTTGAATGCTACTACGATTCCCCCCACGATGCATCAAACCCGGAACACATTCGGGGGTGTGTGAGCTTGCTCTGCGGCGCCGCTGAACGCAACGGGAACGCCCGATGAGTGCACACTGTAACTACGGGGCGGTGCCCGCTTTCGACCTTCATTCTTGGCCGGGGCCGACGGCGCCGCCGTCGTCCGGCTGACCTGGGGCGGGGGAGCCGTCCGGGGCGCCGGGCACGGGGCCGGCGTATCGCTCCGGCAGTTTCGGTTCGTATGCGCGGAATCCCCTGGTGCTGGTGGGCTCTCGTCCTCCGTTGGCGAACACTACCGCGAAGTACGGAATCGCGATGGCACCGACCGCGGGAATGGCCGCGAGCCAGCCCGCGCCCGAAGCGAACAGGACGATCGTCAGCACAAAGCAGGCCACCCGGAAGCCCATCATGATCAGGTAGCGGCGCTCCCGGTAGGCGATGTCCTCCGAGCGCGGCTTGGCTGCCTCGGTCACCAGGTACGCGCTCTCGCGCCGGCTCTTGGGCAGCACCCTCACGTGTCCAAACTATGCGCTTCCGGGGCTCCCGTCACCCCCAGGGCAGCCGCGACCGTCGGCGCCCCGGCGAGCGTCATCACGTGGGCGAGGTCGCTGGTCAGCCCGGAGAGCAGGTCGCGGACACCGTCGGCCCCGCCGCACGCCAGCGCCCACAGCACCGGGCGGCCGAGGAACACCGCCCGTGCCCCGAGGCCGAGCGCCGCGAGCACGTCCTCGCCGGTGCGCAGCCCGCCATCGGCGAACACGGGCACGCCGGGCCCGAGTTCGGCGGCCACGGCGGGCAGCGCGAGCGCGGCCGGCGCCGCCCGGTCGAGCTGGCGCCCGCCGTGGTTGGACACGATCACTCCGGCTGCGCCCGCGGCCGCGCACGCGCGCGCGTCGTCCGCCCGCAGCACCCCCTTGACCAGCACGGGCAGGCCGCACAGGCCGGCCAGCCAGCCGATGTCGGCGAACGTCAGGTCGGCCGCCTGGCCGGCCTGGCCGGGATCCGCCAGCGGACCGGTGTTCACGGTGAACTCGGCCTCCGTGATCAGGTCCTCGCCGCGGTCGCGCCGCTTGCGGCCCACCACGGGCGTGTCCGCGGTGAGCACCAGCGCCCGGGCGCCCGCCGCGACCGCGCGGCCGACCATGCGCGCGGTGAGATCCCGGTCACGCATCACGTAGACCTGGAACCACCAGGCACCCCCGCCGTCCGCGGTGACCTTGCCGATGTCCTCGAGGCGCCGGCTGCTGCGGCTGGACACCACCATCAGCGCGCCGGCCGCCGCGGCGCCGCGCGCCGTGGCCAGCTCGCCCTCCTGGCTGGCCAGGCCGTGGAACCCGGTGGGCGCGACCGCCACCGGAGTCCGGGCGACGGTCTCCGGCACGCCCGGCAGCCGGACGCAGGTGTCCACCTCGGCCACGTCGCGAAGCACCCGGGGCATCAGCCAGTGCTGCTGCCACGCGCGCTCGGCAGCCCGCAGTGTCCGCTCGCTTCCGGAGCCGCCCGCGTAGTAGTCATAGACCTCAGGGGCAAGCAGGCGCCTGGCCCGCCGCTCCAGCTCCGCGATGTTCACGGCCACCAGCACTCCCACAGCCTGGAGGGGATCATGACTGACCGAACGTACCGGGTGACCGAGATCGTCGGCACCTCACCGGACGGCATCGAGGCCGCGATCGGCAACGGCGTGCGCCGTGCCGCGCAGACGCTGCGCCATCTCGACTGGTTCGAGGTCACCGAGATCCGCGGCCAGATTAGGGACGGCGAGGTGGCGCACTACCAGGTGGGCATGAAGGTCGGCTTCCGCCTCGAAGACACCTGAATCGGCTCCCGAGACCACCAGGGCCGAAGTTCTCGCGACGGAGTCGCGAGAACTTCAGGCCAGCGGGGGGCTCCGGGGGGTCGTCCCCCCGGGCTAGCACTGCCAGCAGAGCTAGCTCGCCTGGCTGACCGAGGACATGTTGAAGTCCTCGAACCGCGCGGGGGGCATCGCCGACCTGGAGAAGTAGTCACTCCACTCCCGCGGCAGCGCCGGCACGGTGCCGCCGACCTCGGCGAGGCGCCCGAGCAGGCCGACCGGGCTCTCGTTGAACCTGAAGTTGTTGACCGCGCCGGCCACCTCGCCGTCCTCCACCAGGTAGACCCCGTCCCTGGTGAGGCCGGTGAGCAGCAGCGTCTGCGGATCCACCTCGCGGACGTACCACAGGCAGGTGACCAGCAGCGCCCGCCGGGTCCCGGCGATCAGCTCGTCCAGGGACGCCCCGCTCCCGGCGCCCTCGAGGATCAGGTTGTCGACGCCCGGAGTGACCGGCAGCCCGGACAGCCCGGCGGTCCACCTGGTCTGCGCCAGCGCGCTGAGCACGCCTTTGTCCATCCAGGTGACCGGGGGAATGGCCAGCCCGTTGTCAAACACCGAGGCCTCCCGGCTGGAGGCCCGCGCGATGACGAACGGGGCGCAGCGCAGCCCGGCGGCCCCCGGCTCGCTGCGCAGGGTCACCGGCAGGCTGGCCAGCCGTTCGCCGATCCTGGTCCCGCCGCCGGGCTTGCTGAACACGGTCCGGCCGTCCAGCGCGTCCTTCGCCCCGGCGGACCAGTAGAGGTAGATGAACAGGTCGGCCATGGCGCTCGGGGTGAGCAGCGTCTGGTACCTGCCCGCGGGCAGGTCGATCTGCCGCCGCGCCCAGTCGAGGCGCCGGCCCAGGTCGGCGGCGATCGCCGGGACGTCCACGTCGGTGAAGTCGGCCGTGCCCCGGCCGGTCCAGGCGGAGCCGCCCGGCTCGGCCGACTTGGCGTTGATGTCGGCCTTGCCGGTGGGCTGGTCGTGGCGCAGCCGCAGCCCGGTGGAGGTGCCGAGGAACGTGCTGGTCAGTGAGTGCTCGGCGTAGCCGTACAGCTTCCGTCCGGCCGCCGCCGCCACCTCGAACGCCTCGCCCAGCGCGGGCGAGAAGGCCGCGAACACGCCGATGCCGGTGCTGCCCGGCTCGTCGTCCCAGCCGGGCTGTCCCGGCGCCGGTCCTTTTTTCATGCCGAACGCCTGCCGGTCGGCCGGTCCGAGCAGATCCTGCGCATCTTCGGCCGGGGAACCCTGGCCTGCGGCCCGCTCGGCCGCGGCGACCACATCCGCCACCTGATCGCCGCGCACCCCGGCCCGGGACACCACGCCGGCCCGGGCACCGTCGGCGCCGCGGGTGATCGCGATCACGGTGATCTGGCGGGACCGGGACACCCCGTTCGTGGTCAGCGAGTTCGCCGCCCAGCGCAGGTTCGCCTCGGAGGTCTCGTCCGCGATCACGATGCAGTCGTCGCACCGGGCCGCGGCCAGCGCGCGCTCCACCGTCTCCTGCGGAGTCATGCTCCCTCCTCCGCCGTGTTCAGGATCCGGACCCCGCGGAACACGGCCGGGGGGCATCCGTGGCTGACCGGCGCGACCTGCAGGGGCTGGCCCTTGCCGCAGGTGAAGGCGCCGCCGAGCACGTAGCTCTGCGGGCCGCCGACCGCCTCCATGCTGTTCCAGAAGTCCGTGGTGACGGCCTGGTAGGCGACATCGCGCAACTGCCCGGCCAGCCGACCGCCGGAGATCTTGTAGAAGCGCTGCCCGGTGAACTGGAAGTTATAGCGCTGCATGTCGATGGACCAGCTCTTGTCACCGACGATGTAGATGCCGTCCGCGACCCCGGCGATCAGTTCCCCGGTGGACGGACCCTCCGCCGCGGGCTGCAGCGAGACGTTGGCCATCCGCTGGATCGGCATGTGCCCGGGGGAGTCGGCGAACGCGCAGCCGTAGGACCGGTCCATCCCGCGCATCAGCGCCATCCGCCGGTCGATCTGATACCCGGTCAGGATGCCGCCGGTGATCAGGTCCCAGGACTGGGCGGCGACCCCCTCGTCGTCATAACCGACGCTGGCCAGGCCGTGCCGGGCCGTCCGGTCCCCGGTCACGTGCATGACCGGGGAGCCGTAGCGCAGGCTGCCGAGCTTGTCCGGGGTGGCGAACGAGGTGCCCGCGAACGCGGCCTCGTAACCGAGCGCCCGGTCAAGCTCGGTGGCGTGGCCGATCGACTCGTGAATGGTGAGCCACAGGTTGCTGGGGTCGATGACCAGGTCGTAGCGGCCCGCCGTGACGCCGGGGGCGGCCAGCTTCTCGGTCAGCAGGCCGGGCAGGGCGGCCAGCTCGGCGGGGAAGTCCCAGGTGCCCGGCGCGCCCGCCGTGGCCCATGGGCTGCCGCCCAGGTACTCCAGGCCCCGGCCGGCCGCGGGCGCGAGCGTGCGCATGGTCTCGAACCGCCCGTCCGGCTCGATCGCGACGCAGTTGAGCACGGGGGCGATGCGGACCCGCTGCTGCAGTGCCGTGGTGCCGCCGTCGCTGTAGAACTTGCACTCCCGTACCTGGAGCAAGGTGGCGTCCACGTGGGCGATCCGCTCGTGCGCGAGCAGCCCCGCGCTCCACTGGGCCAGCAGCTCGACCTTGTCCGTCAGGCTCGCCTCGAACGGGTCGACCTCATAGGCCGACACCCAGGTCACATCGCCGTGCGGGGGCTCGCCAGCCAGCTCGATTCGTTCGGTATTGATGCCAGCCGCAACCCGCGCGACCTGCACCGCTTCGGCAGCCGCACGCGCCGCCGCGTCGGGCGTCATGTCCACGGTGGCCGCGAAGCCCCAGGTGCCGTCGACGATCACCCGCACCGCCAGGCCAAGCACGTCGCCGTCGTCCAGCGTCTCCGGCGTGCCGTCCGACAGCGCGATCTCCTGGGCCCTGATGCGCTCGGCGCGGAAGTCCGCGTGCCCGGCGCCGAGTTCCGTGGCGCGCTGCAGCGCGGTGTCGGCCAGTGCCCGCAACGGGTAGGCGGTGAACTCGGGGTCGATCCGGCCGTTGGGGTCACCAGCGTCAGCCACGAGAGGCAACCTATCTCACCACCCCGGAGGCGGTACGCTCGCGGGGATTGGCACCGTCGGCCAGGGAGGTACCGCGCCCATGACCAGGTCCGCGCTCGTCACCGGCGGCAACCGGGGCATCGGCCTGGCGATCGCGCGGCGGCTGGCCGCCGGCGGTGACCGGGTCACCGTGACCTCGCGCTCTGGCGAGCCGGTAGCCGGGCTGGCCACGGTGGCCTGCGACGTACGGGACGCGGCGTCGGTGGACGCGGCGTTCAAGCAGGTCGAAGCCGACCAGGGGCCGGTGGAGATCCTCGTCGCCAACGCCGGGATCACCCAGGACCAGTTGCTCGCCCTGATGAGTGAGGACTCGTTCACCTCGGTGATCGACACCAACCTGACCGGCGCCTACCGGGTGGCCAAGCGGGCCGTGCGGCCCATGATGCGGGGGCGGCACGGGCGGCTGATCTTCATCTCCTCGGTGGCCGGGCTGCTCGGCTCGGCGGGCCAGGCCAACTACGCCTCGGCCAAGGCCGGCCTGGTCGGGCTGGCCCGCTCGCTGGCGAGGGAGCTGGCGCCCAGGAACATCACCAGCAACGTGGTGGCGCCCGGACTGGTGGAAACCGACATGACCGCGGCCATGCCGGAGCAGGCCAGGGAGGCGACCATGGCCAGGGTGCCGCTGGGCCGGATGGCCTCGGTGGACGAGGTCGCGGCGGCGGTGGCGTTCCTGGCCTCCGATGAGGCCGGCTACATCACCGGCGCGGTGATCCCGGTTGACGGCGGCCTCGGCATGGGGCACTGACCACGGACGGAGCGGCGTGATGGGGATCCTGGACGGCAAGCGGCTGCTGGTGACCGGCGTGCTCACCGACTCGTCGATCGCGTTCCACGTGGCGCGCATCGCCCAGCAGGAAGGCGCCACGGTGGTGCTCACCGGGTTCGGCCGGCTGAGCCTGGTGGAGCGCATCGCCAAGCGGCTGCCGCAGCCCCCGCCGGTGCTGGAGCTCGACGTGACCGACACCGGGCACCTGGCCTCGCTGGCCGGGCGGGTGGCCGAGCACGTGCCGCGGCTGGACGGGGTGCTGCACGGGATCGCGTTCGCGCCGCAGTCCGCGCTGGGCGGTAACTTCCTGGACACCGAGTGGGCGGACGTGGCCACCGCGCTGCACGTGTCCGCGTACTCGCTCAAGGCGCTGACCATGGCGGCGCTGCCGCTGATGGACGGCGGCGGGGCCGTGGTCGGCCTGGACTTCGACGCGTCGGTAGCCTGGCCCGCCTACGACTGGATGGGCGTGGCCAAGGCCGGCCTGGAGTCGTGCGCCCGGTACCTGGCCCGTGACCTGGGCCCGCGCGGGATCCGGGTGAACCTGGTGGCGGCCGGCCCGCTGCGCACCATGGCCGCCAAGTCCATCCCCGGTTTCGCCGCGTTCGAGGACGTCTGGCCTGCCCGGGCGCCGCTCGGCTGGCGGATCTCGGACCCGGAGCCGGCCGCCCGGGCATGCGTGGCGCTGCTGTCGGACTGGTTCCCCGCGACCACCGGTGAGATCGTGCACGCCGACGGCGGGGTGCACGCGGTCGGCGGCTGACGTGCTATCGCGGGGAGCGGCCCCCGGAACCCCCGGACGGGCGGCGTCGGGCCCTCTGATCACCCTTTAGAGTCGGGGGCGTGACGTTGGTTCTTCTGGTGCGCCACGGCCTGACGGCGGGCACGGGCAGCGTGCTCACCGGGCGCACGCCGGGCATCGGGCTCGACGACCGCGGCCGGGCCCAGGCGACGGCGGTGGCGGCCCGGCTTGCCGATGTGCCGCTCGACGCGATCGTCAGCAGCCCGCTGCAGCGCTGCCGGGAGACGGCCGCCGCGATCGCCGCGGCCCGCAACGGCCACCAGCTAGCGGTCACCGAGGACGGCCGGTTCGCCGAGGTGGCCTACGGGGACTGGACCGGCAAGCCGATCAAGCGGCTGGCCAAGGAACCGCTGTGGCGGGTGGTGCAGTCGCATCCGAGCGCGGTGCGGTTCCCCGGCCCCGACGGCGAGTCACTGCTCGGGGTGCAGGAGCGCGCGGTCGCCGCGATCAGGGACTGGAACGAGCGGCTCGGCCCCAAGGCGGCCTACCTGGTCTGCTCGCACGGCGACGTGATCAAGTCGATCATCGCCGACAGCCTGGGCCTGCACCTGGACATGTTCCAGCGGATCCAGGTGGATCCATGCTCAGTCAGCGTGATCCGTTACACGCCGCTGCGCCCGTTCGTTCTACGGATGAACGACACCGGCGCGGCCGTGGGCGGGCTGGCCAAGGGGGGGCCCGCCGCCGGCGCCCCCGGCCAGCCTGATGGCAAGGCCGCCGGGCGCCCGGGGCTGGGCGAGGGCGATGCGGTTATTGGCGGCGGGGCGGGAGGATAGTGACATGGCGGTCTACTCCTACGACTCTCCGGAGCGTTTCGTGGCTGGCACGGTCGGCCAGCCCGGGCAGCGCTCCTTCTACCTGCAGGCCAGCTCCGGCGGCCGGGTGACCAGCGTGCTCGTGGAGAAATTCCAGGTGAGCCTGCTGGCCGAGCGGATCGACGAGCTGCTCGACGAGGTACTGCGCAGCACCGGGGGCGAGGGCAGCGTGCCGGCCGCCGCGCCCGCCGCGCTCACCGACGACGGCCCGCTGGACCTGCCGCTGACCGAGGACTTCCGGGTCGGTGCCATCGCCCTCGGCTGGGACGGCGAGGAGGAGCGGGTGGTGATCGAGGCCCAGGAGGAGACGGAGAACCCGATCGAGCCGCTCACCGAGGACGTGCCGGAGAACGGGCCGGGGGTGCTGCGCGTGCGGCTGTCGCCGGCGGCCGCGCGGGCCTTCTCCAAGCGCGCGATCCAGATCGTCGGCCAGGGCCGCCCGCCATGCCCGCTGTGCGGGCTGCCGCTGGACGAAGACGGCCACATCTGCCCGCGGCAGAACGGCCACCGGGTGAGTAATGCCTGACGAGCCAGACGATAGGCCGGCCCCGAGGCCGTCCCGCTCCCGGCGCCGGGGCAGGGCGGTGACCTTCCACTATCCGCCGGCGCCGGGCAACTGCGACGACTCCGCCGCGCTGGAACTGCTGTCCGAGGGCAACCTGAAGGTCGAGGGGCGCCTGGTGGCGGCATCCAACGCCACCCTGTACTGCACGGTCCGGCTGAACGGGCAGACCGCGGCGTGCGTGTACAAGCCGGTGGCGGGGGAGCGGCCGCTGTGGGACTTCCCGCTGGGCACGCTGGCCGGCCGGGAGGTGTCCGCCTACCTGGTGTCCCAGGCCGCGGGCTGGCACCTGGTGCCGCCCACGGTGATGCGGGACGGCCCGTACGGCCCCGGCATGTGCCAGCTGTGGATCGACGCCGACGCCGACACCGACCTGGTCGCCCTGGCCCGCAGCCGGGACCAGCCCAAGCTGCGCGACATGGCGGTCTTCGACGCGGTCGTCAACAACGCGGACCGCAAGATCGGCCACCTGCTGCCGGTGTCCGACGGGCGGCTGTACGGCTGCGACCACGGGGTCTGTTTCGGCGAGGAGTACAAGCTGCGCACCGTGCTGTGGCAGTGGCGGGGGCAGAAGCTGCCCGGCCGGGCGCTGACCGCGCTGACCAGGCTGGAGACCGAACTGGACGGCGGGCCGCTGGCCACCACACTGGCGGGCCTGCTGTCACCGACCGAGGTGGCGGCGACCAGGTCCCGGGTGGAGCTGCTGATCAAGCACCGGGTACACCCCTACCCCCCGGAGAACTGGCCCGCCGTCCCCTGGCCGCCGGTATGACCGGGCCGGTTTACCTTCCGCCCCGGTCGCCGCGGTCGCGGCGGCGCCGCAGATACCGCTCGAACTCGGCGGCGATGGCGTCCCCGCTGGCCTCGGGCAGCTCGGTCGCGTCCTTGGCCTCTTCCAGCGTGCGCACGTAGTCCGCGACCTCGCTGTCCTGCTCGGCGAGCTCGTCCACGCCGCGCTCCCAGGCCCGCGCCTCCTCGGCGAGATCGGCCAGCGGCAGCGACATGTCCAGCAGGTCCTCCACCGCCCGGACCAGCGCCAGCGTTGCCTTGGGGCTCGGCGGCTGTGCCACGTAGTGCGGCACCGCGGCCCACAGTGACACGGCCGCGATGCCCGCCTCGGCGCACTCCTGCTGGAGCACGCCGGTGATCCCGGTCGGGCCCTTGTAGTCGGCGGCGGAGGCGCGCAGCCCGGCGGCCAGCGCCGGGTCGGAGGCGCTGGTGGTGACCGGCACGGGCCGGGTGTGCGGCGAGTCGGCGAGCAGCGCGCCAAGCAGCACCACCATCTCGGCGCGCAGTTCGGTGAACGCCTCCACCAGCTCGGTGCAGAACCGGCGCCAGCGCATGTTCGGCTCGATCCCGTGGACCAGCAGGACATCGCGGTCGGCCGGCTTCTTCGCCGGGGTCAGCAGCCGGGTGGTCGGCCAGATGAGGCTCTTCGTGACGCCGTCGGTCACCTCGGTGACCGGGCGGGTCACCTGGAAGTCGTAGTAGTCCTCCGGGTCGATGGCGGCGACCGGCTCGGCCTGCCAGCCGGTCGTCAGGTGGGTGATCACCCCGCTGGCCGCCTCACCAGCATCGTTCCAGCCTTCGAAAGCAGCGATGATGACGGGCGCGTTGAGCTTGCCAGTCCCGTTGAGCTCGATCGCGCACCACCTCCCTCCTCGCCGCCTACCGGCGATGCCGGTCCCAGCCTACGTGGTCCTTCATGATCACTTGTTATCCTGCCCGGCCCGGTGCCACCTCACGCCAGGCCGTTCTCGCCGGCGGGCGTCTAGACTGGGAACCCTATGACGAGGAACGACCGCAAGGCCCGCAACTCGAACCCGGGGGCCGGGGGGCCAGCGGAGTCGCTCCGGGCCGCCCTGGCGCAGCGGGTGGTGGTGGCCGACGGGGCGATGGGCACCATGCTCCAGGCCAGCGCGGCGACGCTCAGCGACTTCGACGGCCACGAGGGGTGCAACGAAGTCCTCAACATCACCCGGCCGGACATCGTCCGCGCGGTCCATGACGGCTACCTGGAAGCCGGGGTGGACTGCATCACCACCAACACCTTCGGCGCGAACCTGGGCAACCTCGGCGAGTACGGGCTTGAGGCCCGGATCGGCGAGCTGTCCGAGGCGGGCGCGCGGATCGCCCGGCAGGCCGCGGACGCCTGGGCGGCGCCGGAGCGGCCCCGCTGGGTGCTTGGCTCGGTCGGGCCCGGCACCAAGCTGCCCACCCTGGGGCATGTGCGGTTCGCCGTGCTGCGCGACGCCTACCAGGCCAACGCCGCCGGCTTGCTGCGCGGCGGGGCAGATGCGCTGGTCGTGGAGACCTGCCAGGACCTGCTCCAGGCCAAGGCGGCGGTCATCGGCGCGAAGCGGGCGATCGCCGCGGCGGGCGGCGACATGATGCTGATCGTCTCGGTGACCATCGAGACCACCGGCGCGATGCTGCTCGGTACCGAGATCGGCGCGGCGCTGTCCGCACTGGAGCCGCTTGGCATCGACCTGATCGGGCTGAACTGCGCGACCGGGCCCGCGGAGATGAGCGAGCACCTGCGCTACCTGGCCGGTCACTCGCCGATCCCGCTGGCCTGCATGCCGAATGCCGGCCTGCCGGTGCTCACCCGCGACGGGGCGCGCTACCCGCTGCAGCCGGACGGGCTGGCCGACGCGCACGAGTCCTTCACCGCCGAGTTCGGGCTGGCCCTGGTCGGTGGCTGCTGCGGCACCACGCCGGAGCACCTGGCCGCGGTGGTGGACCGGGTCCGGTCCAGGCCGCTGGCCCGGCGCAGGCCGCGGGCCGAGCCCGGGGTCTCCTCGCTGTACCAGCACATCCCGTTCCGCCAGGACACGGCGTTCCTGGCGATCGGGGAGCGGACCAACGCCAACGGGTCCAAGGCGTTCCGCGAGGCGCTGCTGGCCGGCCGCTTCGAGGACTGCGTGGAGATCGCCCGCCAGCAGACCAGGGACGGCGCGCACCTGCTCGATGTGTGCGTGGACTACGTGGGCCGGGCCGGGCCGGCGGACATGGCCGAGCTGACCAGCCGGCTCGCCACCGCCTCCACGCTCCCGCTGGTGCTTGACTCCACCGAGCCCGAGGTGATCATGGCCGGGCTGGAGATGCTCGGCGGCCGGGTGGTGGTGAACTCGGTCAACTACGAGGACGGGGACGGCCCGGAGTCGCGGATCGCCACGGTGATGCCGATGGTCGCCGAGCACGGCGCCGCCGTGATCGCGCTCACCATCGACGAGCAGGGCCAGGCGCGCACCGCGGACTGGAAGCTGGCCGTGGCCACCCGGCTGATCGAGGACCTGACCGGCAACTGGGGCATGCGGGTCAGCGACATCATCGTGGACTGCCTCACCTTCCCGATCGCGACCGGGCAGGAGGAGACGCGGCGGGACGCGCTGGAGACCATCGAGGCGATCCGCGCGGTCAAGCAGCGCTACCCCGAGGTACAGACCACGCTGGGCGTCTCCAATGTCTCCTTCGGCCTGAACCCGGCCGCCCGCGCGGTGCTCAACTCGGTGTTCCTCGACGAGTGCGTCCGCGCCGGGCTGGACTCGGCGATCGTCCACCCGTCCCGGATCATGCCGATCGCGCGGATCGGCGGCGAGCAGCTTCAGGTCGCCCTGGACCTGGTCTATGACCGCAGGCGCCCGGGCTACGATCCGCTGGCCCGGCTGCTCGAGCTGTTCGAGGGCGTGGACGCCGTGGAGCTGAAGGCCAGCCGGGCCGCCGAGCTGGCCGGGCTGCCGCTGTGGGAGCGGCTCAAGCGGCGGATCATCGACGGGGAGCGGGCGGGCCTGGAGGCCGACCTGGACGAGGCGCTGGGCCAGCGTCCCGCCCTGGAGATCGTGAACGACGTGCTGCTCGACGGGATGAAGACGGTCGGCGACCTGTTCGGCTCCGGCCAGATGCAGCTGCCGTTCGTGCTGACCTCGGCCGAGGTCATGAAGCTGGCCGTGGGTTACCTGGAACCGCACATGGACCGCTCGGCCGAGTCGGGCAAGGGCCGCATCGTGCTCGCCACCGTCCGTGGCGACGTGCACGACATCGGCAAGAACCTGGTCGACATCATCCTGTCCAACAACGGCTACGACGTCGTCAACATCGGCATCAAGCAGCCCCTGTCCGCGATCGTGGACGCCGCCACCGAGCACGGCGCGGACGTGATCGGCATGTCCGGCCTGCTGGTGAAGTCCACCGTGGTGATGCGGGACAACCTGGCGGAGCTGAACTCGCGCGGCCTGGCCGGCACCTGGCCGGTGCTGCTGGGCGGCGCGGCGCTCACCCGCGCCTATGTGGAGCAGGACCTGGCCTCCCTGTTCGACGGCGAGGTCCGCTACGCCAGGGACGCGTTCGAGGGCCTGCGGCTGATGGACGCGTTCATGGCCGTGAAGCGCGGCGAGGCGGGCGCCCAGCTGCCCCCGCTGCGGGCGGCCCGGGTGAAGCCGGGGGCGCGGCTGCGGCTCACCGAGCCCGCGGCGATGCCGGCCCGCTCCGACGTCGCCACCGACAACGAGGTGCCGGTCCCGCCGTTCTACGGCGACCGGATCGTCAAGGGCATCGCGCTGGCCGACTACGCGGCCTTCCTGGACGAGCGCGCCACGTTCCTGGGCCAGTGGGGGCTCAAGCCGTCCCGGGGCGGGACCGGCCCCTCCTACGAGGAGCTGGTCGAGGCCGAGGGCCGCCCCCGGCTGCGGATGTGGCTGGACCGGATCCAGGCGGAGGGCCTGGTCGAGGCCGCGGTGGTGTACGGGTACTTCCCGGCCGTCAGCGAGGGCAATGACCTGGTGGTGCTGGACGACGGCGGCGCGGAGCGGGAGCGGTTCAGCTTCCCGCGGCAGCGCCATGACCGCCACCTGTGCCTGGCCGACTTCTTCCGGCCCGCCGGCTCGGGCGAGCCCGACGTGGTCGGCTTCCAGCTCGTCACCGTCGGGACGAGGCTCAGCCGGGCGACCGGCGAGCTGTTCGCCAAGGACGCCTTCCGGGACTACCTGGAGCTGCACGGGCTGTCTGTCCAGCTCACCGAGGCCCTCGCGGAGTACTGGCACGGCCGGGTGCGCGAGGAGCTCGGCCTGGCCCAGTTCGACCCGCCCGGCATCGACGGCATCCTCAAGGTCGGCTACCGGGGCTGCCGCTACTCGTTCGGCTACCCGGCCTGCCCCGATCTCGAGGACCGGGCGAAGCTGGTCCGGCTGCTGCGCCCGGAGCGGATCGGGGTCGTGCTGTCCGAGGAATACCAGCTCACCCCGGAGCAGTCCACCGACGCGCTGATCGCGCACCACCCCGAGGCTAGGTATTTCAGCGCGTGACCGCCCGCGATCCGCGCCCGCCGGGGCGCCCCGCCGCCACGGCCAAGGCCCCGTGACGAAGGAACGGGACCGCAGGCCAGCGGGGGGCTCCGGGCCATCGGGGGTCCGGGGATGTCCCGCGGGCGAAGCTGTACCCCCCGGGTCCAGGCTGCGCGCGGTGTTGTGCGACATGGACGGGCTGCTCGTCGACTCCGAGCCGCTGTGGTTCGTGGTCGAGCGCGAGGTCATGGCCCGGCTCGGCGGCCAGTGGGGCGAGGCGGACCAGCAGGCGCTGATCGGCGGCTCGCTGGAGCGGACCGTGTCCTGGCTGCTGGCCAAGGCCACCAGGCCGGTCACGGCCAGCCGTGCGGACGTGGCCCGCTGGCTGGTCGACGGCATGGCGCGGCTGGTGGCCGAGCGCGGCCTGCCGCTGCAGCCCGGCGCCGCCCGGCTGCTCGCCGCCCTGGACGCCGCCGGGGTGCCGTACGCGCTGGTCACCGCCTCCTCCCGGGCGATCATGGACGCGGTGCTAAGGGTCACCGGGCTGAGCTTCGCGGTGACCGTGTGCGGCGAGGACGTCCGCCGGACCAAGCCGGACCCGGAACCGTACCTGCTGGCCGCCGCCCGGCTGGGGGTGCCACCCGCCGGGTGCGTAGTCCTGGAAGACTCGCCCACCGGCATCGCGTCGGCCCTGGCAGCGGGCTGCCCGGTGATCGCGGTGCCGAGCGTGCCGGTGCTCTCCGGGCCCGGGCTGGTTACCGTGAAATCGCTGGACGAGGTGGGCATTGGCCTGCTGGAGGGGCCGTGACAGGAAACTTTGCCGGTCCGGGCCAGGTAGTGACGGAGAAATTGTGATTAGGTCACAATCGCAGAACGACCCCCGCCGTACTCTGGCGCGGCAGGTGCCACCCGAGACATCCTCCCGGTAAAGCTACGGCAAGCTACCCTGCCCATTCGAGGGGCAAGGGCTTGTCGGCGAACAGCCTGGAGATACTGTCCAAAGATGGCCGCGCCGCTGGAAATGACGCCGGAATCCGCCGCGCCCGAGGCGATCCTCGAGGGAGTCAGCGGAGAGGCGATAGAAGGGCGCTCGCTCGGCCAGATCGCGTGGATGCGGCTGAAGCGTGACAAGGTGGCGCTGGGCAGCGCGGTCTTCATCATCTTCCTGCTGCTGGTGGCCATATTCGGGCCGTACCTGGTGCAGGACCCGACCGTCTTCCACGCGAACCTGATCGACCCGACGCTCAGCGTCCCCCGCGGGCGGTTCGGCGGTATCAGCCTGGCGCATCCGCTCGGCGTGGAACCGGTCAATGGGCGTGACGTGCTGGCCCGGGTTGTCAACGGGGCCCGGGTGTCCATGCTCATTGCGTTCCTGGCCACCGCGCTGGCGGTGACCATCGGCGTTGTCATGGGCATCATCTCGGGATACTTCGGCGGCTGGGTGGACGCGGTGATCGCGCGCTCCATGGACGTCTTCCTCGCCTTCCCGCTCCTTGTGTTCGCGATCGCGCTGGTCGGCGTCATCCCGTCCTCAGCATTCGGCCTGTCGGGCAACTCTCTGCGCATCGGGCTGCTCATCTTCGTGATCGGGTTCTTCGCCTGGCCCTACATGGGCCGGATCATCCGCGGCCAGGCCCTGTCGCTGCGCGAGCGCGAGTTCGTGGACGCCGCCCGCAGCCTTGGCGCCCGCGGGCCCTACATCCTGTTCCGCGAGCTGTTGCCAAACCTCGTGGCGCCGATCCTGGTCTACTCCACGCTGCTGATCCCGACGAACATCCTGTTCGAGGCGGCGCTGTCCTACCTCGGGGTAGGCATCATCCCGCCGACCCCGAGCTGGGGGGGCATGGTCTCGGACGCGGTGAACAGCGGCCTTTACTCGATCGACCCGATGTTCATGATCGTTCCCGGCCTGGCTATCTTCCTGACCGTCATGGCCTTCAACCTGTTCGGCGACGGGCTGCGCGACGCGCTCGACCCAAGAAGCACCCGGTAAGCCGATGCGGATCCTTTCCATCGAACGAAACACGAGACTGGAGGCGTTTCATCTCATGAAGAGACGCAGAATGATGGGGCTAGCCGCTGTCGGCGCTGCCGGCGCTCTTGCTCTCGCCGCCTGTAGCAGCAGCAGCAGCAGTGGTGGTGGTGGTGGTGGTGGCGGCACCGCGACGGGCTTCAACGCCGGCGTCACCCACGTCGTCAACCCGTCCAGCCACAAGGGCGGGACGCTCAACTTCGCGAGCAGCGCCGCCATCCCGGACTCCACCGACCCGGGCAACACCTACTACGCGCAAATGTGGAACATCACCCGGCTCTACACGATGCCGCTGATGACGTACAAGTCATGTCCCGGCCCGTGTGGCGGGCAGGTCGTCCCCATGCTGGCGACCGCTCCCGGCCAGGTTTCCGACAACGGGCTGACCTGGACCTACCACATCAGGCCCGACGTGCATTTCGAAGACGGGACGCTGGTCACCTCGCAGGACGTCAAGTACGCCGTCGAGCGCACGTTCGACAGGGGCAAGTTCCCGCTCGGGCCAGGCTACTGGCCGGCGTTGCTGGCGCCGCAGAACGCCACCTGCGCCAAGGCCATGGCGGCCGGGAAGACCACCGGCTGCTACCCGGGGCCGTATGTGGACAGGTCCAAGAACCTGATGGGCCTGAATGCGATACAGACGCCGGACTCGACGACGGTCGTGTTCCACCTGGCGAAGCCGTTCGCCGACCTCAACTTCGTGGCCGCGATCCCGCAGTCCGCCCCGGTGCCGCCGAACAAGGACACCGGCGCGAACTACCAGCTGCACCCGATCTCCACCGGCCCCTACATGTTCCAGAGCTACCAGATCAACAAGCAGCTCACGCTGGTGCCGAACCCGCACTGGAACCCGGCCACCGACTCCAGCGCCAAGCAGCTCCCTAGCAAGATCACACTTACCTTCAACGTGAACCCGAACGACGTCGACAGCCGGCTCCTCGCCGGGGACATCCAAGTCGACCTGCCGGGGACGGGAGTGCAGGCGGCCGCGCGGACCAAGATCTTGACGACGAACTCGCTCAAGGCGCAGTCCGACAACCCGGTCAGCGGATTCCTCTGGTACATGGCCCTCAACACGAAGGTGCTGACCAACGTGCACTGCCGGATAGCAATCGAGTACGCGGCCAACAAGACCAACAACCAGACCGCCTACGGCGGCCCGTACGCGGGCGGCGCGATCGCGAGCACGGCCGCGCCGCCGAACGTCGTCGGGTACAAGGCCTTCGACCTGTATGAGGCCACCACCAAGCCGCAGGGTGACCTAACCAAGGCCAAGCAGGAGCTCCAGGCCTGCGGGAAGCCGAACGGCTTCAGCACCGGGATGACCTACCGCAGCGACCGGCCGAAGGAAGTGGCGGTCGCCACGGCCATGCAGGCGGCGGAGGCCAGGGTCGGCATCAAGCTCACGCTGCACGGTTTCCCCACAGCCAGCTACAGCTCCCAGTTCGCCGGCGTGCCGAAATACATGGACAGCCACGGGATCGGCATCGCTACCACTGGCTGGGCGCCTGACTGGCCGGACGGATACGGGCAGTTCTACTACATCGTGTATGGCCCGTCCATCAGCCCGGTCGGGAACAACAACCTCGCCCAGCTCAACGACCCCGTGGTCAACAACCTGCTCAGCAAGTTTGCGGTCACGAGCGACCCCACGGTGCGGAACTCCTATACCGGCCAGATCTCCATGCAGATCATGAAGGACGCGGCGTTCCTGCCGATCGTGTACGCGAAGGCGCTGCTCTACCGGCCCCCGTCGCTGACCAATGTGTATGTGCAGAGCTACTACGGCATGTATAACTACGCGGTGCTCGGGCTGAAGTAGTCAGCTCGACGTAGCAGCAAGGGAAGAGAGCAGGTGAAGGCGCTGGTGCCCGGCCGGGAGATCCCGGCCGGGCACCGGGGCCGCCTATAGTGGTCACTTTCATTGTCCGGCGCCTGATCGCCACAGTCTTTCTGCTGATCATCGTCAGCATGATCACGTTCGCGATCTTCTTCCTGGTGCCCCGGCTGGCCGGGCAGACCACCTACGATCTGGCCGCCCAGTACGTCGGGCGCAGCCCAACGACGACCGCGGTACACGCGATCGAACGGCAGCTCGGCCTGGACGTGTCGCTCCCGGTCCAGTACGGGCGGTTCCTCAGGGGCATCGTGCTCGGCCGGCACTTCGATAGTGGCACGACCAAGGCCTACTGCCCGCCGCCGTGTTTCGGCTATTCCTTCAAGAACCAGCAGCCGGTCTGGCCGTTGATGGTCACCGCCCTGCCGGTGACGGTCTCCCTCGCCATCGGAGCCGCGATCCTGTGGCTGGTCGGCGGGGTGGCGATCGGTGTGATCTCCGCGCTGAGGCGCGGCACCCTGTTCGACCGGTTCTCGATGGGGATCGCCCTGGCCGGGGTGTCCCTGCCGATCTTCTTCACCGGCCTGATCTCCCTGGCGTTGTTCAGCTACAAGTGGCCAATATTCCCGAACGTGCAGTTCGTCCCGTTTAGCCAGAACCCGCTGCTGTGGGCGCGAAACCTCGTCCTGCCGTGGGTGACGCTCGCCTTCCTCTACGCGGCGCTCTATGCCCGGCTGACCAGGGCGGGCATGCTGGAGACGATGAGCGAGGACTACATCCGCACGGCCCGGGCGAAAGGCCTGCAGGAGCGCACCGTGATCGTCAAGCACGGACTCCGCGCGGCGCTCACCCCGATCATCACGATCTTCGGCCTGGACCTCGGCGCGCTGCTCGGCGGTGCCGTCCTCACCGAGGTCACCTTCTCGCTGCACGGCCTCGGCCAGTTCACCATCCTCGCCATCGACACGCAGGACCTGCCGGAGATCCTCGGGGTCACCTTGCTGGCGGCGTTCTTCATCGTCATCGCTAACCTGGTGGTGGACGTCCTGTATGCGGTGGTCGATCCGAGAGTGAGGCACTGAATGGACCTCCGGAAGGGGATCCGCAGGCCGCAGCGTGCGGCTGGCGGCAGGGACGCGCCTCAGGTGACGGACACATCGGCGCCGACGACGTCCGCCATGCTCGACGTGCGCGACCTGAAGATCCACTTCCCCACCGACGACGGCCTGGTGAAGGCGGTGGACGGCGTCTCGTTCACCCTGGACCGGGGCAAGACGCTCGGCATCGTGGGCGAGTCCGGGTCCGGCAAGAGCGTCACCAGCCTGGGCATCATGGGCCTGCACCACGGCACCAGGGCCAACATCAGCGGCAAGATCTGGCTGGACGGGGAGGAACTCGTCGCCGCGTCGGCGGGCCGGGTGCGCCAGCTACGGGGCAGCAAGATCGCGATGATCTTCCAGGATCCGCTGTCCTCGCTGCACCCGTACTACACCGTGGGGTACCAGATCGCCGAGGCATACCTGATTCACAATAAGGTGAGCAAGAAGGCGGCCAAGGGGCACGCCGTCGACATGCTCAACCGGGTGGGCATTCCCAACCCGCAGACCCGGGTGGATGACTACCCGCACCAGTTCTCCGGCGGCATGCGCCAGCGCGCGATGATCGCCATGGCGCTGAGCTGCAACCCCGAACTGCTGATCGCCGACGAGCCGACCACCGCCCTGGACGTCACCGTGCAGGCGCAGATCCTTGACCTGATGGCCGACCTGCAGCAGGAGTTCGGCTCCGCGGTCATCATCATCACCCACGACCTCGGCGTGGTGGCTGAGCTGGCCGACGACATCCTGGTCATGTACGCGGGCCGGATGGCCGAGTACGGGACGAGCGAGGACATCTTCGACCGCCCCGCCCACCCCTACGCGTGGGGGCTGCTCGGCTCGATGCCGCGGCTGGACCGGGCCCGCATCGAGCGGCTGATCCCGATCCCCGGCACCCCGCCCAGCCTGATCAACGTGCCGTCCGGCTGCCCGTTCCACCCGCGCTGCGCCTACGCGGCGCAAACCAACGGGCGCTCGGTGAACGAGATCCCGCAACTGCGCGCCGTGGGCCCCGGCCACGAGGTCGCCTGCCACCTGAGCACCGACGAGCAGCGCCGGATCTGGGGTGAGCAGGCAGCCAGGATGCGGCTTTCGCCGCCCGCCCGCCACTTCGACCAGGAGGACGCGTGACCGCGCCGCTGAGCCAGCCCAGCGCCACCGAGGCCACATCCTCCGACGCGCTGATGACGGTGACCGGGCTGACCAAGCACTTTCCGGTCACCCGCGGGATCATCTTCAGGCACCGGGTCGGCCTGGTCCGCAGCGTGGATGACGTCTCGTTCGAGGTGACCCGCGGCGAGACCCTGGGCATCGTCGGCGAGTCGGGCTGCGGCAAGACCACCACCGCGCGGATGTTGACCCGGCTCATCGAGCCGACCGCCGGGCAGATCATCTTCGACGGCCGCGACATCACGCACCTGCGCACCGGGGCGATGCGCCCGCTGCGCCGCGAAATCCAGATGATCTTCCAGGATCCGTACTCGTCGCTGAATCCGCGGCACACGGTCGGCGCCATCGTGGGCGCGCCGTGGCGGCTGCAAAAGGTCAAGACCGAGCAGGGCACCAAGAAGAGCGTCCAGGAGCTGCTCGAGCTGGTCGGCCTCAACCCCGAGCACTACAACCGCTACCCGCACGAGTTCTCCGGCGGGCAGCGGCAGCGGATCGGCATCGCGCGCACGCTCGCCCTGCGGCCCAAGCTCATCGTGGCCGACGAGCCGGTGTCCGCGCTGGACGTGTCCATCCAGGCCCAGGTGGTCAACCTGCTGGCCGACCTGCAGTCCGAACTCGGGCTGACCTACGTGATCATCGCGCACGACCTGTCGGTGGTCAGGCACGTGGCGAACCGGGTCGCGGTCATGTATCTGGGCAACCTGGTGGAGCTGGCCGACCGCAACGACCTGTACGAGCGGCCGCGGCATCCGTACACGGTCGCGCTGCTGTCCGCGGTGCCGCTGCCCGAGCCGGCCAAGCGCACCGCCGGGGGACAGCGGGAGCGCCGGGACCGCGTCCGCCTGGTCGGCGACGTGCCGAGCCCGCTCAACCCGCCGCCCGCCTGCCGGTTCCATACCCGGTGCTGGAAGGCGCAGGAAGTGTGCCGCACGGTGCCGCCGCCGCTGGAGGAAATGTCCCCCGGCCACCACGTCGCCTGCCACTTCCCGGAGAACACCCCCGCGGCCTGAGCCCGGTCCCTCGTGGCGGGCCCGGGCCAGCCGGGCCGGGGCATTGGCGGTCGTATGCGACGATGGAGGAGATGGCTCCGCTGAGGGGAGAAGGCCATGTCCTTTAGCCAGATCCCGTGGTTCTTTCTCTGTGGCGGGCTGA
>WNGN01000012.1_pt1 | contig 171415 bp, 140 predicted proteins | sample 5400561 | NCBI WGS metagenome assembly WNGN01 (sample SAMN13153379, study PRJNA577476) | soil metagenome | isolation source: 115 cm soil or saprolite under Garry oak tree replicate 2 | place: USA:California | collected 2016-06-15 | reverse complement strand
TGACCCCGCCGCGCCGCGGCCGCGCCGCGGTGCCGACGGGTTCGAGCAGCACCGCGTCCTCGCCGTCGGTCTCGGTGAGCAGGACGCTGATCACCTCCTGCTGCGAGGTCGGCAGGTTCTTGCCCACGTAGTCGGCCCGGATCGGCAGCTCGCGGTGCCCGCGGTCAACCAGCACGGCCAGTTGCACGGCGAGCGGGCGGCCGAGGTCGTTGAGGGCGTCCAAGGCGGCCCGCACGGTGCGCCCGGAGTAGAGCACGTCGTCCACGAGGATCACGGTCTTGCCGTCGATGCCCTCGGCGGGCACCTGGGTGGGACCGAGCCGCCGGGCGGGGCGCAGCCGCAGGTCGTCCCGGTACATCGTGATGTCCAGCGAGCCGTGCGGCACGGCCCGGCCCTCGACCTGGCTGATCCGGCCGGCCAGGCGCCCGGCCAGCGGCACGCCACGAGTGGGGATGCCCAGGAGCACGACCTGTTCGGCTCCGTGGGTCCGTTCGATGATCTCGTGCGCGATCCGGGTCAGCGCGCGGTTGATCTCCGCCGCTTCCAGGACGGTTTTGGGATGTGCTTGCGGGCCGGGGGCGGGCGGGCCGCCTGTCGGGCCTATCGGGCCGGGAGCGGTGACGCTGTCACCTGGGGTGCCGGGCTGGCCGCCGGCCGGGTGCGCGGCATGCGCCACGAGGACCTCCTTTCCCGCCTCACGGGACGGGCCTTTAAAGGACGCCAGTTCCGACACACCGTACCAGCCGGGCGGTTCGCCTTCGGGGATCGCCGCACCGTCCCGCCTGGGTAAACCGTCCCGCCTGGGTAAATCGGGGCGTCCAGGTGCGATCCGGGCGACCCGTGCTCCCCGTCTCGCCGGGCTGGATTTGGCCGGGAATGCGGGGTCCCACCGGGGCGGGGTCCCGCCGGGCCGGGCCCGCCGGGCTGGGTCCGGGCGGCTGGGGGTGCCGTTGGGCGGGCCCGGTCCCGCGTCACCGTATGTGACCTAGCTCACCGCCACCGGGCCGGACCGGCCGCGCCGGGGCCGGCCGGGCGTATCCGCCGGTCCAACCGGCTGTAACCCCGCCGGCGTAAGGGTTGTCGGCCGCTGAACGGGGCGCCGGAAGCTTCGAGGGCGGTCCGCGCAACGCGCGTAAGTTCACCCACTTTTTGCCATTCGGCTTGACCTCGTCGTGGTTGCGGCCTACCGTCACTGTGCGTAACCATCACTCAAAGCGACGACTGGCCAGGGAGCCGAGACCATGCCATCTGAGTACGCCAAGACCCTCGGAGCGCGCCTGCGCGCCATCCGTACCCAGCAAGGGCTCTCCCTTCACGGCGTTGAGGAGAAGTCCCGTGGCCGCTGGAAGGCGGTGGTCGTGGGCTCGTATGAGCGCGGCGACCGTTCCGTGACCGTGCAGAAGCTGGCCGAGCTTGCCGACTTCTACGGGGTGCCAGTTTCCGAGCTGCTGCCCGGCGATGCGGCGCCCACGGCGATGGCCCCGTCGCCGAAGCTCGTCATCGACCTGGAGCGCATGTCCCAGCTGCCGCGGGAGAAGGCTGGCCCGCTTGCCCGCTACGTGGCGACCATCCAGAGCCAGCGCGGCGACTACAACGGCCGGGTGCTGTCCATCCGGCAGGAAGACCTGCGCTCGCTTGCGGTCATCTATGACAAGTCACCGGCCGACCTCACCGAAGAGCTGATCGGCTGGGGCGTGCTTGACTCGGAAGCCCGCAGCGCGGTCGAGGCGTTCTAGCACCGCGCCCGCCGGTAGCGGCGCGCTACCGGTAGCGGCGTCCAGGCAAGGCGTCGTGGCGGGGCCGACGGCTCCCCGGCACCTATGCGGTCCCGCACGACGCATCACCTGCACGACGCGGCCCAGGGGGGTCCGCACGGCCCACGGGGATCCGCACGGCCCACCGGTTTCTCATGGCCCCACGGGGGTTCGCACGGCCCACGGGGGTCCGTACAGCCCACCGGGATCCGCACAGCCCACCGGTTTCTCATGGCCCCCCGGGGTTCGCACAGCCTACGGGGTTCCGCATGGCCCACCGGCTCCTCGCAGCCCACGGACTCCCACGGATGGCGGGCTCGCACGGTTTATGGGCTCTGTGGCAGCCAAGCCCGCACAGCCCCGCACAACCGGACAGCCTGCGCCGCACGCAGGCCGGGCTGCCCGCACGCGGCCAGCCCAGGCGTCAGTAGGTCTGCCGCGCGACCGGCTGCCGGTCCGTTCCCCGCAAGCCGGTTCCACGGTGCGTCCCTGCGAGCCGGTTCCACGGTCCGTCCCTGCGAGCCGGTTCCACGGTCCGTCCCTGCGAGCCGGTTCCACGGTGCCGGTTCCACGGTGGCGCTTCCATGGGCTCGCCAGGCCCGTTGGCGACCCTCGCTAACGCTCTCGGGCGCTATCCCACGCTCCGAAGCGGCAGCACCGGCTGAACGGTCACCCCCAGCGCATCCTCGACCAGCGACAGGAACGTCTCCACGTCCCTGAGCAGGTCATCCGCCTCGGTGCTGGACACGGCCCGGGCCAGGCCCGCTTCGGCGGCGGCCCGCTTGCGCGCACCGGCCGCGAAAAACGCCGCCCACTCCGCCAGGGCGGGCTCCACCCTGGGCAGGAGCTCCCACACGCTCTTCGGCGCCTTCCGGCGCGGGCCGGTCCCCGCCTCCGGGCGGGCGGCCACGACGGCGGCCGCGGCCCGCAGCGCCGCGAGGTGGGCGGCCACGTACCGCGAGCCAGCGCTGCCTTCCTCCGCCGCCTCGGCCAGGCCCTGCCTGGCCGACTGCAGCAACGTGAGCGCGGCAGGGGCGACCCGGCACCGGGTCCGTCCGGGCCGCGCCTGGCTAAGCGTGTCCATGGCTGCTCCTCCTTCCGCAAAGCCGGGGCCGGGCGGGGCACGTCCCCCGCTCCGCCCGGCCCGGACCCGGCAGCAGGGGCAAACTGCCGGGCGGCCTCACTGACATCTATTCGAACATAAGTTCGGCTAGCTGTCCACCGCTCTCAGATCTGAGTTCGAAGCTACCCCCTGGCTCTGACAAAACGCGCTTCGGCGCGGGCGGCCGCCACCGGGCCGGAGTACGCTACGCGCGTGCTCACCCTGCGGGAACTCGACGGGAACCAGTTCCTGGCGAGCCTGGAGGCGTGCGCGGCCGTCTACGCGGCGGCGATGAACCCGCCGGCCGAACAACTGCCCGGACGGCACACCATCATGGAGCGCCACGCGGGCTACGCCGCGTTCCGCGCGATCGCCGCGATCATGCTGCCCGCGGACGGCGAGCAGGACCCCGGCGCCGCCCCGGCCAGGGCTGGCCCGGCCAGGGCTGGCCCGGCCAGGGCTGGCGGGGCCAGAGCAGGCGGGACTGGGGCTGGCGAGGCCAGGGCTGGCGGGGACGGCGAAGCGCCGCGGCTCGTGGGGTTCGCCTACGGCTTCCACGGCGCGGGCGGGCAGTGGTGGCATGACGTGGTCAGTCGCGCGGCCGCCAGCGCCCTGGGCGCAGACGCCGCCGAGGACTGGTTCGGGGACTCGCTGGAGATCGCCGAGGTGCATGTGCTCCCCGGCCACCAGGGCCGGGGAACCGGGCTGGCGATGATGCTGGGGCTGACCGCCGGGCGGCCGGAACGGGCCGCCGTGCTCTCCACCATGGACGCCAACACGCGGGCCAGGCGGCTGTACCACGGGCTCGGCTTCACCGACCTGCTAACCGGTTTCGTGTTCCCCGGCACGGACCTGCCCTACGCGATCATGGGGGCACCGCTGCCGCTGCGGGGCGCCTCGCCGCGCTCGGCCCGGCCGGCCAGGCCGAGCCGCTGGTAGATGTCCAGCGTCGCGCGGGACCCGTTCAGCGTGCAGAAGTGCAGGCCGGGGGCCTGTTCGGCGAGCAGCCGCTCGCACAGGCCGGCGGCGAAGTCCACGCCGATCTCGCGCACGGCGGCCTTGTCCTCCGCTACCGCGTTCAGCCGTTCCACCAGGCTCGGCGGGACCTTCGCGCCGGACAGCAGCACGATGCGCTCCAGCGTGGCGATGCTCGTGACCGGCATGACGCCGGGGATGATCGGCACGTCACACCCGGCCGCCGACACCCGGTCCCGCAGCCGCAGGTAGTCCTCGGCGTAAAAGAACATCTGGGTGATCGCGAAGTCCGCGCCCGCGCGGCACTTCCGGACGAAGAACTCCAGGTCAGAGTCGGGGTCCGGGGACCGCGGGTGCCCCTCGGGAAAGGCCGCTACCCCGACGCAGAAGTCGCCGGAGGCCTTGATCAGGCGGACCAGTTCCTCGGCATGCCGCAGGCCCTCCGGATGCGCGTGCCACTCACCGTTCGGGTCGCCCGGCGGGTCGCCCCGCAGCGCCACCATGTTCCGCACCCCGACGGCGGCGTACGACCCGACCAGGCGCCGCAGTTCGGCGACCGTGTGGTCGACCGCGGTGATATGCCCGGCCGGGATCAGCGTGGTCTCGGCGGCGATCCGCCCGGTGACCCTGACCGTGCGCTCCCTGGTGGAACCGCCCGCCCCGTAGGTCACGGAGACGAAGGTCGGCCGCAGCGGCTCCAGCCGCCGGATCGCCCGCCAGAGCTGCCGCTCCCCCATCTCGGTCTTGGGCGGCATGAACTCGAAGGAGAACGAGCGGCCGCGCCCCGCCAGCAGGTCGCGGATGGCCGGCGCTTGGTGATCAGGGCCCAGCGGCATGTGCCCACGTTACCGGCTCCGGCCGCGGCGCCCGTGGCCTCGGGGATCATCTAGTCTCGCCACCATGACATCGGGCTCCGCGGCGCTGGGTCACGTCCGTGACCGGGTGGACCACGCGCTGCAGGCGTTCCTCGGCCAGCAGCACGAGGTGCTGCTCGCGGCGGGCGGGCCGGACCTGCTCCCGGGGGCCGAGTCGATCGCCGGGCTGCTGGCCGGGGGCAAGCGGCTGCGGCCCGCCTTCTGCTACTGGGGATGGCGCGGCGCGGGCGGGCCGGACTGCCCGGAGATCTTCCAGGCCGCGGCGTCACTGGAACTGCTGCACGCCGGCGCGCTCATCCACGATGACCTCATGGACGCCAGCGACACCCGGCGCGGCCAGCCCTCCCTGCACCGGCAGTTCGAGGTGCGGCACGCCCGCGCCCGCTGGCACGGCTCCGCCGCCGCGTTCGGCATGGGCGCCGCCATCCTCATGGGTGACCTGCTGCTGTGCTGGACCGACGAAATGTTCCACGCCAGCGGCCTGCCGGCCGAGGCGCTGCGCCGCGGCCGGCCGGTGCTCGACCGGATGCGCACCGAGGTGTTCGCCGGGCAGTACCTCGACCTGCTGGGACAGGCGTCCGGCGACGAGACGCTGGACAGCGCGCTGCGCGTGGTGGAGTTCAAGACGGCCAAGTACACCATCGAGCGGCCGCTGCACCTCGGTGCCGCCCTGGCGGGCGGGCACCCGGGCCCGTCCGGGTGCGAGGCAGGCCTTGCCGCCGCGTACACCGGCTACGGCCTCCCGCTCGGGGTGGCGTTCCAGCTCCGCGACGACATCCTCGGGGTGTTCGGTGATCCGGCCCAGACCGGCAAGCCCGCCGGTGATGACGTCAGGGAGGGCAAGCGCACGGTGCTGCTGGCGATCGCCAGGGACCGGGCCACGCCCGGCCAGGCCCAGGTCATCGACAGGTACCTGGGCGACCCGGCGCTCGACGAGGCCGGGACGGCGGAGATCCGCGCGGCGATCACCGGCACGGGCGCCGTGGCGGAGTGCGAGCGGATGATCGGCCGCCACGTCGGCGAGGCGATCGGCGCGCTGGCGGGCGCCCCGATCACCACCGAGGCACGGGACGCGCTGGCCGAGCTGGCCGTCGCCGCCACCGCCCGGGACGACTGAGCGCCGGGAAACGTGACCTGCCGGTATCAAGGATTCGTGACCTGCCGGTATCAAGGATTACGGTTGCGGCGCACCGCGGCGCCAGACCAGCGGCTAGCGCCCGTGCATCAGGGGGCACATACGCCAGCCCCCGGCGGTAGCGACAGCGGGTCAGAGTTCGGCCTGGCCGCGGACGCAGGTGACGGTGCCGCCCGCCACCCAGATGGTTCCCTCGTCGTCGCGGGAGAGGTGCACCCGGCCCGCGCGGCCCAGGGCGGTGCCCTGGCTCACCACGTAGGGTGCCTGGGCCCGGCCGGTGCCAAGCAGCCACGGCGCCAGGGAGGCGTTCAGGCTCCCGGTGACCGGGTCCTCAGTGGTCACGCCGTCCTTGGGGAAGAACGCCCGGACCTCGAACGCCTGCGGCGATCCGGGCGGGTACGGGCCGACCAGGCCGAGATCCAGGTCCGAGTTCGCGGGCTTGACCGCCAACACAGCCTCCGCGCTGGCGAGCAGCACCGCCACCCAGCCGGGGCCGTTGTCCGCCCAGGACGCGTCGACGATGTCCGCCCGGTCGATGCCAAGGACCGAGGCGATCCGGCCGAGCAGTTCCTCCTCGACCGGGCCGTCACGCAGCACCGGCGGTGCGGCGAAGGCGAGGCCGTCCCCGGTCTTGCGCAGGGTCACCAGCCCGGCCTTGCACTGCTGCACCACGGTCCCGGCCTGCCGGGGCGTCCCGCCGGCCTCCAGCCACGCGTGGCAGGTGCCCAGCGTGGGGTGACCGGCGAAAGGCAGCTCGGCGACCGGCGTGAAGATCCGCACCTGGTAGTCCGCGCCCGCCTCGGACGGCGGGAGCACGAACGTGGTCTCGGACAGGTTCATCCAGTGCGCGAAGCGCTGCATCTCCTCGGTGGAGAGTCCCGCCCCGTCGAGTACCACGGCGACCGGGTTCCCCCGGTAGGGGTCGGAGGTGAAGACATCGACCTGGTATAGAGCGCGCGTCACACACGCCAGGATGCCACAGCGGGCGGTCGCGCCCGCCGGTCACCCAGCCACCGGCCCGGCGCTCAATACGCCAGCGCCTGCGCCCGCCTGTTCACCTCGGTGCCACGGTGCTCCGCGATGGCCTGGATGGGGGTGCCGGGCAGCGTGTCGTCGGCCGTGAACAGCCAGCGAACCGCCTCCGGCTCATCGAAGCCGCAGTCGAACAGCAGGGTGAGCGTGCCGTGCAGTCCCTTGATGATCTGATGGCCGTCCAGAAACGCGGCAGGCACGCCCATCGTGCCGTCCGGCTGACGGACCGCTATCAGTTTGCGGTCGCGGAGCAGTTGCTTGATCCGGCCGCGTGGGATGCCGAGGCGGTCAGCGACCTCGGGCAGGCTGAGACAGATGCCGACGACTGAGGCCGGCTGGGGGTCGTTCTGTGCCACACCCCCGATGTTGCCATCTGCGCACCCGGCCAAACCTGGAAGATCGCCGCAGACGTTTACGGCTCACCCGCCGGTTCCCCAGCCGGCCGCGGCCTCGCGGAGCGGAACGGCCGGATCGGCCAGCCGCCCGGGATCGACCAGGCCGCCGGCCGCGATCAGCCGGCGCCCCTGGAGCAGGTCCCGCGGCCGCGACACGGCCAGCACAGCGGTCAGCCGCTCGCCGGCGAGCCAGCACGCCGACCAGTCCCGGCCTTCGGTGTCGCCGCGCCAGACCAGCTTGTCCGCGGGCGCGTGCTGCCCGCAGTACTGGACCATCCGGCCGAACTGCTCCGACCAGAAATACGGCACCGGGTCGTAACGCTCGTCGCCGCCCAGGATGTTCGCGGCCACGACCTCGGGGGCGTGGATCGCGGAGTCCCAGTGCTCCACTCTCAGCCGGCGCCCGAAACGGCGCGACAGGAACGCGGCGCAGTCACCCGCGGCGAAGACGCCGGGCACCGAGGACCGCAGCCCCTCGTCCACGGCCACCCCGTTCTCCAGCAGCACCCCCGACCCGGCCAGCCAGCCCGCCTCCGGCCGGACGCCGACCGCGGTGACGACCTCGTCCGCGGCCAGCCAGCCGCCGCCGGGCAGGGCCAGGCCGCCCGGCTCCACGGACGCCACCGGCTGGCCCAGCCGCAGGTCCACCCCGGCGGCCGCGTACCACGGCACGGTCCGCGCGCCTGCCTCGGCGCCGAGCGCGCCGGCGAGCGGGGCGGGCGCCGCCTCCACCACGGTGACCTGGCAGCCCTTCGCGGCGGCGCTGGTGGCCAGCTCGGCACCGATCCAGCCCGCGCCGACCACCGCCAGCTTGAGCCCGGGCCGCAGCACCGAGCGCAGCGCGGCGGCGTGCTCGAACGTGCGCAGCACCCGCTGCGGGCCCGTGCCGGGCAGCCGCACCGGGGTCGCCCCGGTAGCCGCCACCAGGGCGTCGAACCGGTATTCCGCCTGGTCCGTGCGGAGCACGCCGTCATCGAGGCCGGTGGCCGCCTCCCCCAGCCGCAGGTCCATGCCGAGCGCGGCCGGGTCGGCCCGCAGCGAGGTGTCGTCGATCTCGCCGGTCATGAACTTCTTGGTCAGCGGCGGGCGGTCGTAGGGCGGCCGGGGCTCCGCACCGATCATCGTGATGCCGCCCTGGTACCCCCGGGCCCGCAGTTCCTCCGCGGTGCGCAGCCCGGCCAGGCCCGCGCCAGCTATCACGACCTGCCCGATCCGCATAGGCCACAAGGGTAGGAGCAGCAGCCGGCCACCGGGGGCCGCCCGCCCGGGCCAGCAGGGCCAAGGCCCCGTGACGAAGGAACGGGGCCTTGAGCCACCGGGGGGCCCGGGGGGTCGCTCCCCCGGGCCAGCAGGGCCAAGGCCCCGTGACGAAGGAACGGGGCCTTGAGGCCACCGGGGGGTTCCGGGAGGTCGCTCCCCCGGGCCAGCATCGTCACCGACTGTGGCCGGCTCGTCGCGTTCGTGCTGTTCCCGGGCTGAAACCAGGTGCCACCTTTAGAATCGTCGCAATGGATACGACCCTGGCCCGCATGCCCGTCGGCCAGCTCCTCGATGGCCGCTACCGGGTGGAGGCCCATCTCGCCCACGGCGGGATGGCCACCGTCTACCTGGGCACCGATACCCGGCTCGACCGCACGGTCGCGCTGAAGATCATGCACGCGGAGCTGGCCAGCGACGAGGACTTCGTCCGGCGGTTCGTGGCCGAGGCCAGGTCGGTCGCCCGGCTTTCCCACCCGAACGTGGTGGCCGTCTACGACCAGGGCGCGGACGGGCGCACCCTGTACCTGGCCATGGAGTACGTGCCCGGCAGGACCCTGCGGGACCTGCTGCACGAGCGCACCACGCTGCGCCCGCGCGAGGCGCTCGACATCATCGAGGGCGTGCTGTCCGGGCTGGCCGCCGCGCACGCGGCCGGGATCGCGCACCGGGACGTCAAGCCGGAGAACGTGCTGCTCGGCGACGCCAACGCGATCAAGGTCGCGGACTTCGGCCTGGCCAGGCTGCTTTCCGACGCGCCGCACACCAAGAGCGGCCTGCTCATCGGCACCGCCGCCTACCTCGCGCCGGAGCAGGTGGCCGGCGGCCGTGCCGACTTCCGCACCGATGTGTACGCCGCCGGGATCATGCTTTTCGAGCTGCTCACCGGCCGCCAGCCGTACACCGGCGACACGCCCCTCGCGGTGGCGTACCGGCATGTCAACGAGGTCGTCCCGGCACCCTCCAGCCTGGTCCCCGGGCTGCCGCCCGCACTGGACTCGCTGGTGGCGCTGGCCACGAGCAGGGACCCGGACCGCCGCCCGGCCGATGCCGGGCAGTTCCTGCGTGCCATCACCGGCGCCCGGCACGGCCTGCCGCTCGACGTACCGCCGCCCGCGCCGCACGGTGCGTTCCCCGGGTCCGCCGCCCTCCCGGGCGCCGGCGTCTTCCCCGGTCCCGCCGCGCCGCCCGGGGCCGTGACCGGTGGCGCACCCGGACCGGCGGGTGACGCGTCCATCGCGGACACCGCACCGCCGCGCGCGGTCGTCGCGCCGGTCTGGCCCGCCCCGCCGCCCAGCGGATGGCCGGGCGCGCAGCCCGGCGGGCCGTCCGGCGGCTGGCCGGAAATGCCCGGCGCGGGCTGGCCGGATCCCCCGCAGAGCGGCAGCGACGTGGACATGATTCCCGGCATGGCGGCGGGGACGGCGGTGGAGCGCTACGGCGCGGCGGATCCTTACCGCCCGGCCGTCCACAAGACCCTGGTCGTGTCCGCGTCCGACCCCCCGTACGGCATCACGGCTCCCGGCACCGCGCGGGAGCCCCGGCTGCAGCGGCTGCTGTTCAGCCGCAGGCTCGCCTACCTCGCGGCCGGCCTCGCCGTGCTGCTCGTCTTCGGCCTGCTCGGCTGGTGGATGTTCGAGGGCCGGTACACGATCGTGCCGAAGGTCACCGGGGTCACCGCGGCCACGGCCCGGGCCGACCTGCGCGACGTGGGCCTCACCCCGGGCGAGACCACGACGGTGCTGGACAACGGCATCGCCAAGGGCCTGGTCATCCGGACCACCCCGGCGAACGGGTCCCGGATAGCGCGCGGCGGCACGGTCAGCCTCGTCGTGTCGGCCGGCCCGCATATGATCACCATGCCGCAGGTGACCGGGAAGAGCCTGACCGACGCCCAGGCCGCGATCAAGGACGCGGGGCTGGTCCCCGGCAAGGTGAAGACGGTCACGTCCGCCACGATCGCCGCCGGGATCGTCATCTCCACCGACCCCAGCGCGGGCACGTCCTGGCCGCAGCCCAAGCCGGTGTCCATCGTGCTGAGCGCGGGGCCGCCGCTGCCCAACTTCGTCGGCCAGGACAAGTCCGTGGCCGAGCAATGGGCGGGCGCCAACGGCGTGAAGCTCAACGAGGTGCCCGCCGCGCACAGCGACCAGCCGGTCAACACGGTCGTCAAGCAGTCGGTCGCCCCGGGCAGCGCGTTCACCAACGGCGAGGTCATCACGATCGAGATCTCGCCCGGCCCGCCGATGGTGGACATCCCGAACGTCGACGGCCTGCGGGTGCCCAAGGCGGTGGGCGTCCTGCGTGCCGCCGGCTTCGTGGTCCAGATCAACCAGGTCGGGCCGTTCAACGTGGTGTTCGACTACAACCCGAAGGGGCAGGCCCCGAAGGGCAGCACGATCACGCTGACCACCGGGCTGCCCCACGTCGGCGGCTGAGCGCCCCCGGCCGGCTGAGCAGCCCTGGCGGGCGGCCGCGCGCACCGGCCGCGGTTCAGGTCTGGGCGGCCTCCCGGCCGGGCTTGCGGAGCGCGAGCGCGGCCGCGATGCAGGCCAGCGGCACCGCGGGCAGCACGTACCGGTAGGTGTACTCGTGCTCCGCGATCGGCAGCACCATGAGGATCACGGTGCAGGCCCACAGCAGCGCCGCGACCGCCGTCCGGCGGCGCGGCAGGATGAGGCCGGCCAGCCCGGTGAGCATGATGAGCGCGAACACCGGGCCCGGCAGGAACACGATGTGCTGGTACTCGTTCATGAGGAACACGTACGGGGACTCCAGCCGGGTGCCGTAGTCATACCCGAGGTCCCCGGCCACGCCCTGGGCGGTGCCGGTGTAGCCCTTGATCGCGGCCACCGCGTACCGCCGGTTCGCCCTCGACAGCCCCGAGGAGCGCGGCTGCACCGTGGGGAAGCGCAGGTTGTTGGTGAACACGAACGGCTCCGCGCTCTCCTTCGCGACCACGCCGATATAGCCGAACGGCTGTGCCGTGATCGCGGCGGCCGCGAAGCGCAGCGCCCGGTCGTTGTTGGCCTGGGTGAACGCGGCGGTGTCCGGCACGAACCCGGACGGCTCGTGCCGCCACTGCCAGGTGCGGTGGTTCCAGAGGTACCGCTTCGGCAGGAGCCGCCTGGACGGGTCCGCCTGGGCGAGGTTGCCCGGCTGGGCGCTCGGGCACAGCGCCCGCAGGTCCGCCGGCGGCCTGATCACCGCGCAGTTGGCGAACGACATGGTCCGCGACCACAGGAACATGCCGTTGCTGTTGGTCAGGTTGACCGGGCCGTGCGCGGCGGCGAACCAGGCCGCGTACCCGGCCACCGGGAGCACCCCGGCGAGCAGCGAGGCGCCGGCCTTGCGCCAGCCGACCCGGCGCAGCAGCAGGAACAGCGGGACCAGCAGGACCAGCGGCAGGGTGGTCGGGCGGACCGTCACCGAGGCACCGGTCATCAGGCCCGCCGTCACGACCTGCCACATCGCCGGGGGCCTGCGCAGCAGCAGGACCCCGAACGCCCCGACCATCAGCGTCATGGCCAGCAGGTCGGCCATGACGAACTGCTCCACCAGGATCTGCGCCGGGTCGAACAGCACCGGGGCGGCGGCGAGGGCAGCGCCCCAGTCGGGCAGCCCGTACCGCCGGACCAGCGCGTACACCAGGGTGGCGATGCCCAGGCCCAGCACGTGCTGCAGGGCCACCACCAGCACGATCGAGTGGAACGGCCGCAGCAGCCACAGGAACAGCGAGTACCCGCTGGGGTTCACCACGTTCGGCGAGACGTGAACCGCTCCCCACAGGTAGTCGTAGGTGTCCAGCCGGAAGAGCACGGCCGGCTGGAAGCCGATCATCGCCACCAGCCGTGGCAGCACCGCCAGGCCGAGCGCGCTGGCGAAGATCCAGTGCTGCCGCACCAGGCCGGTCAGCCAGGGCCAGGCCGCGCGCCACCGGCGCCAGGCCGGCGGTGCGCCCGGGCCGGTGACCGCCTGGCCCGCGCCCGTCCCCTCGGCGCCGGCGCCGGCTTCCCTGACCGTCGTCACTGATCTCCCTGACCTGCTCTGCCCCGCCGGGCCAGCGAAGGCCGCAGCGCACAATCACGGTGCGTGCATCCCGGCAGTGCTCAATTCCGGCAGCGCCCGCGGCGCGGGGCGCGCCCGCCCGCCTAACCGACTGCGCGGCGCCCGCCTGCTCTATAGAGCCAGGTCAGGGCCACGTCGCTCGTGCGAATCCCCCCAGGGCGCAGAGCGCGAAAGCGATGCCGCTGCAAACGGTACCGTACCTGCGCGGACCGTGCCGGGAGCGCGGATCGGAACCGGATCCGCGTGCCGTTAGTCACACTGCGTCGCCATACGGTGACAATCCACCCCAGGCCCGGCGGCACCGCTCCGGCGGCCCTTCCGGCGGGCCTGGCGCCACGCACTCGCCCGGCCCGGCCGGTGGCCGCGACGGGCCGCCCGGGGCGCCTTCGCAGGCGGGGTGACCAGGCGATAGGGTTTTTTCCACAGGGTTTGACCTGCAAGTTACGAAACACTCGGCCGTTATGCCCGCCCTGGCCGGTACGATCCGCTTTGGGCCGGGCTAGCGGCCGCCTCCCCCTGCAGGCCGGGCTGCGCCCGGCGTCCGAGGTCGCCGAACGGGCTATCCACGGGTGCGAATGAAACAAAAAAGGTCAAGGGAGAGGCCAGCCGTGAGCGAAACGCTTGCCAGGACTTCTGCGGACGGGTCGCAGGGCGGTGCCCCCGACTCGCGGCAGGGGCGCCGCCCGGCCTGGCTCACGCCGGTCAACCTGGTGATCATCATCACCACCGTGGTCGCGCTCGCCCTGCGGGTGTACTACCAGTACACCCGGCCGGGCTTCCTGCTCGGCGTCACCGAGTACGACGACGGGCCGTACTTCGGCAGCGCGGTCCGGCTGGTCCACGGCTCGCTGCCGTACAAGGACTTCATCCTCGTCCAGCCGCCCGGCATCACCCTGCTGATGAGCCCGGCCGGGCTGCTCAGCTACTGGACCGGCACCGCCTGGGCCCTGGCCATCGGCCGGATTCTCACGGTCCTGGCCGGCACCGCCGGGGTGGCCCTCGCCGGGCTGCTCGTGCGCCACCGCGGGCCGCTGGCGGCCCTGCTGACCTGCGGCATCATGGCCGTCTACTCCGACGGGGTGGCCGCCGCGCACACCGTGCTCGTCGAGCCGTGGCTGGTGCTGTTCTGCCTGGCCGGGGCGGTGGCGGTGTTCGACGGCGACCGGATCACGGCCAGCACCAGGCGGATGGCCTGGGGCGGTGCCCTGTTCGGCGTCGCCGGCGCCGTGGAGGCCTGGGCGATCGTGCCGGTGCTGGTCCTCGCCGCGCTCTGCCTGCCCCAGATCAAGCGTGCCGCGGTGTTCGCCGGGGGGGTCGCGGCCGGCTTCCTAATTCCCGCGCTGCCGTTCGCCATCGCCGGGCCCAGCCAGTTCTACCGCAGCCTCATCACCGCCCAGGTGGGGTACCGGGCCCACGCGGTGCGGGTGGGGTTTCTGCTCCGCATCCGGAACATGATCGGCCTCCCGTACGCGCTGGGCTGGTCACAGACCCTGCTGTTGCTGGCCGTGCTCGCGCTCGTGGTGTTCGTGATCGTCACCCAGGCCGCCGCCATCGTGGTCACCCGGCAGCCGCAGCCCACCCTGGACTGGTTCGCCACCGTGTCGGCGGTGCTGATCGTGGCCATGTTCCTGTGGCCGCCCCAGTTCCACTACCACTTCGCCGAGTTCCTCGCGCCGTTCATGGCGCTGACCCTGGCGCTGCCGGTGTCCCGGCTGCTCGGCGGCGCCCAGCCGGACGGCAGCCTGGCCGTGACCTGGCCGCCCACGTCCGGGCCGAAGGCGGCCCGCCAGGCCGGCCTGGCCATCACCGCCGTGGCCGCGGCCGCGCTCGCGGTGGTGGCGCTCCTCCAGTTCCGGTTCGAGAGCGCGGCCCCCAAGGTCATCGGCCCGATACCGGCCACGATCGACCGGCTGATCCCGCCCGGTGCGTGCGTGCTGACCGACCAGGTGTCGGTGACCCTCGCCGCCAACCGGTTCGTGTCCACCGACCCGGGCTGCCCCAGGATGGTGGACAGCCTGGGCACCACGCTGGCGCTGTCCGACGGCCTGAAGCCGCAGACCGGAGCGGCGAACGTGCCGAGGGTGAACGCGGCGTGGGACCAGGCGTTCAGCCGCGCGCAGTACGTCATCCTCACCGCTACCAACCAGCGGCGGATCGCCTGGAGCCCGCAGCTCGAGGCCTACTTCGCCAGTCACTTCTCCCAGGTGTACCGGTCCCCGCGGAAACTCCTCGTCTACGTGCGCAATGGCCTGCATGCGGGCTGAGGAACCGGAACCGGCTGAGCACGGGGAAAGCAGACTGCAATGAGCGGAGTGATGGCCACGACGGCTTCGGGCACATCCTCTGGCGGCGTCGCGGTGCCGCGTAGCTGGGGCACCCCCGCGGTGCACGCGGCGATCATCGGCACCGGCACGATCGGCCTGGCGCTGCGCCTGTGGATCCTGATCTCGCCCGGCCTGATGTCGATCACCCAGTTCGACGACGGGCCGTACTTCGGCAGCGCGGTACGGCTGGTCCACGGCGTCCTGCCCTACCGCGACTACGCCTTCGTCCAGCCGCCCGGCATCACCGAGCTGATGAGCCCGGCCGCGCTGGAGTCCTATCTGGGCGGCACCGCCTGGGCCCTGGTCATCGGCCGGTTCCTCTCGGTCTTCGCCGGGGCCGCCGCGGTGGTGCTCGCCGGGTTCCTGGTCCGCCACCGCGGCGCCCTGGCCGTCCTGCTGGCCGGCGGGATGCTGGCGATCTACCCGCCCGCCGCGGCGGCCGCGCGCACCGTGCTGCTGGAACCCTGGCTGGTGCTGTTCTGCCTGGCCGGGGCGGTGGCCGTGTTCGACGGTGACCGGCTGACATCCCGGACCCGGCGGCTGGCGTGGGGCGGGGTGGCGTTCGGCTTCGGCGGCGCGATCAAGGTATGGGCCATCGTGCCGGTGCTGGTGATCGTCGTGCTGTGCCTGCCGCACCTGCGGCGGGCCGCGATCTTCGCCGGCGGGGTCGCGGCCGGTTTCCTGATCCCGGTGCTGCCGTTCGTGATCGCCTCGCCCAGCCGCTTCTACGACGACGTCGTGGTAGCCCAGCTCGCCAGGGTCGGGACGCGGACCGCCGCGTGGAAGCGGTTCAACTCGATGCTGGGCACCCCCAAGGTGCTGACACCCACCACCGTGGTCCTGCTGGCGATCACGGTGGTGGCCGTCGCGATCCTTGCCCAGATCGCCGCGTCGCTGGTCACCCGGCGCCCACCGGCCGCGCTGGACTGGTTCGCGTTCGTGTCCGCCGCGCTGATCGTCGCCATGTTCCTGTGGCCGCCGTATTACGCGGCGCACTATGCCGCCTTCTTCGGGCCGTTCCTCGCGCTGTCCCTGGCCCTGCCGGTGGCCAGGCTGGCCACCGGGCTCGCCGAGCGCCGCCAGCCGGCCACGGCAGGCCCGGTCACGGCGGGCGCGGTCACCGCGGCCCCGGCCGCGGCGGAACCGGAGGACGGCGACCCGCCCGCGGCTCCCGGCACGCCGCCCGCGCGGCGGCCGGCCATGTCGTGGCCGGCCCGGGCCGGCCTGATCGTGCTCGGCCTGGCCGTGTTCGCGGGAGCGGTCGCGCAGGCCGCGCCGCGGACCCACTCGACGGCCCGCTTCGTCCCGACCGTGACCCTGCGGCTGATCCCCAGGGGTTCCTGCGTGCTCACCGACTCGGCCGTCTACCTGCTCATCGCCGACCGGTTCACCTCGGACGTGCCGGGCTGCGCGCAGATGGTGGACAGCCTGGGCACCGACCTGGCCCTGGGCGAGGGCCGCAGGCCGGGGTCCGGCGCGGGCCGGGTCCCGGCGGTGGCCGCGGCCTGGCATCAGGCGCTCGCCGCCGCCGGATGGGTGCTGCTGACGCCGAAGGCCGGGGTGCGGATCCCGTGGAATCCCGCGCTCCTTGCCTACTTCCACAGCCATTTCCGGCTGGCGCGGCACATGAACAACTACAATCTGTACGCCCGGCACGGGATCGGGCGCAGGGCACGGCAGCCGGGCACCGCAGGCTGAGCAGTTCCAGCAATCGCCGCGATGCCGCACCGGGTCGGCGCGGGTTCGTTACCGTTGCATGGTGAAAACGCGAAACCTGCCAGATGATCCAGGAGAAGGCCGCACCATGACGGGTGCGGAAGGGGAAGTCACGGCGCAGCCGTCCGTCCAGGCCACCGGGCCTGAGGAAGGATCACAGGCCAGACCCGGTCCCGGAGCGCCGGTCCCCGAAACGGCTACGGAAACTGGCAGGGAACGCGCCAAGCTGGTCTTCGCCAGCTTCCTGATGCTCTTCGTGGAGCTCGCCCTGATCCGGTGGGTGACCGCCAATAACGTGTTTGTGACCAAGGCCACAAACTTCGTCCTGCTCGCCAGCTTTCTCGGCATCGGCATCGGTTTCCTGAATGCCAAGACCAACCGCGACTACCTCCGGTGGACGCCGGTGGCCCTGCTGCTGCTCGTGTCCTTTGTGCTCGCGTTCCCGGTGATCCTGCAGACGCTGAACGGGCCGCACCCATTCCAGGGCCTGCACGGCACCCCCGCGCTGCCGCAGCCGGTCAGCCTCGGCGTGGTCTTCGTGCTGGTGGCGGCCGTGATGGCCGGCCTCGGGCAGGGCACGGCCCGGCTGTTCGTCGGGTTCCGGCCGCTGCCCGCCTACCGGCTGGACATCCTGGGCAGCCTCGCCGGGATCGCGGCGTTCACCGCGCTGTCCTTCCTGGACCAGCCGCCGGGCACCTGGGGCGTCATCGCCTGTGCCGGGCTGCTGGTCGTGCTCGCCCCGCGCGTCCGGTGGTGGCAGATCCTCGCCGTCGCGGCCGTCGCGACCCTGCTGCTGCTTGAGTCGGTCGTGCCGGCGCAGGAGTGGTCGCCCTACAACAAGCTGGCCTACCACCAGACGCACGGGCCCACCGGAGCCCTGTACGTGTCCGCGAACAACATCCCCTACCAGGCGGCCCGGTCCCTGGCCCTGCTGCACAGGCAGAAGGCGTTCTACTTCTACCCGTACCGGCACGTCACCAGGGCGTCGCTGGGCAACGTCCTGATCATCGGGTCCGGGACGGGCAACGACGCTGCCGTCGCCCTGTCCGAGGGCGCCCGGCACGTCGATACGGTGGAGATCGACCCGTTGCTGGTGCGGCTCGGCCACATGCACCCGAACCACCCCTATGCCAGCCCCAGGCTGACCGCGCACGTCGACGACGGGCGCGCCTACCTGCAAGACACCTCGAAGCACTACAACCTGATCCTGTTCGCGCTGCCCGACTCGCTGACCGCCCTGGCCGGGCAGTCGGGGATCCGGCTGGAGAGCTACCTGCTCACCGAGCAGTCGATCGAGGCGGTCCGCGCCCACCTGGTACCGGGCGGCACCTTCGCGATGTACAACTACTACGCGCCGTTCCTGGAGAGCAGGTACGCGTCCACGATCGAGGATGCGTTCGGGCGGACGCCGTGCGCCGAGGTCGGGCCGCCGCTCGGCGGGCGCCGGCTGGCCGTGCTGACCGTGCACCCCGCCGGGCCGGTGCCGAACTGCGCCAGCTTCTGGCACGGCAGCAGGATCGCCGCGGCGACCGATGACCACCCGTTCCCCTACCTGCCGGGCAACAACATCCCCAAGCAGTACCTGTGGATGATCGCGGCCATCTTCGCCGCGTCCCTGCTGCTGGTCCGGGCCGGGGGCGGCCGGTTCTCCAGGATGCGGTCCTACGTGGACCTGGCCTTCATGGGGGCCGCGTTCCTGCTGCTCGAGACCAAGAACATCGTGCAGTTCGCGCTGCTGTTCGGTACCACCTGGCTGGTGAACTCGCTGGTCTTCGCGGGCGTGCTACTCGCGGTGTACCTGGCGGTGGAGACCGCGAGCCGGATCCGGCTGCCACACCCGGCGGTGCTCTACGCCGCGCTCATCGCGTCGCTCGCCGTCACCTGGGTGGTGCCACAGGAGTCGCTGGTGGGCCTGCCCATCGTGGCCCGCTTCTTCGCCGGCAGCGCACTGGCCTTCGCCCCGATCTTCCTGGCCAACCTCATCTTCGCCCAGCGGTTCTCCGACGTGGCGACCTCCGGGGACGCCTTCGCGGCCAACCTGCTCGGGGCCATGGTCGGCGGGGTCCTGGAATACATCGCCCTGATCACCGGGTACCGGTTCCTGCTGATCGCCATCGGCGTGCTCTACGGCCTGGCGTTCGTGACCAGCCGGTTGCTGACCCGCGGGAGCGCCGCCAGCGCCAGCGGGACCGGTGTGCGGCCCACCGTGAGCGTGCGCTAGGCTGCACCCGTGCAGGCGCGGCATGAGTTTTGGTATGGCTACCGGCCCGGTTACCGGACGGTCGCCCGCCAGACAATGCGCTGACGCGAACGACCTGACGACAAGCCCCGGGCCGGAAGGCCCGGGGCTTGTTTGCTGTGACAGACCGCCAGAGCAAATCAGGAGGAGACCGATGGTCGTGGTGATGGCCCCGGAGGCCACGCAGCAGGATGTGGACGCAGTCGTTGACCTGGTGCGGGCGGCCGGCGGCGCGGCGTTCGTGAGCCGCGGTGTGTCCCGCACGATCGTCGGCCTGGTTGGTGACGTGGAGCAGTTCGGCGCGCTCAACCTGCGCAGCAGCAGCGGCGTCCTGGACGTGGTGCGGATCTCGGTACCGTACAAGCTCATCAGCAGGGAGCACCATCCCGACCGGTCGGTGATCAGTGTCGGCGGGGTGCCGATCGGCCCGGACACCCTCACCGTGATCGCCGGGCCGTGCGCGGTGGAGTCGCACGAGCAGACCCTGACCGCCGCGCGGATGGCCAAGGCGGCGGGCGCGTCGCTGCTGCGCGGCGGCGCGTTCAAGCCGCGCACCTCGCCGTACGCGTACCAGGGCCTGGGCGAGGCCGGATTGCGCATCCTAGCTGACATCCGAGCCGAGACGGGGCTCCCGGTGGTGACCGAGGTCATCGACCCGGGAAGCGTGGACCTGGTCGCCTCCTACGCGGACATGCTCCAGGTCGGCACGCGGAACATGCAGAACTTCGCGCTGCTCCAGGCGGTCGGCTCGGCCGCCAAGCCGGTGCTGCTCAAGCGGGGCATGAGCGCCACCATCGAGGAGTGGCTGATGGCCGCGGAGTACATCGCGCAGCGCGGCAACCTCGACATCGTGCTGTGCGAGCGGGGCATCCGGACGTTCGAGACCGCCACCCGCAACACCCTGGACATCAGCGCGGTGCCGGTCGTGCAGCGGCTGTCCCACCTGCCGGTCATCGTGGACCCGTCACACTCGGGCGGGCGGCGTGACCTGGTGCTGCCGCTCACCCGGGCGGCGATCGCGGTCGGCGCCGACGGCGTGATCATCGACGTGCACCCGGAGCCGAAGACGGCCCTCTGCGACGGCGACCAGGCCCTGGTGGACTCCGACATCCGGCAGCTCGCCAGCATCGCCGCGAACCTGTCCCCGCTGATGGGCCGCACGCTCACCCCGGCGCGGCCGGCCGCCCGGGAGCAGGGCGAGGAGCGGCAGCCGAGCCCGGTGGCGGGCTGACGGCGCGGGCCGGGCGGCCCCGGCCACGGCTCAGGGGTGGTCGGGCCGGTACTCCTGGGCCAGGCCGGCCAGCTCCTCCGCCAGGTCCGCCGCCTCCAGGCGGGCCTCGATCCGGCGCAGGTCGTCGATGCGCGCCTGCGTCTCCACGTGCCGGGGGGTCAGCAGCGTGCAGCAGTCCTGGTCGGGCAGCTCGGACAGGGCCAGCGTGCGGATGCGGCGCGCCTCCGCCATGATCTCCACCTTGTCGCGGCCGATCAGCGGGCGCAGGATCGGCAGCCCGACCGCGTCGTCCAGCGCGGTCAGGTTGGCCAGCGTCTGGCTGCTGACCTGCCCGAGGGAGTCGCCGGTGACCAGCGCCGCCGCGCCGAGGCGGCCGGCCAGCGCCTCCGCGGTCTTGAGCATCAGCCGGCGCTGCGCCATGATCTGCAGCCGGCTGGCGCCGGACGCGGCGAGGCGCTGCTGCGTCTTGCCGAACGCGACCACGAACAACCGGGAGCCGCCCTGGAACCTGTCCAGCTGGTGCATCAGGCCATAGGCCTTGTACACCGACTCGGGCCCGGTCAGCGGCATGCCGGAGAAGTGCAGGAAGTCACAGCGCAGCCCGCGGCGCATCATCCGGTACGCGGCGACCGGGGAATCGATGCCGCCGGACATGAGCACAAGCGCGTGGCCGCTCATCCCGACGGGCAGGCCCCCCTGGCCCGGCTGGCCGTCGGTGTACACGAACACCTCGTGCTGGTCCACCTCGACGAACACCGTGTTGTCCGGGCGGGACAGGTTGACCGGGTACCCGTACGCCTGCTGCACCCGGGTCCCGATCTTGATGGCCAGCTCGGCGGAGGTGAGGGCGAACCGCTTATCCCTGCGGCGGGCGCGGACCGCGAACGAGCCGGTCTTCCCGGCCATCAGGGCAACCGCGGTGTCGATGGCGGCCCCGGGTTCCCTGGCCACGCGCACCGCCCTGCACACCCTGGCGATGCCCATGACGTCCCGGGCACGCTCGGCGATCTTGTCCACCATGACGTCCGCCGCGGCGGCTTCGGTGCCGTCGGCGGCCCGCAGCATGATCACCCCGTAGCGCTGCCAGATCCGCACCGCCAGGCCGGCGTCGTCCATGGCGCGCCGGATGTTGGTGTGCAGCCGCTGCTCGAACTGCCGCCTGTTTCCCCCCTTGAGCACGATCTCGCCCAGTTTGAGCAGCACGCACGGCTCCTGCGGCCCGGGCCGGGCCGGCCCGCCCGCCTGGGCCCGCGCAGTCAGGGAACTGACGGACATTCCTCTAGTCTGCCAGCAGGTGAACGGCTGGCGGCACATCGCGGGCGCCCGGCGCCGGACCGGCCGCCCCGGCGTGTCGATCCGGGGCGGCCCCGTTCGACTCCATGCAGAGGCCGGCGCCCTGGCCGGCCAGGAAAGGTGGTGCATGGTGAAGTACATGTTCCTGCTGTACGGGCGGCCGGACGAGCAGCTCCCCGAGCCCGGCACCGAGGAGTTCGCCCGGATGCGCGCCGAGTGGAGCGCGGCCACCGGCACGATGGCCCAGGCCGGCGTGCTGATCGACTGCGCGCCGTTGCAGCCACCGGCCGCGGCGACCACCGTCACCGTCAGGGACGGCGAGACAGTGCTCACCGACGGCCCGGCGGCCGAGATCAAGGAGCACTTCGGCGGTTACACCCTGGTGGAGTGTGCGGACCTGGACGAGGCGCTGAAGTGGGCGGCGACCCTTCCGGTGGCGCAGGCCGGGAAGGTCGAGGTGCGCCCGGTGATCCAGGTGGTGGCTCCCGCTGAGCAGCCAGCCGGATAGCGCGCTCGAGGAGGTGTTCCGCGCCTGCTGGTGGGCGGCGGTCGCCGCGGTGACCCGCCAGGTCGGCGACCTGGAGGTGGCCGAGGACGCGGTGCAGGACGCCTGCGCCGCGGCCTTGGCCCAGTGGCCCGCCGAGGGACGGCCGGCCAGCCCGCGCGGCTGGCTGATCGGCACCGCGCGGCACAAGGCGCTCGACCGGCTGCGGCGGGACCGCCGGCGGGCGGACAAGGAGGCCGAGGCGATGCGCGGGGAGGCACCACCGCCGGCGGCGGGCGGGTGGACGGCGGGCACCGACGACGAGCTCGCGCTGATCTTCACCTGCTGCCATCCCGCGCTCGACCCGGCCGCCAGGGTCGCGCTGACGCTGCGCTCGGTGTGCGGGCTGACCACGGTGCAGATCGCGGCCGCGTTCGGCGTCCCCGAGCCGACCATGGCGCAGCGCCTGGTCCGGGCCAAGCGCAAGATCCGGCAAGCGGGGATCGCGTTCCGGGTGCCGGGCCCCGGCGACCTGCCGGCCCGGCTCGGCGCGGTGCTGCGGGTGGTGTACCTGGTGTTCACCGAGGGGCACCTGGCCACCGGCGGCGACGTGCTGATCCGCGGCGACCTCTGCGACCAGGCGATCAGGCTGGCCCGGGCGCTGGCCGCGCTGCTGCCCGGTGAGCCGGAGGTGACCGGGCTGGTGGCGCTGCTGCTGCTCACCGACGCGCGCCGGGAGGCCCGCCTGAGCGCCGCCGGTGACCTGGTGCTGCTCGCGGACCAGGACCGCGGCCGCTGGGACCGCGCCATGATCGGCGAAGGGGAGGCGCTCCTGGAGCAGGCGCTGCGCCGCAACCGTCCCGGGCCCTACCAGATCCAGGCGGCGATCGCGGCCTGCCACTCGGGTGCCGCCACCGCCGCGGACACCGACTGGCGGGAGATCGCCCTGCTGTACGGCGAGCTGATCCGGTACGAGCCCTCGCCGATGGCCGAGGCGAACCGGGCGGTGGCCGTGGCGATGTCCGAGGGCCCGGCGGCCGGGCTGGTCATCCTGGACGCCGTCGGCACGGACGCCCGGCTGGCCCGGTGGCCGCAACTGCACATCGCCCGCGCGGAGCTGCTGCGCCGGCTGGGCCGCCGCGCCGAGGCGGTCGCCGCCTACGAGGCGGCGATCGCGCTGGAGCCGCCCGCCCCGGAGCGCGCCTACCTGGCCCGCCGCATGCGCGAGCTCGCCTGAGCCCAAGGCGGCGGGCTCATGGCTCCCGCGCGGGCGAGCCGGGGCCGTCACGGGCCCGGCGGCCGGTCCGCGGTCAGGCCGGCGGCCGGCCCGCGTGGGAGGCTGGGCTCGTGACCGATGTGCATGTGCGTGACGCCACCCCCGGCGACCTGGACGCCATCGCCACGGTGGCCGCCGCGACCGGGCAGGTCGAGGAGTGGTCGGGAGCCGATCCGGCCTACGTCGCCCACCTGCTGGCGCACGGCCGGGTGATGGTCGCCGAGCACGATGGCGGCGTCACCGGGTTCGGCGCGACCCGGCGGATCGGGGCCGGGCCGGGCGCGGTGACCATGCTGTGTGACCTGTTCGTGGACCCGGGGTCGCACGGCCGGGGCACCGGCCGGGCGCTGCTCGGCGAACTGTGGGAACCTGGCTCGCCGCGCATGACGTTCAGCAGCCTGCACGCCCATGCCCTGCCGGTGTACACCCGGGCGGGCCTGGACGCCTGGTGGCCGCTGCTGTACCTGGGCGGAAAGGCCGGGGCGCTGCCGTGCCAGCCCGGCTGGAGCGTGCGGGCGGCGGCGCCCGCCGAGGTGGCCGCGCTCGAAACGGAGTGGACCGGGATCGACCGGGCCGCCGACCACCGGGCCTGGGCCGGGCGGCCCGGCGGCCAGCCGGTCGTCGCCCGGCAGGGCACGGCGGTACTGGCGGCCGGCACCGTGGCCGGCGTGGAGGCCGAGTACGGCATCGCCCACCTGGCGCTGTCCCCGGCCGCCGGCGACGGCGAGGCAGCGGCCGCGGTCCTGGCCGTGCTCGGGTCCCTCGATGCCCCGGACGGCCGGGCCCGGGTATGCCTGCCCGCGCCGCACCCGGCCACCAGGCCACTGCTGGCCGCGGGCTGGCACGTGGATTTCATGGATGTTTTCATGGCGACCGGGCCGGGGCTGCTCGACCCGCGCCGCGCCGTCCCCTCCCCCGCCCTCGCCTGACGGCGAGGCAGCCAGCGGTGAGGTAGCCAGCATGGACCGGTTCACGATCCGCCAGATCGGCGCCCAGCTGCCGGTCTTCGACGCGGAGGCGGACCTGGAGCCGCTGTCCCGCCTCGGCGGCGACGGCGGTTTCGTCCATGACTTCCAGTTCGGCGATGCCACGGTCCCCGCCCCGGAGACGCGGGCGCGGCTAGCGGCCGGGCCCCGCCCGGGAAGCAAGGCGGCTCAGCCGGGGGTGACGGCGCACAGGATGCGGTTCTCCCCGTATTGCCAGAGCGTGCCGATCTCGGCGAACCCGGCGGCGCGCAGCGCGGCGACGTGCTGCACAAGCAGCACCGACTCCGAGCCGGAATGGTACTCGCTGATCCTGCGCCGCTCGCGCTCGGCGGCGGGGCCGGCCAGGTCCTGGTCGCTGGTCGCCGCCTGCCACCACGCCTTCCAGTCCTCGGTGTGCTCCTCCCGGCCGCCCAGCCGGCGGCGGGCCGCGCGCTCGCTGACCGCGTCCCCGAGGCGGGCCAGGGCGGGCACCGCCGCCTCGTCCTCCCTCAGGTGGTCGCCGTCCAGCAACAGCCCCCCGGGGCGCAGCACGGTCGCCAGCTCGGCGTACATGGCGCGCAGCGCCGCCCCGTCCAGCCAGTGCAGCGCGGTGGTGCTCACCGCCACGTCGGCCGCCCCGTCCAGGCCCAGGCGGCCCGCCCAGCCCGGTTGCCGCAGGTCCTGGTCGGCGAACCGGAGCCCGGCCCGGCCGCTGTGGCCGGCCCGGCCCAGCGCCAGCAGCACCGGATCGGAGTCCACGGCCACCACGCGCGCCGCCGGGATCCGGTCGAGCAACCGGACCGCGAGCGAGCCGGGCCCGCAGCCGAGATCGAGGACCAGCGGGTCGTCCCGGCCGGCGCCCGCCTCGGCCGCGTCGATGAGCACGGTGAACCGCTCCTCGCGGTCGGGCATGTACCACTCCTGCTGGGCGTCCCAGCGGCCGATCCACCGCACCGCCCGGTCCCGGTCCACCGCGCCGCGCCCCCTCTCCTCACCAGCCACCCTGCCGTCGCGATTCCAACCTAGATCGCGTACCGGGCCATGCCACCGCAAACACGCCAGGCACCCGGGCCGCTGGCTCCCCCGGACACGGACAGGCGGGCATAGTGCCACAATTTCCCCATGGAGCCCCACCAGGCCGTCCGGGGCGGGCCTGGGACTGCCCCCCATCCCGCCGAAGCCGCCGCACGCCGCTCCGGCATCCCCGCCCCGGTCACCGTGCTGATCGGCCGGCTCAGGGAGTCGGAAGGCATCGCCGCCGCGCTGGACTCCAGCCGCCTGGTGACGCTGATGGGCCCGGGCGGGGTCGGCAAGACCCGGCTGGCGCTCGACGTCGCGGCACGGGTGCAGTCACGGTTCGGCGGCCGGGCCTGGTGGGTGGAATTAGCGCCGGTCGCCAGGGACGACATGGCCGCGCAGGCGATCGCGGACGCGGTCGGGGCCAGGGACGCCTCCGGCCTGGACCTGGTGGAGTCCATTGCCGCGCGGATCGCAGAGCACCCCGCGCTCATCGTCCTGGATAACTGTGAACACCTGACCGCCGGCTGCCGTGAGGTCGCCGACCGCCTGCTCGCCACCTGCCCGCGGCTGCACATCCTGGCGACGAGCCGGGAGCCGCTGGGCGCGGGCGGCGAGTCGCGCTGGCCGCTGCCGCCGCTGACCGTCCCGCAGGCGCCCGCGCGCCAGGAGGACTGGCCGGCCGGGGAAGCCAATGGCGCGGTCACCGCGCCCGGCGCCGCGGCGCTGCTGGCCGGCTCGGAGGCCATGCAGTTCTTCCTGGACCGCGCCAGGGCCGTGCTCCCCGGCTTCGACATCACCGACGACAACGCGGAACTGATCGGCCAGCTCTGCCGCAGGCTCGACGGCCTGCCGCTGGCCATCGAGCTGGCCGCGGCGAAACTCCGGGTGATGGCGGTCGGCCAGGTGCTGACCGGCCTGGACGACGTGTTCAAGCTGCTGGTGGGCGGGCGGCAGGGCGCACCGGTCCGGCACCAGACGCTGCGGGCCGCGCTGGACTGGAGCTACGAGATGCTCCAGCCCGCCGAGCAGGCTGCGCTGCGCAGGCTCTCGGTGTTCGCGGGCTCGTTCGGCCTGGCCGCGGCGCAGCAGGTGGCCACGCTCGACGGCGCGGACCCGGCGGACGTGCTCGACCTGCTGGCCCGGCTGGTGGACCGGTCGCTGCTGGTGGTCGAGCACACCCCGGCCCAGGCCAGGTACCGGATGCTCGCGACGGTCCGCCAGTACGGCGCCCAGCGGCTGGCCGAGGCCGGCGAGTACCCGGCCGCCAGCCAGGCGATGTTCGACTGGCACCTGGACCTGGCGGAGCGCACGGAAACCGAGCTGACCGGGCCGGGCCAGGCACAGGCGGGCGAGCGGCTCCAGGCCGAGGCGCACAACCTGCGCGCCGCGCTGCAGGCCGCGCGCGACCGCAAGGACATCACCGGCACCCTGCGGCTCGCCGCCGCGCTGGCCGAGTTCTGGTACCTGCGCGGGCACTACCGGGAGGGCAGGGACTGGCTGGACTGGGCGCTCGCGGCCCCCGCGCGGGCGCCCACCGAGGTGCGGGCCAAGGCCCTCACCGGCAGCGGCATGCTCGCGCACCTGCAATGCGAGTACCCGGCGGCGGTCCGCCGGCTGGAGGGCGCGCTCGCCCTGTACCGCGAGCTTGGCGACCGGCGCGGCGCCGCCGGAATCCTGCAGGCACTGGGCAGCGTCGCCAGGGAGCAGAGCCGCTACGCGCGGGCCAGGGAACTGCACGAGGAGGCCCTCGCCGAGTTCGAGGCGCTCGGCGACCGGCACGGCGTGGCGAACGCCCGTGACTCGCTGGGCTTCGCGGCGTGGCTGGAGGGTGACTTCGGCACCGCGACGGCCGAGTGCACGCAGGCGCTGTCGGCCTACACCGAGCTGGGCGACGTGGAGGGCGCCGCGGGCGCGGAACTCAGCCTGGGCGTGGCGGCCATGTACCAGGACGAGCCGGAGACCGCCGCCGCGGCCCTGGCCCGGTCCAGGAAGCTGTCGGAGGAGGTCGGGTTCCGCGAGGGCGTCGCCTGGGCGCTGCACGAGCGCGGCCTGCTCGCGGTGCGGCGCGGCGAGCCGGACGCGCAGGCGCTGCTGCACGAGGCGCTGCGGATCCACCGCGACCTCGGTGACCGCTGGCGGATGGCGAGCGTGCTCGACGACCTCGCCGCGGCGGCGCTCGCCGTGCGGCCGCCCGGTCCCGCCCAGGCGGCCCGGCTGCTCGGGGCCGCGCAGCACATCAGGGAGGCGATCGGCACCACGGTCGCGCCCTGCGAGCGCGCCGACCACGCCAGGACCGAGGCGGCCGCGCGGGCGGCGCTGGGCGAGGCCGCGTTCACGGACCTCACCAGGGCGGGCGCGGCCGGGCCGCTGGATGAGGTACTGGGCGGCTCCCCCGCCGCGGCGGTCCCGCCCGGCGCGGGCGTGCCGCCAGCCCGCAGCCCGGTATTTGATGACGAACGACACCCCGGGGCCGGTCCCGGGCCGCGGCGCCGGCCGCCGTCCGGGGCGCGGTCCGGAGCGGCGGACCGGCCGGGCCCGCCGCCGCCGGAGGGAGACCGGCCGGCCGGGGAGACACTGCGGCTGAGGCTGCTCGGCGAGGCGACCGTGCACCTGGGCGGCCGCCTGCTGACCCCGCCGGACTGGGGCTACGCCAAGCCCAGGGAACTGCTCTGCCTGTTCGCCAGTTCCCCGCCGCTGGCCAGGGAGCAGATCGGCCTGGCGCTGTGGCCCGAGCTGGCGGAGGGCCAGTTGCGCAATGCCCTGCACAGCGCGCTGCGGCAGTTGCGGCGCACCCTGGGCGACGCCGGCTGGGTTCACCGACGGCCGTTACGCGCTGGATGAGTCCCGGCCGGTGGACTGCGACCTGCATGACTTCGAGCGGGCGCTGGCCGCGGCCAGAGGGTCGCGGCCCGCGGCGGCCGCGCTGCCGCACCTGCGCCGCGCGGTCGCCGCGTACGGCGGTGACTTCCTGGCCGGCGGTGCCGCCGGGGACTGGGCCGCCACCCGGCGCGCCGGGCTGCGCCGTGCCTACGAGCGCGCGCTCGGCGCGGCGGGCCGCCTGCTGGCAGCCGATGGCCGGGTGCCCGAGGCGATCGAGGTGTACCAGCGGGCGATCGCGCACGAGCCGCTGGACGAGACGGCGCACCGGGCGCTGATGGAGTGCTGGGCCGCGGCCGGCCAGCCGGCCCGCGCCATGCGGCACTACGCGGAACTCAGGGAACTGCTGCGCACCGAGGTCGGCGGCGCCCCGGCGGCGCAGACGACCGCGCTGTACGCGCGCCTGCGCGACGCCGCCCGCTGACCCGCGCGGCCGGGTGCCGGGCCCGCCCGCGTTGCTCCCCCCAGCGTTTCCCACAGCGCCCCCCGCGATTCCCACGCATGCCGGGCGTAGCATCCCGGGGTGTCCGGCTGGCTGACCCGCTGAGAATTTGCCGCTGCCACCAATCAGCATGGCCACGCTGGATTAGAAAGCCCGCTGCGGTGCCCTGGACCAGCCACCGGGGCACCGCAGCGGTTCCATGGTCGGCCGGCGTGATGGGAGGGGCGGTTGACCGAGGCACCGGACCTGATCGAGCCACCGGCTGCCCGCGAGCCCGCCGAGGTCCTGCTGCTGGCCTGCGCCGCCCTGACCGATGGCGACCTGGAGGCGGCGGTAGCGCTGTACGAGCCGGACGCCGCGCTGTCCTGGGGACCGCACCACACCGCGGCGGGGCACGCGGCGATACGCCAGATCCTGGCCGGGGTGATGGACATGCGGCTGCCGCTGCGCGCCCGGAGCGTGCGGGTACTGCGGGCCGGGCCGCTCGCGCTGATCACCGGGGAGCGCACGCTCACCGGGACCAGCCTGGACGGCGTGGCGGTGACGCTGACCGGTCCGGCCGCGCTGATCGCCCGCTGCCAGCCCGACGGCACCTGGCTCACCGCCGCCGACCGGTGGGAGCCCTACCCCGGCGACGGCGCGGCGCCGGCCGGCACCGCCCGCTGACCTGCCACAACCTGGCCGTCACGGCACGGTCGTCACGGCGCGGGCCGCTCCGGCTGCCCGCCGGGGCCGCGCGGCGGTGCCGGGGGCCGCGGTGCCGGGGGCCGCCACCGCACGGCCCGTACCGGCGGCAGGGCCAGCACCACCGCCGAGCCGAGCACGGCCCAGGCGGCGCCGGCCCCGAGCACCCGGGTGATCCCCGCCACCTGCGCGACCGGCCCGGCCAGCGCGAGGCCGAGCGCGCCAGGGCCGAATGCGCCGAACGTGACGAACGACGACGTCCGGGCCAGGGCCTCGGCGGGCACATGCTGCTGCATGGTGGTCAGCCAGAACGTGGTGAACAGCGCGCCGCCGAACCCGGCCGCGAACGCGCCGCCCGCGACCGCGGGACCTGGCGCGCGCAGCGCCAGCAGCAGGCACGGGACCGGGTAGCCGAACGTGGCCAGGGTCGCGGTCAGCAGCGGCCGGGCCGGCCTGCGGCCAAGCGCCGCCAGCCCGGCCAGCAGCGAACCGGCGCCGCTGGCCGCCTGGATCAGCCCCCAGGCCCGCGCCCCGCCCAGGTAGTCCCTGGCCAGCACCGGGCCAAGCACCAGGTAGGGCGCCCGGGTGATGAGGTTGAACAGCGCGAACTGCACGGTGGTCAGCCACAGCCAGGCCCGGCCGGTGAACTGCCGCCAGCCCTCCCCGAACTCACGCAGCAGCGGCCGGGCCTGGGCCGCGGCGCGCCCGGGCAGCCGCAGCATGCCGAGCGCCAGCATGCTGGCCCCGTAGCTGGCGGCGTCCACGGCGATCACCGGGGCGGGGCCGGCCAGCGCGACGAGGACTCCCGCGAGCGCGGGCCCGGCGATGGCGGTGGCCGCCGTCGCGGCGCCGGTGAGCGCGTTCGCGCTGGCCAGCGCGTCACCCGGGGCGATCTGGACGGTGAGCGCGTCAAGCGCGGGCTGGAACAGTGCCTCTCCGGTGCCGACGAGCGCGGCCAGGAGCATGAACAGCCAGATCCACGGCCGGCCAGCGAACAGCGCGGCGGCCAGCGTGGCCTGGGCACCGCACCGGAGCGCGTCGGCGCCGAGCATCACCGGCCTGCGCCCGAGCCGGTCGGCGAGCACCCCGCCGCCCAGGACGAACACCACCTGGGGAACGATCTGCGCCGCGGCCACGTAGCCGAGGTCCACCGCCGTGCCGCCGCTGCCGAGCACGGCGAAGACGACCGCCACCCCGGACATCGAGGTGCCGAGCCGCGAGGTCACGTAACCCGCGTAGAAACGGCGGAAATTGCGTTCCCGGAGCGGCGCCAGGCGATTTACTGCGAATTCAGCCCGGACTCTGGAAACATATTTACTGCGCTTAATGAAAGGGATTCGATAACCGGCTGACACGTTATTCACCATGCCATCAAGCTGCGCATCATGCCAAATCATGCCGGTCTGGCGGGGCCAGCCGAATTCCCAGAGCCCGTTCGCTAGCGGGGCAGGTTTCCGCAGTAAATGTGCTCGCGGGAAACGTTATGATGGCGGGAGCAGGCGGGCGCGGCAAACGGCGCGGGCGGATCCCGCGCGGCGCGCCGCCGTGCGGGCATGGAGGCCGGCCGTGGGTGCGTCGTCATCGGCACGCGAGGACCTGCTGCCCGCGCCGGTGGAGTACGCCGCCGCGGTGGAGCGGTACCTCGCGCAGGCCTGCCTCGGCCCGGCGTCGCGCCGGGTGTACCGGATCTCGCTGGCCGCCTGGGCGTGGCCGCTGGTGGGCCAGCGGGCGCCACGGGGCGAACGGCGGCGCGGGGCGGTGCCGCCGGTCGTGCCGCTGGCACTGCTCGATGACCCGGCGGCCTGCGCCAGGCTCGCCGCCGCGCTCGCCGGCCGGGCCGCCTGCGCCGACGCGCGCACGGTCAACCGTGAGCTGTCCGCGCTGCGCAGCGCCGTCGGCTGGTGGCTGGACCAGCGGTGGATCCGCACCGACGCCACGGCCGGCCTGCGCCACCTGGCCACGCCGGGAACCGCGCTGCCGCCGCTGACGCCGGACCAGGTCGCCGGGCTGTTCCTGGCCACCCGCAGCCTGCGCGAGCACGCGTTCTGGCGGATGCTCTACGACACGGCCGGCCCGGCCGGTGACGTGCTGCGGCTCGACGTCGGCCACCTCGACCTGGCGCGGCACCGGGAGCGCGGCGCGCCGGGCACCGGGCTGCGCTGGCGCGAAGGCACCACGCAGCTGCTGCGCTGGCTGCTGGCGGGCCGGCCGGACGGCCCCGTCTTCCTCACCGGCCGGCGTGCCCCCGCGGGATCCGCCTCCGCGCACACCTGCCCCGTCACCGGCCGGGCCAGGATGTCCTACCGGCGGGCCGCGGAGATCTTCACCGCCGCCACCGTCCCGCTCGACCCGGCGGGCCGGGGCTGGACGCTGCACCAGCTCTGCCTGGCCGGGCAGGGCGCCGCCGCGGCCCGCGCACGGTGACCGGAGCCGACCGGTGCCCGTTCAGCCGAAGAAAAGCTCGGCCTCCGCGTAGCGCTCCGGCGGCACCAGCTTGAGTTCCCTGGTGGCCTCGCCGAGCGCGGCGCGGACGATCTGGGTGCCGCGCAGCGCCACCATCGAGCCGAACGCCCCGTCGTGCACCGCCTCGATCGCGTGCACGCCGAACCGCGTGGCCAGCACCCGGTCGAACGCCGTCGGGGTGCCGCCGCGCTGGATGTGCCCGAGGACCGTGGCCCTGGCCTCCTTGCCGGTGCGCTTCTCGATCTCGTTCGCGAGCAACTGGCCGACGCCGCCGAGGCGGACATGGCCGAAGGAGTCAAGCTGCTGGTCGGCCAGGGCCAGCTCGTCCTCTTCCGGCCGCGCGCCCTCGGCGACCACGACCAGCGGCGCGTAGCGGGTCTGGAACCGGTGCTCCACGTACGCGCACACCCTCTCCAGGCTGAACGGCCGCTCCGGGATGAGGATCACGTTGGCGCCGCCGGCCATCCCCGCGTGCAGCGCGATCCAGCCCGCGTGCCGGCCCATCACCTCGATGATCAGGGCACGGTGATGGCTTTCCGCGGTGGTGTGCAGCCGGTCGATCGCCTCCATGGCGATGTTCACCGCGGTGTCGAAACCGAAGGTGTAGTCGGTGGCGCCGAGGTCGTTATCGATGGTCTTGGGCACGCCGACCACGGGCACGCCCTGGGCGTGCAGGGTCGCGGCCACCCCCAGGGTGTCCTCGCCGCCGATCGCCACCAGCGCGTCCACGCCGAGCCCGGACAGGTTGCCCTTGATCCGCTCCAGGCCGGACCGGCCGCCCGCCGCCGCGCTGTCAGTCAGCGGGTTGGTACGGGAGGAACCCAGGATCGTGCCCCCGCGCGGCAGGATGCCCCGCACCGCCTGGATGTCCAGCGGGACCGTGTCACCCTCCAGGGGCCCGCGCCACCCGTCGCGGAACCCGAGGAACTCATAACCGTACTCTGGGACTCCCTTCCGTACCAATGCTCGGATCACAGCATTCAATCCCGGGCAGTCGCCGCCACCGGTCAGCACTCCGATTCGCATGGGAGCAACATTAGCCGTCATGAGTGTCCTCGCGATTGACGCCGGAACAACGGGCGTGACCGCCTTGCTGGTGGCCGCCGACGGAACCGTGGCCGCCCGCGGCTACCAGGAATTCCCGCAGCACTACCCGCGCCCCGGCTGGGTGGAGCACCTGCCGGAGGACATCTGGCAGGCCACCCTCGCGGCCTGCCGCCAGGCCCTGGATCAACGGGACGCCGGCCGGCCGCCGGTCACCGCGCTGGGCATCACCAACCAGCGGGAAACGGCGGTGCTGTGGGACCGGGCCACGCTGGCCGCGCCCCGGCGCGCCATCGTCTGGCAGGACCGGCGCACCGCCCGGCTGTGCGACGAGCTGCGCGAGGCCGGTCACGAGGGCCGGGTCAGCGAGCTGACCGGGCTGCGGCTGGATCCGTACTTCACCGGCACCAAGCTGACCTGGCTGGCCACCGAGGAACCGGGCACCTGGGCCGGGCTGGCCGACGGCTCGCTCGCGGCGGGCACCGTGGACTCCTACCTGATCGCCCGGCTCACCGGCGGCAAGCGGCACGTCACCGACGCGTCCAACGCGTCCCGGACGCTGCTGTTCGACATCACCGCGGGCCGGTGGTCGGCCGAGCTGTGCGAGCTGCTGCGGGTGCCGGCCGCGGCGCTGCCCGAGGTGGTGCCCTCCACCGGCATCGCCGGGCACACCGACCCGGCCGCCTTCCTCGGCCTGGAACTGCCCATCGCCGGCATCGCCGGCGACCAGCAGGCGGCCCTGTTCGGCCAGGCGTGCTTCGCGCCTGGCGACGCGAAATGCACCTACGGCACCGGGTCCTTCGTGCTCGCCAACACCGGCGCCACGGTGGCCCGGCCGGGGAACGGGCTGCTGTCCACGGTCGCCTGGATGGACGGCACGGGCACGCTGACCTACGCGCTGGAGGGCTCGGTGTTCGTGACCGGGGCCGCGATCCAGTGGCTGCGTGACGGGCTCGGGCTGCTGGACGACGCCGCGCAGAGCGAGGCGCTGGCCCGTTCGGTGCCGGACAGCGGCGGGGTGGTGTTCGTGCCGGCGCTGACCGGGCTCGGCGCACCCGACTGGGATCCCGACGCACGGGGCGCGGTGTTCGGCATCACCCGCGGCACCACCCGCGCGCACCTGGTCCTGGCCACCCTGGAGGCGATCGCCTACGAGGTACGTGACGTGTTCGACGTGATGGTCACCGGTGACCGGCGGGCCGGCCGCACGCTGCGGGCCGACGGCGGGGCCAGCGCCAACGACCTGCTCATGCAGTTGCAGGCCGACCAGCTCGGTGTCCCGGTCGAGCGGCCGGAGGTCATGGAGACCACCGCCCTGGGCGCGGCGTTCCTCGCCGGGCTCGCCACCGGCGCATGGTCCTCGCCCGCGGAGCTGGCGGCCACCTGGCGGCTGGGCCAGCGGTTCGAGCCGCGGGCCCGGGACGACGAGGGCCACGACCGCTGGCGCCGCGCGGTGGCGCGGGCCAAGGGCTGGGCCCGCGGCTGACTGACCATGATCTCGGGGAGCCGGTCGCGCAGCTTGGACCCTAACCGCCCGGTGGGCTGCCTCAGGGGGCCCCCGGGGCCGAGGTGGTGACCGGGTTCGGCGCCGCGGCGCCGTCGGGCCCGGCCCCGTCGCCGTTCCGTGCGGCCATGCCGGGCTTGGCGCGCTTCTTGGCCCGCTGCGCGTCCTCGTCCACGTACTCCTGGCCGGACAGGCTCATGACCGCGTACATGATCTCGTCGGTGACCGCGCGCAGCACCAGCCGGTCCGACTTCAGGCCCGCGTACCTGGAGAAGTCCAGCGGCTTGCCGAACCTGACCCCGGGCCGGATCGACAGCCGGGGCAGCAGCCGCCCAGGCGGCTGCAGCTCGAAGGTCCCGATCATCGCGCAGGGGACCACCAGCGCCCCGGACTCCAGCGCAAGCCTGGCCACCCCGGTCTTGCCGCGGTACAGGCGCCCGTCCGGCGTCCTGGTGCCCTCCGGGTAGATGCCGAGCAGCTTGCCCTCGCCCAGCACCCGCAGGCCGGTCCGCAGCGCCCGCTCGCTCGCCTCGCCGCCCGACCGGTCCACCGGGATCTGCCCGACCCCGCGGAAGAAGGCCCTGCTCATCAGGCCCTTCAGCCCGCGCCCGGTGAAGTACTCGGACTTGGCGAGGAACGTCACCTTCCGCGGCAGCGGCAGCGGGCCGAAGAAGTGGTCGGAGAACGACAGGTGGTTCCAGGCGAGGATGGCCGGTCCCTCACGAGGTACGTTGTCCGCCCCCTCCGCCCACGGCCGGAACAAGACCGCGAGGATAGGCCCGAGGATCGCCTTGACCACCCAGTACCCCATGCCCACATGCTCCCACGTCGTGACGATCACCGGCAGTCCCCAGGACGGAGCGACTTGGCCCGGCGGGTCCTTACCCCGGCCGGCTCCTTGCTTTCGAGGTGCGCTCTGTCGTGGTCGCGTGCGACGATGCGGGAGAGCGCAGGCGCGAGAGGACGGCCATCATGCCAGTGATGCCGGGGGCGGAGCCCTTCTTCCACTCCGGAGGCAGTACCGGAGTCCTGCTCTGCCACGGGTTCACCGGAACCCCGGCGTCGCTGCGGCCCTGGGCGGATACTCTCGCGGCCGCCGGGCTGACCGTCTCCCTCCCACGGCTGCCCGGACACGGCACCACCTGGCAGGACATGGCGCACACCCGGTGGGAGGACTGGTACGCGGAGGTGGACCGGGCCTACGAGGAACTGCGCGGGCACGCCGACGAGATCTTCCTCATGGGCCTGTCGATGGGCGGCTGCCTCGCGCTGCGGATGGCCGAGTTGCGCGGTGACGGCGTGGCGGGGCTGGTGCTCGTGAATCCGTCCCTCGCGGCCGACACCAAGCTTTTCCTGCTGGCGCCCGTGCTGAAGCTCGTGGTGCCCTCGCTCAAGGGCGTCGGCAGCGACATCAAGAAGGAAGGCGCCAGCGAGCTCAGCTACGACCGGGTGCCGGTGCGGGCCGCGGCGACGCTGCCCGCACTGTGGAAGGTCACCCAGCAGCAACTGGGCGAGGTCACCCAGCCGGTGCTTGTCTACCTCAGCACCACCGATCACGTGGTGGGCCCGGCCAGCATGCGGGTGCTGCGGGCCGCGCTGCCCGCGGCACAGCTCACCGTCCGCGACTGCGCAGACAGCTACCACGTGGCCACCCTGGACAACGACGCCGGCAAGATCTTCGACGGCAGCCTTGAGTTCGTCCGTGCCCACAGCCGCGCCGGCCGGGAATGAGAGGGGGTGCGCGCGCGATGACCGAAGATGCCAGCGAGGAGGCGGCCTGGCGGGACCTGGTCGCCCACTACGCGACGTCCGCCGCGGCGGACGGGGTGGAGGCTCCCTGGCCTACCCGGGAGGACCTGCCCGGTCCTGGCGCCCAGGGCCAGGACGTGGCCGGCCAGGATTCCAGCGGCCCCGACACCGCCGACCTGGACATCACCGGCCTGGACATGACCGGGCCGGAGGGCACCGAACTTGACGAAACGCCGCGGCCCGGCCCGCGCCGGACAACCGGGCCCGCGCCGTTCGGCGGCATGACCCCCGGGCCGCCGCAGATCCGCATCGTCAGGCCCGCCAGCCCGGTCCCGCCGCCGGGCGACGACGAGGACCACTTCGTCCCCCCGGTGCCGCCGCCGTTGCCGCGGCTGGATCCGGTCTCGAAGGGCGCCTGGGCGGCCCTGTTCGGCGGGCCGCTCTACCTGCTCATCGCGGTGATGGCGGGCTGGCAGGTGCCGAACTGGGCCGCGTTCTGCGCCGTGGCGGCCTTTGTCGGCGGCTTCGCCACACTGGTCGTGCGGATGGGCGACCGGCCGCCGCGCGACTCGGGCCCCGACGACGGGGCCGTGGTCTAGGCGGCACGCGGCGGTCTGCACACCAGGCGGCGGCCTGCGCATCAGGCGGCGGGCTACGCCCCGCGCGGCCGGCCGGGCGCGATGCGGGCCGGCCCGGGCCGGCCGTTCTTGACCAGGTCCGCGGCGCCGACGATGCCCGCGTCCGCGCCGAGCGCGGCCCGGGTGATCTCCACCTGCGGCCGGTATCCCGCTCCGGTGAGCGCCTTCTCGAAGGCGGCCCGCGCCGGGCCGAGCAGCAGCTCGCCCGCCTCGCTGACCCCGCCGCCGACCACGATGCACCCCGGGTCCAGGATCGCCGTCAGGTCGGCCAGCCCCTGCCCCAGCCAGGTGCCCACGATGGCGAAACAGCGCAGCGCCGCCGGGTCGCCCTCCCTGGCCGCCTCCGTGACCTGCGGGCCGCCGATCGCGGCGGGGTTCCCTTCGGCCAGCTGGAGCAGCCGCCTGGCCCCGCCCGGAGAGCGCATGGCCAGGTCGCGCGCCTCGGTGACCAGGGCGCTGCCGCTCGCGTACTGCTCCCAGCAGCCGCGGTTCCCGCAGCCGCACAACCGCCCGTCGGGCACCACCCGGACGTGCCCGGGCTCCCCCGCCATCCCCCACCTGCCCCGGTAGAGCCTGCTGTCCAGGACGAAGCCCGCGCCGATGCCCGTGCCCACGGAAACGAAGATGACGTGCGCGTGGCCGCGGGCCGCGCCGAACCGGAACTCCGCCCACGCGCTCGCGTTGCCGTCGTTGTCCACCGTGACCGGCAGGCCCACCATGGCGGCCACCTTGGCGCGCAGCGGCTCGCTGCGCCAGGCCAGGTTCGGCGCGAACGCCACGGTCCCGGCCGCCTCGTCCACGAACCCGGCCGCGCCCACGCCGACCGCGCGGGCGTCGTGACGGCCGAGCAGTTCGGTGACCACCTCGGCGATCACCGCGGCGGTGCGTTCCGGGCTGGCCGCGGGGGTCGCCCGGCGCAGTTTCTCGACGATGTGGCCGTGGTCGTCCACGACCCCGGCAGCGACCTTGGTGCCCCCGACGTCAACCCCGATCGTCAGGCTCATGCAGGGGTTCTTCCGGGGGCGCCTGCTCATCGCCGGCCGGTGCCGCCCGCATGTCCGCAGCGGGTGCCGCCGCGCCGTCCGCGGCCGGCTTGCCCTTGGCTGGCTTGCCCTTGGCTGGCTTGCCCGCGGCCGGCTTGCCCGCGGCCGGCTTGCCCGCGGCCGGCTTGCCCGCGGCCGGCTTGCCCGCGGCCGGCTTGCCCGCGGCCGGCTTGCCCTTGGCCGACGGCGCCTGCTGGTCCTTGGCGGGTGCCGCCTCGGCAGGTGCCGCCTTGGCGGGTGCCGCCTTGGCGGGTGCCGCCTTGGCAGCGCCCGCCTCACCGGCCGCCGCGAAGCCGCGGGTGCCCGGCCCCGTCTCGTCCCGGCGCCCGTTGGCGCCCGTGCCCCGGCCGGTGGCCTGGAGCGCCGCCTCGAGGACCGACACCGCGTCCTGGACCACCGTGGTGAGCGCATCGCCCACGGCCGCCACGCGGGTGTCCCGCCCCGGCTTGGCCTCCCGGACCAGCCGGGCCGCACGGCACAGCGGGCACCAGGCGCACTCCGGTGCCTCACCGGGCGGGGGCTCGCTGGTGGCGGTCCCCCACACGTCGCCGCTCGGCTGGTTCCGGCCGATGGCCGAGCGCACCTGGTCGGCCAGTTCCCGGCTCATTCCGCGGGCACCGGCCCGCAGCAGCCAGCGCTGGAAGTCACCAATCAGATCCGGGCCCGACCCGCCTGACTCTGTCACGTGCTGTCCTCTCTACCGGCCCCGCTGGGGCGGCTCTCCACCCGGTTCTTCAGTCCCTTGAGCGCGGTGTCGATGATCGTCTTCTCGGCCCGCCGCTTGAGCAGCCCCGGCATCGGGATCCGCAGGTCGACCGCGAGCTCATAGGTGGTCTCGGTCGCGCCGCCCTGGTCGGCGAGCAGGTAGCCGCCGTTCATCGCCGAGATCACCGACCCGGGCTCGGCCAGATGCCAGCGGACCGAGGCGTCGCCGTCCCAGTCGTAGCCGAGCACATAGGTGTCCTTCACCACGCCGGCGTCGAGCGTGAAGCGCACCCGGCTGGGCCGGCCATCCTCGTGCGCCAGCACGTCCGCCGCCCGCACCGCGGATGCCCATTGCGGGTACCCGGCGAAATCGGCGATCACCGCCATGACGGCCGCGCGCGGCGCGCCGATCACGATACGGGAACTTGTCCTCGCAGCCATCCTCGGAGCGTACCGCCATCCACCGGTTCCGCCGTGCTGTCCCCGGGCGGCAAGCCGCCCCTGGAACCCCCAGTGCTGGCCCGGAGGGCGACCCCCCGGAACCCCCAGTGCTGGCCCGGAGGGCGACCCCCGGAACTCCCCGGTACTACAGCGTCAGCACGTAGGGCCGGCCGGTCGCACGGAAGTGCCCCACGTTGATGCACTCGGTCCGGCCTACCCGCACCCGGCGTGCCAGCGGCTGGTGGACGTGCCCGAACAGCAGGTACCGGGGCTGGGACCGCTTGATCTCGGCCAGCAGCGCGGCGCTGCCGCGCTCCAGCCGCCGCGCGACCGTGTCATAGAGCAGTTCCGGTATCGCGGGCGGGATGTGCGCGCAGAGCACGTCGGCGCCGCTGACCGCCGCCACCTTCGCCGCGTACGCGTCATCGTCAAGCTCGTTGGGGGTCCGGTACGGCGAGCGCAGCCCGCCGCCCACGAAACCGAACGTCCACCCGCCGAGTTCCAGCCGCTCGCCATCGAGCACGTGATGGCCCGGCCGCAGGTGCTCGGCCCACATCTGCGGCAGGTCCACGTTCCCGTAGGTCAGGTAGGCGGGCTCGGGCAACGCGGCGAACATTTCCGCGTACTGCCGCGCGGCGGCGGCCCGCACGTGCGCGGCCGCGTCGCCGCCGAGGGCGCGCCACAGGCCCATCGACATGTCACGGGCCTCACCGAAGCGCTTCGCGGTGCGCAGTTCGACGAACCGCCTGGCCGCGTCCGCGCCGAACAATTCGGCGAAGATCCCCTGCCCGCTGTCCGCGTAGTCCACGAACAGCAGCAGGTCGCCCAGGCAGAACAGGGCGTCCGCGCCGGCCGCGGCCGCGGGAAGGTCACCGGCCCGGCCGTGCACATCGCTGATCAGGTGCACCCGCATGACCACAGGCTAAGAGCACGGCCCCGGGGCTGCGCTATCCCCCAGCCACCACGGCGCGAGCCCGCGTGACGGGGTCACGCGGGCTCGGCGGCATCGGAGGCTCCGCGGGGTCGCACCCCCGGCCGGCACTGATTACCCTGGCGGGATGCGAGAGTACAGCACCCCGGCCGCCGTGGACATCCCGCCGTCGGCGGGCCTGACCGATGTCGTGTTCGAGCGGGCCGCCCGCGAGCCCGGGCGCGTGATCATGCGGCGCAAGGGCGCCGCGGCCGGCGGCTGGCAGGACGTCACCGCCCGGCAGTTCGCCGACGACGTGACGGCGCTGGCCAAGGGGCTCATCGCCACGGGCATCGCCACCGGGGACCGGGTCGCGCTCATGGCGCGCACCCGCTATGAGTGGACGGCCCTCGATTACGCCATCTGGGCCGCGGGCGCCACCACGGTGCCGATCTACGAGACCTCGTCTGCCGAGCAGGTGGAGTGGATCCTGACCGACTCCGGCGCCCGCGCGCTGATCGTGGAGACCCCGGCTCACCTGCAGACCGCCGCCCAGACGCTGACCGCAGCGCCGGGGGTGGAGCGGGTGTGGCTGATCGAGGACCCGCCCCCGGGCGCGCAGTCCCCGGCCAGTGAAGGCGAGAAAAGCACCGGCCTGGCCGTGCCCGGGCATCCGGTGCCGGTCGAGCCGCTGAGCGCCCTGACCGCGGCGGGCGCCGGCCTCGGCGACGAGGAGGTGCAGCGGCGCCGCGGGTCGCGCCGCACGGCCGACCTCGCGACCATCATCTACACCTCCGGCACGACCGGGCGGCCGAAGGGGTGCGAGCTCACCCACGGGAACCTGCTCGCCGATGTGCGGAACGTGATGCACGGCTGGCTCCCGGCCATCTTCGAGACCCCGGGCGCGTCCACGCTGCTGTTCCTGCCGCTGGCACACTCGTTCGCGCGGATCATCCAGGTGGGCTGCCTGGAGTCCGGGGTGGTGCTCGGGCACACCCCCAGCGTGGCCAGCCTGCTGCCCGATCTCGCCTCGTTCCGGCCCACGTTCATCCTCGCCGTGCCGCGGGTGTTCGAGAAGGTCTACAACGGCGCGGAGCAGCAGGCCTCGGCCAGCCCGGCGAAGAGCCGGGTCTTCCATGCCGCGGCGCAGACGGCCATCGCGTGGAGCCAGGCGTCCGGAACCGGCACGGCCCCGCCGCACGGCGGCCCGGGGGTGCCGCTGCGGCTGCGGCACGCGCTCTTCGACCGGCTGGTCTACGCCAAGCTGCGGGCCGCGGTGGGCGGCCGGGTCGCCTACGCCGTGTCCGGCGGCGCCCCGCTGGGGGAACGGCTCGGTCATTTCTTCCGCGGTGCCGGGATCACCGTCCTGGAGGGGTACGGGCTGACCGAGAGCAGCGCGGCGGCGACGGTGAACCGGCCGGAACGCATCAAGATCGGCACCGTCGGGCAGCCGCTGCCCGGGGTCACCGTCCGGATCGCCGACGACGGCGAGATCTTCCTGGGCGGGCCGACCATCTTCGGTGGTTACTGGCACAACGACGCGGCCACCGCCGAGGTGCTGGCCGGTGGCTGGCTGCGCACCGGGGACATGGGGGAACTCGACGACGACGGGTACCTGCGGGTGACCGGCCGCAAGAAGGAGCTGATCGTCACCGCGGGCGGGAAGAACGTGGCACCCGCGGTGCTCGAGGACCGGATCCGGGCCCACCCGCTGGTGAGCCAGTGCCTGGTGGTGGGGGACGCCCGCCCGTACGTGGCCTGCCTGATCACCCTGGATGAGGAGTCGGTGGACGTCTGGAAGGCGCGGTTCCCTCACCTCAAGGACACCGCCGTGGCCGGCCTGACCGAGGCGCCGGAACTGGTCGCCGAACTCCAGGCGGCGGTGGACGACGCGAACAAGGCCGTGTCCAGGGCCGAGGCGGTCCGGCGCTTCCGCGTCCTGCCCGTTGACTTCACCGAGCAGGAGGGCTATCTGACCCCCTCGCTCAAGGTCCGCCGGAATGTGATCATGAAGGACTTCGCGGCCGACATCGAGGCGCTCTACTCCTGACCACCGGGACTCCTGACCACCGGGACTCCTGGCCCGGGACTCATGGCCCTGGGACTCCTGAGCACCGGGCCCGCGGCGGGCCGCCGGCCGCGGGATCACTCCCCGGCGAGGATCTCGGCGAAGCGCCGGGCGATGATCTCCCAGCGCCATTCCTGGTGCACCCAGGCCATCCCCTTCTCGCCCATCGCCTTGGCCGCGCAGGGGTCGATGAGCAGCCGGTTCAGCCGGTCCGCCAGATCCGCGACGCTGACGCCCGGCACGACGTACCCGGTCTCCCCGTCGCGGATGGCGTCGGCCGAGTTGCCCGAGTCGCCCCCCACCACGGGCAGCCCGGTCGCGGCGGCTTCCAGGAAGACCATGCCGAGGCCTTCCACGTCGAGCCCGCGGCGCCGGGTGCGGCAGGGCATGGCGAACACGTTCCCGGCGTCGAAGTAGGCCGGCAGCTCGGCACGCGGCGGCGCGCCGGTGAATACGACCGAGCCGTCCACCCCGAGGTGCCGCGCCATCCGCTCCAGGCGGCTCCGGTACGGGCCGTCCCCGACCAGGAGCAGCGTGGCGTCCGGCGTTCTGGCCAGCACCAGCGGCCAGGCGTGGATGAGCGTGTCCTGGCCCTTGCGCGGGACCATGCGGGAGACGCAGACCACCACCGGCCGGTCACCCAGCCCCAGTTGTTCCCTGATCGCCTGGCCGCCCGCCCCTGGGTAGAACTCGCCGGTGTCGACGCCGGGGGTGAGCCGGGTCATCCGGGCCGCTGCCGCCGGTGACAGGGCGCGCGCCAGCCGCACCCTGGTGTACTCGCCCAGGTAGGTGACCGTGTCCACGGAGTCGCCGATGCGCCGCAGCATGGCCCGGGCGGCGGGAAGGGCGGCCCAGCCGACCTCATGACCGTGGGTCAGCGCGATCAGCCGCTTGGCGCCCGCCTTGCGCAGGCCGGGCGCGAGCAGGCCAAGCGGTGCCGCCGCGCCGAACACCACGGTGTCACAGCCCTCGGCCGCGAGGACGCGCTCGGCCCGCCGCGCCACCGAAGGCACGGGGAGCATCAGCGAGGTGGGATGCCGGACCACCGGGAACGGCAGTTCCGCGTCGAACCGTTCCGCGCCCTCCCAGGCGGGCGCGTAGACGGCCACGCTCTGCGGCGGCAGCCGCATCGCCAGTGCGTGCACGAAGAACTGGATCCCGCCCGGCCTGGGCGGGAAGTCGTTGGTCAGGACAAGGACTTTCGGCATGGCACAGCGCTCCCCGGGCCGCGGGCCGGCAAACCCGGCGGCACGCCGCCGGCGCGCACCGGCAGCAATGGTAAAGATCTTAAAGTACCTGGCAATCCACTCAGGCTCGGCCAACCAACTCGACCGCGAGAGTTTCCGTAAGTCGTCCCCGCCGACAGACAGCGTTCACGGAACCGGGACGAGGCGGCGGCCGGCCGCCGCCACCGTGGGGTTCCGGGGGGTCGCCCCCGGGCTAACAGCGGGGGTCCGGGGTCGCCCCCCGGGCTAACACTGGCGGGCCAGTGGCGAAGCCGCCCCGCGGCTGAGCATGCCGCACCGCCTCCGCGGCGAGCACGCCGCGCCGCTCGGCCCGCAGCGATCAGGGACGGACGGCGGCGTCGAGGTTCGACTGGTACCAGGACGAGGACAGGCTCACCTTTTCCACGTTCATTCCTGGTTGTGGCGCATCGATGAGCATCCCGCCGCCCACGTAGATCCCGACGTGGCTGTCCCCGGCGAACTCCAGGATGTCACCCGGCTGCAGGCTGGACAGCGACACGGCGGGCAGGGTGGCCTGGCCGTAGCTGGTGCGCGGGATCGACACTCCGGCCGAGGCCCATGCCGCGCTGGTCAGCCCGGAACAGTCGTAGCCGCTCCCGCACGGCCCGCTGGCCCCGAAGACGTAGGGGCAGCCGAGCGCGTTGTAGGCGAACGCCACGGCCTGTTCGGCCTGGGTCCCGGTGGGCCCCTTGTAATGGGTGGTGGTACCGGTCGAGGTGCCGCCCGCGCCGAGCTGCTGCTGCTGTTGCTGCGGGGTCAGGCTCGCCAGGAGTGCCTTCTGCTGCTCAACGAGCTTGTTCAGCGATGCGCGCTGGGAGCCGAGCTGCTTCTTGAGCGCCGCCACCGCCCGCAGGGTGCGCTTGGCCATCAGGTGCGCGCCGGCGAGCTGGCGCTGGGTCGTGATGACCTGCTGGAGCTGGTGGTACTGGTCGGTGGACAGGTGCGTGAGAAAGGCGGACTGGCTGAGCAGCGTCCGCGGGTTTCCCGAGGTCAGCAGCGCCGCCACCGAGCTCATGGCGCCGTTCTCGTAGACGTTCGTCGCGATCTGGGCGATCTCGTCCTGCATCGCCTTGGCCGCGGCCGCGTCCTTGGTGACCTCGGTGTTCACCACGGCGAGCCGCTGCCGCGCCGAGGCCAGGTTCTGGCTGGCCTGGTCGTACCGCTGGACGAGCCAGTTTTCCTTGAGGGTCAGTTTCTTGAGCTTGGCCTGTACCTGGGCGACGGTCGGCTGAGGCTGCGCTTCCGCGGATCCCGCCATGGTGAGGAGTCCGGCGGCGGCAACCGCGGCGACTGCGACGGTGGCGCAGCGCCGGGCATAGGAGATTTTGGCGAGCGGTTGCGTATCCACGTAGTGACGCGCTCCCTTTCCACCCCCGCCGACCAGGTGATCCGACGGGTCCGGGCCGACACGAGCACCCTACGACCTCTGCCGCGACCGGCCTCGGTGACACTCCAGTGAAGTTGTCCGGGAGCGGGGGGCGCGCCCGGGGCTCCACCTCGTCACCGGCTCCCCAGCGGTCCCCTAGGGCCAGTGCCTGGTTACGGCGGTACCGATCACCGTCGCCGTCGTGACGACTGTGGAGTGATCAGCCGGGCCTGACACTAGTGAAAGACAAGCGCTGGATTCAACCGCTTCGCGCACTCTGGTGCCAAGTTCACCGGGCAGCCTCGCGCCCGGGAACCGCCGCCCGGCGGCTCGATCGGGGGGATCGCAGCCGACGTAAGCCGGGGTGCGGGGTTCCGGGGGCTCGGCCCCCGGGCAGCACTGCGGGCCCGGGCGAAGCCGCGCAGCGGCGAGCATGCTGCGCCGCCCCGGCGCAGCCTGAGCCGGCTCGATCGGGGGTTCCGGGGGGTCGTCCCCCCGGGCCAGCACTGCGGCCCGCGGCGAAGATGACCGAAGGTCATCGAGCAGCCTGAGCCGGCTCGTACGGGGTCATGACGCCCGCGGCAGGGCCGCCCGCAGCCGCAGCGGCGCATCCTGGCGTCCGCGAGCACCTGCAGCGCCCGCTGCTCCGCGTCGGCAAGCTCACCGTCCGGCCCCGGCATGCTCAGCAGCACCGTGACAACGCAGTCCGAGCACGCGATGTCGCGCATGACGCAACGGTCACACTCGATCAGCATGTTCCCTCCTGGGGAATCAGGCGGGCTCCAGCCCCGCGAAGCATTACGGTAGGCGGCAATGCCGACAGTTTCCCCGTGGCCGCCGCCGGCGCCGCCACCCCGGGCACCACGATGAAGCGTGACGGCGAGCCTGCGGCAGGAATGTCGGCAGTCCGTCTTACGGTTGCCTCGTGTTCACCCGGGACATGTCAGCGGAATCACTGATGAAACAGCTCTGGAGGAATCGGCGGCCGCCCGCCGCTCCCTCCCCCTTCGACCTGATCGATTTCGCCATCGTGGACCTGGAGACGACCGGCTGGGCTCCGGAGGAGGCCACGATCACCGAGATCGGGGCGGTCCTGGTGTGCGGCGGGCGGGTGCGCGCGCAGTTCTCCTCCCTCGTCAACCCGGGCACCGCGATCCCCGAGCAGGTGGCCGAGCTCACCGGTATCAGTGACGCCATGGTCGCTTCCGCCCCGCCGCTGGCCACGGTGCTGGCCGGGTTCCTGTCGTTCGCGCAGGGGTGCGTGCTCACGGCGCACAACGCGCCGTTCGATGTCGCCTTCCTCACCGCCGCCTGCAAGGCCTGCGAGCTGTCCTGGCCGGAGTTCAAGGTGCTGGACACCGTGGAACTGGCCCACCGCGTGCTGGGCGAGGAGGAGGTGGCCGACTGCAAGCTGGCGACGCTCGCCACCCACTTCAACGCCCGCATCAAGCCCCGGCACCGGGCGCTGCCCGACGCGCTGGCCACCGCCGACGTGCTCACCGCGCTGCTGCGCCGGCTCGCCGCGACCGGGGTGAGCACGCTCCCCGAGGCAGGTGTGTATAAACAGGAGGACGACGCTCCGAAATCCCGCGGTGAACTGGGCGCGGCCAAGGCCTGTGACAAAGGAGCGGGCCTTGAGCCGGCGGGGGGTTCCGGGGATCCTCCCCCGGGCTAGCACCTGGGGGCCCGGGGTCGCCCCCGGCTGACAAGGAGGCAGATGTGGTCACGGCGATCGTGCTGATACGGGCGGACGTGGCGCGCATACCGGAAACGGGAGCGGCCATCGCGCAGATTCCTGAGGTCACCGAGGTGTATTCGGTGACCGGCGATTTCGACCTGGTGGCCCTGGTGCGCGTCCGGGCGCACGAGGAACTGGCGGATGTCATCCCCGGCACGCTGAACCGGGTCCCGGGCGTGACGCACACCGAGACGCACATCGCGTTCCGCACCTACTCCCGGCACGACCTCGAGGCCGCGTTCGCCCTCGGCTACCCCGAGGCCGGTTAAGGGCCAGCGCGCCCCGGACTCCCGCTCAGGAGTTCTCGGCGGCGAGGCGCTTGCTCGCCTCGACCCACCGGTCAAGCAGGGCCTGTGCGGCACCGCTGTCCAGCGCCGCGGCCGCCCTGGCACAGGCACCCACGAGCGCCCCGGACAGGTCCTCGGCGGGGGGTACCCCGGCGGCGGCGGCGAGCGCCGCGGCGGCGTTCAGCACCACCGTGTCCCGGACCGGCCCGGGCTCGCCCGACATCACCGCCCGCACCGCGGCGGCGTTACCGGCCGCGTCACCGCCGCGCAGGTCGCCCTGCCGGGACCGGGGCAGCCCGAGATCCGCGGGGTCGAGCACGGTCTGGCTGACCGTGCCGTCGCGCACCACCCAGACTGTCGAGGTGTCGGCCGTGGTGAGCTCGTCGAGGCCGTCGTCGCCGTGGAAGACCAGCGCCGAGCAGCCCCGGGCGGCCAGGACTCCCGCGATGATGGCGCCCATCCGCGGATCGGACACCCCGACCGCCTGGGCCCGGGGGTGGGCGGGGTTCGCCACCGGCCCGATGAAGTTGAAGACGGTGGGCACCCCGAGTTCCCGCCGCGGCACCGCGGTGTGCCGCAGCGCCGGGTGATACAGCGGCGCGAACAGGAACGCGATCCCGACCTCCTGCACCAGGCGCGCGGTCGCCTCCGGTGGCAGGGTGATCACCACGCCCAGCGCCTCGAGCACGTCGGCCGCGCCGCACGCGGACGACGCGGCCCGGTTGCCGTGCTTGGCCACCCGGGCACCGGCCGCGGCGGCGACGATGGCGCCCATCGTGGAGATGTTCACCGTGCGCGCGCCGTCTCCCCCGGTGCCCACCAGGTCGACGACCGGGCCGGGCACGCTGAGCGGGGTGGCGCGGGCCAGCATCACGTCGGCGAGCCCGCTGAGCTCGGCGACGGTCTCGCCCTTCATCCGCAGCGCCACGCCGAAACCGGCGATCTGGGACGGCGTCGCCGCGCCCTCCATGATCTCGTTCATCGCCCACGCGGTCTCGTCGCTGGTGAGCGTCTCTCCCCGGACGAGCGCGCCGATCAGCGCGGGCCAGGTGGTGCGGGAATCCATGGCGCCCCCTCACAGGCGGGGTGACGGGTTCGGGACCGGATCAGGCCTGGGCGGCGGCCCGCCCGGCCCGCTGGCGCATGAGGCCGGCCAGCGCGGTGGCCAGGGCACGTGGCTCGATGGGATGGCTGACCACCGCTTCCGCGCCCGACCAGGTGGCGAGCCAGCCGTCATCCGCCCGGCCGATGATCAGCAGCACCGGCGGGCAGTCATGAATCTCGTCCTTCGCCTGCCGGCACACCCCCATCCCGCCGGCCGGCTGGGCCTCGCCGTCCAGCACCATCACCTCGACCTGACCGGCGTCAAGCAGCCGGAACAGGGCGGGCTCGGTAGCGACCTCGAGGATCTCGGCCTCGGGGACATCTGTTGCCGGGCGGCGCCCGATGGCGAGCCGGACACTGGCCCGGATGTCCGCATCATGGCTGTAAACGACGACCTTCATGAACTGGATGCTACCGACACGGGGGGTCGGGCGGCGCTCGCCTACGTGGTGTCGTAATAATGGCCTTCGTGGCCACAGCATCCGCGACGAAGACGCCACCCCGCTCACCGGCTAGCAGGCCGAACCTGGTCAGCGTGGGGACCATCGTATGGCTGTCTTCTGAGCTCATGTTCTTCGCGGCGTTGTTCGCGATGTACTTCACCATCCGCTCGGTGGACAAGGGCGAAGGGCTCCCCTGGCCCGGCGCGCACCTGAACCTGACGCTCGGCGCGATCAACACGACCGTGCTGCTGCTCTCCAGCGTCACCTGCCAGATGGGCGTGTTCGCGGTCGAGCGCGGCCAGATCAAGCGCACCGGCAGCGTCTTCGACTTCCGCAAGTGGGGCCTGCGCGAGTGGTACGTGCTCTCCTTCCTGATGGGCCTGTACTTCGTGCTCGGCCAGGGATACGAGTACCTCCAGCTGATCCACGACGGCCTGACGCTGTCGTCGAGCGGTTACGGGTCGGTGTTCTTCATCCCCACGGGGTTCCACGGGCTGCACGTGACGGGCGGGCTGATCGCGTTCCTGTTCCTGCTCGGCCGTACCTACGCCGCGAAGACCTTCACCCAGGAGCAGCAGACCAGCGCGATTGTCGTGTCCTACTACTGGCACTTCGTCGATGTCGTGTGGATCGGCCTGTTCACCACCATCTACCTCATCCGCTGACGCACCGGCCGAGCCGGTCGCATCGGTCCGACCGAAACCGAGGAACCACGTGAGCTGGATCACCGCACTGCGAAGGCGCCCCGTCGCCGGGTACGCAGTGGTCCTGCTGGGGCTCGTCACCGTCGGGATGGGCTACGGCGCGCTGACCGGGCAGAACAGCCCGGCGTCGGCTGCCATCCCTGGCACCGTGTCTCCCCAGACCATCGCCCAGGGCAAGGAACTGTTTCAGCAGTCGTGCTCTTCCTGCCACGGCGTCGACGCCCAGGGCACATCGCAGGCCCCCAGCCTGATCGGGGTCGGCGCGGCCGCGGTGGACTTCCAGGTCAGCACGGGCCGGATGCCGGGCAAGGAGCTGGCCCCCGAGTTTGACCGCAAGCCGGTGACGTTCACCCCACAGCAGATTCACGCGCTCGCGGCGTACGTGGCCTCGCTGGGCGGCGGCCCCGCCATCCCGTCGGCCGCCGAGGTGAGCACCGCGGGCGCGAACACGGCGCTCGGGCAGAATCTGTTCATCACCGACTGCGCGCAGTGCCACAACTTCGACGGCGCTGGCGGTGCGCTCACCTACGGGAAGTTCGCGCCGGCGCTGACCCAGTCCACCAACACGCAGATGTTCGAGGCGATGCTCACCGGTCCCGAATCCATGCCGGTGTTCGCCGACACCACCATCACCCCGGCGCAGAAGCGGGACATCATCGCCTACGTCACCAAGCTCCGCGCCGAGCCGAACCCGGGCGGGTTCAGCCTGGGCCGCATCGGCCCGGTGACCGAGGGCATCGTCGGCTTCCTCGGCGGAATCGGGGTCCTCGTCTTCCTGGCCCTGTGGATTACCATGAAACGGCGTGAGACGACATGAGCGAGACGCAGCCTAGCCACGGCCTTCCGGCCGAGGAGGACGGCGGCCAGTCGCGCGCACCGCACCGGGTGATCGGGACACCGCCGCCGGCGCAGGCACGCACGCTGCTGGGCGAGGCACCGGGCAGCGCCGCCCCCGAGGCCCCCCGCGAGCTTCCGGCGGGCCCGGACAACCCGGCCAAGGCCAGGACCGCCGAGCGGATCATCGCCGCGTTCTTCATCCTGTCGATGCTCGCGAGCATCGGGTTCATCGCCGCCTACGTCGGCCTCGAGGTGGGCTCGGTCGACGCGACGCTCCGCTCCAACCTGGCCCTGGGCCTGTCCATGTCGGTGGCCTTCATGGCCATGGGCGTCGGAGCCACGATCTGGGTCCGCAGCGTCATGCCGGACGTGGAGCAGGTCGAGGAGCGGCACCCGCTCGCCGCCACCGGGGAGGAGCGGGGGGCGTTCGCGAAGACGTTCAAGGAGGGCGCCGAGGCGAGCGGCTTCGTGAAGCGGCCGCTGCTGCGGCGCACGCTGATCGCGGCCAGCGTCCCGCTCGCGGTCGCACCCCTGGTCGTGCTCCGGGATATGGGCCCGCTGCCCGGCACCAGCCTGCGGCACACGGCATGGCGCAGGGGCACGCGGATGGTCGTGTACGGGCCCAACACGCCGCTGCGCGCGGCCGACTTCAGCGTTCCCGGCCAGATGATCACGGTTATCCCGGAGGGCTACGCGGAGGACCAGGATGTGCTGGCGAAGGCGGTCACGATCATCATCAAGTTCGCGCCCGGCGAGATCGTGCCGAACACGCCGAGCACGCCGGGCACGATCATGAACTGGACCGTGGACAACATCGTCGCGTACTCCAAGATCTGCACCCATGTGGGCTGCCCGGTGGCGCTCTACGAGCAGACGACGCACCACATCCTCTGCCCGTGCCACCAGTCCACGTTCGACGCGACCGCGGGCGCCCAGGTGCTGTTCGGCCCCGCGCCGCGGCCGCTGCCGCAACTCCCGATCGCGGTCGACGCGGACGGGTACCTGGTCGCGGCCAGCGACTTCCACGAGCCGGTCGGCCCGGCCTTCTGGGAGATGGGATGAGCACGACAGAGAAACTCCTCGAGGGCACCGGCCGGTGGTTCGACGACCGGCTCCGGACGGCCCGGCCGGTGCGCACCTTCCTGCGGAAGATCTTCCCGGACCACTGGTCGTTCCTGCTCGGCGAGATCGCCCTCTACTCGTTCATCATCCTGCTGCTGACCGGCACGTTCCTGACGCTGTTCTTCCAGCCCAGCATGACCGACGTCATCTACCACGGCTCCTACACGCCGCTGGACGGCGTGCACATGAGCGAGGCGTACAAGTCCACGCTCGACATCAGCTTCGATGTGCGCGGCGGGCTGCTGATGCGGCAGATCCACCACTGGGCGGCGATCCTGTTCGTGGCCGCGATCGTGTGCCACCTGCTGCGGATCTTCTTCACCGGTGCGTTCCGCAAGCCGCGCGAGCTCAACTGGATCATCGGGGTGGTGATGTTCACCCTGGCGTTCACCGAGGGCCTGTTCGGCTACTCACTCCCGGACGACCTGCTGTCCGGCACCGGGCTGCGCATCCTCGAAGGCGTGCTGCTCGGGATCCCCATCGTCGGCACCTACCTGAGCTTCTTCCTGTTCGGCGGGGAGTTCCCCGGGCACCTCATCATCCCGCGGCTGTACATCATCCACGTCCTGCTGATCCCCGCCATTCTGCTGGCCCTGATCGCCGCGCACCTGTTCCTGATGTTCCACCAGAAGCACACCCAGATGCCGGGCAAGGGGCACACCAACAAGAACGTGGTCGGCCAGCCGATGTACCCCTACTTCATGGCGAAGACCGGGGCGTGGTTCTTCTTCATCTTCGGCGTGACCGCGCTGCTGTCCACCTTCGCGCAGATCAACCCGATCTGGATCTACGGGCCGTACAACCCCTCCGGCATCTCGGCGGGCTCGCAGCCGGACTGGTACATGGGTTTCATGGAGGGCGCCCTGCGGATGTGGCCGAGCTGGCACTGGAACGTCGGGGGCTACTCGTTCGCCTTCAACGTCTTCCTGCCTGCCTTCTTGCCGCTCGGCGTGGTCATTACCGGCCTGGCCGTATGGCCATTTATCGAACAATGGATCACCGGCGACCGGCGTGAGCATCACGTCAACGACCGGCCGCGCAACGCGCCAACCCGCACCGCCATCGGCATGGCCGGTGTCACGTTCTACGGGATCATGTGGCTGGAGGGCGCGAACGACATCGTCGCCCGGTTCCTGAACATCTCGCTGTACCTGACCACGGAGATCGCCAGGTATGCGATCTTCATCGGGCCGGTGGTCGCCTACTGGGTGACCAAACGGACCTGCCTGGGCCTGCAGCGCAAGGACGTGCACCTGCTGGAGCACGGCGTGGAGACCGGGATCATCCGGCAGCTGCCCGACGGCGAGTACATCGAGGTGACCAAGCCGGTCCCCGAGGAGAAACTGGCCGTCCTGGAGGCGCGCACCGGCCTGCCGCAGCTCGAGGCGCCCGTCGGCGACGACGTGCCGGCCCGCTCGGCCCGGGGCAGCCTGGGCAAGCTGCGGGTGTCGCTGAACCGGGTGCTCAACGAGAGCGTCCCGCTGCCCCAGGGCAACGGGCACGGTCACGGCGATGGTCACGGTAACGGCCACGCCGCCGAGCCGGCCGCGGTCACCCAGAGCGGCGCCGGGCCGGAGGGCCAGGAGCAGGCGGACGGGGACGGCGCCGGCGGCTGAGGCAGCGGCCCGATCTTGAGGTCATCAGGCCCGCCACCGTAGCGTTACGGGTAATTCGTCGCGTTTTCGCCGATCCCGGCGGGAGGCAGATGACCGTGGCTACCCGTGTGCGGCTCCTGTCCCGGCCGATCATGAAATCCGTGACCGGCGCCAGTGCCGCCCTGGCGATCGCGTGCTCCCCCGCCGCGGGGATGCCCGGGATGCGGGCCGGCCTGGGTACCCCCCGGCCGGCCGTCGCGCACGTCAGCACCGTGGCCGGTGTCAGCCCGGTCACCGAGGTGAGCAAGGGCTGCACGGGCCAGAACGCCGAGGTGGAGACGGCCGCCGGAGCCGGCGGCTTCGTCTACGACCTGTGGATCGGCTGCACCGGCATCGGGTTCGCCCGGTCCACCGACGGTGGCCTGCACTTCGGCAAGCCGGTGACGGCACCGGGGTCACGGGGCGCGAGCTGGGACCCGTCCCTGGCCGTGGCACCGGACGGCACCGTGTACATCGCCTTCATGCATGCGGCCAATCACCGCGCGTACCCGGTGGTGGATGCGTCGGCCGACCACGGGGCGAGCTTCCCGCAGGTCTCCCCGCTGCTGCCCGCCAAGAGGGGCAACTGGGGCGACCGGGAATTCATCGCCGTGAGCAAGACCGGCACGGTCTATGTGACCTGGGACTATGGCCCCTCGGCCGCGCTGGTCACGTTCATCTGCGCCCCGAACGGCAGTTGCGCGTTCAAGACCGGCGATGTGAACACGGTCATCCAGCGGTCCACGAACGGCGGCAAGACGTGGGGCCCGATCATCCCGGTGAGCCCGGGCTTCCCGCGCGGCGGCGGGTACAGCGCGCCGGTGCTGGTGGAGCCGGACGGCCAGGTGGACCTGCTCTCCTGGGGCCACTTCGTGAGCCCGCCGCCGTCCTACGCCCTGCACCCGGGGCATGAGTTCTTCGCGTCCTCCGCCAACGGCACGACCTGGCCCGGGCACCTGACCGAGGTCGGCGGCATGGCCGGTTCCATCGCCCTGCCGACCTGGTGGATCGACGGCGACCTGAGCCGGGACCAGGGCGGCACCCTGTACGCGACCTGGGACACCCAGACCTCGGCCGGGGACATCGGCTGGCTGTCCTTCTCCACGGACGACGGCAAGTCGTGGTCGGCCCCGGTGCGCGTCACCCCCGACACCGGCAAGGCGGTGCACATCGTGGAGGTGCTCGGCGGGGCCGCGGGCGTCGCCTACGTGGCCTGGCAGACCGACGCCCCGGCCGGCGGTTACGCCACCTACCTGCGGCCCTACGCACCGGGCAAGGGCTGGACCGGCCCGCGCGTCAACGTCTCGAGCAAGTTCGGCGACCGCAGGATCTGGCCCGGGGACACCTTCGGCATCGCCCCCCTGCCCGGCGGGGTTGGCACCCGCCTGGCGCTGAGCTGGGGCAGCGCGGTCGGCGGGAACGCCGACTCGGAGATCTACGCGGCGGTCGTGACCCTGTCCGCCGGGCGCTGACCGCCGCCGTGGCTACCCGGCCGGGCGGCCGCGGGCCGGCCCGCGGCCGCCCGTGATCACGGACCGCCGTGCGGTGCCTGCCGCCAGCCCGCCGGGTCCGGACGGGCCGGCAGGCGCAGCGAGCTGGGCAGCGTCACCTGGGCCGGCGCCAGCTGGCTGCCGCGCGAGTCCGCCACCACCATCTTGTGCGTGGCACTGCCCGCCACCAGCTTCCGCCAGGACAAGAACCAGATCGTCCAGCCGTCGCCCCAGGTGCCCTTGACCGGGCTGCCCACGATCGTGATCGGGTCGCCCAGCACCGAGTGGTCGTAATACCAGGCCGCGTGCGCCGGGGCGACGTTGACGCATCCGTGGCTGACGTTGCTGAATCCCTGCTCGGCCACCGACCACGGCGCGCTGTGCACGTAGTCGCCGCTGTTGGTGAACTTCACCGAGTCGTACACCAGGACGTTGTAGTAGCCGGGCTGCCCCTTCATCACGCCGTAGGTCGCCGAGTCCATCCGCACCGGATTGCCCATGGCGAACGACAGGTAATGCCCGTCCGGGGTGTCGTCGCCGGGCTGGCCGGTGCTGACCGGCCAGTTGCCCTTCAGCCGGCCGTTCCACCACACCTTCATGTGATGGGTGGCGGCGCTGGCCCTGACGACCAGGGAATTGCCGATCCGGAAGCGCTGGGTCAGATTGGCGTCCCCGTAGATCCCGCGCGCGCCCTGGACGCCCTTCAGGTGGGCCTCGAACCGCACCCGGGTGTGCGCGGGCCAGTAGGCCCGCGGCCGGAACCACACCTCGGTGTCGCTCATCCAGTACCACGCCCCGGTGACCGGCGTGCTCGACCGGATCTCCAGTGACCGCTCGACCTCTGCCTTGCGGGTGACGGGACGGCTGAACGTGACCATGATCGGCATGCCCACGCCGAACGCCTGGCCGGTGCCCAGGCTGGTCATCGCGCTGAAGGTATGCCGTGGCGTCAGGGTGCGGAACGAGCCCGTGAGGCTGGTTGCCCGGCCGCGCGGGTTCACCGCCGTCGCGCTGACGTGGTAGGCCTGGTCAGGGGTCAGCGCCCAGTCCGCGCGCCAGTCCGCGCCGCCCGTCAGGGCGCCGGGTACGGCCCGGCCCCTGCCGTTGACGGCATTCACCCGCACCAGCCTGCCGCCGGTCACGCTCACCTCGATGCCCAGGTCCGGGCGCTTGTCGATGAGAGCCCGCACCGCCGACCTGGTGACCACCGAGCCGCCTGGCGATGCGGCACTGGCAGGCGCCGAGAAGGTGAGGTTACCGGTGGTGATGGTGATCCCGGCGGGCGGGACGGGCGCCGCCGCCCGAGGATGCGCGGCCGGGCTCTGGCAGGCGGCCGCCAGCAGGCCCAGGGCGGCCACCAGGGCACCGCCGCCCCGCGCGGCCTCCCTGGCCCGCGACGCTGCCGGCCGTCCCGCGGGCGGCCGCCCCGGCCGTTCCAGGCGGGCCTGGGCACGCTCAGCGTTCAAGGATCTCCCCCGCACCTTCCACAACCCCCTCGGCGCATTCCGATGACAGCGCTGTCTGTGTGACGCGCCCGCTGGGCACTCCGGCGCCTCCCCAGGCGCGGCCCAGCACCCCCCGTAGGATCAGAATACGCTTAGTAATCGACCTGGCCCAGAGGGCCTGGTAAGCATGACTAATTGCGCGGTTTATGGCTTCGCCGGCGCGGCCCAAACCGGCCCACCGATAGGCGGGCAGCCCCCGGAAGGGGCGGGGCTAATGCGAGTAGACGCCCCGGTAGTACTCGAAGACAAAGCCGATAGACGCGAAAACCACGAAAAGCATGCCGATCAGGAAAAGCCACCATCCGACCGCCGCGCCGATGGCGGCCACGGCGCAGGCAAGGCCGGTGAACAGCGGCCACCAGCTGTGCGGGCTGAAGAAGCCAAGCTCCCCGGTGCCCTCGGCGATCTCGGCCTGCGGGTTATCCTCCGGCCGCCTGGGCAGCCTGCGCCCGGTGAACAGGACGTAGAAGCCGGTCAGGAACGCCAGTCCCACGGCCAGCGCGAGCGCGGTGGTCCCGGTGGGGTCCTTGGAGAAATGCCAGTACACGATGTCGGAGCCGCCGAAGAACACGGCGCAGCCGACGAACAGGTACCCTTCGACCTTCATCTATGACCTCTCCGCTGCCCGGACCGGCCTGCCGGCCGGCCTGACACGATGGCGCGCCGGATCACGGCGACGGCGAGATGGACTCATGCGCGGGCCGGCCCGACTTGATGTGCGGGTAGTGCAGGTCGAACGCGGGGCGCTCGGACCGGATCCGCGGTATCGACGTGAAGTTGTGCCGCGGCGGCGGGCAGGACGTCGCCCACTCCAGGGAGTTGCCCCAGCCCCAGGGATCGTCCACGGTGACCCGCTCGCCGTAGCGCGCCGTCCTGTACACGTTGTAGAGGAAGAACAGCGTGGAGCCGCCCAGGATGATCGACCCGATCGTGGAGACCTGGTTCAGCGTGGTCGCCAGCAGCGGCAGGTCCGGGTAGTTGGCGATCCGCCGGGGCATGCCCATGACGCCCAGCCAGTGCTGGACCAGGAACGTCATGTGGAACCCGATGAACAGGGTCCAGAAGTGCCACTTCCCGAGCGTGTTGTCGAGCATCTTCCCGGTGAACTTGGGCCACCAGAAGTAGAAGCCGCCGAACATCGTGAACACGACCGTGCCGAACAGCACGTAGTGGAAGTGGGCGACCACGAAATAGGTGTCGCTGACGGCGAAGTCCAGCGGCGGCGAGGCCAGGATGACCCCGGTGAGCCCGCCGAACAGGAACGTGACCAGGAACCCGATGATGAACAGCATGGCCGGCTCGAAGGTGAGCTGGCCGCGCCACATGGTGCCCACCCAGTTGAAGAACTTGATCCCGGTCGGCACCGCGATCAGGAAGGTCATGAAGGAGAAGAACGGCAGCAGCACCGCGCCGGTGGTGAACATGTGGTGCGCCCACACGGTCATCGACAGGCCGGCGATCCCGATCGTGGCCGCGATCATGCCCTTGTAACCGAACAGCGGCTTGCGGCTGAACACCGGCAGCACCTCGGTGGCGATCCCGAAGAACGGGATCGCCACGATATAGACCTCCGGATGCCCGAAGAACCAGAACAGGTGCTGCCAGAGGAGCGCGCCGCCGTTGGCGGAGTTGAACACCACCGCGCCGAGCTTGCGGTCGATCTCCACCACCAGCAGCGCCGCCGCGAGCACCGGGAAGGCCAGCAGCACCAGCATCGAGGTGACCAGGATGTTCCACGAGAAGATCGGCATGCGGAACATGGTCATGCCCGGGGCCCGCATGCAGATGACCGTGGTGACGAAGTTGACCCCGCCCAGGATGGTGCCGAACCCGGACAGCACCAGCCCCATGAGCCACATATCCCCGCCGAGGCCCGGTGAATAGACCGGGTTGGTCAGCGGCGAGTAGGCGTACCAGCCGAACGAGGCCGCCCCGCCGGGCGTGAGGAAGCTGATCAGCAGGATCAGGCCGCCGAACAGGAACAGGTAGTAACTGAACAGGTTCAGCCGCGGGAACGCCACGTCGGGGGCGCCGATCTGCAGCGGCATGATCTCGTTCGCGAGGCCGACGAACAGCGGCGTCGCGAACAGCAGCAGCATGATCGTGCCGTGCATGGTGAACAGCTCGTTGTACTGCTGGTCGGACACGACGTGGTTGTCCGGCCCGAGGAGCTGGATCCGCATGATCATCGCCATCACGCCGGCGACGAGGAAGAACCCGAAGGACGTGATCAGGTACAGGTGGCCGATGACCTTGTGGTCGGTCGAGGAGAGCCAGTCGGCCATGATCGAGCCCTTGCGCGCACGGCGCGGTGCGGCCACGGTCTGGGCTGGATGTTCGAGTGTGGTCACTGTGCGCCCCCTGCCTTTTGCTGAGCCGCCTGCTGGGCGTGGATCCACAGGTTGAACTGGGCGGGCGTGACGATCCGGATCTTGAAGAGCATCCGGCTGTGATACAGCCCGCACAGCTCGGTGCAGTGGCCGATGTAGGTGCCGGTCTTGGTCGGGGTGACCTCGAAGTGGTTCGGGTGCCCGGGGATGACGTCACGCTTGAACTCGAATTCGACGACCCAGAACGCGTGGATCACATCGGTGGACACCAGGTCGAACCGGACCCTCTCGTGGTCCGGGATGACCAGCACCGGTAGCTGGCTGCTGCCGGTCTGCGGGCTCCACGGCTCGCCGTTCATGGTCACGTCGCCGGTCTGCGACCCCGCGACCTTGTAGTCCGGGTACTGGAACTGCCAGCTCCACTGGAAGCCGACCACGGTCACCCGCACGTCGGGGCGTGCGGACATCTTGTCGATGTAGTTCTCGTCCCGCGCCGTGAAGAAGAACAGGACGCCGACCATGATGAACGGCACCACGGTGTACAGCATCTCGATCGGCAGGTTGTAGCGCACCTGGTGCGGCGGCGCAGCCGATCCGCGCTTCTTCCGGTGAAAGATGATGGCCCAGACGATCATTCCCCAGACCACCGCACCGACGATCCACGCGGCGATCCACGACCCCTGCCAGAGGGTCAGCGCGACCTGCCCCTGCTGGGTCACCGGCACGGGCCAGCCGAGCCGGGTGAAGGCGTTGGAGGTGCATCCGGTGGTCCCCGCGGCCAGGAGGGCCAGCAGGGCGGCGCGGGGCGCCAGGCGGCTCAGCCGGGCACGTGCCCGGGGCGGGCGCGCCGCCGCGGGCCGCCCCGGGGGGCGGCCCAGGTCATGAGCGCCCCGGCTGGGTGGGGCGCTGGGGGCAGAACTCACAGGTTGCCTTCCCTGCGGATGACGACCGGCCGCACGGTCAGGCGGCGGCACGGGCTGGTCATGGCTTCGTCCTACAGGCTGTCGTGGAAACAGTATCGCGCGCGGTGCCGGGCGCGGCGAGGACCCCCGTCAGTGTCGCGGTCCGCGCTGCACACGGCTATGGTCATGGGGTGCTGCTCGTTGAACCGGCGGTCAGTGGTGCCTCCGGCCTGGCGGTGCTTACCCACGGCGGCGGACGGGTATCGCATTCGCATGGCCCCGCACCCACCGCGCGCCGCCGCGCGCTGCCCGGCTCCGCTGTCACCCGGCGGGGCATGGTGAGCCCGTCCCTCCCCCGCGTGGCGAGGGAGGGACGCCCGGCATGACGTTCCCGGCGCCCCCCGCTCCGCTGGTCATCATCGACGCGCTCGGCCGCAAGTGCCCGATCCCGATCATCATGCTTGCCGCGCGGATTCAGGAGGTGCCGATCGGGGAGGTGATCGCGGTGCTCGCCGACGACCCCGCGGCCCGGACCGACGTGCCGTCCTGGTGCGCCATGAAGTCGCATGACTTCGTCGCCGCCACCGACCTGCCGCAGGGCTGGGCCTTGCTGATCCGCCGCCGCTACTAGCCTTGCTGGCCCAGGGGGGCGACCCCCTGGAACCCCCGCTGGCCTCAGGCCCCGTTCCTCCGTCACGGGGCCTGGGCCCCGCTGGCCCAGGGGGGCGACCCCCTGGAACCCCCGCCGGCCTGGGCACGCACGTCCTGGTCAGCCGCGGCCGGGGCGCCGGAAGCGCCCGGTGAAACGGTCGTCACTCTCCCACCATGGCTGGCCGTCCGCCGCCGCCGGTGCCATTCCTTCCGCTCCCGCGCCTTCCGGCCCGGCCGCCGCGGCGGCGCGGGCGTCCAGTTCGGCGTCCACCTGCGCGGCCTCCCGCTCGTCCTCCCTGATCATCTGGATGAGCTGGGCGGCGAGGAACGGCAGGCCGACGATGTCGCCCAGGATCCACAGCGCTCCCCCGCCGATCACCTGGTCGGCCCGCAGCGTCGGGCCCCAGGGCCGGGCCAGCGCCTGGTAGTAGGGGCCGGCGATGAGGTGCTGGTCCGCGATCACGGCCAGGCCGAGGACCGCGTCGCCCACCACCTCCACCCCGGTGATCCAGAGCGCGACCAGGTAGGGGTACGCCTTGGGCACCGGGTCCACCCGCAGCAGGGTCCAGAAGAAGACCAGGCCCGGGACCATCAGCGCGGCGTAGGTCAGTTCCCGGACCGTGGCGCTGTGCAGGCCCGCCGCGTACCACGAGGTGAAGTACAGCAGGAACGGCACGATCACCAGCACCAGCGCGGTGATCGCGGGGAACGTGACGACGCGGGCGGCCCGGCTGTGCACCATCGCCCCGGCCCGTGCCCCGAGCCGGGGCCGGGCGGCGATCAGCAGCGACAGTGGCTTGCCCATCGTCAGGAACAGCGGGGCGACCAGGAGGAGCAGGACGTTCTGCACGGCCCTGGCGTAGAACAGCACGCCCTGGTACACGCCGAGGAAGGACATGGTGGCGATCACCACGGCACCCGTGCCGCCGGCCAGGAACGCCACCGCGGGCCCGGCCTGCCACGGCTGCCCGGCCCGGCGCAGCCGACGCATCCCGGCGAGGTACAGTCCCGCCGCCACGAGGACGGCCGCCAGCACCGGAAGGTCCAGGGTCCAGGACGTCACCACGCGGGCCGGCGTGAGCGCGGGCGGCCCGGTGTACCCGCCAGCGATCAGGCTCCCTGCCACCCGGCCAGACTAGCCATAATGGGCACTGATCTCGGCCGCCGCCTCGTCGCCGTAGGTCTCCGCGAGCCGCCCCGCGACCTGGGCCGGCTTGAGCTCGTACTCCTGCGGCCCCACGGTTTCCAGCGCGCTGACCGCGACGAGGTTGCCCAGCTGGGCCGCGCGCTCCAGCGACAGGCCCCAGCCCACCGCGGCGAGAAAGCCAGCACGGAACGCATCTCCGGTGCCGGTCGGGTCCTTCTTGTCCACCTCGGCCACCGGTCCCACCAGCAACGAGGGCTCCGCAGCCCGCTCGATCCTGACGCCATTGGGCCCGAGCGTGGTGACCCGCACGTCGACCTGCGCCAGCACCTCGGCGCTCGTCCAGCCGGTCTTGCGCTCGATGAGCGCTTCCTCGTACTCGTTGCAGAACAGGAAGCGTGCCCCGGCCACCAGCGAGCGCGCGTCCTCCCCCTCCAGCCGGGGCAGTTGCTGGGACGGGTCGGCGGCGAAGGGAACGCCGAGGCTGAGGCACTCGGCGGTGCGGGAAAGCATCGCCCCCGGATCGCTGGCGCCGATGAGGACCAGGTCGAGGCCCTCGGCGAAGGGCGTGAGCGTGATCTCGGCGTCCTCGCTCATCGCGCCCGGGTAGAACGAGGCGATCTGGTTCCCGTCCACGTCGGTGGTGCAGACGAACCGCGCCGTGTGATGCCGGACCGATTCCCGCACCCCGCCGCAGTCGACGCCGTGCGCGCAGAGCCAGTCACGGTACGGGCCGAAGTCCGGGCCGACCGCGCCGATGAGCAGCGGCTCGAGCCCGAGCACGCCCAGCCCGAAGGCTATGTTCGCGGCCACCCCGCCACGGCGGATCTCCAGGTCATCCACGAGGAACGACAGCGAGACCCGGTCTAGCTTCTCGGCGATCAGCTGCTCGACGAACCGCCCCGGAAATCTCATCAGGTGGTCGGTCGCGATCGACCCGGTGACGGCTATCCGCACGGCCGGGCCAGGAGTGGTTGACATGCCTGCTCCCGCAGGCGGCTGTCAGGCTGGCCCGCCCGTCAGTGGAACGAGTCGCCGCAGGCGCAGGACCCCGTCGCATTGGGGTTGTCGATGGTGAAGCCCTGCTTCTCGATCGTGTCCACGAAGTCGATGGTGGCGCCCATCAGATACGGGGCGCTCATCTTGTCGGTGACCACGTGCACGCCGCTGAACTCGGCCTCGATGTCGCCGTCGATCTCGCGCTCGTCGAAGTAGAGCTGGTAACGCAGTCCCGAGCAGCCACCCGGCTGCACGGCGATACGGAGCTTGAGCTCCTCGCGGCCCTCAGCCGCCAGGAGGTTGCTCACCTTCGCCGCAGCGGTGGGGGTGAGGATCACACCTTGCGTGGCCGCCTCGTGCTGAACCGTCATCTGTGATCTGCTCCTGCGCTGGGTCTGCCGCCGGGGCGGCCTTGTCGTTTCCTGATACCCCTCAACCATATGCGCTTCGCCGTCATTCCGCCTCAGCCCCTCGCGGTGCGGCGGCGGCGGTCAGCGGACGAAGGCGATGCCGCCGGTGTCGGTCTCGCTGCCGTCGGGGCGGATCAGGTAGCCGGCGTAGCCGTCCAGGCCCGCCACCACCGCGAGCGCCTCGTCCCCGCCCACGGCTACCCCGGTGGCCAGGGCATCGGCCAGGGCGAGGCTGGGCCCGGTGACGGTGGCCGAGGCCGCCCGGCTGGCGGGCCGCCCGGTGGCCGGGTCGATCAGGTGCGCGCCGCGCTCGTACGGGCCGGACGTGGCCACCGCGGCGCCGACCTCGACCACGCAGGCCAGTGCGTCCGCCCGCCAGGGATGCCGGATGCCCACCCGCCACCGGTCCCCGTCGGGCGGCGACCCGAACACCGCCACGTCCCCGCCGCCGCTGACCAGCCCGCCGGCCAGTCCAGCGCCGCGCAGCCCGGCCAGGGCGCGCTCTACGGCCCAGCCCTTGACCAGGCCGGTCGGATCGAACCCGCCGGGCATGGCCCAGGGGTCGAACCAGCCTGCCGACGCCGTCTTGGCCGCCTGGCACTCCCGCAGCACCTCGGCGAACTCCGGCGGCATCTGGCCGAGCGCGGCCTCGCCGCGCCGGAACCGGCTCACCGGGCTGGCCGCGTCCCAGGTGCTGAACACCGCGTCGCACCGGTGCAGGATCCGGCGGGCCGCGCCGAGCGCGGCCCGCACCGTGGCCGCGGGCACGCCGCCGGCCACGGCGGTGATGGAGAACACCGTTCCCATCGCCGGCTCGGCGTGCGTGGTCACCTGGGCCGGCCGCGCGGTCATGTGGCGTGCAGCTTGTCCAGGGCAGACTGGATCGACTGCGCGTACGCCTCGCTGGTGAACGTGGCGCCGCTGACGCCGTGGATCCGCGCGCCGCGCGCCGCCAGCACCTCGGATCTGAGCATGGGGATGGCCTGCTGGGCGAGCTGCTGGGAGAACGGGTCCACGGTCCGCAGGACCGGGACGGAGACGGCGACGATCCGGTCCCCGCGCACGGTCACCGTGACCGACAGCTCCCCGTAGCCGTACCGCTCCACGGCCCCGGTGGCGCTCCGGGCCTGGCCGGCCGGCCGGGCGGGGGCGGACGGGCTGGCCGGGGCGCCGCTTGGGCCCGGCTTCGGCTGGCCCAGCGCGACCGGTGCGGTCACTCCCCCGATGTGGAAGCCGAGCACGCCGGCGAAACCGGCGGCGGCGCCGGCGAACAGATACCAGCCGGCCCGCTTCATCGGCGGCTCCTCCCTCCGGTCACGGCGCCACGGCCCCCTCCGGTCACGGCGCCTTCGCCCGCCCCGCTCACAGCGCGTACGCCTCGTGGTGGACGGCCTCGGCGGGCACCCCGAGCCGGGCGGCCAGGTCGACGATGCTGGTCACGAACCCCTCGGGGCCGCATACGTAGATGTCCCGCCGGTGCAGGTCGGGAACCAGGCGCGGGAGGGTCCGCTCGTCCAGGACGGCCTGCTCCCTGGTGCCGACCAGTTCGTGCAGCAGGCCGCGCCGGTACCTGACCAGTTCCGCGACCTCCTTGTGCAGCACCAGGTCCTCGGGGCGGGTGGCCCGCAGCAGCACGACCGGGGCGGCGTTGCGCGGCATGTCTTCGAGCAGCGACCGCAGCGCGGTGACCCCGATGCCCGCCGCGACGAGCAGGGCCCGGGGGCGGACCTGCGCGTACTTGGTGAAGGCCCCGTACGGGCCCTCGACCGCGACCCGGGTGCCGGGCCGGAGCCTGGCCAGCGCGGCGGAGTGGTCGCCGACGGCCTTGACGGTGAGCCGCAGGTACGGCGGCCGGGGCAGGGCGGACACCGTGTACGGGTGCGCCTGCCACCACATGCCCCTGGCCAGGAACCGCCAGAGGATGAACTGGCCGCCGGCGATGGGCAGCTTGTCCAGGTGGCGCCCGGTGAGGATGACCGAGACCACGCCGGGTCCCTCCGGCCGCACCTCGGTCACCACGAGGCGGTGCCGGAGGCTGCGGGCCACCGGCAGGCCGAAGCGGTAGCACAGCACCAGGCCCGCGGTGGCGGCCCAGGCCACCGACCACACGATCCGGGTGAGGGGGTGCCCGACGAACGACGGCCCGAGCGCGAGGACGTGCGCGAACGAGAGCGCCAGGGCGAGGTACATGTACAGGTGGACCAGCCACCACGTCTCCCGGCGCAGCCTGCGCCTGATTGCCCTGATCGAGATGATCCCGATGAAGCACATGATGCCGAGGCCCACGGTGGCGATCAGCACATCCGGGTAGCGGATGAGCAGCACCGCCGCCTGGTGCCACAGGCCCGCCCGTGCCGCCTGGGCGTAACCGATGGTGATGAACAGCGCGTGCGCCGCGATCAGGCTGATCGGCCACGGCGCCAGCCGCCGGTGCCAGCGGAGCAGCCCGTCCTGCCCGAGCACCCGCTCGATCGCCGGGATCCGGCTCACCAGCAGCACCATCAGCAGGGCCAGGTACGTACCCGCCAGCCCGGTGAGGCTGCCGAGGAAGGTCGCGGGCCCGCCGGGGGCGTGCCACTCGCTGCCGGTCTCGTCGGTGATCGCCAGCGCGGTCACCGCGCCGAGCCCGGCCCCGGCGAGCACCAGGCCGGCCCGGGCGAGCGCCGGGCGCGGGCGGTGCGGCTCGGCCAGCGCCGGGGGGCGTTTCCTGCCCTGCCGCGACCTGGGTGCCGCCACCGATTCGTAGCCCACGGACGGGAACACTCTCAATGCGATCTGGCCGGGAGGTGAAGGTTTCCTCTGCGTGGCCTCTGAAGGTGCCCCGGGGCTAGAGGCCGGGGGCACCCCACACCGGGAACCACCTGCTGAGATCGGATTCGATCTTCAGGTCCGCCCCGACGTTGCCGCGTACCTCAAGTTCCAGCGCGTTGTCGCGGTGCTCGCCGGCCTGCGGCGCGAACGGGTAGAACGTCCCCCTCTTGTAGAGGTAGACGATGCCGAGCTTGCGGCCGGACGGGTCGGTGAGGCCCACCAGCGTGCACAGCAGCTGCGGGCCGAAGCCGCCCTCCGCCAGCGAGCTGTTGACCGCGTGCAGGTCGGTGACGAGCGACTCCATCTCGTCGGTCTTGTGGCGGCAGACCAGCCAGGTGAACCCGTAGGAGTCGGTGGTGACCTCCACGCGGGCCGCATCCGGGCCCATCGCCAGCAGCTCCCTGACCTCTGCTTCGATCTCATGGAACGCCCGCCCCTCGGTGGCGCGGAAGCACACCGAGCCGGTCCCCGTGGGGGTGAACCCCATCGCGGCCTCCAGCGTGACGGCCGCGGTGGGCAGCGAGAACAGCGCGTCGAGGTTCGGCTGGACCGGCTTGGTGCGGCCCAGCAGGGTGTCCAGGAAGCCCATCGGCTACCGGCCGAGCTGCGCGGAGATCTCAGACAGCTGCTGCAGCCTGCGCTCCAGCGACGGGTGCGTGGAGAACATCGTGGACAGGCTCACCGTGTTGGCCTTGAGCGCCGGGGCGAAGTAGAACGCGTTCAGCGCCTGCGCCTCCCGCAGGTCCCTGGTCGGGATCGCGGACATCGCACCGCTCACCTTGGTCAGCGCGCTGGCCAGGGCCGAGGGCTGGCCGGTGAGAAGGGCGCCGGCCCGGTCGGCCGCGAGTTCGCGGTACCGGGAGAGCAGGCGGATCAGCAGGAAGCTGATGGCGTAGACGACCACGCTGACCAGCATCACGATCAGCAGGATCGGCAATGCCCCGCCGTTGTTGTTGTTGTTGTTGCCGCGCCCGCCGCCGCCGCCGAAAAGCTCACCGTAGAACGCGAACCTGACCAGCAGGCCGGCCACAATGCCCAGGAACGAGGCGATCGTCATCACCACGACGTCCTTGTGCGCGACGTGGGACATCTCGTGCGCGATCACGCCCTCGAGTTCCTTGTCGTCCAGCCGCCGCATCAGCCCGGTGGTCACGCAGAGGACCGCGTTCTTGCTGTTACGGCCCGTGGCGAACGCGTTGGGCATGTCGGTCTGCGCGATCGCGACCCGCGGCTTGGGCATGTCGGCCAGGGCACACAGCCGGTCGACGATCCCGTGCAGTTGCGGCGCCTCCTGCGGGCTGACCTCGCGGGCACCGGAAGCCCGGAGCGCGATCTTGTCCGACCAGAACAGCGACCCGAAGGTCAGTCCCCCGCCGAGCAGCACGGCGAAGAAGATGATGGCGCCTGCCCCCACCTTGAACGCCGCCAGGATAAATACCAGTGCTGTCACGAAAGCCACGAAGACGACGCCCAGCAGGAACATCGTCAAGCCCATCCGCGCTTGCAGCCCCCTGTCGGGCGCATAACGGGTTTGCACCATCGCGGCGCCTCCGTTCTGCCTGACCGGCGACCGGTCAGGACATCCTGCTATCCAGTATCACGTACAAGGGGCGGTGGAAATTCCAATGCCCCACCGGATCTACTTGAGTATCGGAGGCGACCCTGAGAACAAGCTGAACGCTCGCTCTACACCACCCGAGCCCCCCACCGACCCTGCCAAAGCAAGGTCGCCGGTCAGCCCGGAATGTATCCCTCGTCGGTCAGCATGCTGCGCACCTCGTCGAGGTCGGCGTCCGCGCGCGGCAGGATCGAGTCCGACGGCTCCAGGGAGTCGGCGGCAAGCGGCGTGCCCAGCTCCCTGACCCGGTTGAGCAGAGCCAGCAGCGCGCTGCGGAACGCGGGCCCGTCACCGGAGTTCACGGCCTTTTCCAGCTCGGCGTCGAGCGAGTTGAGCTCGGCGGCCGCGGAGTCGTCCACCTGGAGCTGCCCCTCGCTCAGGATCCGGACGATCATGCTCCCTCACCGGCCTGGGGCTGCTCCGCCGCGGCGGCCTGCGTCGCGCCGTCCGCCGCGGGCGTGCCGCCGCCCTCGATCGCCTGCGTGGAGCCGGCCCCGAGCTCGCCCTTGAGACGCTGCAGTTCCACCTCGATGTTCTGGCCGCCGCGCATCGAGTCCAGCTCGGCCTGGATGTCGTCGCGCGGCGTACCGGTCATGTCCTCCAGCGCGCCGGAGGCCATCAGCTCGTCGATGGCGCCGGCCCTGGCCTGCATCTGCGCGGTCTTGTCCTGCGCACGCTGCACGGCCATGCCGACGTCGCCCATCTCCTCGGAGATGCCCGACACCGCCTCGCCGATCCGGCTCTGCGCCTCGGCGGCGGTGTAGGTGGCCTTGATGGTCTCCTTCTGCATGCGGAAGGCCTCGACCTTCGACTGCAGCCGCTGCGACGCCACGGTCAGCTTTTCCTCGTCGGCCTGCAGCGAGTGGTACTGGCTCTCCAGGTCGGTGAGCTGGCTTTGCAGCGCCCCCTTGCGGCCCAGCGCCTCCCTGGCCAGGTCTTCCCGGCCGGCCCCGAGCGCCTGCTTTGCCTGCCCCTCCAGCTTGTTCTGCTGCTGCCGCAGGTTGTTCATCTGAAGCTCAACGCGCTTGCGCGAGGTGGCCACGTCGGCCACGCCGCGGCGTACCTGCGTGAGCATCTCGAGCTGCCGCTGGTAGGAGTAATCCAGGGTCTCGCGGGGATCCTCCATGCGGTCCAGGGCCTTGTTGGCCTTGGACTTGAAGATCAGCGAGACCCTTTTCATCACGCTCATGGGCGCGACCTTCCCCTTCATCGTGACAAAACGCTGTCGCTAGCCCCACGGCGCCGCCAGCCGCGCCAATCCTCGGCAGCGGCCTCCCTGCGAGCTTGGTTCACCCAGCCTACGCGGTCACCGCGTGCCCGTCATCACGACCGCCACGGCGCCCCGGAGACCCCCGGGTGGCCAGCGGCCGGGTTTCCCGCGCCCCGTCCGCAACCTGGGCATCCGCGCGGTTGCTCCCGGTAAGCTGAGGGCGTGTTCCGACGAAGCCGCACCGGCACGGACGAAGAGCCGGGCCAGGACGCCAGCACCGGCGCCGAGCCCGAGACCGGCGCGTCCTCCGGCCGGCCTGCCGCCGTGACGCCGGGCAAGGGCAGGCCCACCCCCAAGCGCAGTGAGGCCGAGCGCCGCCGCCGGCTGCCCTACACCGCGCCCAAGGACCGCAAGGAAGCCGCCCGCGCCGGCCGGAGCCGTTCGCGGGAGGACCGCACCCGCCGGATGGCAGCGGTGCGCCGGGGCGAGGAGTGGGCGCTGCCGCCCCGGGACCGCGGCCCGGTCAAGGCGCTCGCCCGCGACTACGTGGACTCCAAGCGGCGGATCAGCGAGTACTACATGTACGGCCTGTTGGTCCTGCTTGTGCTGTTGTTCATCCGCGCCCCGATCGTGCAGTCGATCGTCCCGCTGCTGGTCCTGGGGGCCGTCCTGATCATGGGCGTCGAGGGCATCCTCATCGGGCGGAAGGCGAAGCTGCTGGCCGCCCAGCGGCTGCCCGGGGAGAGCACCAGGGGCCTCGGCCTCTACTCCGCGATGCGCGCCCTGCAGATCCGCAAGCTGCGCGTTCCCAAGCCGCGGGTCAAGCCCGGCGACAGCTTCTGAGCCCGGAATGGGCCCGCAGGCGGGCTCCGGTTAGGGTCGCTACTCATGGAGCATCGTCATCTGGGCCGCAGCGGCCTCAAGGTCAGTGAGATCGCCTACGGCAACTGGATCACCCACGGTTCGCAGGTGGAGGAGGACGCGGCCAAGGCGTGCGTCGCGGCGGCACTGGACGAGGGCATCACCACCTTCGACACCGCCGACGTGTACGCGGGCACCCGCGCCGAGGCGGTACTTGGCCGGGCGCTGCAAGGGATACGCCGCGAATCGGTCGAGATCTGCACCAAGGTGTTCTGGCCGACCGGTTCCGGGCCCAACGACCGCGGCCTGTCCCGCAAGCACATCATGGAATCCGCCCACGCCTCGCTGCGCCGGCTGCAGACCGACTACCTGGACCTGTACCAGGCGCACCGGTACGACCACGAGACCCCGCTCGAGGAGACCCTGCGCGCCTTCGACGACCTGGTCCGCCAGGGCAAGGTGCTCTACATCGGGGTGTCGGAGTGGCGCGCCGAGGAGATCTCCGCCGCCCTCGGCATCGCCGGCCAGATGGGTCTGGACCGCATCATCTCCAACCAGCCGCAATACAACATGCTGTGGCGGGTGATCGAGGCCGAGGTGCTCCCGCTGTGCGCGAAGGAGGGCATCGGCCAGATCGTCTGGTCGCCGATCGCCCAGGGCGCGCTCACCGGTAAGTACCTGCCCGGCCAGGACGCGCCCGCCGGATCCAGGGCGACCGACGCGAGTGGGTCCGGGTTCATCAGGGGCTTCCTCAACGACGCCATCCTGAGCCGGGTGGCCGAACTGCGCCCGGTGGCGGAGCAGGCCGGGCTGAGCATGGCCCAGCTCGCCATCGCCTGGGTGCTGCAGAACCCCGGCGTGTCCGCCGCGATCGTCGGCGCCACCAGGCCCGAGCAGGTCAGGGAGAACGTGAAGGCTTCGGGTGTCCGGCTGGACGACGAGGTCATGCGCAAGATCGACGACGTGCTCGGCCAGGTGATCGAACGGGACCCGGCGCGGACGGTCAGCCCGGCCGCCCGTCCCTGACGGCAGGAAACCCGGTCACCGCGCCCGCTCCGCCGCCAACTGCCCCCGGGCCGTCCCGGCGTCCCGGGGGCAGGCGGCCCTGGCTTGGCCGGTCCTCGCGAGTTTCGCGGATCAGTCCGCGGGGTGCAGGCTCATCGGGCCGTACTCGACCCTGCTCTCCTCTAGCAGCGTCACCTGGTCAACGCCGGATTCCAGCAGCGCGCGCCAGTTCTCCCCGAGCCAGCTCTCCGCGTCGCCCTGGCTGCCGAAGGCCTCCTTCGGCACATCGCCGGAGCTTGCCGCTGACCCGTCCGCCTTCTCGAACCGCCAGGACCACACCATGTCCCGTCCACCTCCCCGGCCGAGCGTAGCTGACCCGGCCGGGACCCCCCGGGCGGGCCGTGGCGTGCCCGGGCGGGGCACCGTGGCATGACCGGAATGTCCGCACAGCGGGATTCAGTGCCGAACGCCCCGAGCGAAGGGCTCTCACCTGTTAAGTTTTGTAACCGCTAGCACTGCGCTTTGGGCCGCTGCGGGGCGTCGCCGGCGACCCGGTTCCGTGACGAGGTGGTGACGACATGACACGCATTGTCGTCGTTGGTGACCTGATGACCGACACGGTCGCCCGTGCGGCACTGCCGCTGGCGAAGGGCAGTGACACGCCGGCCGCGGTGACCACCTGCGGCGGCGGCTCGGGCGCCAACATCTCCGCCTGGCTGGCCGTGGACGGGGCCGAGGTCGCCTTCGTCGGCCGCCGTGGCGCCGACATCGCCGGCCGTAACCGCGACATGGAGCTGATGGGTTACGGGGTGGACGCCCGGCTGGTGATGGACCCGGAGCGGCCCACCGGCACCTGCGTGGTGATGATCACGCACAAGGGCGACAACACGATGCTCTCGGATCCCGGGGCCAATGCCGCGCTGTCCCCCGACGACCTGCCGAAGGACCTGTTCACCCCCGGCTCCCACCTGCACATGTCCGGGTACACGCTGCTGAACGAGGGCTCCCGGCCGGCCGCCATCACCGCGATGAACTACGCCAGGCAGGCGGACATGACCATCTCGGTGGACGGCGCCTCGGTCGCGCCGCTCGAGCGGGTCGGCGCGGAGCCGTACCTGGAGCTGACCAACGGCGCCACGCTGCTGTTCGTGAACGCCGCGCAGGCCGCCCTGCTCACCGGGCGCGACGACCCGGTCCAGGCGGCCCGGGTGCTGACCGCCTGGTACCCGCAGGTCGTGGTGAAGCTGGGGCCCGACGGCGCGCTGTTCGCGAACGGCCGCCCGGAAGCGGTCCGCGCCCCGGCACAGGTGGTCGAGCAGTTCGTGGACGGGACCGGCAGCGGCGACGCGTTCTGCGCCGGGTTCCTCATTCCGTGGCTGGACAAGAAGCCGCCGCTGGAGGCGCTGGTGAGCGGCTGCCGTCTCGCCGCGCGCGCCCGGTCGCTCGTTGGCGCCCGGCCCGCGCTCTGACCTGCGGTTCCTGCTCTCGCTTTTCTCGCTGGAGGGCAGGGTCGCCCTGGTCACCGGCGGCAGCTCCGGCATCGGCCATGCGATGGCGAGCGCCCTTGCCCTGGCTGGCGCCAAGGTCGTGCTGCTGGCCCGCCGCGAAGAACCGCTGGCTCAGGCGGCGCACGCGCTGCGGGCGGCGGGGTGCACCGCGGCCTGGGTGAGCGCCGACCTCGCCGACTCCGACGCGGCGCTGCGCGGTGCCGCGGCGGCGGCCGGGCCGTTCGGTGAGCCCGACATCGTGGTCAACGCGGCAGCGGTCAACATCCGCCCGCCGCTGCCGGAACTGACCACGGCCGATTGGAACACCCTGCTGGCCGTCAACCTCACCGCGCCGTTCCTGCTCGGCCAGCGGTTCGGCCCGGTGATGGCCAGCCGTGGCTGGGGGCGGATCCTCAACATCGCCTCGCAGCAGGCGGTCCGGGCCTTCGGCAACAGCGGCGGGTACGGCGCCGCCAAGGCCGGGCTGGCGGGGCTGACCAGGTCCCAGTCCGAGGCCTGGGCGCCCCGCGGGGTTTGCTGCAACGCGATCGTCCCCGGCTTCGTGGCCACCCCGCTCACCGCCGAGGTCGCCGCCGACCCGGTCCGCTCGGCGGCGCTCGCCGCCCGCACCATGATCGGCCGCAACGGGGAACCCGAGGACTTCGAGGGCGTCGCCGTCTTCCTGGCCAGCCGGGCCAGCGACTACGTCACCGGGCAGATGATCTTCGTGGACGGCGGCCTGTCGGCATCCTGACGGGTGCTGGCCCGGGCCGATGGCCCGATCCGGTGATCCGTTCGGAATCACCGCGCCACGCTGCTTCCGTAGCGCATGAAATGACCGCCGCAGGCGGCACAATGGCGGACATGGCTAGACGTTCCGCGACCACTTCCCATGGCAGCCGCCACGCGGGGGGCGCACCTCCCGAGGATTTCGAAGAGAACATCATCGACATCGACGTCGCCGAGGAGATGCGCGGTAGCTACCTCGAGTACGCGTATTCCGTCATATACCAGCGCGCGATCCCCGATGCCCGGGACGGCCTCAAGCCGGTGCAGCGCCGGATCCTCTACCAGATGAACGAGATGGGCCTGCGGCCCGACCGGGGTCACGTCAAGTGCGCCCGCGTGGTCGGCGACGTGATGGGGCGACTGCACCCGCACGGCGACGCGGCCATCTACGACGCGCTGGTCCGGATGGCCCAGTGGTGGGTGATGCGGCTGCCGCTGGTGGACGGGCACGGCAACTTCGGCTCGCTGGGCGGCGACGACGCGCCCGCCGCGTACCGGTATACCGAGGCCCGGCTGACCGCCGCCGCGATGGAGATGGTGGCCTCCATCGACGAGGACACCGTCGAGTTCCAGCCGAACTACGACGGCACCGAGGTCCAGCCCGAGGTGCTCCCGGCCGGCCTGCCCAACCTGCTGGTCAATGGCGCCTCCGGGATCGCCGTGGGCATGGCCACCAACATGGCGCCGCACAACCTCGGCGAGGTGGTCACGGCGGCGCGGTACCTGATCGCCAACCCCGACGCCGGCCTGGACGAGCTGATGCGGTTCGTGCCCGGCCCGGACCTGCCCACCGGCGGCAAGATCGTCGGCCTGGACGGGATCCGGGAGGCCTACGAGACCGGCCGCGGCATCTTCCGCACCAGGGCCGCGGCCAGGGTCGAGAAGATCACCCCGCGCCGCACCGGGATCGTGGTCACCGAACTGCCCTACAACGTCGGCCCGGAGAAGGTCATCGCCCGGATCAAGGACCTGGTCGGGGCGAAGAAGCTCGCCGGGATCGCCGACGTGAAGGACCTCACCGACCGGCAGCGCGGCCTGCACCTGGTCATCGAGATCCGGTCCGGCTTCCACCCCGAGGCCGTGCTCGACGAGCTGTACCGGCTCACGCCGATGGAGGAGACCTTCGGCATCAACAACGTCACGCTGGTGGACGGCCAGCCGCGGCTGCTGGGCCTGCGCGAGCTGCTGCAGATCTACGTCGACCACAGGATCGAGGTCACCCGCCGGCGCAGCGAGTTCCGGCGCCGCAAGCGGGCCGACCGGCTGCACCTGGTCGACGGCCTGATGATCGCCCTGCTCAACATCGACGAGGTGATCCAGGTCATCCGGGGCAGCGATGACGCGGCGTCGGCCAAGGACCGGCTGATGACCGTGTTCGACCTGTCCGAGATCCAGGCCCAGTACATCCTGGACACGCCGCTGCGCAGGCTGACCCGCTACGACCGGCTCGAGCTCGAGCGCGAGCGGGAGAAGCTGCAGGCCGAGATCGCCGAGCTGACCGCGATCCTGGACTCGGAGTCGCGGCTGCGGGACCTGGTCTCCGAGGAGCTTGCCAACATCGCCGAGCGGTTCGGCGACCCGCGCCGCACGGTGCTGCTCGAGGGCACCGGCGCGCCGCGCACCGCGGCCGTCCCGCTTGAGGTCGCCGACGATCCGTGCCTGGTTCTGTTGTCATCCACCGGCCTGGTCGCCCGCACGCCCATTTCCACGGCCGAACGAGATGCCGGGGACCTGTTCGCCGCGGCGGCACCGCCCGGCCAGGGCGGGTCCCCGCCCGGGCCGCGCGCCGCGCACGATGCGGTGGTATCCGGCGTGGCGGCCACCGCCCGGGGATCTGTGGCGGTGGTGACCTCGGCCGGGCGGCTGATCCGGGTGGGGGCGCTGGAGATTCCGGCGCTGCCGCCGAGCGCGCATTCCCCCAGCCTGGCCGGTGGCGCCCCGGTGACCGAGTTCGTGGCACTGGCGCCCGGGGAGACCGTGGTCGGCCTGGCGGCCCCGGACGCGGCGGGCGCCGGGCTGGCCCTGGGCACCGCGGGCGGCGTGGTCAAGCGGGTGGCGCCCGACTACCCGGGCAGCGCAGGCGAGTTCGAGGTGATCTCGCTCAAGCCCGGCGACCGGGTGATCGGCGCCGTTCAGCTCACCAGCGAGGACTGCGACCTGGTGTTCATCACCACCGACGCCCAGCTGCTGCGGTTCCCGGCGGACTCGGTCCGCCCGCAGGGCCGGGCGGCGGCGGGGATGGCCGGCGTCCGGCTGTCCGCGCGCGCCGCGGTGACATGGTTCGGCGCGATCGGGACCGGCCCCGGCTCAGCGGGCTCCGGGAACGGCCCGGCCACGGAACCCGTCGTGGTCACCGTCGCGGGCAGCACCGGCGCGCTGCCGGGAACCGGGGCGGCGACCGTGAAGGTGACCCCGTACCGCGAGTACCCGGCCAAAGGCCGGGCCACCGGCGGCGTGCGCTGCCACAGGTTCCTCAAGGGCGAGGATGCCCTGGTGCTGGCCTGGGCCGGCCCCGGCCCGGCGCGGGGAGCCACCAGCGCGGGCGTCCCGGTGGACCTGCCAGAACCGGACGGCCGCCGAGACGGCTCGGGCGGCCGGATCCGGCAGCCGCTGGCGTCCCTGGGCAGCCCGTCGCCCGCCGCCTGACCGGCCCCGCTGCCGCCTGCCCTCGCCGCCGTCGATTTGTGATGGCTGGCGCAACCATCACAAAAGGCTGTTATGGCTGGCGCAACCATGACAAACGCTCCGGGAGCCAGCGCAGGTGCCGGGGTCAGGAGGTGACGCCTGCGGCGGCCGCTAGCGCGGTGACCAGGTCCTGCGGGCCGGCTTGCGGCGCGTCGCGGTACTGCCACCAGCGGGCGATCGAGATGCCACGGGGCCCAGGGTCGAAGACCTGGCCCCGGAAGCAGCCGCCGCTGGCAAGCAGCGCCAGCGTCCGGTCGTCGTCCGCTAATCCGGCCGCGTAGGCGGCGGCGTCCAGGAGTGCGGCGGCACAGCGCGCCGAGCGAACAGGGTCACCGTCGGCCCGGGCCAGCCGCCAGGCGGCCTGGGCACGGAGGAATTCGGCTACGAGGAGTTGTCTTGTCACTTGCTGTAGCTTAGCAATTACCTCTAGTTACATACTCTGGTTTACCTGCCCGTGACTCCGGTGTCGTGGCGCAGCCCGCCGGCCCGCAGTGACCGGGCCGCTTTGACATCCGCGCAGCCGGCCAAGTGCATCGCATCGGTCAGCTCCTCGGCGAGCAGGGACAGCACCCGCGCCGCCCCGGGCGCGCCGCCGCTGGCCAGTCCCCACAGGGCGGGGCGCCCGAGCAGCGCCCCGGAGGCGCCGAGAGCCAGCGCCCTGAGCACGTCGGTCCCGCCCCGGATCCCGCTGTCCAGGAACACCTGACACCGGCCCCTGACAACCTCGCAGACACCGGGCAGCGCGGCGGCGCTCGGGATCGCCCCGTCAAGCTGCCTGCCGCCGTGGTTGGACACCACGATCGCGCTGACGCCGTGCTCCACCGCGCGGCGGGCGTCGGAAGGGTCGAGAATCCCCTTGAGCACCAGCGGCAGCGCGGTCATCTCCCGCAGCCAGGTCACGTCCGCCCAGCTCAGTGAGGATTCGAACGCCTGATGGGTGTGCGCCGCCACCACGGAGGAGCCCGCCGCGGGCCGGTGCAGCAGCGCGGTGTCCGGGCCGCTCAGGTTGGCGGCGGTGATCTCCGGCGGCAGCACGAAGCCGTTGCGCATGTCGCGCAGCCGGCGTCCCAGCCGCGGCACGTCCACGGTCAGCACCAGCGCCGCGCAGCCAGCCTCTTCCGCCCGCCGCACCATGCCCGTCACCTGGCTGCGGTCGCGCAGCAGGTAGAGCTGCTGCCATAGCGTCGCGCCCACGGCCGCGACCTCTTCCAGCGGGCAACTGCTCATCATGGACAGGATCAGCGGGATGCCCGCCTCCTTGGCCGCCTGGGCCATGCCGAGTTCCCCGTCGGGGCTGACCAGCCGGTGGTAGGACATCGGCGCGATGGCGACCGGCAGCGCGGACCGGGAGCCGGCCAGCGTGGTGCCGGCATCGCAGGCGGTGATCCCGGTGAGCATCCGCGGGGTGAGGAACACGGCGTCCAGCGCGGCCCGGTTAGCGGCCAGCGTGATTTCGGCCTCGCTGCCCCCGGCGATGAAGTCCATGATGTCCGCCGGCAGGATCTGCGTGGCGGCTTGCTCGGCGTCGCGCACGGACAGCAGGGGTTCGGCCATGGACGGGAACTCCCTTCGCTCCACCGGCGGGCCAGCCCGCGGACGGCGGCGTCAGGTCTCCGCCAGCACCGGCCATTCTCCCTGCGTGCGCCGGGACCGTCCAGAGCGGGCCGTCACGGCGGGCCGCCAGGGATGAGCTTCTGGCAGGCCCGCTGGGCGGCCTTGAACTGCGGGGAATGGGGTCCCGACCCCCCGGGGCCCCCGCTGGCAGCACTGGTCAGGTGTCGATCTTCGACGCGTCCAGCTCGGCCGCCCCGCTGACGATGCTCTGCTAGCCCGGGGGACAACCCCCGGACCCCCGGGCAGCACTGGTCAGGTGTCGATCTTCGACGCGTCCAGCTCGGCTGCCCCGCTGACAATGAAGTCGCGGCGCGGGCTTACCTCGGAGCCCATCAGCAGGTCGAAGATGGAGCCTGCGGCGGCGGCGTCCTCGATCCGGATCCGGCGCAGCATCCGGTGCCGCGGGTCCATGGTGGTCTCCGCGAGCTGGCCCGCGTCCATCTCGCCGAGGCCCTTGTACCGCTGCACCGGCTCCTTCCAGCGCTGCCCCTTGCGCTCCAGCTCGAGCAGGCTGCGCCGCAGTTCGCTGTCGGAGTAGGTGTAGTTGTACTTCTGCTGCCCCTTCCGGGGATTGGTCAGCTCGATCCGGTGCAGCGGCGGCACCGCGGCGAACACCCGGCCCGCCTCCAGCATCGGGTGCAGGTACCGGTGGAACAGGGTCAGCAGCAGGCACCTGATGTGCGCACCGTCGACGTCCGCGTCGCTCATCAGGATCACGCGCTGGTACCTGGCCGCGTCCAGGTCGAACGAGGCGCCCGAGCCCGCACCGATGACCTGGATGATCGCCGCGCACTCGGCGTTCTTGAGCATGTCGGACAGGGACGCCTTCTGCACGTTCAGGATCTTGCCCCGGATCGGCAGCAGGGCCTGGAACTCCGAGTCCCTGGCCAGCTTCGCCGTGCCGAGCGCGGAGTCCCCCTCGACGATGAACAGCTCGCTCCGGTCGTCGGCGGACCGGCAGTCCACCAGCTTGGCCGGCAGGGTCGAGGAGGCCAGGGCGGACTTGCGCCGCTGGTTGTCCCTGTGCTCGCGGGCCGCGATCCGGGTCTTCGCCGCGGCGGCCACCTTCTCCAGCACCGCGCGCGCCTGCTGCTTGGCTTTGCCGCGCCCGGAGAAGTACGCCCGGAGCTGCTCGGTGACCACCTGCGCGACGATCCGGGAGGCGGCCGGGGTGCCGAGTACCTCCTTGGTCTGGCCCTCGAACTGGGGCTCCGGGAGCCGCACCGCGACGACGGCGGAGAGCCCCTCGGTGACGTCGTCCTTGGTGGCCGGCTCGTCGCCGTTCTTCAGCAGCCGCACCGCGCGCAGTTGCTCGTTCAGCGCCCGCACCAGTGCCCGCTCGAACCCGGTGACGTGGGTGCCGCCCTTGGGCGTGGCAATCACGTTGACGAACGACCGGCTCACCGCGTCGTAACCGGCGGTCCAGCGCAGCGCCACGTCCACCAGCAGCTCGCGGTCCACCTCGGTGGGCACCATGTGGCCCTGGCCGTCCAGCACCGGGACGGTCTCGGTGAAGCTGCCGGACCCGCCGAGCCTGATCACGTCGGTGACCGGTTCCCCGGTGGCCAGTTCCGCGCAGAACTCGGCGATCCCGCCGTCGAACCGGAACACCTCTTCGTGCGGCCCGTCCGCGGGCCGCTCGTCCACGACCCGGATGGCCAGCCCGGGCACCAGGTAGGCGGTCTGGCGGGCCCGCTGGATAAGCGCCTCCAGGCTCCAGTGGGCGTCGCGGACGAACACCTGCGGGTCCGGCCAGAACCGGATCCGGGTCCCGGTCACCTTCTTCGCCACCCGGCGGACCTGGGTCAGGCCCTTGCGCTGCTTGAAGGCAGCATCGGGGCCGGGCCCGGCGAACTCCCCCGGCACGCCACGGCGGAAGCTGGCCGCCCACTCGTGCCCCTCGCGCTCCACGCTCACGTCCAGCCGGACCGCCAGTGCGTTCACCACGGACGCCCCGACGCCGTGCAGGCCGCCCGAGGCGGTGTAGGAACCGCCGCCGAACTTGCCGCCCGCGTGCAGCCGGGTCATGACCAGTTCCACGCCGGAGAGCCCGGTCTTCGGCTCCACGTCGACCGGGATGCCGCGCCCGTTGTCGCGCACCTCCGCGGACCCGTCCGGGTGCAGCACCACCTCGATGCTGGTGCAGTGGCCGCCCAGCGCCTCGTCCACCCCGTTGTCGATGATCTCCCAGAGGCAGTGCATCAGCCCGCGGCCATCGGTGGAGCCGATGTACATGCCGGGGCGCTTGCGGACGGCCTCCAGGCCCTCGAGCACGGACAGGTGGCGAGCCGTGTACCCGTCGGCGGCGGGGCCCCGGGCGCGGGGGCGGATCACGGCAGGTTCGGCAGCCACGGCTTCTCCTCGGCGGGGATCCGGGGGCTCGGCCCCCGGGATAACACTGCGGGCCGCTGCGAAGCCGACCGAAGGTCGGCAAGCAGGATTCGGCGTCTCGGATGGCGGCGGCCGGAGCACCCCCGAACCGTCTCCACGGAATGCTAGCCCGACCCGCCGACAACCCACGACAGCCACGCCGCCGGACACACAGGGTAACCTCGGATAAAAAGGTGGAATACTGTGAGTAGCGAGACACCTGAGACTTGCAAGACCGGCGTTCGCTCTTGGCGTAGCTGAGCCGTAGCTGGGAACGTCACAGGTCTACCCCTTGTTTGGGTAGTAGATGGAACGCGGGTGACGGCGCGGGAGCCGCGCCGGTGGTACGACGCGAGGGAGGCGACATGACCGGAGCTATGGCCCCTGTAAAGCCGCTCAGTGCGCTGGACCTGTGCGACCGTTGCGGCGCCCAGGCATACGTGCGCGTCGTGCTCCCTGGAGGTGGAGAACTTCTGTTCTGCGCACACCACGGGCGGCAGCACGGCGAGGCGCTGGCGCTCATCGCCACGGAGATCCAGGACGAGACCGACCGCCTGTCCCCGGACAAGGCCGAGGCACCCAGCCGCTGAGCTGAGGGCCTCGCAGACGGCCTTACCCGCTAGGCCAGCACGTCCTAGTCCAAGTAGTCGCGGAGGACCTGGGAACGCGACGGGTGGCGCAGCTTCGACATGGTCTTGGACTCGATCTGGCGGATCCGCTCCCTGGTCACCCCGTAGACCTTGCCGATCTCATCGAGGGTCTTGGGCTGGCCGTCGGTGAGGCCGAACCGCATCGAGACGACACCGGCTTCCCGCTCGGACAGGGTGTCAAGCACCGAGTGCAGCTGCTCCTGCAGCAGCGTGAAGCTCACCGCCTCGCCCGGCTGGATCGCCTCGGAGTCCTCGATCAGGTCGCCGAACTCGCTGTCCCCGTCCTCGCCGAGCGGGGTGTGCAGCGAGATCGGCTCCCGGCCGTACTTCTGCACCTCGATGACCTTCTCCGGGGTCATGTCGAGTTCCGCGGCGAGTTCCTCGGGGGTCGGCTCGCGGCCCAGGTCCTGCAGCATCTGCCGCTGCACCCGGGCCAGCTTGTTGATGACCTCCACCATGTGCACCGGGATCCGGATGGTCCGCGCCTGGTCGGCCATGGCCCGGGTGATCGCCTGCCGGATCCACCAGGTGGCGTAGGTGGAGAACTTGTAGCCCTTGGTGTAGTCGAACTTCTCCACCGCGCGGATCAGGCCCAGGTTGCCCTCCTGGATCAGGTCCAGGAACAGCATGCCCCGGCCGGTGTACCGCTTGGCCAGCGACACCACCAGCCGCAGGTTCGCCTCCAGCAGGTGGTTCTTGGCCCGCCGGCCGTCCTCGGCGATCCACTCCATGTCGATCCGCGCCTCGGGCGCCATCCCGGTGCCCTGGGCCAGCTTCTCCTCGGCGAACAGCCCGGCCTCGATCCGCTTGGCGAGTTCCACCTCCTGCTCGGCGTTGAGCAGCGGGACCTTGCCGATCTGCTTGAGGTAGTCCTTGACCGGGTCGGCGGTCGCACCCGCGGACGCGACCTGCGCGGCGGGCAGGTCGTCGTCATCGTCGCCGTAGACGAAGGTCTCGTCTTCGCCTTCCTCGCCGGACCGGGCCGGCGCGGCCGTCCCCTCGCCTGGTGCCGCCGGGCCGGTGGCCGCGGCCGCCTCGGGGCCGTCCCCCGGGCCTGCCGCCTCCTCCGCGGGCGCCGCCTCGTCCTCGGCGTCCTCCTCGGCCTCGATCTCGGCCAGCGAGTCATCGATCTGGGCCACGTCGATGTCGTCGGGCCCCTCCTCGATGTCCACGTCGACTTCCAGGTCGACGTCTACGTCGACGGCGAAGTCGTCCAGGTCAACGGCGTCCAGGTCCACTCCTTCGAGAGTCACCACCACGTCCAGGTCGGCCTCGGCCACGCCGCCGTCCTCATCAGGGACCGCACCCTCGCCGGTGGTTTCCGTTGTCACGGCGGCGTCCTGGGGGGCGGCCTCGGCGGCACCGCGGCCGCGGCCCCGCTTGCCCTGTCGTGGCGGCGTCCCGTCGCCGGAAGCGCCGCTGCCCGCCCCGGGAACCGATTTGGGGGAATTACGCTGCGGCCGCCGGGACCTGGAGCCCTTCTGGCGCACGGGGCCCGTGGCATCCGCGCCCGCGGGCTCGTCCGCGCCAACCAAGGAGACCGGCGCGTCGCCCTTACGCGGCGCCTGTTGCACCGGCGCCCTGCGGCCCTGGCCTTGCTGGGGCTGCCTCCGCGCCGCGGAGCCTTGCGCGCTTGCCACCGCGGTCACCCCTTCCTTCGCTGAACGACGGCGGCCTGCCAAGCCGCGAGTGACACGTGACTGTCCGACCGGGCAGACGACACAGACAACCTCTCCTGCGTACGTGGGCGGCAACGGAATTTACTGCGGGCACTCCGCTGCCGGGACCGTTCGGGGCTGATGGCAAGAGACACTGGACGTCGTTGCCAGGCCCCGCCCTTCTCCCGTGATCCACCTTAGGCGGAGTCGACGGGTAGCTCGTACCGCCGGCAGCCCCCGCAGCGTAGCCGGGCCCGCCCGGGGCGAGCGCCCCGCAGTCATGCCTTACCCGGTTTCGCCGCGATCATGGAGGCAGCCGTCGTGCCAGCCTGCGCCTTGCCGTCACGCCTGGGCACGTGCAGCACGAGCACGGTCACGTCATCATCTTGTTCATAACCGGTGAGCATCCGGTCAACCAGGTATTCCAGCAGGCTGGCGGGATCCTCGGCGACCTCGCGCGCCGCCTGGCCCGCCACGGCCACCAGCTCGTCCAGGCCGGAGTGCAGCCCGCGGCGCCGGTTCTCCACCAGCCCGTCCGAGTACAGCACGGCCGTGTGCCCCGGCGGCAGCCGGAACACGTACTGCTGGCGCGGGCTGGCCCAGCCCAGCGGCGTGCCCGCCTCGCCCAGGTCCAGCCGGGGCGGCGCGTCCCTGGACATCAGCAGTGGCGGCGGGTGGCCCGCGTTGCCGGCCAGGCCCTCCCCGGACACCGGGTCGAACACCAGGTAGGCGACCGTGGTCACCTGCTCATCGAGTTCCGTGGCGGTGAACAGCCGGTCCAGGCCGGCCAGCACGGCGGCCGGGCGCGGGTCGGTGAGCGCCAGGGCGCGCAGCGCGTTGCGGACCCGGCCCATGCCCGCCGCCGCGGACAGCCCCTTGCCCATGACATCCCCGGCCGCGACGGCCAGCCGGCCGTCGGGCAGCCGGAACGCGTCGTACCAGTCGCCGCCGATCTCCATGTTCCTGGTCACCGGCAGGTACCTGGCGTCCAGGATGATGCCGGGCACACTGGGCAGCCGGTCCGGCAGCAGGCTGCGCTGCAGCGTCTCGGCCGTGGTGTGCTCCCGCTCGAACAGCGAGGCACGCTCCACCGCGAGCGCGCACTGGCCCGCCAGCGCCTCCAGGAAGACCCGCTCCTCGTCGGTGATCTTCCGCGGCCGCCCGAACGAGAACCGCAGCGCGCCGATCGCCGACCCGGCGGCCAGCAGCGGCATGCCCACCCAGGCGCGCTCGTCGGTGTGCGCCAGGAACAGGTCCAGGTCGGCTACCTCGGCGAAGGTGCGGCGCAGCGCGTCGGGGTTCTCCACCATCACCGGGCGCCGGGTGGTGATGGCCAGGGTGACCACGCTGGGAATGTCCAAGGGGATGTCGCCGCCGGGGTGGCCGGGGCTGTCCGGCAGGCCGCCGGGATTCACCGTGTGCACCCGCAGCCGCTCGGGGTCGAGCAGGGCCACGGCCGAGCGGTCGGCGCCGATCGCGGACCGGCCGACCTCGGTGATGACCTCGACCACCTGCTCCACGGTGAGCGCCTCGGCCAGCATCGAGGTGGCCTGCTGCAGCCGGGCGGTGCGCAGCGCCGCCGCCGACAGTTGCTCGGTCAGCCGCCCGCGCATCTCCTCGGCCTCACGCTGGGCGGTCACGTCCGTGCTGGCGCCGACCCATTCGATGATCTTGCCGTCCCGCTCGATCGGCACGGCGCGCACGTCGTAGTGCCGGTACGAGCCGGTCTTGGTGCGCACCCGGTAGCGGTTGTCGAAGATCTTCCCGCCGCCCACGCACCCGCGCCAGTCCCGCTCGACGCGCTCCCGGTCCTCCGGGTGCACCGCGTCCAGCCAGCCGTTGCCGAGGTACTCCTCCAGGCTCTGGCCGGTGATCCAGCGCCATTCCTGCGAGTCCTCGGCGATCTCGCCGGTGGGCGTGGTCACCCAGACCACCTGCGCGCCGGCCTGCACCAGCGACCGGTAACGCTCCTCGCTGCGGCGGACCGCCTCCTCGGAGTTGCGGCGCTCGGTCACGTCCACGGCGATGAGCGCGACACCGCTGATCGCGCCCTCCGGGTCGTGCGAGGGGAACCAGGAGAAGGACCAGTGCCTGGCCTGCGGCCTGGCCGCGAGCTGCTCCCCGCCGTTCTCCTCACCGGCCCGGCCGCCGTTCTTCAGCATGCTGATCGGCTGGTCGGGCTCGAACAGGGGCTGGTCGTCGGCGAGCACCCGGCGGATGGCCGACTCGGCCCGGGTGGCCAGCGGCTCAGGCCAGATCTGGGAGGGCGGGTGCCCGATATGGTCGGCGCCGTTGCGGCCATAGAGCCTGGCCAGGCTGCGGTTCACGCGCCGGAAGCAGAGGTCGGTGCCGAAGAAGGCAAAACCGATGGGGGCTTCGCGCAGCAGGGTCGCCAGCAACGCGGAGTCAGAGACGTCCATGCCTGACATCCGCGGCTGCGGCACCGATGTGTCAGTGCTCATCAAACCGCTTCTGGCCCGTGAGCGAGCCTGCCATCCCTCGGCTCCTTCCTGCTCACTGCGGACTCAAGCAGGTTATCGGCATCAACACGGCAGCGGGGATCCATCCGCACCCCGGTCCCGAGCGCCGCTGCCGCGCTCACACGATGGTCGGCTGGTTAAGGCTCCCTTATCCTAGGCCACATCGCGGCCTGAGGTGGCCGCTACGCCTACCACACGCGGCCGCGCCGGCCCGGAAACCCCATGGCGGCAGGCGCGCCGGCCCCGTGACGAAGGAACGGGGCCTTGAGCCAGCGGAGGGCTCCGCGGGGGTCGCTTCCCCGGGCCAGCAGAGGAAATCACGCATGGATAGCGCGGAACGTGCCCGTGACGGCGCAGATCTGGGAAACTGAGCGGGTGAGTTCGCAGGGCCGCCGCAGGAACCTACCCCCCGGAGACGGCCGGCCCGGTCACCGCCGGGTACCCCGGCCGACCCCCCTTCCCGCTCCGCCACCGAACGCGTTGTTCGCGGAGATGCTCCGGGCGTCACGGGAACTACTCGCCGTGCGCAGTCCGCTGGACGCAGAACTGATGGTCAGCGAACTGCTCGGCACCTGGTGGGGCGAGCGGGAACCCGGCTCGACGGCCCGCAGCTCCGACCTGGAGGAGCTGATCGGGGAAGGGCTGGTCGCCTACGCGGCCCAGCACGAGAGCCCGGCGGCGCTGGCGCTGCTGTCCGGCATCGCCTGCCTGGGCACCCCGCACCAGGCCGCCGCGGCCGAATGCGCCGCGCTCGGGCTGATCGAGCGCGGCATCAAGCGCCCCGGCTGGGCCGAGCACGTGGGCGCCGTGGTCGCGGCGGACTGCTTCGTGAACTCGGACGCGTTCGGGGACCGGGACGAGGCCGTGTGCCTGTTCAGCTACGGCGGCTCGACGGAGCCGCACGCCCTGGTCCTGGTGGTCGACTACAACGCCCGCGGCATGCTGTCCGACGGCTGGGTCACCTCCCAGGTGGACAAGCTGCTCGCCCGCTGCCGGGACGGCAACGGGGATGGCGGGCAGCCGGGCCGCGGCGCGTTCCGGCCGATCCCCCCCTCCCAGGCCAGGCACATGCTGGAGACCGCGCTCACGGTCACCCACACGGTCCCGGATCCGCCGGTGAGCAAGTCGTTCGCCTCCTACCACGCGTTCATCAGGTCCCGGGTCCGCGCCCTGCCGCCCCCGGACCGGTCCGCGGTGGACACCGTCCCGCCCTACGGCGGCCCGGCCGCGCGGCTGGCCACCCTGGAGCCCGAGTCGGCCTGGGCGGGCGCGGAGGCCAGGCGGCAGGCGTGGAGCACCGACCGCAGGGCGATGCTGGTCGCCGAGTTCCTCGCCTCCGACGAGGCCGAGGACCTGTCCGACCGGCGGGCGGCCAGCAAGTGCGCCGACCACATCATCAGCTACGGGTGCGAGCAGGACTTCGGCCGCCCGCTGCGGATGAGCCCGGCCAAGGCGGAGACCTTCCTGCTCGACTGGCTGCCCCGCAAGATCATGCTCTGGCCCGCCGAGCAGCACGCCATGCCGCACGTGCTCGCCGCCTGGACGCGCTGGGCCGGGCGGCGCCGCGGCCTGGGCACCGAGCCGGTGAACCAGACCCAGGACGCGGTGTTCGGCGCGATGGGGACGTTCACCAGGGTCTACCGGGATCCGTCCAGCTTCGGCCTGGACACCACGCTGGTGGGCAGGCTGCTGCCGGACGCCGACCTGGAGGCGCTGCCCCGGCGCGCGTTCGCCTTCCCGGTGCTCCGCGGCCGCTACCAGGGCATCGACCTGGGGGCGCTGGACCCGGCCGAGCAGGAGGCGCGCCGTACCCTGCTGGCCGCCGACCACGACGACGCCCACGGCCGGCCCGCCACCGACCAGCACATCGGCAGGCACCTGGTGCTCAGCGACCGGCTGTGGCGCGGCGACCCGCCGGAGCTGTGGGAGGCCGCCCAGCGGCTGCTGGACCGGGGCGAGAACAAGCACGCCGTGCAGCACACGCTCATGTACCTGATCAGGGACGTCGGCGACGACACCGCCAAGCTGACCGACGAACTGGGCAAGCTGCCCTAGCTGAGCCGGTCAGCCTCCCTCGCGGACGGGCGCGGGCCGCCGACCGCCGGCTGTGCTAATCCCGGCCGCTGGTGAGGCCGCCGACGGCGACGGTGATGTCCGCCGCGGTCACCGTGGTGAGATCCGCGGCGCTTGCCGTCTCGCCGAGATCCGCGACCCGCAGGTCACGGGCGGCGCAGGCGCGCTCGAACAGCGAGCGGGCGAACCGGCCGTTGCCGAGTTCGTCGATGCGGCCCCGGTCGCAGGCGTCCCTGAAGATCTGCTCGAGCACCGGCAGCGCGTCCGGGTCGAAGGAGTCCCCGGCCTGTTCCGCGATCACCGTCATGATCTGGGCCAGCTCACCCGGGGTGTAGCTGGGGAAGGAGATGCGCACCGAGAAGCGCGAGGCCAGGCCGGGGTTACTGCGCAGGAACCGGTCCATGTCCGCTGGGTAGCCGGCCAGCACGATCACCAGCCGGTCCCGGTCGTCCTCGGCCCGCTTGAGCAGCGTCGCCACCGCCTCGGACCCGTACGCGTCGCCACTCGAATAACCCGGGTTGTACAGCGCGTACGCCTCGTCGATGAACAGCACCCCGCCGAGCGCGGAGTCGATCAGCTTGCCGGTCTTGATCGCGGTCGAGCCGAGATGCTCGCCCACCAGGTCGGCCCGGTGCGCCTCGACCACCTCGGGCCGGACCAGCAGGCCGAGCGCGGCGAAGATGCGCCCCAGGATGCGGGCGACCGTGGTCTTGCCGGTGCCCGGCGGCCCGGTGAACACGAAATGCCGGGCCGGGGGCTGGCTGGCCAGGCCCTGCCGGTCCCGCAGCCGGGCCACCCGGAGCTGCGCGGCGATCTCGTGCACCTGTCGCTTCACCGGCTCCATGCCGATCAGCTCGTCCAGCTCGGCCAGGGCGTTCTCCAGCGTCGGCGCCTCGGCGTAGCCGCGGAACCGGGAGGTCAGCTCGCCGAACGCGCGCTCCAGGTCCTCCGCGCGCAGCGTCATCAGCTCCGAGGCGGCGGGGTCTGGGCCCCGGGTCATCACCCGGACGTCGCGCGCCTGGCCCGCCTTCTCCAGCAGGTTGCGGACGAACCGGCCGTTGCCCAGCTCGTCGATGATCCGGCGGCGGCCGACGTCCTCCATCATCCGGGTCAGCTCGCGCACCGCCTCGCCGTCCAGCGACTCCCCGCGCTGCGCCAGGGCCGCCTGGGCCAGCGCCATCAGCTCGGCCGGCGTGTACCCGCCGAACCGGATCCGCATCGCGAACCGCGAGTTCAGCCCGGGGTTGCTGGCCAGGAAGTCCTCCATCTGCCGCTGGTACCCGGCGAGGATGACGATGAGGTTCTCCCGCTCGTCCTCGGCGCGCTTGAGCAGCGCCTGGACCGCTTCGTTGCCGAACCTGTCGCCGTGCCCCTCGCCCTCGTTGACCAGGCTGTAGGCCTCGTCGATGAACAGCACGCCGCCGATGGCCGCGTCGATCAGCTCGTTGGTCTTGATGGCGGTGGCGCCGAGGTACTCCCCCACCAGGTCGGCGCGCTGCGCCTCCAGCACGGCCGGGCTGTCCAGCAGCCCGAACGCGTAGTAGATCTTGGCGATGATCCGGGCCACCGAGGTCTTGCCGGTGCCTGGCGGGCCGAGGAACACGAAGTGCTGCATCGGCTTCTCGGTCTGGTAGCCGGCCTCCGCCCGCCGCCGCGCCGCCTCCACCGAGGCTGTGAGCTGGCGGATCTGGTTCTTGACCGGCTCCAGGCCAATCATCGCGTCCAGTTCCGCCATGACCTGCTCCACGGTGATCGGGGGCAGTTCCTGGCTGGCCTGCGGGCGGTCCCGCGGGCCGACCGCGGTCACCTGCCCGCGCACCCCCTCGGCGGCACGGACCACGCGCGCCTGGTCAGCCGGGTGCGCGGTGCGGCCGCCCGGTACCTGACCCCCGGTCCCGTAGGACGCGGCCCGGGCCCGTTGCCTGGTGTCCGCGCGGGCCACCTGCCAGGCCTTGCCGAGCCGCCAGCTCAGCACGATGACCGCGAGCCCCCAGCCGATCAGGTAGGTGATGACCGGCTGACTGCGGTCCAGCCACCAGGTGAACAGCGCCGGGGGCAGCGACCAGGCCAGCACCAGGGCCACCGTGCGGCACGGCACGAAGGCCCGCGCCAGCGGCCGGGCGTGCGCCGCCAGCACGGCGGCCACCGGGATCAGCAGCAACGGCACCGCGTCGCTGCCCCGCTGGAGCTTCGCCGCCACGACGGACACCGCGGCCAGCCCCCAGATGCCCACGCCCACCGAGGCCAGCACCGACCGGCTGCGGCGGACGACCGCGACCGGGCCGTACAGCAGCGGCACCACGACGATGAGGAAGGCGAGCCGCCCCAGGAAAGGGGTGATCACCACCAGCACCAACACCGCTACGACCAGGAGGACCTTGACCGGTCCCGGGGTCGCGCGCACCTTCTGGCGCAGGAGGTCGATCCGTTCCCTGGCCATTTGCGTGGCCTGCCCGGATCCGTCGTTAGGCGGCATGTCGCTCCCTCGTGCTCATCCTTGTATAGCGCACTACGGGCCGTTTACGCGGGCACACAATCGGACACCGCCTCCGCGAATGGCCGGTCCAGGAGCCGGGCCGGCGGCCGGGCCGCCGCGGGCCCGCCCGGGATGGCCCGCCCCGCGCGGCGGCCGGCGAGGCGCTGCCCGGGCCGCCACGGGGTGTCGTTATGCATCAAAGAAGCGCTCGTGGCGACCGGCGGCAGCCGGTGCGGCCAACCGGAGCGGCATTGACATAAAACCGGTCATGGGAGGACGCTCTGCTGGGATTGCCAGCGGCTGGGACGTGTGCCTTCCCCCGTTCGCGCCCGTTAACCGGTTCGTCAGCTGGAGGTGGCGATGGGGTCCGTGGCTCTGTTTCGCAGGCCGGGTATCGCGCTGTTGACCTGCGGCCTGGCAATGACATCGGTGCTCGCGCTCCGCCCCGGCGGCGCGGCGGCCGCGACAGGGCGCACCGGGGCGGCCGGCCCGGCGGACGTGGCGCCCGGCGCGCCCGGGGCACCGTCCTACTTCGACCTGGCCCGCAAGGACTGCGTGGGCACGGCCGCCGGCCGGGGCTCGAAGGTCTGGTACACGGTGGCCGGCGGGGCGCTGTCCGACGTTTACGAGCCGACCATCGACAACACCGACGTGAGCACGCTGCAGTACATCGTCACCGACGGGTCCACGTTCACCGACCTGCAGACCCGGGACATGACGTACACGGTGGCGGCCGACCCCACCGGCATGGCCTGCACGGTCACCGCGACCGACGCCGAGCACGGCTACCAGCTCGGCACCACCTACGTCACCGACCCGGCCCGGGACACCGTGCTCATGCACACGGCGCTCACGGCGCTGCCCGGATCCGGCACCAGCGTGGCCGGCCTGCACCTGTACGCGCGGCTCGACGCGCACGTCAACGGCAACGGGGGCGGCGGCGGCCAGAACGCGGGCGGCAACACCGGCGCGATCGACACCTCGACGGGATCCCCGGTGCCGGTGATCTCCAGCAGCAACACGGTGACCAACGCGGTCAACCGCGACTACGCGGTGCCGACGTACCTGGCGCTGGACGCCAGCGTCTCCTCGCCTGCCGCGAGCGTCGGGTACGCGGGCAGCGCCAGCGACGGCCTCACCCAGCTCGACGCCAGCCATGCGCTGGTCGCTTTCGATTCCGCGCCGGACGGTCACATCACGGCGACCGAGGAGGTCACGCCGGTCGATGGTGACTCGGTCACCCTGGCCCTAGGGTTCGGCCGTGACCAGGCGTCGGCGGTGGCGACCGCGGCCCGGTCGCTGCGCCAGCCGTTCGGCGCGACCGCGCTGAAGTACGTGGCGGGCTGGCTGCGTTACGACGCCGGCCTGCGGCCGCCGTTCGGGCATCCCTCCGGCGCGGCGGCCCGGCGGGACGGCGCGTCGATCCTGCACTACTACCTGTCCGCGAACGTGGTCAAGGCCAGCGAGGACAAGACCTACCCCGGCGCGATCGTCGCGTCGCTGGCCAGCCCGTGGGGGCAGTCGGTGCCGGCCGGTGTTTTCGCCAATGGCGCGCCCAGCTACTTCGGCTCCTACCGGGAGGTGTTCGCCCGGGACCTGTACGAGGCGTTCACCGGGCTGCTCGTGGACGGGGACCTGGCCAGCGCGCGGGCCGCGACCATGTTCCTGTTCGACCGGCAGCAGCAGGCCGACGGGTCCATGCCGCGCAACTCGCTGCTCAACGGCAAGACCGCCCCGGACACCGGCGGCACCCAGCTCGACGAGACGTCCTACCCGATCATCATGGCGCTGCAGGCCGGGCTGGGCGGCAGCGGCCCGCTGTGGCGCGACCACATCAGGCCCGCGGCCGACTTCCTGGTCTCCCACGGCCCGTCGTTCGGCGTGGAGCGGTGGGAGGAGCAGACCGGGTACTCGCCATCCACCATCGCCGCCGAGATCGCCGGGCTGACCGCCGCGTCGGTGATCGCCGCCGCGCACGGCGACCCGGCCCGGGCACGGGTCTACCAGGCGGCCGCGGACGACTTCCAGCGGAACATCAAGTCCTGGGCGGTGACGACCACCGGGCCGGACGGGCCGGGTTACTTCATCCGGCTGTCCAAGACCGGCGACCCAAATGCGGCGATCACCTACGGCCTCGGCAACGGCGGGCCGACGCTGGACCAGCGCGCCGTGCTGGACGGCGGGTTCCAGGAACTGGTCCGGCTCGGCGAGTTGCCGGTCAGCGACCCGGACGTGCAGGCCTCGCTCGGCGTGTGGGACAAGCAGATCGCGGTGTCCACGCCGGGCGGTACGGGCTACTACCGGTACGGCAACTCGGCCGTGCAGGGCAGCGCCGACGGGTACGGCGACTGCTACCAGCCGAGCCAGACGTCCTGCTCGACGGTGGGCGCGCCGTGGGCACCCACCGGCACCGGCACCGGGCACCTGTGGCCGGTGCTGTCCGGTGAGCGGGCCGAGTCCGATGTCGCCTCGGGTGACCTCGCCGGCGCGGCGTCGCTGCTGACCGCGATGGAGAACTTCTCCTCCGGGGTGGGCCTGGTGCCCGAGCAGGCATGGGAGAACCCGGACCTGCCCGCGTCCCCGTTCGGCTCCGACCCGGCGACCGCGTCCATCGGCTTCACCGACGGGAAGGCGGCCGGGTCGGCCTCGCCGCTCACCTGGGCACAGGCGCAGGAACTGCGGCTGATCCTGGCCCTGGCGACGGGCCACACGCCGGAAACGCCGCGGTTCACCGCGCGGCGGTACGTGGCGCACGGGCCGCCCGGCGCGCTGAACGTGACGATCACCGCCCCGGCCGACGGGAGCACGCTCGCGGCGACGTCCACGGCCGTCACCGGCACCACCGCGCCCGGGGCGAAGGTGACCGTCGAGTCGGTGGACACCACCAGCGGGGCGCCGTCCTCGGTGACGTCCACGACGGCCGCCCCGGACGGGTCGTTCTCCGCGACGGTGCCGATCGGGTTCGGCAGCAACGCGATCACCGTCGGCGCCAGCACGCACGGCCTGGGCAGCACCGGGTACGCGCGGGTGACGGTCAGCAACGAGGGCGGCGGCACCACGGTGCTCGACGTCAGCGACCCGGCCGGGGACGACAACGGGCCCGGCACCTACCAGTACCCGACCTCCGGGGACTTCCAGCCCGGCGCGTTCGACCTGACCAGGTTCCAGGTGCTCAGCGACGGCACCACCGCCTACCTGCGGGCCACCATCGCCAACCTGTCTCCGACGTTCGGCCAGGTGGACGGGGCGCAACTGCTGGACGTGTACGTGCATACACCAGGGGCCGCGGCCACGTCCACGGCCGCCGCGTTCGCGACGCGCAACTACACGATCGCGCCGGCCGGGGCGTGGAGCCAGCGGCTGGAGGTGCAGGGTTTCGCGGGGCCGGTGTGGCAGGACGCGTCCGCCAACCCGGTCGGCACCGCGCAGGTGCTCGCGTCGCAGTCCGACGGGACCATTACGATCGCGCTGCCGGAGTCGGCCCTTGGCACCCCGGGCTCGGGGTGGGGCTTCACCGTGGTGCTGACCGGGCAGGACGGGTTCAGCGACGACCAGGCGCGCGGGTTCGCGGCGACGGCCCAGCCGTTCCTGTTCGGCGTCTGCGCGCCGGACGGGACCGCGCCGATCTGCTCGGCAGACCCGGGCACGGTGCCTAAGGCCGTGGATGTGATCACGCCGCAAGGGGTATCGCAGGCCACAGAGCTTGACCCGACCCTCGGCGCGGTGGCCATCCAGCCGGTCACCGTGCCCTGACCGGGTTCCGGCCGCGGGCACGGTAGGCCGCGAGCATGCGAGCGGCGGTGTCCGGCGGCAGCGGCTTGACCACGGCCAGCAGGCCGTCCCGGGCCATCGCCGGCCGGCGGGGCAGCAGTGCGCGCACGATGCGCCGCACGTCGGGGACGGTGGCGCCGGCGAACTCCATGCTGCTCTTCAGGTACACCCGTTCGGCGGCGGCCCGGGCCGGGGTCCCGGCCTCGCGCAGCCGTCGCTCGATGTCTGCCACCACGGCGGCCGGGCCGGGCACGTCACGAGCCCGCAACGGGTGCCTCCAGGAATGCTCAGGCGGGATTCGGTGTCGGCTCGATGATCCACCTGCCGCCGGTCCGGCGCTCGGCCAGGGTCTTGTTCTGAGTGGTGCCCACCATCGTGCAGGCGGCCGGCGTGCACGACACGCTGGCCGGGAGCACGAGCGGGTCCTCGCCCGGCTGGCCCGGCGGGGCGGGCAGCCGCTGGATCGTCCACCGGGCGCCGTCCCAGTGCTCGGCGATGCCGGAGGCACCAGCGTTATAGGTCCCGACAGCGGTGCAGTCCGCCACCGTGGCGCAGGACACGGCGGTGAGCGCCGAGTAGCCGATATGGCCGATGTCGGGCGTGCGCTGGACGGTCCACCGGTTGCCGTTCCAGCGCTCGGCGAGCGTCCGTGCGCCGCCGGCCGACGATCCCACCGCGACGCACGCCGTCGGCGCGGGGCACGACACGCCGCTGAACTCGCTGGCATGGGACGGGTTCGGGGTAGGGAGGATCCGCCACCGGGATCCGTTCCACCGCTCCGCCAGGGTGCTGTCCCGGTACGACGGGGACGGCCTGGCCTTGGCGCCCCGGCTGGCGTCGCCGACCGCCATGCAGAACCGTGGGGTGGCGCACGAGATCGCCGCCAGGGTCAGGTTCTGCGGGACCGGCGCCGGCCGGGGAACTGGTTCCGCCTGCCAGGTACGGCCGTCCCAGCGTGCCGCGACCGGGCGGGTGCCGGACGGCGGCAGGCCGACCGCCTGGCAGGAGCCCGGCGCGGGACAGGACACGCTGCTCATCGGGCCGCCCGGCGGCCCCGGGACGATCGACCAGCGGGTTCCGGCCCATGCCTCGGCCAGGCCGCCTACCGCGAGGCAGGAGGAGGCCGTGGCGCAGGAGACGCTGTCGAGCAGGTCCCCGCGGCCCCGGCCTGGGGCGGGCACGGGCAGCCACGACGTGCCGTTCCACCGCACGGCCAGCGGCAGTCCGGGGCCCGCGGCGCCGTAGTAGTACCAGCCGACCGCGACGCATGTGCCCGTGGCCAGGCAGGTCACCCCGGTGAGGAAGTCGGCCCGCTTCACATAGCCCGTGGCCTTGCCGGTCGTGGCCTTGCCGGCCGTGGCCTTGCCGGTCGCGGCCGGGCGTCCCGTGCCCGGGCTGGCCGCCGCGCGGAGCCGGGGCTGGCCGGCCGGGCCCCCGCCAGCGTGTCCCGTGCCACACCCCGCAGCGAGAACCGCGAGGGCCGCGAGGGCACCGGCCGCCACGGCGGACAACCTGGCGCTTCCCCGGAACCTGACCATGCCATGACCCCCAGCCGCGATGGATCCCTGTCCCTGAGACGACGGTGCGCGCCTGCCCGTTGCGACCCTCGGGGAACTGCCGCCCGCCGCCCCTCGGGAACTGCCGCCCGCCGCCCTCGGGGATTCGAGGCTGCGGTGTTCCGCTGAACCAAGCCGGGCCGGGCTGCGTCATCCACTCCGCTGGGCCTCCAGCAGGGCTTCACCGGCCGCCGTCCGGTAGTAGAGGACGGATCGCCCGGCGCGTCTGCGCTGCACCAGGCGGGCATCGAGCAAGACCTTGAGGTGGCGGCCCACCGAGCCCAGCCCCTGGCCGGTCATTGCCACAAGCTGCGTCGTGCTTTTCGGGGTTTCCAGGAGGACCAGAACGCCCGCCCGCGCGGGCCCGAGCAGCGCGCCCAGCGCCTCGGGCACCTGCGCCGGGCCCGGCTGGGCCAGTACGCCCGAGCATGGGTACATCACGGCGTACCGGTGCGGCACGTCCCAGGAGACCCAGCCTTGGCCCGGGGTAACCGGGACGAACAGCAACTGCGCCCCGGCGATCTTTCGCGGCGGGTAGTTGTACGCGTTGATCTGCAGGCGGCCCTCCCCCAGCCACCGCATCCCCGGGCGCATATCGCCCAGTGCCGCGGCCCAGCCGCCCTGGCTCAGCTGCCTGGTCCGCGCGACGACATCTGCCTCCATGATCTGCCGTCGCTGCGGCCAGTACGGCAGCACCGTCTGTGTCCACACCCACTCCAGCAGGTCCGCGGCTCGTTCCGGCAGATCGGACCGGTGCAGGCGAGCGGGCAGCGGGCCGCCTAGTGACATCGTCAGGTCGTTACGTGCAGCCTCCGGTGACCTCTCGCGTATCCGCGCCAGCTCCTCGCTCAACACCGGTTCGCCATCGCCTGCCGGGGCGAAGGTGAAGCAGTCCGCGATCCAGCGGCGCCCCAGGGCGGCCCGCACCAGCAGCGCGGTGACCGGATCACCGGCCAGCCGCTCCCGGTAGGAGAGCCGGTGGGCGTCCAGCCAGGCCCGCTCGCCCGGGTGCGCGGCCGTGCCCCGTTGGAGGACGATCAGGCTCGCGGTGGACTCGGCCAGGGGAGAGATGACGAACCGGCTCTCCGCGAGCGTGTCCGCGTTGACCTGCCACCAGCCCATCGTTTCGCCTCCTCGCGAAACAATAACGGTCGCGAGCTGCGGCCTTTCAGACTCAAGCTCATGCGGACCTATCGCGAACTCTTCCGGGCGCCGGAGTTCACGCCGCTCTTCCTGACCTCATCGGTGCAGGTAGCGGCCACCACAGTGACCGGCCTGGCCCTGGGGACGTTGGTGTACGCGGCGACTCGCTCGCCGCTGCTGTCCGCACTGATCATGTTCGGCCCCTCGCTCGCCCAGTTGATCGGGGCTACGGCGCTGCTATCGGCGGCCGACCGGTTGCCGCCGCGCGCCGCCATGGCGGGCGTGGCGCTGGTCTTCGCTCTCGGCACCGCTGGTCAGGCCATCCCCGGCCTGCCCGTGCAGGCGATCTTCGCCATCGCCGCGGTCCTCGGAACGATCGCCTCGCTGGGCGGCGGAGTGCGCTACGGACTGCTGAACGAGATACTTCCGGCGGAGGGCTACCTGCTCGGCCGCTCTGTGCTCAACATGTCCGTCGGGACCATGCAGATCTGCGGGTTCGCGGTCGGCGGCGTGCTCGTGGCCACCCTGTCGGCACGCGGTGCGCTGCTGGCCGGCGCCGGTCTGTACCTCATCGCCGCGGCCATCGCGCGGTTCAGCCTTAGCCGCCGGGCGCCGCGCACCGCCGGACGGCCGTCGATCGCGCAGACCTGGCGGAACAACGCGCGGCTGTGGTCTGCCGTGCCCCGCCGCTATGTCTACCTGGCGCTCTGGGTGCCCAACGGGCTGATCGTCGGCTGCGAGTCCCTTTTCGTGCCGTACGCACCCCGGCACGCGGGGCTCCTCTTCGCTTCCGCTGCCCTCGGCATGCTTGCCGGCGACACGCTGACCGGCCGGTTCGTTTCCCCCCGGTGGCGCGGGCGGCTCGGCGCCCCGCTTCGCCTGCTTCTCGCCGCTCCTTACCTGGTCTTCGCCGTCCGGCCGGCGCTGCCCATCGCGGTGGCGGCCGTGGTACTGGCCTCGGTCGGGTACTCGGCGAGCCTGCTGCTTCAGCAGCGCCTGATGGCACTGACGCCAGAGGAACTGAGCGGGCACGCTCTCGGGCTGCACTCCTCGGGCATGCTCGCCATGCAGGGCGTCGGCGCCGCCGTCGCGGGTGCGGTGGCCGAGCGGACCTCGCCCGGCGCGGCGATGGCCGTGATGGCGATGATCTCCGTGGCCGTCACGCTGATGCTGGCACCCGGGCTGCGGCCCGGCCGCCCAGCTCCGCAGCCCGATGATCTTGGCGATGTCCCCGCGCGGGATCGTTCACCACAGGCCCGTGGCGCCGCGGCGAAACAGCCATCCCGTTGAGCCGGGAGCGCGGCATCAGGGCAGTAACCCGGGTGTGGTTCCGGCCGGCTACTCGAGGGGGCGGCGACCGATCGCACTCGGCTCGCGCCCGGCGAGCAGCCAGCCACCGATCACTGCAATGAGTGGCATACCGACGAGGATGAGCAGGAGGTTGGCCACCGGGATGCTGGTCAGCGAGGACAGCGTGTCCAGCTGGCTGGTGCGGAAGAAGCCGATCGCCGCGATGTACCCGGCCACGATGCCGACGACCGCGCCGATGAGTGCCAGCGCGCCCGCGGTGGCGGCGGAGATGGCCCGGCGGGCTGTGCTGCTAGCTCCGGTAGCGGTGAGCGTGCGCAGATCGCTGGCGGTCTCGCTGCGGAGCAGGCCGACGCTCATGGCGAGGATGCCGAGGGCGAGCAGGATGCCGAAGACGGTCGCGACGTCGAGGATGTCGGCGGACGTCGGGATGCTGTTGCGCGTCTCCACGGTCAGCCCGGCCGCGGCTGCGGCGTGCTGGGCAGCGCTGATCTGACCTGCGGTCAGCGAGCCCGGGGTCTGGATGAGCCAGCCGGCCACGCTGGTCGTCAGGTGGAACTGGCGCACGGCGTGCTCGGTGATCACGGTGTTCGGCGCCGAAGTACCGGACGGCAGCGCGCTGACCTCCTGGATCTGCGGATTCGCCAGGCAGTAGCTGGGTGGGCAGGGCGAGTTGGGCCCCGGAGGGCCGAATTTGTAACCGCCGTATAGGAGTTGCATGTTCGTCAGGCTCGACAGGCCGGGCCGCATGGTGAGGAAGTCGGCGCGTGGACTGACCTGCGCGCCGGTGATGCCGTACGCGCGCAGCAGTTGCGGAGTGGCCACGTACACGGTTCCGGACAAGTCCCGCCCGAACGCGGCGCGCTGCAGGAAGGAGTCAGTCGTCTCGAGCTGGATGTCCCCGGAGCCGAGTGCGGCCGCGATGACCCGGGCCTCGGCGGCCATCGCTGCAAGCCTGGCGCGGGTCACGCGGAACGCCCCGGATCGGGTCCCGTTGCGGAAGAAGACACTCGTGCCCGGGGTGGGTGCCGGGTGTCTCGGCAGCCGGCTGTTCGGTTTTGCCGGCGAGTGCGTGCCCTGATGCGTTCCGCGCGGCCCGGCGAACTGAGCGTTGCTGCCGTGCGGGTAGACGATGAGCTGGTTCGATGCCAGGTTGGGCCCGACGTAGTCGAGGGGGTTGCCGAACCGCGCGGCGGCGATCACGCAGATGATGACCGCGATGAGCACGCTGACGCTGATTGCCCCGAGCGCCGCCCCGGAGCGGGCCCGGTACCTGGCCAGGTCACGCAGGGCCAGCCGCACGGCTATCGGGGCCCGCCGGGCGGCGCTGGCCAGCAGCGCCAGGCACGTCGGGGCGACCAGCACCACCCCGGCGCACAGCACGATCAGGCCCACGATCAGGGCAAGATAGAGCGTCGACTTGTTCCCCGCCTCGGCGGCGGTAGACGTCGCCTGCTCACTCGCCAGCCCGATCAGGAAGAACGCGAGCACAAGCAGTCCGGCGCCGGCCGGCCCGGCCCAGCGGCGAGCCTGCCGCGGGGCCGGTGGCCGCCCCGCGAGCGCGGCGACGATCGGCACCCGGGCGATCGCCCGGGCGGGCCGGACGGCCGCCAGGTACGCCGCCAGCACGGCGAGCGCCATCGACACAAAGATCACCAGCCAGGGCAGCTGGAAGGCTCCCATGACGTGGTGAGCGCTGGCTTCGGCGCGCGGGCGGTACGCCAGCCAGGCCGCCAGGCCGAGCGTGAACCCGGCCACCGCGCCGACGACCCCGGTCGCGAAACCGTTGGCGCTGACCACAAGCCGGAGGCTGGCGTTTGTGGCACCCTGCGCGCCGAGCATGCCGATCGAGCGCAGCCGCCGCTGCGCCAGCACCGTGAATCCGCCCACGCCGACCAGCGCGATGAGCAGCATCCCGAGCGTGGCCGCCGTGAGCGAGATGGTCACCGGGTTGAGCACGTTGGTGTTGTCGGCCGCCGTCCGCGACACCACGTTCGGGCCCAGCGAGCGGGGATCCACGCCCGGCGCGTCAAACAGCACAGTGACCAGGGTGGGCGCGCTGACCTGGCCGGGCGCAACGAGCGCGAACTCGTCGAGCAGATTCTGCGGGTTAGTCACGATGCCGACCACGCGCCGGGCCGAGCCGCCAGCGCGCCAGGTGTCACCGACGTTGAGGTGCAGTTCCGATGCGACCCCGCTGGTCAGGGCTACCTGGCCCGTCCCGCTGGGGTAGTGCCCGCTCGCCAGCGAGAGCATCGGCTGGCCGAACGCGCCGTGCGGGTTCTGCGCGCGCAGGCTATAGGTGGTGACCGAGCCGGGCACCGGGAACGTCTCGTTCTCGATCACATCGACCCGGCCGAACCGGTGGGCCAGCGCGGCGATCTCGGCGGTAACGTGCGGGCTCAGCGAAGGGAACGTGGCCATGTCGGTCGCGGTGCCGAAGCCGGCGCCCGCCGGGGGCGGCGTGTTGGTGGCCACCGCCGAGCCGACGAAGGTAGCCGCGACCGCAACGGTGATCAGGGCGAGAATCAGCAGTTGCTGACGCCACTCGCGGCGCAGCAGCCGCCAGGCCCACCGGATGACCGCGCGCCGCGCGGGGACGCCCCCGTTGGGGGCCACCGCGCGCGCGGGCCGCTCTCGTGCTGTGACGCTCACTGCGGCCGTCCGGGCGTGAGCAGGGACTCCGGGCCCGGTGCCGGGGCCGTCTGGTCGGCGACCCGGCCGTCACGCAGGAATACCACCCGGTCGGCCCACGAGGCGAGCTGTGCGTCATGGGTGACCACGACCGCGGCCATCCCCCCGCCCGCCTCCCCTACCCCCTTCCCTTTGCACGCCTCGTGCAGCAGGCGCATGACCGCCTCGGCGTTGCCCGAGTCGAGCGCGCCGGAGGGCTCGTCGGCCAGCACCAGCCGGCGCTCTCCGACCACGGCGCGGGCGATCGCCACCCGCTGCCGTTCACCGCCCGACAGCTCGTCTGGGTAGCGCCCGGCCCGCTCGGCCAGCCCCAGTCCCTCCAGCGCCGCGAGGCCGGCGGCCCGGGCCTTCCGCGCGGGCCACCCGTCGAGCTCGAGCGGAAGGCTCACGTTCTCCGCTGCGGTCAGGCCGGGCAGCAGGTTGAAATCCTGGAACACATAACCGATCGTGCGCCGCCGCAGCCGGGCCTTGTCATTGCGTGACATGCCCGCCAGCTCGGCACCGCGCACGCGCACCTCTCCTTCGGTCGGCTCTTCCAGGCTGCCCGCGATCGTCAGCAGCGTGCTCTTGCCCGATCCGCTCGGCCCCATCACCGCGACCATCGCGCCCTCGTCCACCGACAGGGTGACCCGGTCCAGTGCGTGCACCTCGGCAGCGCCCTGGCCGTAGACCTTGGACACCCGCCGGAGCTCCAGCATGCTCATCCCCGTACTCCTATGTGCCGTCGCTGCTTGGGCAGCGGCGCTCTCGCCGGCTGGGCATGGCCCTCGGCCGCCGCCCGCCTGAGCCGCGCATCGACCGCGTCGAGCCAGCGGACGACCGAGCCCAGCCGGAACAGCTCGGCATCCACCGCGAGGGCGAGGTTCAGGTCACCCTCGGCCCCGCCTTCCTTGATCCGCGTCCACTCCTGCATAAGCTGCACGAGGTAACGCCGGTGCTCCTGGATCACGTCATACACGTCCGTGCCCGGTAGCCGGATCGCCACCAGGAACTTCATCACGAGCTCGTCCCGTGGCGGCGAGCTCAGATCCGGTGGCGTGCGCAGCCAGTCCGCCAGCTCGGCCGTGCCACTCTCGGTGATCTGGAACGCCTTCTGCGGCCCATCGTCGGCGCCTTCCGACTCGACGAGCCCGTCTCGCTCCAGCCGCTGCAATGTTGTGTAGACCTGGCCCACGTTCAGCGGCCACACCTCCCCGGTGCGCGCCTCGAACTCTTCCCGCAACTGCAAGCCGTACTTGGGTCCCTCGCCCAGCAGGGCGAGGAGCGCGTGCCGGACGCTCATAGCTGGGCTCTACTTCGTATCATATGCAGTAGCATACGCAGTATAGTGATGAGCATGCAAGTGCAGGCCGAGCGGAAACTGAGAACTGTCAGGGCAGCGCGCCGCGCGGCACGCCGAGCGCCGCGGCGCCGCCGGCCGACGGCGCCAGGACGGCACCTCGCACAAGCGGGCTAGCCCCGGCGGCTAGCTCTGCGGCCATCTCCACACCGATCCGGCATGACGCGCGATCCTGGCGCTGGCGCCTCACTGGCGACCCGGGACGGCAACGAGCAGCGCCCAATAAGAGCTCGGGAGGAGCGCGGCCTATCGACCGCGCTCCTCCTGAGCTGGGAACTCTTTGTTTGAGCGACTCGTAATACTGGCGCAGGGGACTTATTCCTGGGGGGCTCTATTCCTTGCTCCAGCCTTGATGGAAGTGTTGTCGACTCGCTCGGCGACGTAGGCGGCCCAGTCGCGCTTGGCGTACTTGCCCCACCACACTGCCGTATTGATGTGCATGCCAGTGAGCTTGGCGAGCACGGGCGCCGGGAGGTCGGCAGCAAGCGTGATGATCGCGGTGTGACGGCCCGGTCGTGTGGTGATGCCGTTGCTCACGAGTTTGCGGCTGAGTGTGCTTGTGGCGAGAGGCCGGCCAGGCATCAGGCCGGGGAAAAGCCATCTAGTGCTGGACGCGTTGCGTGAGATGGCTGAGAGTGGTCGGAGGGCCTGGGCGTGCTGATGGATGAGCGTTGCCAGCCGGGGCGGCAGGAACACCGGGTGCTGATCGAGCTTCAGATAGGTAGTGCCCTTCTGGCTTGTGATGTGCCCTGCGGTCAGCTGGACGATCTTGGTGAGGGAAGCGCCGAACACCGGGACGAGGGCACCGGCCACGCGGACGTCGAGTGGCAGCGCTTTGTCGAACAGGCAGCGATGTAGCTGTTGGTAACGCTCATCTTCGTCTAGCAGGTCTGCTGTCTGCTCATGCGGGCGGGACGGCACTGTCATGTGGCCGGTGAGGTCATGGCTGTGGGTCCAGGCCAGAAAGTAGCGGATCTTGTTACGCGTGGTGGGCCCGGTAGTCAGCCATTTGTCGACATCCGCTTGCTGGAGGGTCTTCAGGGTGAGGCCGTGTTGGTCAAGCCACGACAGGAATTGCAGGGCAATGGCGATCCTCCTGCGAGCCGAACGCGCGGCCCCGGATGTGTAGGGTCGGCTTGCGGCGCGGCGCCGGGCTCGACGCAGCACCGTCCAATGGGCATAGGGCCGGACAATCCGGGCGTGATCAGCTGGGTGGCGAGCGAGGGTCTTGTCGATCCAGGGGCCGATGCGTTCTAGGTATTCTGCTCGTTCCGGCAGCACGCCAGTGTGGACGAGTACCTGCCGGGCAAAGTGCAAACCGGGATCCTGGGGCAGTTCGTCGAGCAGACTGTGCGTGAGCGGCTGGTTTTCGGCGGCGAGTCGGGCGAGGAGCCTGGCGGTGGGGCTGCGGCGGCACCAGGAAATCATGGTCTTGGGGGGCTCGGCGCCGACCAGCGTCGCGAATACTGGCATCAGGGCGGGAGGGATAAGGCCATCTGAGCCGGCGAGCAGGTCGCGGAGCCTATCGGCCAGGACGCAGGTGGCGCACAAACCATCGGCGTAATGGGGTCCGCCCTGTCCGCAATTCCGGCAACTGTAATCGGTCTTTGCGCCCGCGCACGTTCCGCAGATGCTCTTCCCCTCATTATCAATGCCGATCAGCGGCCTCGTCGCATCGCATCGTGTGCAGGGTAGCGGAATCGAACGGATGGCGTCGTAGCATGATCGGCATACCGGTCCGATTGGCCACTCGGCCTGGACGGGTCGTGATCGTTCGCAGCGACAGCACTGTCGCGATGGACGGGGCCGACATGTGCGGCAGACTGTCTGGCCTCGGGCGTTTCGGTGGCAAGGCCGTGTCCTTGCGCAGATTGCGCAGATGGCCTCTGGTCCTGGATAGCAGTTGAAGCACAGGTCGGGGCTGCTGACCGTTGCGCGTTTGCTGATTCTTCGGACCTGGCCGCAGCTGCCGCACCTGCGGCGCGGCGCCTGGTAACAGTGTTTGCAGACCGGCCCGGCCTCCGTGTTGGCATGTGCTGGAGCCAGGTTCCCGCAGGTCGCGCAGGTATGCAGCGGGCGGCGGTAGCAGCTTTGGCAGAGTGCTGTTCCGTCAGCTGCGCGAGTGGCTGGCGCCCGGCGTCGCCCACACTTGCCACATGGTTCAGCTACCTGGGGGTCCTTGGCATAGCAGGTAGAGCAGATGCCGCCTTCCGGGCGTCGTGCGCTGATCCGGCGCGTGCGCCCGCAGCGTGCGCACGGCTTCCGCGGCTCGGCTTTCGTCGCGCACCTGGTGCAGAGCCGTCCGTCGGGGCCGGATCGGGCGAGACCGATAGTGACTTTGCCGCAGCCCGCGCAGCCTGGCCGCACTACGGCCGTGTAACCGGCGTCGTGCAAGGCATGAGCCACGCGGATGACGACCGCCGGGCAGCGGGGGTCACCAGAGGTCAAGGCGCCGGGGTGCTTGGCTAGGTGCTGAGCGAGGTTCCGAAGCGAGTTGCCCTTTGCCGCCTGCGCCTTATCGAGTACGAGGCCGATGTCGTCCTCGCGCAGGCCTGGCAGCGCCTCCGACAGGGCGATGATCACCGCGGAGCGCAGAGGGTAGTGCTGCCCGGGCCGACCCTCCTCCCGCATCCAGGTCACAGGCCTTCGGGCCGGCGGATGATCGTCCGTTGCGTCCTAGGTGGCGGCTTCTTACTGTCGCCTGCGGCTTTGCGGGCTTTCTCGTTGACAACCTGGACCTCGATGAGGTCGTTGGGCTGGCAATCGAGGATGTCGCAGAGCGCGGCAAGGGTGTCCATGGACAGCCGCTGCGGCGGCTGGGTGACGAGCCGGAACACTTGCTCCCGGGACAATATGATCCCGCGCTCGGCTAGCAAGGGGACCAAGTCGGAGGTCTGGAAGTATCCCTTCTCGGCCATCCGCAACCTCAGGTGCCACCGGAAGCCCATCTTTTTGATCATTGCTGGTCCTCCCACAGGTCGGCGTGGCGGTCCTTCAATGCGCGCTGGATGAGCCGGTTGCGGTACTCATCTGATACGCCGGTATAGATCGCCGTCGTACTGCCCCAGGCATGTCCGCATTGGTCTTGGACGAACTTCTCCGGGTAGTCGAACTCGACAAGGTGGGTTACGAAGCTGTGCCGCAGTGAGTGCAAGTCGAGCTCGGGCGGCAGGTTGGCCAGATCACGGAGGAGCCCAAAGGCTCTGTTGAGCCGTCGCTGCGAGATGCGCCCGCCGCGCTCAGTCACCCACATCGCTGGATACTGGGCCGGTGCAAGCAGGGGGCGGACTTCAGTCAGGTAGTGCTCCAGCACCGGCACGACCCAGTCGAACTCGGCGACGGTGAAGACGGTGCGCCGCTTGGGCGGGCTGCCGTTGGATGACTTGCCCCAGCGTACGAACACCGCGCCGAAGCGGCCGTAGACCGGCACTTTCGGGTTGAGCCGCCAGTCGGTCACGTCAAGGCCGACCGTCTCCCGGCGGCGCAGGCCGAACGCGTAGACGGTCTTGAGCATCGCCGAGTCACGTATCGCGGTCAGCGCTCCCTTGCGGTGCCGTGACTGGATCTCCTCCACCCGGGCGTCAGCCGCGTCGAACAGGGCCTGCACCTCGTCGTAGGTCAGCGGGCGTCGGCCGGGATCGCCTTCGTACTCGGCGACATGGGCGATGGTGTTCCACTCGTGCAGGATCTGCCGCGGCGCGGAGCCGAACATCTCCAGGCACTTCGCCGACCAGCCATAGCGAGCGTCGCTGGCGAAGTCACAAAACATCCGGATCGCGTTCTGGTAGTTGCGCGCCGTGGACGCCGCGACCGGCAGCGAGGCCATGAACGCCTCGACCTCGGCCGGCTCCCATTGCCACGGGTACTGGTTACTGAACCGGGAGAACCTGCGGATCAGGTCCAGCCTCGGCTTGATCGTGCTGTCGTCCTTCAGGAACCGGGCGCGCTGCTGAGTCGCCCAGCCGGTCAGCATAGCCTCGAAGGCCGCTGGCGCGGGGTCAAGGTGAACGACGCCGTCGGCCAGCACCAGGTGCGCCGCCCCAGGAAGATCCACAGCTCTCTCCACGACGTTGTATCTAACACAACATCGTTGAGTCTTGTCAGCCTAATCTTGATTTTCCCAGGTAAACAGCACAAGGTGCGGGTTGTTAGCGACCTCGTTATATGAAGATCCATCGGCCGGACTGCATGAAGACGCCTCGGCAAGGCTCCGTGAGCATCCGCTCTCCTCGGCTGCTCGATCTTGCGTCGGCCCTCGCCGCCGTCCAGTGTGGGCGGCCACCAGCATCCCGCTGGCGGCCACGAGAAGGGCACCGTGGCCATCACAGAGAGCGACCGAACTCTCCGGGTCGCTGCGCCGCCGGTCAGCCGCTGCCGATTACGAGCGTCTGCTGGCGAGAGTCTCAATTCGTTTTGCGGCGCACAGATAATCCCCCCATGGGGGCCTTCTGCGTGCCGCGCGCGGTGTAGGGCTAACCCCAGGGACTTCGCGCTGGACGGCCAGTAGCGTCGGAAGCGCCCAGAGGGATGCTCGGTGGCGGTGCGCGGGCCTCGGTGGCGGATCTCACGTTGCGTGATCTTGTCCTGCGGCGAGCGATCGCGAGCACGGCGGGAGGGAACCTGCGATGGAACAAACCCACGACGACGTAGCAGGTGATCTGGGCTCTGTCGTGGAGGCTGGCCTTGTAGTCGGGGCGAAACGGCTCGTCGGCACGGTTAAGGAACTCTGGCGCTACCCGGTGAAGTCGATGCTGGGCGGCACCGTTAGCGAATTGCTGGTAACCGAACAGGGTGGCCTGGGGGACCGCGCTTGGGCGCTGCGCGACCAGCGGAACGGGCGGATCGTGAGCGCGAAGCGGGTACCGCGTCTGCTGGAGTTCCGTGCGACGTACGAGGTGGAGCCAACGCCCGAGTCCGCTGGCGTGGTGCGGATCGAGACACCTGACGGGAACGCCCTTTATCCGGGGCAGGAAGATGCTTCGGCGCGCATTTCGAGCATTATCGGCCGTCCGGTGGTTCTCGATAATTTCGCACATCCCGATGAGAAGGCAAGCATCGACCGGAACACGGTGTTCGGCGATATCCCGGTTTCGCAGATGAAGCCGGACTGGACGCTGGAAACGATGCCTGATTATTTCCAGCTCAAGAGCGGCAGTTTCCTGGAGATCGGAGCCGTCTTCGTGCTTGCCAGTGGCTCGGTCGAGCACCTGCGCTGCCTGCAGGGAGGCACTGCGTTGATCGACCGCCGGCGTTTCCGGCCCAACCTGTACATCGATACCGGGCAGGTGAGCGGGCGGTTTGTCGAAGACGACTGGCTGGGCGGGAAACTGGCCGTCGGGGACTCGGTGGTCCTGGAGGAGTTCGCGCCAACATTGTGGTGTGTCGGGTCAACGCTGGCACAGGAGGAACTGCCTCGCGACCGGAGCATCCTGCGAACGATCGCCCGGGGTCATCAAGGCTGCCTCGGCGTCTACGGATCGGTGGCATCGACAGGCCTGGTCCGAGTCGGTGACCCCGTCGTGCTTACCGCCTCGTGACGTTGGCGCATTTTCCCTGATCCTCCTGCGCACCGGCATGGTCTGCGAGCCCGGTGGACTGTGCTGCTGGCATGGCATGCGCGGCTGCGGGAGGCCGGTATCACGAGGGAGTGCCGGCGGCGCAAGGACAGGTAGCAGAGGCCGCCAGCGGGCAGGACGGCCCAGTAGGTGATGAGCCGGTACAGCAGCACCGCGGCCACGGCCGTGGCCATGCCGCCGCCGTACGCGGTGAGGGTGACGGCCATGCTCCCCTCGGTGACGCCGAGCCCGCCGGGGGTGATGGGCAGCAGGGCGGCGAGCTGGCCGGCCGCGTACGCGATCAGCAGGGCGCGCCATGGCAGGGTGCCTCCGACGGCGAGGAAGGCGACGGCGAGGCAGGTCATATCGCCGGCCCACCACAGCAGCATCCAGGCAAAGGCGACACCCCAGCCCCGGCGGCCGAGCGACACGTTCGCGAGGGCGTCCCCGCCGATGAGCCGCTTGAGCCGCCCGCCGGGCATCCGTGCCGCCAGCTCATGGATCGTCCAGGGGTGTTCGCGGAAGCGGGCGACCGCCATCACGATCACGAAGACGGTGACCACCACGCCGAGCGCGATGGCCGCGCCGGCCCGCAGGTCGGGAAGGTTCTTCCCGGGCGGGGCTAGCTGGGCGCCGGCGAGGCCGATCAGCAGGAGCGTGACGATGTACAGCAGGCCGGCGACGGCGAGCATCCACAGGGCGAGCAGCTGGCTGACCCCGCGCCTGGACAGCACGCGCAGGACCACGACGTCGGAGACCAGGTAGCCCGCCGGGAGCACGCTCCCCATGGCCTGGCTGGCTACGGCCAGGCGGGCGAGGGCACCCACGCCCACGTTGACGCCGCCGGCGCGGAGCATGCGCCGCTGGGCGAAGGCCAGCGCGGTGAACGCACCACCCTCGGCCACGACCGCCGCGCCTAGCCAGATCCACGACGCGTGGCGCAAGCTCCGGATGCCGGCGAACAACTCGGCCCGGCTGCCGGCCACCGCCCGCGTAGCGAGAAGCAGGCCCGCCAGCCCGAGGACGAGCCAGATCCAGCGGCGCCACCTGACGATGAACGCCCACGTGCGCATCGCCCATGGCGTGGGGGCGCGGCCCGCGCTGACCGCCATCTCAGGACCTGGCCCCCTCCGTATCGGCCCAGTCTGGCAGCGGGACGGTGACGACGATCATGCCATCCTCGAACCGGGCCGCCGCGCCGGGCGCGACCCGGCCGACCAGGCGGCGGATCGCGAGGTTGTCGGGCTCCATGATGCCGATCGCGGTGTGCGTGCCATGTTCGGCGAGCAACCGCAGGATCCCCCGCACGAGCAGGGTGCCTACCCCGTGGCCCTGCCAGGCGTCGTCGATCCAGACGGCAAATTCGGCGGTGCCAAGGGCGGCCGGAGCGGCGGAGGCCAGCCCGAAGACCTTGCCATGGTTTTCTTCCTGGCAGGTGTCGCGGGCCACCAACGCCAGCTGTCTGCCGGTCAGAATCTCGCCGAGGTACCGCTGCGGGAACATCGACAGCGCCTGGTGGAAACGGCTCCGCCGGGTATCGGGGCTGCTTCGTGCAAAAAGGTCGAGCAGGGCTTGCCGGTCCGCTGGCCCCACTTCGCAGGAAATAACGCACGGCTTGGCCGGAGGCGCGGCCGTGGCCTGGCCGGGTGAGACCGGGCCGGGCAAAGTCAGTTCGCTGACTTGCAGGGCGTTGACCATGGCGCGCTCCTCGGCGTTTTCCGTGGTACCCGGCGGAATCAACGGCAGCCAGCGCTGGGCCGCGGCTTCGTCCTGGTGGATATGGCTGCCTCAGGTACCGAGCCTGCGGCGGGCCCGGCTTCCGTCCAATGGAGCGGCCTTCAGTTGCCTGCTCGGGGTCGCCCGCGCTCTTGCTGGGGCTAGCCCTACGTTCCTGGCATCATGGCTGGTCACGGCCCTGTTAGCCCGGCCCCGCAGGAGAAGAGGACTGTGGGGTTGGCTCCATTGCCCGGCGGGATCCCTAGCGGCCAAGATTTGTTATGTGACCCGCCGGATCTTGATCGTTGACGACAGCGAAAGCTTCCGCAGCACTGCGAGCGTCCTGCTCGCCGCGCGCGGCTTCGAGCTGCTCGAATCGGTCCCCGATGGAGAGGCGGCGCTGGCCGTGGTGGCCGGTGATTGCCCGGACGGGATACTGCTCGACATCAACCTGCCCGGCCGGGACGGCTTTGCCGTGGCGGCCGCGATCGCCGCCACCTACCCGGCCGTCCGGATCGTGCTGACGTCATCCGATACCGAAAAGGTGTCCGGCGCGGCGCTGAAGACTTGCGGGGCCATCGCGTTCGTGCCGAAGACCGAGCTGGCAATCGCCGATCTTGGAGTGCTCTTCAATGGGACCGCGCCGCAGAGCTGAAGCCGCGCCCAGGTTGCGTCGCGCGAATGGACCTGCGACCCGCGCCGCGGCGGGGCTGGCTCCCTCAGCTCAGGCCTGCAGGTAGTTGAGAACGGCGAGAACCCGGCGGTGCTGATCGGGTGACTGCTGCAGCCCGAGTTTGTCGAAAATGCTGGTCACGTGGCGTTCCACGGCAGCGACAGTGACCACAAGTTCCCGCGCCACGCCTGCGTTGGAGTAGCCCTCAGCGATCAGGGAGAGCACTTCGGTTTCGCGTTTGGTCAGGCTGTCGAGAGGGCTGCTCCGGCGGTGGCGCCCCACCAGGCGGGCGACCACGTCAGGGTCGAGCGCAGACCCGCCGTCCGCGACCCGCCGCACGGCGTCGGTGAACACGCGCAGGTCGCCGACCATTTCCTTGAGCAGGTAGCCGACACCCTGCGCACCGTCGGCGACCAGGTCGAAGGCGTAGCGGTCCTCGAGAAACTGGGACAGGACCAAGATGCCCACGCCGGGCTGGGCCGAGCGGATCTCCAGCGCCGCGCGGAGCCCGTCGTCGGCGTGGCCCGGCGGCATCTGGATGTCGGTCACCACGACGTCCGGGTGGTCCAGGCGCGCCTTCCGGACCAGGTCGCGCGCATCGCCGACGGTCCCAACCACGTCGAACCCGCTGTCGGTGAGAACGTGCACGATTCCCTCGCGCACGATGGGCTGGTCTTCGCCGACGAGTACCCGGATAGGCGCTGGCTGGGCCACGCCACCAAGCTACGCGGCTGCCGCTTCCGGGCCAACGGCATGGCCTGCGCAGGCCAGGCCCCGATGCCGCAAAACGGCCCGTTCTGCACCTCATAGCGGACACGCACCAAAGCGGGGTCGGGATGACTCAAGCCGGCACCGTCGGGATTTCCCTAGGAGAACAGTGGGGCTGACCAGCGCCGGATGTCAGATGAGCCCGATTGTCCCGGCAGGCCGTTCCGCCCACGCTGGCTGGCATGAATCTCGGATCCGGATCGGTGAGCCTACTCCCGCCCCGCCAGGAAGCCTCCCGTGCGAGTGTCAGCCCGCACGCCATCCAGGCCGTTGCCGTCCCGGCCGCCCAGCCGGACGCTGCACCCGGAAACGCTGGCCTTGACGAATGGTTCATCACCGCTGATGAACGCGGCAACCCTGCGACCAGGCTGGACTCCCGCCACCTGGACGGCACTGCCTGGACGACCGGCAACCGGGCGCGTGTCCTGGTCGACGGCGCCGCGTATTTCGCGGAACTGCTCGCCGGCATCCGCGGCATGGAGGCGGGCGACCTGCTGCTGTTTACCGACTGGCGCGGGGACCCCGACGAGCAGCTCGGCGGCCCCGGCACGGAGGTATCCCGGGTGCTGGCCGATGCGGCCGGCCGGGGGGTGATCGTGCGGGGCCTGCTGTGGCGCTCGCACCTGGACCGGTTCCGGTTCAGCTTGCAAGAACACCGCGATCTCGGCGAGGCGATCGTGGCCGCCGGGGGCGAGTGCCTGCTGGATATGCGGGTGCGCAACCGCGGCTCGCATCATCAGAAGCTTATTGTGCTGCGCCACGTGAGCCGCCCCGAACGGGATGTGGCCTATGTGGGCGGGATCGACCTGTGCCACGGCCGCCGGGACGACCGCACTCACGGCGGTGATGAGCAGCCGTGCCCGCTGGGCGCCGCCTACGGGCCGAGGCCGCCGTGGCATGACGTCCAGATCGCCATCCACGGCCCAGCCGTCGCCGACATCGAGACAGGCTTCCGCGAACGATGGGAAGACCCCACCCCGCTAAGCCGCAGCCCGCTGCGGCGCTGGCGGGACCGGGTCCTGCGCCCGATCGACCCGCCCCCGTGCCCGGTGCCCCTGCCCGGCCCTTCTGAGTGCGGCACCGACGCGGTGCAGGTGCTGCGTACCTATCCGTACCGGCGCCAGGGGTACACCTTCGCCCCGGCCGGGGAGCGCAGCATCGCCCGGGCTTACCGCAAGGCGCTGGACCGGGCCCAGCGCCTGGTGTACCTGGAAGACCAGTACCTGTGGTGCCCGCAGGTGGTCAGCGCCTTCGCCGAGGCCCTCGCCGCCACGCCCAGCCTGCGGCTGATCGCGGTGGTGCCGCAGTTCCCCATCGCCGGCCCCAACCGGGCTTGGCGGGCGACCGGATCCGCGGCCGCCCCCCAGTTGCTCGCCCGGGCCCGGTCGCTGGACCTGCTGCGGCGCCTGGGCGGTGACCGGGTCGGCATCTACCACGTGGAAAACCACGCAGGCACCCCGGTCTACGTCCACGCCAAGGTCTGCGTGATCGACGACACCTGGGCCACGGTCGGCTCGGGCAACATCAACCGCCGCTCCTGGACCTACGACACCGAGCTGAGCTGCGCGGTCCTGGGCCAGGCCCCGAATGGCCAGTGCCTGGCCCGGGACCTGCGGCTCGCCCTGGCCCGCGAGCATCTCGACCGGGCCGACGCCGACGACGCCGACCTGGGCGACCCGCAGGACGCCTTCGACGCCTTCGCGGCCAGCGCTACCCGGCTAGACGCTTGGTACGCCGCTGGACAGCGCGGCCCGCGTCCGCCGGGCAGGCTGCGCCGCCACCGCCCCACCCCGCTCCCACCGTTCACGGTGCGCTGGGCCGGGCTGGTGTACCAGGTCCTGTTCGACCCAGACGGCCGCCCACGCCCACTGCGCCGCGACGGCGCGTTCTGACCACCCGCCCCCGGCACCCGGCCCGGACTCCATCGGCCCGGACTCCATGAAGGAACCACAATGACTTCCACCAAACCAGCCGCCTTGCACCCGTACGAGCATTTCGCCTGGCGCAGCCTGGCCGGCCTGGCCGCCATCATCGCCGCCGCGACCGGCTTCGGCCTGCTCCTGCTGCTGGTGCGGCTGAACTGGCCACCGCTCGCCAGCTTCGACCACACCGCGGTCGACACCCTCAACCACGCCGTCGCCGGCAACCGGATGGCGGTGAGCGTGCTGACCGCCATCACCAACCTCGGCGGCCGGGCCATCTTGTTCTGGCTGGTCACGGTCAGCACCGCCATCATGCTGATCCGCCGCCAGTACCAGCTCACCGCCTACCTGCTCGTCACCGGCCTGGGGGCACTCGCCCTCGACCCGGCGATCAAGATCCTCGTCGGGCGGCTGCGGCCGGTGGTGCCCATGCCCATCACGCACGCGCCGGGCAACAGCTTCCCCAGCGGGCACACCCTCGACGCCACCGTCTTCTACGGCGTCATGCTGCTGGTCTTCCTGCCGATCATCCCGCCCCGGCTGCGGAAACTGGCCACCGGGCTGGTGATCGCGCTGGTTGCGATGGTCGGCGTCAGCCGGGTCGCGCTCGGCGTGCACTACCCCTCCGACGTGGCCGGCGGCTGGCTGCTCGGCGTCGCCTGGCTCGGGATCACCGCGCACGCGTTCGGGCACTGGCGCGCTGAGACCGGGCAGCCGCCACGGCACCTATCGGAAGGGCTGGCCCCCGAGGCGGCGCCGCACCTGGGCCCGACCCGCATCGTGCCCGTCGCCCACCCATGGCTGATCGCCGCACGGCTGCTGGTCTCCTTCGTGCTGATCGGCGGCGCCCTGGCCGGTCTCGGCAAGCTCATCACCAGCTACCCACCCGCCTTCGACGAGGCGATCCCCCGCTGGCTGGCCGCCCACCGCACCCCCAGCCCCGACACGATCAGCAACTACCTCAGCCAGGCCGGAGACACTCACTGGATCACCGCGATCGCCCTGGTCGTCGTGCCCCTGGCACTCGCCTGGATCCGGCGCTGGCGGCCCGTGGTATTCATCGCGGTAGTCATGATCGGCGAGGTCGCCCTGTTCGAGATCGTGAACATGGTGGTCCACCGCCCCCGGCCCCTCGTTCCCCACCTCGACGGCCACCTGCCCACCTCGGCCTTCCCCTCCGGGCATACCGCCGCCACGCTGTGCCTGTACGGCGCGGCCGCGATCCTGGCCATCCCCCGGATCCGCGGACCGTGGCGGTGGCTGGCGGTCGTCCCGGCCGTGGTGATGACCGGATTGGTCGGCTGGTCGCGCATGTACCGCGGCGAACACCACCCCCTCGACGTCGTCGGCGGCATCCTCCTCGCGCTGCTCTGGCTCGCCGCCGTCACCGCCGCCTTGCGCCCCAACGCCGACCTCGGCGAGCCCGGCCAGCCCTCAGAACCACGGACATCCCTCGCACCAGCCTCCGCACAGCCCGCCCTGGCCGACAGGCCCGGCAGCCAAGCAGGCCGCCCGGGCGATCGGGGCCGCGACACCGGGACGCCCTCGGCCGTGGTCGCCAACCCCGCGAAGGTGGAGGAGGGTGGACCGCACCACCGGCAGATCCATGCCGCCCTGGCCAGCGCCGGCTGGCCCGAGCCCCTGTGGCTGGAGACGACCTGGGATGATCCCGGCGGCGGCCAGACCCGGCAAGCCCTCCAGGCCGGCGCCGAGGTTATCTTCGCCTGCGGCGGCGACGGCACCGTCACCGCCTGCGCCGCCGAACTGGCCGGAACCGACGTGGCTCTCGCCGTAGTGCCCGCGGGCACTGGCAACCTCCTGGCCGCCAACCTCGGCCTGCCCAAGCGGCCAGCCGCCGCTGTTGCCGCCGCCACTTCGCACAGCCGCCGCAGGCTTGACGTCGGCGTGGCCGGGGACCGCTGCTTCACCGTGATGGCCGGCATGGGGTTCGACGCCCAGATGCTCCGCGACACCCCCGAAACGCTCAAGGCCAGGATCGGCTGGCCCGCGTATGCGATCGCCGCGGCACGCCACCTGTGCGACACCCCCATGCAGGTCAGCATCAGCCTCGACCACGCCGAGCCGTTCACCCGCCGCGCCCGGAGCGTCCTGGTCGCCAACGTTGGCACACTGCAAGGCGGCCTGCGGCTGCTGCCCGATGCCGCGCCTGACGATGGCCTGCTGGACGTGGCGGTGCTCATGCCACCCAGACGGCGCAACTGGCTGCCGCTGGCCTGGGCGATCATCCGGCACCGGCCCACCGCCCCAGTGCTGGAAACCTTCCAGGCCAGGCACGTAGAGATCAGCAGCGACACCGAACAGCCCCGGGAACTCGACGGGGACCCCATCGAGCCCGGACACGTCCTCACCGCCGCCGTCCGCCCCGCCGCGCTGTGGGTGTGCGTGCACCAGCCGCCATCCCCCGGCAACGTCACTGGCAGCCATGACATGCAGGCCCCGGCCATGTCCCCGGCATGACACGAGCCCAGCCAGCAACCCGGCAAAGAAAGGAAAGAAAGGAAAAAGGATGTATGTAATCCGCGAGAAGATGTTCCGCCTGGCTGAGGACTCCGACATCACCAACGAAACCGGCGAGCAGGTCCTGCGGGTCGAGGGCAAGATCATGAGCCTGCACAAGCGGCTCATCCTCCGCGACCCGGCCGGGCGCGAAGTCGCACAAGTCCACCGCAAGCTCGCCGCGCTCCGCCCCACCTACGAAATCACCATCGACGGCAAGAATGTCGCCGAGGTACGGCAGCACCTGTTCACGCCGTTCCGCGAACGGCTCACCATCGATGTTCCCGGCGCTGGCGACATGGAGATCAGCGGCGACCTGTTCAGCCACGAATTCACCATCCAGCAAGACGGGCACACCGCCGCGACCATCTCCAAGCGCTGGCTCAGCCTGACCGCCAGCTACGCGGTCGATATCGCCCCTGGGGAGAACGACCTGCTGATCCTGGCCAGTGTCCTCGCGCTCGACCTGGCCCTGGATATGCAGCGCCACGCGGCGTGACAATGCCCGGCCACGCCAGCGCATGACCTCGGCCCCGATCTGGCGGCATCAAATGGCACACGCGAACCCATCCATACCGCAACCAAGAAGGAGGCCGGCGATGCGCGCTGATGTCAAGCCCGGCACGACATTCCCGGACTACCAGCTCCCCGACCAGACCGGGCAGCCGCGGCGGCTGTCGGAAATCCAGGTAGGCGACCCGATGATCATCGTGCTCGCCCGGGAGGCCTATTCCGCCAAAGACCAGCGCCAGCACGAGGGCCTGGTCCAGCTGTGGAGCGAGATGAAACCCGGCGTGGGGTACTGCCAGATGGTCACGATCACCACCAGCGATCCCCAGGAGACCTACAACTACCGCTCCGGGGTGAACGCGGAATGGCCGTTCCTGTCCGACCCCGGCCGCATCGTCCAGCGCGACCTCGACATCGCCGAATACACCGACCCCGCGCACAACCAGATGGTCCCGCACACCATCGTGTGCGCCCCCGGCCTGGTCATCTACAAGATCTACAACGGCTACTGGTTCCTCGGGCGGCCGACCGTCGAGGAACTGCGCATGGACCTGCGCGCGGTGCTCACGCAGTGCCACTGGGACTGGGACCTGTCCGATCTGCGGGTGCGGGCCGCCTGGGAGCGCGGCGACACCGACCGCTTCTACCCGCCGGAACTGGGCTGGCCACAAGAGGTATCCGGCCGCCCGCGATCATGAATATCTTCCTGACCGGGGCGACAGGTTATCTCGGCGGTGCGATCGCGCGTGAGCTCACGCCCGCCGGGCACAAGGTCACCGGCCTGGCCCGCTCCGCAGCAAGCGCGCGCAAGCTGCAAGCCGCCCGGGTCGTGCCGCACAGCGGCTTACTGGCGGACGCGGGCAGCCTGGCCGCCGGCGCCCGCAGCGCAGATGCCGTTATCCACACCGCCCTGGATGCCGCCGCCAAGGCACCCCACGAGACCGACATCGAGGCGGCCGGCTCATTCCTGCGGGCGCTGGCAGGCACCGGCAAGGCCTTTGTCCTTAGCGGCTGCCGAGCGGCGGCCCTCTTTGCCGTCCTGCCGTTCGCAAAATCGGGATGGCTTCGCGATTCATGGGGCTAGCCCGACACTTTTCGGCGGCGAATGTAGGGGTGACTCCATAGCCTCGCAAAACTGTAGCGGTAATAATTCCGTAAATGCGGGTGCTCCGAAAGCGTCGGCGCGGGAGCACTGGTCGGCCGGGGCTGGCCGCGATCGGCACCTCAGCCAGTCTCTGAAGGAGGAGATACATATGGTCGCCACACCGAAGCAGCGACACGCAAACCTTGGCGTGATCATTAGCGGTGTCATCGTGATCCTGGGGATCTTGACGATGTTGTTCGGAAGCTTCTTGGTCGGGCTTGTCGCCACGCTTATCGGATTCACCGCAGTCGCGGTATTCGCCTTCAGGTGTTACTGAACGCCGCGAAACCAGCTGACCGCCGGGGCCGGGGGAATACAGGGATCCGATTGCCGCGTCGGCCGCTCGCGTGGGTTGCCGACGCGGCGGTTGGCGCCACTTGAGGCGCCACCACGCTGCGCGGCGATGTTGATCGTAGCGGCAAGCTCTCCCACAATCGCTAGGTCTCGAGGCGACCGGCTGTGAGAGCAGAAGGTGGGGAAGAACGCGCCGAGCCGTTATGCGTGACCGCTTGTGCCAGGTTGATCATGACGCTGACCGCGCAGACAGGGTTATCCTGCGCGGCAATGTTCGAGTTGGCGTCGAGCTCGTGGTTGCCGGGGCTAGGAGAGGCTAGCCGTCGCGGTGGAATTGTGCGGTAGGCGATTGCGGCTGCCAGCCCGGATCGTTTGTCAACCGGATGGCGCCCGGCACGGTCCGGGAGCTGATTACGGCGCCTCGGTACCGGCCGCCGCTCCGGCCGCGTTTCTCCCAAGCTCATACGGTCGGCTCGGCAGGAACTGGTATCCACGCCCGCAGCGTCGTGCCGACCGAGGCCAGGCTGCTGACTTGCAACGCCCCGCCTAGCGCGCCGATGCGGTCGTGCAGGCCGATCAGGCCGCTGGTGTCGTGCCGGGGCTCCGCGCCGCCGATCCCGTTATCGCGCACCTCGATGGTGCACCGGTCGTCCCCGCAGGCCACGCGTACCCAGGCGGAGGTGGCGCGGGCGTGCTTGACCACATTGGTGAGCGCTTCGGTGCAGAAGAAGTAGATGCTTGCCTCGAGCGCCTCGGGGAGCCTGCGGCCGGTGACATCGAGCTCGACGGGGATGGGGAGCCTGGCGGCGAGGGCGTCGAGGGCGGCGGCGAGCCCGCGATGGGTCAAGATCGCCGGATGGAGGCCGGCCGCGATCTGACGGAGTTCGCCCATGCCGGCCTGGGCCTCGCCGAGCGCCCGATCGAGGAGTTCTTTGGCCTGCTGCGGCGCCGACGGCCACTTCTGCTGCGCCAGCTGGAGGTTGATGATCGTGTTCACGAACCGCTGCTGGGCGCCGTCGTGCAGGTCGCGGGTGACCCGTTGCCGCGCCGCGTCGGAGGTGGCGACGATGCGGGCGCGGGAGGCGATGAGCTCGGAGTGGGCCGTCGCGTTCGACACGGCGGTGCCGATCAGCTCGGCGAAGCTGGCGAGGCGCCATTCGGCGCCGGATGGCAGCGGCTCGGGATGATCGGTGCCGGCGATGAGTGCGCCCCAGAGGCTGCCGTCCACGATCACCGGCGCGCCGACCTCGGACTTGATGCCGAGCTCGCGCAGCCGGGCGGCGAGGGAGCCGGGCAGGTGCTCGTAGCTGTCGACGCGGCCGGGTGCCTGCGTCTGCCGGACGAGGGCGTTGATCGAGTCTCCTTCCAGTGGCAGGCGGGTGCCTGGCGGGATGTGGGTGCCGCGCTGGCTCCAGCCCGAAATCGTCAGGTTGTGCTCGTCCGCGGTGAACCGGGCCAGGTTGACGCTGGCCGCGCCGAGGAGCCGGCCGGTCACCTCGCAGACCGCGTCGAAGACGGCGCGCGGCTCGGCCCCCCGGGCGACCAGCGTGGCCACCTCGCGCAGCGCGGCCTGCTCGTCCGCGAGCTGTTGCAGCTCTTCGCGTGCCTCGGCGTTGCCGATCGCCGTGGCGACCAGCTCGGTGAAGCTGGCGAGCCGGGCCTCGGTACTTGCGGCCTGCGGGGTGTCAGCGATGGACAGGGCCATCATTACGCCCCACAGCCGGCCGTTGACGACGATCGGCACGGCCACCGCCGTGCGGATTCCCGCCTCGCGCGCGAGCTTCGCGGCGATCTTCCCCGGAACGTGCGCGTAATCGACCCTGGCAGAACGGCCGGAATGGTAGACGATCCCGGCCGCGCCGTGTTCGTCCAGCCGCCATGAGGTGCCGACTGGGTGCGGGTTCTGCTCCCCCCACACACCAACGTGAGTCGCCGTCCCGTCGGTTTCGAACCGGACGATGCTGATCAGCGGTACCTCAAGGCAGGCTGCTACCTCCCTGGCGACGACGGCGAATACCTCGGCCTGCGGCGCACCACCGGCGACCAGAGTCGCAACCCGCCGGAGCGCCGCCTGCTCGTCCGCGACCACCTTCAGGCGCTGGCGCGCGGCTTCTAGGTCCTGCTCGGCGCGCTGGCGATCGGTGATGTCGCGGACATAGCCAACGAAGGCCGGCGCACCGGCCGGGCCGGCCCGGGTGACGGTCAGCTCGGCGGGGAACTCGCTCCCGTCGGCGCGCATGGCTGTTATCTCTATCCGCCGGTCGAGGATGCTCGTCTGGCCGGTCGCCATATGCCGGGCGAGGCCGCGCCTGTGGGCGTCGCGCAACGAGGGCGGCACGAGTGTCTCGGCCAGTTCCCGGCCGAGGACCTCACCGGCCCGGTAGCCGAAGATGCGCTCGGCGGCCGGGTTGAGGTACGTCACGCGGCCCTGCTCGTCGATGCTGATGACACCGTCGATCGCTGCCTCCAGAATCGCGCGGTGGCGGGCCTCGCCGGCACTGAGTTCTGCCGCCCGGGCCGCGGCGACCTCACGCTCACGAACCGCCCGCTCGGCGGCCCGGCGCGCGGTCAGGTCGGCAAAGCTGACCGCGATGCCGTACCCGCCCGGCGCCTCGAACGGCACCGCGGTGTAACTAACCGGCATCATGGAGCCGTCTTTGCGGATCCACCAGTCCTCCTCCGCGCGGACCGGTTCCCCGGTCTCCCGGCACTGGGCAATCGGGCACTCCTCGACCGGGAAGCTGGACCCGTCGGGGCGCTTGTAGTGGATCAGCCAGTGCCCGTCCTGGCCGGTGAGCTCGCACAAGTCGCCGAAGCCAAGGGCGGTGACGGCCGCCGGGTTCGCGTAGGTGATCACACCATCGGGCGTGCCGACGTAGACCGGCTGGCCCAGCGCGGAGAGGATCGCATCACGCTCCCGGAGCACATCTTCGGTTCGCCGACGCTCGCTGAGGTCGCTGAAGGCGACCACCGCGCCACGTCCGCCGGGGGCATCGATTGGGGCCGACCAGTATTCGACGGGGAACATCGACCCATCACGCCGCACGAACCAGTCGTCTGCACGGTGGATGGTTTGCCCGGTGGTGCGCGGGAGCAGCATGGGGCAGTCTTCGGCGGGGAAGCGGGATCCGTCGGGGTGCTTGTAGTGGATCGTCTGGTGGCTCGGTTTGCCCTGCAGCTCCGACGCGTCGGCATAGCCCAGCGCCGCCACCGCCGAGGGGTTTGCGAACCGGATCAGCCCGTCCTGGTCGACCATCCAGACCGGCTGAGCGACGCAGTCCAGGATCGCGGTCATGAGCGCTTCGCCGCTAGCTGCCGGATCCTGGCTGTCAGCGCCCGTCGCTGTCACCCCATTCGCGCGTCCCGGCCCGGCTCACGCTCCTGGAGTCCGGTTCACACGTGTCCTGTCCAGAATCCGACTCTACGGTGGCCTCGGTCTACGGGCCAGCTTTGCATCCCGGTAGGCAGGCCTTGACCGGGCTACGGGGAAATCACAGAGCGTAGCCTGGCTGCACAACCAGCCAAGATGCCACTCGGGAAGACCTGCTGGTCACCCGGCACAACCGGCTCTGCCGGGCCCTCGCTAGGGGGTAGGAACCGTGTTCAAGTTCTTCGAGGACCGACGGTGAATCCGGTACCCAGCCGAGCAGGCGTTGTGCCCGCCCGGCGCTCACATGCTGGTCGAGTGCGAGCGCGTCGGCCCGCAGGCCCAGTTGCAGGCGGGCCTTCGCCAGCGGCCAAGGCTGGACACACCCCTGGCCTCCAGCCGCCCAGGACGCCGCGGCGGCAATGTTAGCGACCGGGGCAGCTGGTGTCCCGACAGCGTGCAGCAAAGTGCCGGCCGGTGCCTGCTCGACGGCCAGCACATACAGGCGGGCGAGGTCGTCGACGTGCACGACGGGCCAGTGGTTTTGCCCGCTGCCGACGGGCCTGGCGACACCGTCCTGCCTGGCTCCTTCGACAAGCAGCCGGACGGTTCCGCCGCCGCGCCCGTAGACCCAGCCGGGGCGGATGACGATCGAGCGCACCTGATGCCCGGCCGCCGCCAGGACCGTCTTTTCAAGGGCGGGACGCCAAGCGCTGAAGGGTATCGGGTTGGGCGGGGTGTCTTCATCGGCCATTATCCCGCCGGTATCGCCCAGGACGGTCAGGCCGCTGGTATACAGCAACTGTGAGGTCGACTCGATTGCCAGGCAGACATGCACCCGCCACTATGCCTTACGTAATCATCACGGTCTTGGTTGTTGACGGAACGGTGGCTCGGCGCACGCTTGCTTGGTGGCCGGACTTGGCACCGCGCGTCCCTCGTCCGGGACGTGGGATCCCTTGGCTCGAACGGCCGTGGCCGGGCCACGGGAGGATCGCCTCTACTGTGGCGCGGGTGACAACTCATGTGATCGTGCTGGATGGCGGATCCAGCTCGGGCGAGTCGGGGATAGCCCGGTGCCTGCAGGCGGTCCTGCCCGATCCCTGGCCGGCCACGGCCTGCCGCTGGTGCGCAGCCAGCAGCCCGCCGTGCGGTATACGGGTTGGTGTGAAGACCGCGAGCTCCCTGGCCCTGGCGCACGCCGACGGCCACAGGACCTGGATCCGCTAGCTCGCATCAAGGTGATCGTCAGGCCGGCCGACGCGGGCGCGCAGATCGACCATTCGGTGCGGCACCGACGACCACGCCGACCGACCCGCAACCGACACAGATCGGCGGATCAGGCGCGGCCGTAGCTCTGCGCTCAGCCACAGTCCGTGACCGTGGGGGCCTCATCAAATGACCGTGACTGTCCAGCTTGTTCGTCCTCGCTTCGCTGCGGGCGCTCCGCCTGGACCGCGGCTCCGGGCCGGCAGGGATCGCAGCCGCGAAGGAGAGCGGCGGAGAAAGAGCATAGCCGTTGATCATGACTTGGTGTCCAGATAAACGTGCCGTCAACACGGGTCCGGTCAAGCGTTCGGAGTACTCAGTTCCTCACCTGCACCGCAGGGGCGTACCGGCCCGGTTCGCCCATATCCCAATAGGTCCAGGTGACGGGCATCCGGTCCCATGCATGACCGAGCAACAACGCGCAGGCTCCCGGCATCGCCATAAAGAGGTGCAGTTCGGGGGGACGGAGACGCTGCCTAAGTGCCCGGAGCTCATCCCGCAGCTGGAAGATCACCGCCTGCGCATGAGAGGCACTCACAAGTGCCGCGCGCCCAGGGGAGGGCAGCCTCGCCCTGATGTGGTAGGCGTCCGGGTGCACCTCCAACAGGTATTCCTCGACATCCTCTGCGATGTCGGTGGCGAAGCTAAGGCTCACCGCCCAGGGACGCCCGCGCGGATCGCTGAACCCGTCGTCCGGAAGGTGGATCTGCAGGTCCTGCTGGTCGCTAGGGGTCACGCTGGATGACCACAGGCCGTCGCGGGCTCGGACACCGACGGTAAAGCCGGCCGTGCTGCCGAAGTGGGCACAGATAGCGAACCACAAGGGAAGGCGCATCGGTCCGTCGACTTCGAAATCGTCAATGTCGGCCGCCCTGAGGCGACGACGGGCCGTGGCCAGATCGGTGACAATCCGTTCGCGGGCGGCCGCCGGGTTGCCGAACGCTCTTCGTTCCCGCGGGTCATCGCCTTCGAACAGATCCGTCCAGTCGACGAAATAGGTAGCAGAGTCCGCCCGGGGATTACGCTCGAGCCCCTGGGCCACGAACAGCGGGCGGGCTGCCGGGATACGCAGTTTCAACGCATCGATGGTCGCCGCGAGTTGCGTGGGGGTGAAGGTCTGCCGAGGTGCCTTGACCCACTCGCGCACCTGCTGAATGCCTACCGCCACCCCGTGAGGGTCGGCACGAACTCGCGCTCCAGCAGCAGCATCCTGGACTTTCTCTCTCCACTCTGCCTCGGACAGGGCATGGCGGATTTCGAAGCACTCGAGGAACTCCAGCAGGCGGGCCTCATCGACCTCGAGATGATCCGCCCAGCGTCTCTGTGCTGCGGCAAGAGCGCCGCTTCCGTGCCGCAGCGTCTCGACGATGCGCGCGTCTGTTGTCGCGCGTGCTCCCAGCACCTTGTCGTTGGGCTCAATGGCCTTCGTTGTGGCCAGCACAAGCTTCGGTGGCTGTTCATGCCGGGAACGCAGTTTCATCCAGCTCGCGTAGAGCCGCTGCAGGAGACTGCACCCCTTCTCAGGCCGGGCGAACAGCCACTCTTCGGTAAGCGGGCTGGTAGCATCGACGGACGCCTTGACCTGCCAGTATTCATCCGGTCCTGCGGCGCGACGCAACGTCAGATCGTCCACGTTCCCGGCCTGGGCAGCCTCGACAGCAAGCTCGATGATCGTGGAGTCGGCCCGCTGAGTGCGTAGCACGTGATACCACACCACCAGATGCTGGACGTCGTCGCCGAGCAGACGTGCTCCGCTGGGCGCTCGGGTGGCCTGAACTATCATCTCGGCCCAACCTCGAACGGCCGGGTCGGTGGTGTCCGGGCCAAGACCTCCTGCGCGATAACCGCGTCGACGCCAATACCTTGACGGTAAGCGGCCAAGATAATCTCCGGCACCAGACGCTGGCGCAGGTCGGAGTAGGTGTAGCCGTAAGGCCTGTCCGCAGCCTCACCAGTAAGGGATGCCAAGGCGTCGATGTCTGCCGGGGACAACTTGGTCCCGGCCAGCAGCCGGGCCAGCAACGCAGCCCTCTGCGCGTGATTGGGCCGCTCGAATATCTCGACCGTGGCCGCCCGCCGCTGCACTGCCGGGTCGAGGGCACTGAGCCGGTTCGTGCACAAGATCGTGAGCACCGGGAGCCGATCAATTCGCATCCCGTCGATGCCGCGCAACAAGGCATTCACCCCGGCCCGGTCCTCGTGATGCATCTGGGCGAGTTCCCGGGACTGGGCCAGGGCATCGGCCTCGTCGATGAGCAGGACACCGAGACTGGTGGCGACCCCGTCACCTCGCCGCGCCCTGGTGAAGTCTGCGGTGATGCGCTCGAAAGCGCGGGTTAGCAGGGTCGTCATCTCACCCACAGCGCCGCGCCCCCGCGCGGTCAGGCTCAGCGGATACAAGGTCGCATCGGCACCGGTCTGGGTTGCGATGACATGGCCGATCACCTCGGCGACTTCGGTCTTGCCAACCCCCACGTCGCCGGCGAACACGAAGAGCGGAGTCCGGTCCGCAAGGGCGTTGACCGCGGGGATGATCTCACCGTGCGTGGCCATGCTCCACTTTTGGATCATGGTCGGGTCCAGCAGCGCGACGGCATCTGCTACCAGGCGGTCGATCAGGTCGTCCAGGCCCACGAGAGCGGCCAACCTGGCCTGTGCCGAAGGGTTCGGGAACTCCTCGGTGCGGGCGAACAGCCCTTCACTACCCTCGATCACGACCAGCTCCTGAAGACTGCCCGCTGCAACCCGACGCCACCTGCCGCATAAGTCCGGTCGTGCTCCCAATAGCCGTGAGCGTCACTGGGCAATGAGCGCGTGACCCGGGCGAACGGAAGCTTGGCCTCCACGGCTTCCCTGGCGGAGTCGCTCAGCAGGGACCAGGTCCAGGAGTAGGTCAGGTGGTTGAACCAGGCCGCCTGCGTGACATCTGCCCCACCGGGAACACCGCCGGCACCGCCTGTGAGCGCCCCATCCGGGCCGACGGTGTAGCGCAGCGACCAGACGACTCGGCCCTCCTTCTTGAAGCCGAATTGATACTTGTCGATGTATCCACGCAGAAGGAGTTCTTCGAGTTCCAACTGGTAGTCGTCAAGGCTGCTCCTGCTGGGGTTGCCGTAGAGAATGCTGCACTGCCGCAGATCGGTGGTCACCCGGCCGGCCAGGCGACGCGCGTGGGTACGCGTGAAGGTCTCGGCATAGGTGTAGCTGCTCATGCTGCTGCCTTGAAACCGGTACCGAGCACGTCTTGCCACAACTCGACCGCCTGGCCCGTGGCCGGCTCATAGTAAGCGGTAGAGATCGCGTCGAACGCGTCTTGGGCAGCCGAGACGAGCCAGTCGCGGTCGCGAGCTTCGTAGTGCTCAGCCACGTTGTTCTCAAAGTTGACCGGGTCGAGGATCTGGATCGGTGTGCTTCCACGCCCGGGCAGATCCGACGCCGGGTGGAAGTCGGTGAAGGCGATCTGTCCGTTGAGGCCGCCATTGGCGATGAAGGCGAAGAACTGCTCGAGCGCTTCGGCGTAGTCGCTGAGCACCAGCCCACCATCAGCCAGGTGGATCCACAGCAGCTCGAGCATGAAGCTCTTGCACTTGAACTCTCCATCGCGCTTCCTCTGCTGCCGCGCCCACCACTTCGTAAACCGGATGAGCTGCGCAAGGTACGTCGGATATGCCTTCTTCCGTCCGCGGATGAAGTCGAGGTGCTGACGCACACTGGTCCTCAACCGAGTGCCGTCATCCTTGCTGACCAGGTAACCGACGTCACCTGGCTCACCTTCGTACAGCACCGGCACAACATCGACCTCCAGCCCGGTTCCCGCGAACCTCACGTTGACGCAGTTGGTGCTTGCGACGATCTGATCCTCATGCAGGGCCGGATACGCCTCGACTACCCGATCGCGAACCCAGTTCACGAGCGCCGGCGTCTCATCCGGCGCCTGCTCGGCCTTCACATAGACGGCGAGGTCACGGTCATTGACATTCCGGAGCGCAGTGCCCTTGGCCACCGAGCCGGCATGCAGTGCCTTTACGAAGCCATAGCCCGGTGACACGGCGATCTTGGCTTCAATCCGGTCACGAAGCCGGTTGACCTGGGCACGCTGATCATCGACCTCGGACTGCTTCAGATTGACCTTCTCGTCGGCGAACGCGACAAGGTCACGATGAGTGATCTGTGGCAACGGACTCCATACCTTCCGCTCTGTTGCAACGAATACAACATTGTTGTCTCCAGTTCGCCATGCGGGGACTACCTGGATCAGGTCGCGACAGGTGGCGAGGCCACATCGCCTCGCCACCTGCCCTGACCTGGGCTTATTCGATTATTTGGATGGGCTCAAATGTTGCATCTGCCGCAACATGGCCCACTGCTAGCTGCAGCCGCTGGTGGCGCCGCAGCCCTCGCAGACGTAACAGCTCCCGGCCGGGCGCATCTTGGTGCCGCAGATGAGGCACAGTGGTGCGTCGGCGGTGCGCCGCTGGTGCGATTCCAGCAACTCGGTCGAGTCGTGCGGCTGCGCCCCGGCCTGGTCGTTCCCCGAGGCAGCCGACGGCGCTGGCTGCCCGGGGCGGCCGGTCGCGGCCTGGCCCTGCCCGGCCTGGCCCTGAGCGGTCAGGCGGGATGACTCGGCATGGCCGGCGGCCTGCTCCTGGTGCCCGGCCGGCTCCGGCTGCCGCTCGCGCGGGGCGGACTGCGCCATCTCGGCCGGGTCCATGTCCTCGGCGGCGACCGCACCTGGGTCTTCCCCGGCGAGCTGGGCGGCCCGTTCTGAGGCCGACAGGATGCCCAGCTCGGAGCGGGTCTCGTAGGGCAGGTGGTCCAGGGCCAGGCGGCGGAACACGTAGTCCATCACCGAGCTTGCGATACGGATGTCCGGGTCGTCGGTGACACCGGCGGGCTCGAAGCGCATGTTGGTGAACTTCTCGACCCACTTCTCCAGCGGCACTCCGTACTGCAGGCTGATCGAGATGGCCATCGAGAAGGCGTCCATGACGCCGGCCAGTGTGGAACCCTGCTTGCCGAGCTTGAGGAACACCTCGCCGACGCCGTCGTCCGGGTACTTGGAGACGGTCATGTACCCTTCCGCGCCGGACACGGAGAACCTGGTCACGCTGGCCGGGCGCTGCCGGGGCAGGCGGCGGCGCACCGGGCGGACCTCGCGCGCTGACTCCTCCGCCGCTGCCTTGCCGGGCTTCTTCCTGGCGTCCGAGAGCGGCTGGCCCACCTTGCAGTTGTCCCGGTAGATGGCCAGCGCCTTGAGCCCGAGCTTCCAGCCCTCGAAGTAGATCTTCTCGATGTCCTCGACAGTGGCGGTCTCCGGCATGTTGACCGTTTTGGAGATGGCGCCACTCAGCCCGGGCTGGACCGCCGCCATCATCCGCACGTGGCCCATGGGGCTGATGGCCCGCTCGCCCATGGCACAGTCGAAGACCTCGTAGTGCTCGGGCCGCAGCCCGGGCGCGTCCACGACGTGGCCGTGCTCGGCGATGTACTCGATGATCGCCTCGACCTGCTCCGGCTGGTAACCCAGGTTCTTCAGGGCCCGCGGGACGGTCTGGTTGACGATCTGCATGGAGCCGCCGCCGACCAGCTTCTTGAACTTGACCAGCGCCAGGTCCGGCTCGACCCCGGTGGTGTCGCAGTCCATCATGAGCCCGATGGTGTTGTGGCTCACCATGCCGTTGGCCACGTAGGTCACGTTGTCCGGAACCGACAGGTCATACGTTAGCTGGACCCCGCCGTCCTCGTTGCCCGCCACTCGCTCGAAGAGGTACTCCAGCGCCGCACCGAGCCGCACGTCCCGCGTCTCTTCAAAGAGACGGCGGGCCAGCATGCGGGGCACGCCGCCGGTCTTGCGCAGCGACTGCGTAAGCGCGCTGTTCAGAGGGTGACCTGCGGGCGCGAGGGTGGCCCACACCGCCGCTGGCAGGAACACCAGATCCTTCTTCGCGGAGCGGGCCGGCTCCAAGGCCACCAGGAGGCAGGCCTTCCGCTCCCCGATGAAGCCGACGACGTCGCCGAAGTTCAGCGCATGGTCGACGTTGCGCAGCCGCACCTGGAGGATGTCGCCGCCCCAGCCACTGGTGGTGCGGCGGGTCGTCGTGGCAAGACCGAGGGCCAGCAGCAGGGACCGGATCTCACCCGCGAATTCCCCGTGTGCGGTAGAGACGCTTGGAACTCCGTCAGCGACCGTGCCGTCGGCCTCGAAGAGTCCCCTCAGGAAGGCCGCGTAGACGACGGGGTCGTTGGCCTCAAGGATCGCGGAGGGAACCCGCGGCACCCAGCCCTTGCCCGCATGGCCGGTCCCGGGCAGGGTCTTGGCGAACCCCGCCGCCTGCCACCACCGCGCCGCCCGTACTGACTGCAGAGCCACCTCGTGGTATCCCTCGCAGGCTGTCATCACAGGAGAGAGGCCGAAGACCTCTTTGGCGAGGACGCCAATCCGTTCTGCCACGTCGAGGTCGTTGTCCGCGACGCACAGGCGCACGCCCTTGGCGTGCAGGCTGCCGTCTCCCATGAAGTACCCGACGAGCTCGGCCAGTTCCGGGGTTACGACATCGGGAACCTGTAGCTGGTGGTCGCCGGTGTAGTACGCCTGGTCGAGCACTGGCAGTGGCACCCGCCGCGGCTCCCCGACCATCGTGCCGAGCTGCAGCGGCACGATGTCACCGGTCTCGATGTCGGCAAGGCGCCGCCATTGCCACTCACCCGTCGCTGGGTCCAGAACCTTGACCCGGTGGGTCAGCGTCCCCTGGACTCGGTAGCCACCCGCAGTGTGGATGAGGCGCGTTGGCTCCTCCCCGTTCACGAAGAACTTGGTGGCACGACGCGGACCCTGGTCGGTCGAGACGGTGAGGTCGAGATCCTGCCACTGGTCGCCGTACAGGTCGCCGAGTTCGCCGAGGCGAACCAGGCCGCGATCCGTGGTGATCAGAGAATCAGGGGTCAGGCAGCCGGTGGGCGCGAGCAGTGAGGCCTGGGCGTTCCGGTACCCGTTCGCCTCGCCGAGGATCAGGCACTTCTGCCAGGCGGCGTTCGCCGCGGCGTGGATCTCCCGGTCCATGCCACCGGGCGTCTTGATCTCCGCGCAGGCGTCGGCGTGCTTGCGCATCACCCGCTTGTGCGGCGCGGCGTTGCGCTCGTAACCGTCGTAGGGGCCGACGACCGCGGCGAGTTCCGCGGACCGGCGGTAGGCGGTGCCCGTCATCAGCGAGGTGATCGCGGCTGCGATCGCGCGGCCGCCCTCGGAGTCGTAGGCGTGCCCGGTCGCCATCAGCAGCGCGCCGAGGTTGGCGTACCCGATGCCGAGCTGCCGGTAGGCGCGGGTCGTCTCGGTGATCTTCTTCGTGGGGAAGTCGGCGAAGCAGATGGAGATGTCCATCGCCGTGATCACCAGCTCGGTGATCCGCTCGAACCGCGCCACGTCGAACGTGTCCTCGGGCGTCAGGAACTTGAGCAGGTTGATGCTGGCGAGGTTGCACGACGAGTTATCCAGGTGCACGTACTCGCTACAATTAGCTACCACCGTGCCGCCCACGATGTAGGAGTGGTTGCGCGGCTCGGCCAGGTTGTAGGTGAGCTCGTAACCCTGTGACTGACGGCTAACCATTCGCACCGTGCGATCGACATCGTAGAAATCAGCCGACGTCACGATCCGGCTCAGCTTTGCCTGCTTGCCGGGCAGCGAGAACCCGATGAGCCGGTGGAACTCACGCAGCGCGCTTGCCGTGATCCGTAGGTCGAACGAGGGGCCATCGGAACCGTACGTCGCCTCGCTGCCGTCCTTTCTCGTGTAGTGGAAGCTCGCCGCCTTTACGCCGGTCTTGTAGATGCGGCTCGCGATCCCAAGCGAGGCCAGCAGTTCCTGGGCGCCGATGAGGAGCTCTTCGGACCGGCTGCCCAGGCCGACGTAGCGCGTGGCGTTTGCTTGCTGATCCACGACGCAGCCATCAGCGTCGAACAGGCCCTGGAGGAAGGCGATCAGCGCCTCCTCGGGAGCCTCGAAGATGGCATCGGGGACCGTCTTCGCTGCCGCCCTGCCTCCGGAGACGCCCAGCCCGCGCAGGAACTCGCCGAATGCGCGCCGGGTAACCCGCAGCTGCAGCGTGCCGTTGGCCTGCTCGCTGGGCTTGCTCTCGAAACCGGTGATCTGCGCGAGCAGGGCGTGGTGGCGCGGCAGGACGACCTCTTTGTCTTCGGCCGAGCCGTAGACGGTGACGGCGGCATTGTCACCGGCGTTGATGCACCCGTCGCCGACCACCCAGCCGAGGTAGTGGGCCAGTTCCGGGTCCCACTTGACGGGCAGCTCAAGCGGCTTCCTGCTGCGCTCAAAGCTGGCCATCACCAGTGCCTCGGCCGGCAGATGGGGGTCTGCCATCGGGCGCGGCGCATGCTGGATGGAGCGCACGACGCGGTCCTCGTCCGTCAGCTCACAGGCATGCACCCAGCCACGGTTGGCGGTCCAGACCCGGTGGTTGGGGGTACAGCGCAGCCGCGAGCCGTCGGAGAACCTCAGTTCCACGATCTCGTTGCGGCCAGTCATCATGTACCGGGTCGGGCTGGTGGCGGTGATACGGTCCTGCGGGTCCTGCTTGGCGGTGACGTCGTTGGTGTAAACGGCGAAGCTGACCTCGTCGCAGGCCCGCCGGACCAGGTCGCCGATGGGTACGAGGCCGCTGTCGGTAACCACGCGCTGGTCAGCCGGGAAGCACGGGTTGCTCGCCGTGATCCGGCCCGTCTCCGGGCAGGTGTGCCAGTTGTTGATGGTGTCGTCGTACTGGATTCCCGGGTCGGCGCATTCCCAGGCGGCCTGTGCCATCTTGCGGAACAGGCCCTTCGCGTCGACGGTCTCGACGGTCTCCCCGGTCATCCTGGCCGCGAGGCCGAAGCTGCCGCCGTCCTCGACGGCCCGCATGAACTCGTCGGACACCCGGACCGAGTTGTTGGCGTTCTGGTACTGGACGCTCGCGATGTCCTTGCCGCCGAGGTCCATGTCGTAGCCGGCGTCGCGGAGGACCCGGATCTTCTCCTCTTCGCGCGCCTTGGTCTCGATGAATTCCTCGACATCCGGGTGATCCACGTCGAGGACGACCATCTTCGCGGCCCGGCGCGTGGCACCGCCGGACTTGATCGTGCCCGCCGAGGCGTCCGCGCCGCGCATGAAGGAGACCGGCCCGCTGGCCGTGCCGCCCGAGGTCAGCAGTTCCTTGCTCGACCGGATGCGGGACAGGTTCACGCCGGAGCCAGAACCGCCCTTGAAGATCAGGCCTTCTTCCTTGTACCACTCCAGGATCGAGTCCATCGTGTCGTCGACGGCCAGGATGAAGCAGTTGTGCACCCTCAGGCCGCCGGAGAGGTACTCCCCGCTCTCGGTCTGGATGTCGTAGACCTCCATCAAGCCAAGTCGCTCGATGTGGCTGACGGTCGCCAAGCTCCTGTTCGAACCACCCATGCTGGGGTCCACATATAGGAGGCCGTCCCCGATGCGGAGGTTACCGGCTGTGACGAAAGCACCGTCAGCGAGACCGGTGGCACGCCATACCAGGTGGTCAGCGGTAACGTCGAGGGCGTAGCCGGCGCTGGTGTGCAGGCGGAGCACGTCTTTTAGGCCATTTGCCTTGGTGGCGACGATCCGGGTCAGGCCTGCGGCGTCGTACACCTTGGTGCCGACCGCGTCGTCCTTCACGAGCGCGCCGATCGGGACGAGCCCCGCCGGCGTGCTGACCAGCGCGTCGTAAGGCTGGCAGGCCGATACCTGCTGCGGCGATGTCGTGCCGACGTTGAACCAGACGGGCGAGTTGAAGCTGAAGATCTGGTGGATCAGCGCGTGCGTGAGCTCGTGGTCGAAGATCTCCGCGTCCTTCGGGGTGGCGAAGTAGCCGTGCTCACGGCCGGCCGCGACGTAGGTGCTGACGACGCGGTCGACGAGCTGCTTGAGGCTCCACTCCCGCTGCGGCGTGCCGACGGCGCCGCGGAAGTACTTGGTGGTCACGATGTTGGCGGCATTGACGGACCAGAAATCGGGGAACTCCACCCCGTGCTGCTCGAAGTTGACCGTGCCGTCACGCCAGTTGGTCATGACGACATCGCGGCGCTCCCAGGTGACCTCGTCATAGGGATGAACTCCCTCGCGGGTGTGGATGCGCTCGATCGAGAGTCCCTTGTGCGCCTTCCCGCCACCACGCGACGCGGCCCCACTCGCCGTCTCGGTCATGTCGTCCCCCTTCCGGGGCCCGCCCGGCCCCACGCGGGCCCGTGCGGGCCCATGCCGATATTTCCGTATGCCCAGGTCAGGGCGTCAGCACGCGGGCGTCTTCCCGCCCGGCGCCGTTGCGTGCCGAGCGCATCGCCGCGATCTCTTCCTCGAAGTCAGTGAGTGACTCGAACCCCCGGTAGACCGAGGCGAAGCGCATGTAGGCAACCTCATCCAGTTCCTGCAGCGGACGCAGGATCGCCAGGCCGACCTCGTGCGAAGACACCTCCGCGCAGCCGCGCGACCGCATCTCGTCCTCGACCTGCTGTGCGAGTATGGCCAGCTGGTCGTCGGTCACGGGCCTGCCCTGGCAGGCCCGCCGCACACCGTTGACGATCTTGTCACGGGTGAACGGCTCCGTAGCGCCGCTCCGCTTGGCCACCATCAGGATCACCGTCTCCTGCGTGGTGAACCTGCGCCCGCACGAGGGACAGGCGCGCCGGCGGCGGATCGCGGCTCCGTCATCGGCCGTGCGGCTGTCCATAACGCGGCTGTCCGGGTTCCTGCAATACGGACAGAACACGCGATCACCTCCCGCACTGGCCACGGAGCCGGTTCCTTCGAACACAACTTGTGGATGAACCACATCCATGTAACTACTACATGTTGTGTCTACCGCAGAACCTTCGCCGACGCAACCCTCGCCACGCCGCAACGCCGGAATCCCGCCGCTTTCCGGTTATCCGCCGGCCCGCCGGCGGCCGCGCCCGGCGTGTCGCGCGCTCATCCGCGCGGCAGCCACAGGTGCTGGCCCGGCCGGACCGACGTGCTACTCAGGGCATTGAGGTCGATGATCTGCTGGATGACACCGCGCGGGTCCGCCGCGGGCTCGTATCGGGTGGCAATCGACCACAGGCTCTGGCCCGGCATGACGGTCACCGAGCGGAGGCTGTGGTAGACGGCGCTCGACGGCACGCCACTGCCCGCCGCGTCCGCCCTGGCCGTTCCGGCCAGCCAGGCCAGCGCGGCCACCAGCACCACGCTCATGGCGATGAGCGCCGCGACAACGATCCGGCCCCGCCGGGTCAGCCGCACCCGGGTGCGGACCTGCCGGGCCCCGGCCTCCTCGCGCCAGCCAGCCCACGGCCGGCCCGCCGCAGGGCGGTCCGCTGGCGGCCAGGTCGCGGGCACCGGCCTGCCGTGCATCGCCCGGCCTCGCGGCTCTCCCGCGCCGGGCCAGGGCCCCGCCGTCACGTTCGGCTGGCCCGGTACGGCAGGCACGGCCTGCCGTCCGCGTGCTGCCCCGGCGCGGCGCCTTTGCTCCCCTGCCGTCATCACGCTCATCGTGGGCCTCCCTTCGAACGAGAGTTCTATCGCACTACTGTTCGATAAGACTATAGTTCGATCGAATGCTCGTGCGATTCCGTTGTACCCCTGGGGTCCGACATTTTTGCGGCGCGTCGAACAGATGTTTGATGTCTAGCGCGGCAGGGGCTAACGTCGGCACTGGAATCAGGCACACAAATCCGGAGGTGAGCACATGGGCCGCAGCGTGGAAGGCGACACGTCCGACGCTCCGCCCGGGAACCGCGCCAGCACCCGCGCCGGTGACAGGCCCAAGGGCAGGCCGGGACGCAAGCCCAAGGGGACCGTTCCCCTCGTCGTGGCAGAGATGCCCGAGCAGCCCGACCCCAACCATGTGCTTACCTGGCGCCAGCGGAAGGTCCTGCAGGTCATCAGGGACTCGGTGCAGCGGCGCGGCTATCCCCCGTCCATGCGGGAGATCGGCGAGGCGGTCGGCCTGACCAGCACCTCCAGCGTCTCGTACCAGCTGTCGACCCTGCAGAGCAAGGGGTACCTGCGCCGGGACGCCGGGCGGCCGCGCACCGTGGAGGTGCGCCTGCCCGGGCATCCCGCGGTCCGCCCCGAGGCCGAGGAGCCGGAAGAGGCCGCCGTCCTCGACATCGCCTCGCAGGACGCCGCGTACGTGCCGCTGATCGGCCGGATCGCCGCCGGTGGCCCGATCCTCGCCGAGGAAGCCATCGAGGACATCTTCCCGCTGCCCAAGCAGCTGGTCGGCAACGGAACCCTGTTCCTGCTGAAGGTCGTCGGTGACTCCATGATCAACGCCGCGATCGCCGACGGCGACTGGGTCGTGGTCCGCCAGCAGGCCGTCGCGGACAACGGGGACATCGTCGCCGCGATGATCGACGGAGAGGCCACGGTCAAGACGTTCAAGCGGGCCGACGACCACATCTGGCTGATGCCGCACAACCCCATCTACACGCCGATCCCCGGCGACGACGCCACCATCCTCGGCAAGATCGTCGCGGTCCTGCGGCGCGTCTGAGGCGAACTGAGGCGAAAGTGCTGCGGCTCGGGCGGGGCCTGGCCCCCGCCCGAGCCATGACCCGAGCCCGAGAGCTCAGGCGGGGACTATGTTGACCAGCCTCGGCGGCACCACGATGACCTTCCGCACGCCCCCGCCGCCCAGCGTCCGGGTCACCCCGGGCGCGGCCAGCGCCAGTTCGCGCAGCTCATCCTCGCTGATGCCGGGCGGCACCTCCAGGCGGTCGCGGACCTTGCCGGCCACCTGCACCACACAGGTCACCGTCTCCTGGACCAGCAGCGCCTGGTCGGCCGCCGGCCAGCCGGCCAGGGCAACCGAGGGCTCATGGCCCAGCAGCTCCCAGGCCTCCTCGGCCGTGTAGGGCGCGAAGATCGACAGCAGGATCGCCAGTGTGTCGGCGGCCTCCCGGACGGCCGGGTCGCCCGGGCCAGGACCGGTGTCGATGGCGCGCCTGGCCGCGCTGGTCAGCTCCATCAGCCGGGCCACCGCTACGTTCAGCCGGGCGCTCGCCACCAGCCGGGTGACCTCGTCGATGGTGCGGTGGGTGACCTTGCGCAGCTCCACGTCCCCCGGCTCGGCAGCCGGGCCCGCGGCGGCCAGGCCCGCGGCGGCCCGGCGCGCGGCGCCCACGTCGGCCGCCACGCGCCAGACACGGCCCAGGAACTTGGCCGACGCCTCCGGGTTCACGTCCGCCCAGTCGATGTCGTCCTCCGGCGGGCTGGCGAAGATCATCGTCAGCCTGATGGCGTCGACTCCGTGCGCGGCCAGTTGCTCCGCCAGGTCCACGCCGTTGCCCAGCGACTTGGACATCGCCCGGCCGCGGTTGATCACCTGGCCCTGGTTGATCAGCGCGGTGAACGGCTCGGTGAAGTCGATCATGCCCATGTCGTGCAGGATCTTGATGAAGAACCGTGAGTACAGCAGGTGCAGGATCGCGTGCTCGACACCGCCGACGTACAGGTCCACGGGCGCCCAGCGGCGCACCGCCTCCACCTCGAACGGGCCGTGCTCATACCGGGGTGAGCAGTACCGCAGGAAGTACCAGGACGAGTCCACGAACGTGTCCATGGTGTCGGTGTCCCGCTTGGCGGGCCCGGCGCACTTGGGGCACTCGGTGTTGACCCAGTCGGCCGCCGCCGCCAGCGGCGAGACGCCGCGCGGGGCCAGGTCCTGGCCGCGCAGGTCCGGCAGCACCACGGGCAGCTGCCCGTCGGGGACGGGAACCTCGCCGCAGCCGTCGCAGTAGACGATCGGGATGGGCGTGCCCCAGAACCGCTGCCGGGATACCAGCCAGTCGCGCAGCCGGTAGTTCACCGCGGCACGGCCCTTCCCCTCCCCCGCCAGGATCTCGGTGATCGTGGCGATGGCGGCGGCCTTGTCCAGGCCGTTGATCGGCCCGGAGTTCATCAGCGTCCCGTCCCCCGAGGTCGCGACGCCGGTCTGCGCGGGGTCCGGCCCGCCGGTGTCCACCACCGGCACCACCGGCAGGTCGTAGGCGCGGGCGAAGTCCAGGTCACGCTGGTCGTGCGCGGGCACGGCCATGATCGCCCCGGTGCCGTAGTCGGGCAGCACGTAGTCGGCGGCCCAGACCGGGATGCGCTCGCCGTTCACCGGGTTGATCGCGTGCCTGCCCAGGAAGACACCGGTCTTCGGCCGGTCCGCCGACTGGCGCTCGATGTCGGTCAGCTTGCGCACCTGGGTCAGGTACGCCTCCAGCGCCTCCCGCTGCTCGGGCGTGCACACCTCGGCCGCCAGCGGCGAGTCCGCCGCGATGACGAAGAACGTGGCCCCGAACAGGGTGTCCGGGCGGGTGGTGAACACCGTGACCGGCTCGTCCCGGCCCTCCACGACGAACACGATCTCGGCGCCCTCGGACCTGCCGATCCAGTTGCGCTGCATCAGCAGCACCCGGTCCGGCCACTTGCCGGTCAGCGGCTCCATGTCGGCCAGCAGCCGGTCCGCGTACTCGGTGATCTTGAAGTACCACTGGGTCAGCAGCCGCCTGGTGACCTCGGATCCGCACCGCTCGCACCTGCCGGCGATGACCTGCTCGTTGGCCAGCACGGTCTGGTCCACCGGGCACCAGTTGACGTAACCGTCCTTGCGGTAGGCCAGGCCCCGCTCGTAGAAGCGCAGGAACAGCCACTGGTTCCAGCGGTAGTACTCCGGGTCGCAGGTCTGCAGCCGGCGCGACCAGTCGAACGACACCGCGTACCGCCGGAACGAGGCGGCCTGCACCTCGATGTTGGCGTACGTCCAGTCGGCCGGATGGGAGTTCTTCCTGATCGCGGCGTTCTCCGCGGGCAGCCCGAAGGCATCCCAGCCAATGGGGTGCAGGACGTTGAACCCGCGCTGGAAGTAGTAGCGCGCTATCGCGTCCGCGATCGCGTACGCCTCCGCGTGCCCCATGTGCAGGTCCCCCGAGGGGTACGGGAACATGTCCAGCAGATAGGTGCGCGGCCTCGGGTCGTCCGGGTCGTCACTGGCCCGGAACAGATCCATTGCTGCCCAGCGCGATTGCCACTTTTCCTGGACATCGCGCGGGTCATAGTGCTGTTGTGCCCGCTCGGCACTATCGGCGGCTGTCATGACTTTTCCTCACCCGTGAGTCGGTCCTGCTCCGGCAACTAAAAAGCCCCCCGGTCACGAGGGGCAGCCGCGCCAACGACGGATCGGTCGGCGCGGCTAGGTAAGGAGCAACCGAGCGGAACGCATGACCTCAGAGTAGCAAACCGGGCACCCCCATGCATGCGCGTTACACCAGCCCTGGCGGCTGCCCACCAGGCCGGCGGCCAGGCCCGGGCACGGCCACGGCGAGCGAAATGTCCAGGAGCCGACACAACGCGCTAACCCGCGCGTGTCGCTGCCGCAACATCGGCCGGGCACGCTGGCGGGGTGACAGCCAACGACCGTGACCTCGGGCCCTGGCCGCAGCGGCGGATCGCGCTCGTCGCGCATGACGGCCGCAAGCAGGACATGCGCGAATGGGCCGAGTTCAATCGTGACCTGCTCGCCTGCCACGAGCTGTTCGCCACGGGGACCACCGGGGGGATGCTCAGCGAGGAACTCGGCCTGCCGGTGACCCGGTTCCGCAGCGGCCCGCTCGGCGGGGACCAGCAGATCGGTGCCCGGATCGCGGACGGCGGGATCGACCTGCTCGTCTTCTTCTGGGACCCACTGGAGCCGCACCCGCACGACCACGACGTCAAGGCGCTGCTGCGGGTGGCGGTGCTGTGGAACATCCCGGTCGCCTGCAACCGGGCGACCGCGGATTTCCTTATCTCCTCGCCTTTGATGAGCTCCTATGCCGTGGGGCACGGCCCGGCGACGTAACTGAAAACCCTTCAAACCGCGCGGAAGAAAGACAAAGCACCGCGTCCCGCGTTCCGCCTTGACCTGCGGCGGGGCGCACCAATAGCTTCATTCCCGCCATCAGGCGCGACGGGGGTCCCGGCATCGGGCGCGCAGGTCATCGCACATGACTTCGTGCACCCGGTGCCTGTGAGCATGTGCAGCGCGCCTGCGCCGCCGCCGTCGGGCGGGAACCCCCGCCATGGCATCACGTTTGGCTCGTTATGGCCCTTATTCGGGGGAGTGATGGACGCAGGAGGCCTTTTCCAGCCGCCCGGTCTGGGGCACGGAAAGCCATGATCGCACGGTACGACACGGCGGCACGGGAAGGCGCGACCGGGCACTGCTCATGACCGAAAACCCCGCCCGCCAAGCCCCCGCCGAGCCGATCGCCATCGTCGGCATGGCCTGCCGCTTTCCCGACGCCACCGGGCCCGCCGAGTTCCTCGAGCTGGTCCTGACCGGGCGCCGGGCGTTCCGCAGAATGCCGCCGGCCAGGCTGGACGTGTCCGAGTACGGCGACGGCGAGCCCGGCTCGCCGGGCCCCAGCGGCCTGGCCCCGGGCATCTTCGGCTCGGTCCGGGCCGCCCTGCTCGAGGGCTGGCGCTTCGACCGCGCCGCGTACGGCGTCACGCTGGCCGCCTACCAGGCGGCGGATCCGGCGCACTGGCTGGCCCTGGAGACCGCCGCGCGGGCGCTCGCCGACGGCGGGTTCCCCGGCGGCCAGGGGCTGACCAGGGACCGGACCGGGGTGATCATCGGAAACACGCTGACCGGTGAGGTGTCGCGGGCCACGGCGCTGCGGGCCCGCTGGCCCTACGTGCGCCGGGTGCTGCGGGCCGCGCTGGCCGCCGGGGAGGTCTCCCCGGAACGGCACGCCGGGGTGATCGAGCACGCGGCCGCCGGGTTCCTCGCCCCGTTCCCGGAGATCGGCGACGACACCCTGGCCGGCAGCCTGCCCGGCGCGATCGCCGACCGGATCTGCGGGCACTTCGGCTTCCGCGGCTGCGGCCACGCCGTGGACGCGGCCCACTCCTCCTCCCTGCTCGCCATCGCGGCGGCCTGTTCCGCGCTGGCCGTCGGGGATCTCGACGCGGCCATCGCCGGCGGGGTGGACATCAGCCTCGACCCGTTCGAGCTGGCCGGGCTGGCCGGGACCGGCGTCCTGGCCAGGAGCGAGATGCGGGTCTTCGACGCGCGGCCGACCGGATTCCTGCCGGGCGAGGGGTGCGGGCTCACCGTGCTGATGCGCGCGGCCGAGGCCAGGTCCGCCGGGGTCCCTGTGTACGCCGAGATCGCCGGTTGGGGCGTGTCCTCGGCCGGGAACCCGGCGCTGACCAGGCCCGGTTCGGCCAGCCTGCTGCTGGCCCTGCGGCGTGCCTACCACCGGGCCCGGGTGGACCCCGCGGACGTCCAGTTGATCGAGGGCGACGGGACCGGCACGGCGTCGGGGGACCTGGCCGAGCTGACCTCGCTGGCCGAGATCCGCCACGCGTCACCGCGGCTGGCGGCGCTCGGCTCGGTCAAGGCCAACATCGGGCACACCAAGGCGGCCGCGGGCGCCGCCGGGCTGATCAAGGCAACCCTGGCGATCGCGGCCGGCATCATCCCGCCCGCCACCGGGTGCGCCCGCCCGCACCCGCTGATCGCCAGCGAGGACGCCCGCCTGCGGGTCCTGGAGGCGGCCGAGCCCTGGCCGGAGCGCATCCGGCTGGCCGGCGTCAGCTCGGTGGGCCCGGGCGGCGCGAGCGTGCACCTGGTTCTGCGGCGCGCCCGGGACGGGCGCCGCCGCCGGGCACCGGGCCTCCCGGTGCTCCAGGCGGGCGCGGGCGGCCGGGACCGCGCCGCCGCCGGCCCGCCGGGCGCCGGGCTTCGCGGCGGCGGGCACGGAAAGGCCCCGGACGCGCACCTACGACGACCAGATACGCCGGCCCGTGGTACCCCGGTTCCCCCGGCCGCGCCGGTGCTCGTGCCTGCCCCCCGGGTGGAGGCGTTCGCCGTCAGCGGGGCCGACCGGCAGGCCCTGGCCAGGGAACTGAGCCGGATCGCCGAACTGGCGCCCTGGCTGTCGGACGGGGAACTGCACGATCTGGCCTGCCAGTACGGCCGGGCCACCGCCAGCCAGGACAGCGTGCGGGCCGGCCTGGTCGCGGGCGGCCAGGACCAGCTTGCCCAGGCCGCCAGGGAGGCCCTCGCGCTCCTGCCCGGCCTGGACCGGGGCAGGCTGGCCACCGCGCCGGGCATCGTGATGGCCGACCGTGGCCGTGGCCGGGTCGCGCTGTTGTTCCCCGGCGAGGGCAGCCAGCCGCCCGGGCCGGCGCATCCGGCGGGCGGCACCGGGGCCGGCGGCACCGGTGCGGGCGCCCATGATCCGGCGCTGCACCCGGCGATCGTCGCCGCGTCGCTGTCCGCACTGGAGTGGCTGACCGGGCTTGGAGTGGCGGCCGTGGCGGGCGCGGGCCACGGGCTCGGTGAGATCACCGGCCTGGTCTGGGCCGGCTCCCTCGCCGCGGCGGACGCGGCCCGGCTGGCCGGTCAGCGTGCCGGGCTGCTCACGGCGCTTGTGCCGGAACTGCTTGCGGCGCCGCCCGCCGAACGGACCGCGCTGGTCTGCGTCGATGCGGGCGGCCCGGACGCCGAGGCCCTGTGCGCGGACAATGACCTGGTCGTCGCCGCATACAACGGGCCCAGGTGCCATGTGCTGGCCGGCCCCGCCGGGACCGTGGGCGACCTGGCGAGGCGGCTGGCCGAGGACGGCATCCCGGCCAGGCTGATCGACTCGCCGCTGGCGCTGTACTCCCCCGCGATGGCCGACCTAGTGCCGCCGATGCGCAGCACGCTGCGGGAGATCCCGTTCCGGCCGCCGGCCCGCCGGCTGATCTCGACGATCACCGGGGCCGAGGTGACCGAAGACGATGACCTTGCCGCGCTGCTCGGCACTCAGCTTGCCTCGCCGGTGTTGTTCGCGCGGGCGCTCGGGCAGGTCGCCGCCGAGGCCGACCTGCTGATCGAGGCCGGACCGGGGCGGCAGCTTTCCGGCCTCGCCGCCGACTGCACGGACGTGCCCGCCTTCAGCCTGGCGGCGGGCCGGGCCGACGAGAACGCTACCGCGCAGGCGGCGGCGGCGCTGTTCGCGTCGGGCGCCGTGGCCACGCTGGCCCCGCTGTTCGCGGCGCGGCTGGCCCGGCCGATCGCCATCTGGCGAGAGCGGATCTTCATTCCGAGCCCGTGCGGGGCACCTGTCCCGGACGGGGACGCGGCCGGAGCCGGGAGGCTGATCACGGACGGCGACATGACCGGCGACGGATACCCGGCCTCCCACGCCGGCGCCGCCGGTGGCGGCCTCGCCGGTAGCGGCCCCGCCTCGGGCGGAGTACCCGCCCCCGACGGAGGGCTCGCTCCGGCGGGAGGGCCCGCCCCAGGCGCACGGCTTGCTCCGGTGGAAGGGTCCGCCCCGGCAGGAGAACTCGCCCCGGACGCAAGGCGCGCCCCGGCAGGAGGGTCCGCCCCGGCAGGAGGGTCCGCCCCGGCAGGAGGGTCCGCCCCGGGCGGAAGGCCGAGCCCTGGGGCAAGGCTCGCCCCGGACGGAGACCTGGCGGCAGGAGGAGGGCCCGCCCTGGGCGGAAGGCCAAGCCCGGGGAGAAGGCCCGCCGCAACGGGAGGACCAACGGCGCAGGGAGCGCCCGGCCCGGACGATTCGTCCGCAGCGCACGGGCGTGACGGGCGGCCAGGAACGGATGGAAGGACAGCCTCCGACGCGCGGCCCACGGCAGACGGAATGCCTGCCCCGGACCGAGGGCCTGCCCCGCGCGGCGGGCCGGCAACGGACAGCGGGCCGGCCACGGACGGCGGGCGGGCCGGACAAGAACCCCTGGCTCGCAGAGAAGCCATGGCCACGGACGGCAGGCCGACAACAGCCGCACGGCCGACCATGGACAGCGGTCCCACCACGGACGCACGGCCAGCCACGGACCGCGGGCCGGCCGGGCAGGGAACCATGGCCGGCCAAGAACCCCTGGTCACGGACGGCAGGCCGACAACGGACAGCGGGCCGACCACGGGGCCCAGAGTGGACGGCGGGCCCGCCACGGACAGGCGAGCCTGGACAGGCGAAGGGTGGCCCGGCGCGGGCCCCGCAGGACGGGAGCACATGACGCCAGGCAAGGGCCACGCCGCGGACGCAGATCTTGCCGGGCAAGGAGCCCAGGCCGCGCACGGCGATCCGACCACGGGCAGCCGACCGGCCACGGACGGCGGGTGGGCCGGACAAGGGCCCCGGGCCGGCGAAGAAGCCATGGCCACGGACGGTGGGCCGACAACGGCCGCACGGCCGACCACGGACGGCGGGCCGTCCGGGCAGGGAACCATGGCCGACCACGAAGCCCTGGCCACGAACCTGGACTCTGACACGAACGCAGGCCCGACGACGGGCGCGAGCCCCGCCACGCACACAGGCCCGGCCGCGCACGCGGGCCCGGCCACCCATCGAGCCCCGGCCGCTGACGCGGCGCGGGCCCGGAGCGGAAGGCCGGGGACGGACGGCGGCCAGGCCGGCCGCGTGGACCCCGGTGAGAGCGGGACGGTGGCGGCAGGCGGGGGGGCAGCGGGGACCGGCCCGGGCCCCAGCGCCGAACCTCCGGCTCCGGCACCGGGCTCCGCAGGACGCCCGGGCTCCGGGGCTGCCCGGGCGGCGGCGGACCTGCCGGGCACAGGCACGCCTGCCAGCCCGGCAGGCACCGGGGCCGGCATGCTACCGGCCCGGCCCGGGGACCAGGACCCGCCGGGAACCGCTCCCTGGGTCCGGTGCTTCACCGAGGGGCGGCGGCCCGCCGCGGCCCCGGCGGCGCCCGGAGCCACGGACTCCTGGCAGGTCCGGGCGAGCGCGGCACATCCGTACGGCACGCTCGATGGTCAGGTCTTCGCCGACGACAGCGGCGCTGGCACGGTGCTCGCCGTGCTCGGAGACCCCGCGGAGCCCGCCACCTGCGCCGCCCTGCTCGGTGCGGCCAGGGACGCGATCCAGGCCGGCCGCCTTGTCGTGATCGCGCCGGGGCCGGGGCTGACCGGGCTGTGCGCCAGCCTGCACGCCGAGCAGCCGGGCCTGGGCATCACGCTGATCCGGGCGCGGCCGGGCCGCGAGGGCCTGCAGGCCGCCCGCCGGTTCGCGGCCGCCACGCCTGGCGTGTTCCGCGAGGTGATCCTGGACGGGGCCGGGCCGGCCACCGAGCCGGTCATGGCCGCCACCGAGCCCGCGGCGGACGGGACCTTCCCGCTGGGGCCGGCCGACGTGGTGCTGCTCAGCGGCATCACCCGGGTCGGCGATCTGGCCTGCGCGACCTCGCTGGCCTGCCGCGGGGCCGCGCTCGCGGTGATCGCGCCGCCCGGGCCGGAGGACCCGCGCATCGCTGCCCTGCTCACCAGGCTGCGGTCGGCCGGGATCCGGGTCAGCAGGAAGAAGGCCGACCTCACCGACCCCGGCCAGGTGGCCGCGGCAGTGCGCAGCCTGGAGCGCGGGCTCGGGCCGGTCACCGCCGTGGTCCACGCGGCCGCGTCCGGGCCGGTCGAGCGGTGCGCCCGGCTGTCCGAGCCGACGCTGCGGAGCTTCCTCGGCAGCCAGCGGGGCCGGTTCAGCAACGTCATCGGCGCGGTCGCGATGGAACGGGTGCGGGTGCTGGTCACGTTCGGCTCGGTCGCCGCCCGCTACGGGCGGGCCGGCGGTGCCTGCGACGCGCTGGCCAGCGGGCTGCTCGCGGAGCAGGCCGCGCGGCTGGCCGGGGGCTGGCCCCGGTGCCGGGTGCTGCACCTGGACTGGGCACCCTGGGCGGAGCCGGACCACGGCGACCAGCCGGGCGGCCGGCCACCGGCCGCGCCCCAGCCGGGGCAGGCCGCGCCGATACCGGTCGAAGACGGCTCCAGGTACCTGCTGTCGCTGCTGACCACGGCCGACATGCCCGCCAGGGCCGCGGTGCACGGGCGCCTCGGGGTGCCCGCCCCGCCGGCGCTGCGGCCCGCGCCGACCGGGCCGACGGCAGGCGGCAGGTTCGTTGAGACCGTGCGGGTGCACTACCCGGGGGTGGAACTGGTCGCCGACAGCCGACTGTCCGTCCGGGCCGACCCCTACCTCGCGGACTACCGCATCGACGACCTGCCGATGCTGCCCGCGGCGATGGTCCTGGAGGCCATGGCCCAGACCGCCTCGGCCCTGGCCGGGCGGGAGCAGCGGCACCTGACCGACGTGCGGCTGGCCGCGCCGGTGCTGCTGCTTGGCCGGACAGGGCATGAGGAAGCCGTCATCCGGGTCTGCGCGCTGCGCGTTGGCGACACCGTGGAGACGGTGCTGCGCTGCGCGGAAACCGGGTTCCGGCTGGATCACGCGCGCGCCGTATTCCGCGCGGCCGGGCGGCCGGGGACGGCGGCGCCCGTGGCGGGCTGGGCCGCGGGCCAGGGACGGGGCACCGGAAGCGTGGCCCCGGGGGCCATGGTGGACGGCACCGACCTGTACGGCCAGGTGTTCTTCCAGGCCGGGCGGTTCCGCCGGGTGGCCTTCCTGCCGGAGGCCAGCTCGCGTGCCTGCCGGGCGCTGGTCCGCGGCGGCGATGACCTGCCCTGGTTCGGGGCGGTGCCGGGGCCGGTGGACGCGCCCCTGGTGCTGGGCAGCCCGGGGCTGAACGACGCTGCCCTGCACGTGCTCCAGGCGTGCCTGCCGCACCGCCGCCTGCTGGCCACCGGTTGTGAGTCGGTGACGTTCAGCGGGCGCGAGGTGCGCGGTGCGCTGCGGGTCCAGGCGGTGCGCAGGCCGGCTGATGACGCGGCGGCCGTCTGGGACGTGGTCGCCGCGGACGCGACCGGGCAGCCCGTGGTGACCTGGCAGGGGGTGCGGTTGCGGGACGTGGGCGCGCTGGCCCCGGCCGGGGCATGGCATCCGGCGCTGCTCGCCATCTCCATGGAGGCCCGCGCGGCGGAGTTCGGGCTGGACCCGGCGCTGCACGCCGTGATCAGTTGTGGTGCCCCGCCGCCCGCGCAGGGTGCTGCCGGGCCCGGCGGTGGCCGGGACGCGGCCAGCCAGGGTACTAGGAGCCAGGGTGCCGGGAGCCCGGGCATGGCCGGTCCCGGGGGCGGCGCTCCGGCCGGGGATGACCAGTGGACGGACCGGGCCGAGGGCACCGGGCCGCTGGCCGGGTTCGAGCTCACGGTGCGGGCCAGCCGACCGGTGGCGTGCCGGTGGCAGGCGGTCGGCGGGCTGGCCAGCGACGCCGCGCTGCTTGACGAGGGCCTCATCGCGATGCGGGACCAGCTCGCGGCCCGGTTGCGCGAGACGCCGGCGGCTCTGGAGGCGCGGCTGGCCACCATCGCGTCCGCCCTGGCCGCGCTGGGGCGGGCGGCGGGCACGCCGCTGCGGGTCGAGGACGCCTGCGACGCGGGCTGGATCGTGGTCCGGGCCCGTGATATGGCGGTGGCCTGCGCCGTCACGCAGCTCAGCGGGGTGGCTGCCCCGGTCGCCGTGGCGCTGGCGAGCCTGCTGACGTGGCCGGGCACGGCGGGACCGGGGCCGAGCGGTCCCGGCGGGCGGGGCGAGCGGCTCGCGGCGGGCGGCTGCTAGGCATCCCGGACGGCCGGGGTTACCAGCTGATCTGCAGCGCGCTGGCGAACGCGGTGAGGATGCCCGGATCGCCGTCCACCCGCAGCCCGTCCGGCGGGCGGCGGTTCCACAGCGCCAGGTAGAGGTCCGCCGCCGGGCCGGTGACATCGCAGTCGGCCGGGCCGCTGCCCCGCGAGACGGCGCGCCCGCCGGGGCCGCCCGCGACCAGCCAGTCCGCGGCGCCGGCCGGGCCGTCGGCGGCGTGGATGGCGAGGCTGCCGTCCAGGCCTGGCCAGCCGCCCCGGTTGATGTTCCTGGCCAGGAAGCCCATGATCAGCTCGTCCACGCCGTCGGCCGCGAAGGCCGGTTCGAACGCCGGGCCTGGCGCCCCACCGGCAGTCGCGGCCCCGGCGGGCGCGGCGGCCTGGTCGGCGTCGGCCCGGTGGATCGCGGTCTCGTGCGCCTGGCGCCGGGCCCAGAACGCCAGCGGCGACGGCGCGCTGAGGAACGCCCAGCAGTTCAGCTCCGGTGCGGCCGTGCCCAGGGCCTGGACAAGCGCGGCATGGCCCTCCCGGAACCAGCCGGGCAGCCGGTCATCGCCGGGCCCCTGGCTGAGGATCGCCGCCTCGGATGTGCCGCCTTCCGGGCGGGTGAGCCCGCGGGTGATGAACTCCGCCGCCCACCTGTGCACGTAGCCCGTGTGCTTGAGCAGGTCCCGTACCGCCCAGTCCGGGCAGGACGGCACCCCGGCGCCCATCCCGGCGCGGTCCGCCGCGGCGGCGAGCAGTTCTCCCTCGCGGCGCAGCGCTCCGATGTAGCCGGGAACGTCATAGCCCCGGTACGCACGTGTGGTCACGCGGGCCAGGATGCCACATCCCTACGGTTCCTCCCGGCGTACGGCAATGCGACGATGGAGGCAGGACGTGACATTCCCCGGCGGAAGGCCCCCCGCGTGACGGCTCACCATCCACCGCTCACGGTCGAGCACATCGACCTGTCGGATACCGAGTTCTGGGGCTGGCCCATGGCCGACCGGCAGGCCGCCTTCGCCCTGCTGCGGTCCCTGGACCATCCCCCGTTCTACGCCGAGCCCGAGTTCATCTTCGAGACGGGCCCGGGGTACTACGCGCTGGTCCGGCACGCGGACGTGGTGGAGGCGAGCCGGAACCCTGAGGTGTTCTCCTCGGGCAAGGGCGCCACCTCGATCGCGGACCTCCCGGTCGAGTTCAACGAGTACTTCGGGTCGATGATCAACATGGACGACCCGAGGCACGCGCGGCTGCGCCGCATCGTGTCGCGTGCCTTCACGCCCCGGATGATCCAGCGGTTCGCCGACGACGTCACGAGGATCGCCGCCGAGATCGTCGATGACCTGGTGGCGAGGGGGCCGTGTGACTTCGTGGAGCACGTGGCGGCCCGGCTGCCACTGACCATCATCTGCCGGCTCATGGGCATACCCGATGACAGCTACGGCATGGTGCTGCGGAACACGAACATCATCCTGTCCGGCATGGACCCCGACCTGATCAGCGAGGATATGGACGAGGCGGTGGGCCAGATCCTCGCCTCGGGCGCGGAGCTCGCCGGCCTGGTGACCTCCCTGGGCCAGCAGCGCGCCGAGAAGCCCGCCGACGACCTGGTCTCCGCGCTGGTCACCGCGAACATCGACGGCGAGCGGCTCACCACGGCCGAGCTGGCCTCGTTCTTCATCCTGCTGGTCGTGGCGGGCAACGAGACCACCAGGAACGCGCTGTCCCATGCCCTGTGCCTGCTCACCGACTTCCCGGAGCAGCGGGAACTACTGCTCGCCGACGTGAACGGCCGCCTCGAGGGCGCGGTCGAGGAGATCGTGCGCTACGCCTCGCCGGTGATGTTCATGCGCCGCACGGTGACCCGGGACTACCGGATGAACGGCTACGACTACCACGAGGGCGACAAGGCCGTGCTGTTCTACTGGTCGGCCAACCAGGACGAGTCCGTGTTCACCGAGCCCGCCCGGTTCGACATCACCCGGTCCCCCAACCCGCATGCCCACCTGGCGCGGCGGGAGATCACGGTGATGCTGCGCGAACTGCTGACCCGGGTGCCCGGCATCCGCGCCGCGGGCCCCCCGGACCGGCTGCTGTCCAGCTTCATCAACGGCATCAAGCACGTGCCCTGCGAGTTCGGCCGCTAGGCACGCCAGCCCCGTAACCCGGCCATCCCGCTGCCCGGATCACTGGATCCGGTGTGGCGCAGCTTGCCATGCCCCCGCCCAAACCAGCTCGCTGGACTCAATCTCATAACGACGTGTGACTGATCAATCGCAGTGTGTATAACTAGAGCTGCGGCCAACGGCCCGCGTGTCAGTGCTCCGCCGTCGGCAGCAACCCCTCGCCGGTACTTGAGAACCAGTCGGCGGCACAGCCATGGCACGCAAAGGATCTTCGTCTCGCGGGCGGCGCCACTCGGGGGCGTGGCGCCGCCCCGGACGAAGATCCCGGGGACCTTGGGCGGGGTGGCGGGGTCAGGACTAGCGCTGTATCACCTCAGCGCGCTGATCCGCCCCGCCAGGGCCATGTCGGCCGCGGTGAGCCCGCCTTCCGAATGCGTGGACAGGGTCAGCGTGACCCGGTTCCACTGGATCAGGACGTCCGGGTGATGGTTCGCCGCCTCGGCCAGGTAGGCCACGGCGCCGGTGTAGAGCATCGCCTCACGGAAGTCGGCGAGTTCCACGGTGGACGTGATGCTGTCACCGGACCTGGCCCAGCCACGCAGGGTGCCCAGCGCGGTGGCGATCTCTTCTTCGCTCAGCAGTGTCACGTTTCCCGACACTAGCGGTGCGTCTCTAGGGCAGCCACCATGTCTTGCCCCGGGTGTGCGAGCAGGAGGCGAGGGCCAGCGGCGTCCCGGCGGCGTGGTTCGCGTTCACGTCGCGCAGGCACTGCCCGGTCTGGGCGTTCTTGAGCTGGCCGGCGCCTTGTGCCGTCCAGGACTGGCTCGCGTCCCCGGTGCAGGTGCTGGCGGTCACGGCGGGCTGGCCCGGGCCGGCGGTCAGGCAGAGGCCGCCGCCGCGCAGCGTGTCCCCGGTGATGGCCCACTGCTGGGCGGGGAGGCTCCGGCCGCAGCCGCCGACCACCACGGCCGCGCCGGCCGCCGGGCCCGAGCGGGTGGCGCAGACCCCGAACGCGGCGCTGACCAGGGCGCCACTGCCCAGGCCGTTCACCGCGGTCTGCGCGGCCCCGAGATAGCGGGTGTAGCCGGTGCCGTCGTACACCGCCCACGGGGAGAACGTCGCGCCCTGCACGCTGATGGCATAGGCGGCGTCAGCGTTGCAGGCCGGCTGGAACGCGCAGCTATCGGGCACCTGGGGCCACGCCTTGCTGTTCACCTGCCACAGGCCGCGGTCGTAGGAGCCGCCGGGGCAGGTCACCGGCGGGTAGGTGCCCACCGTCCCGTTCCCGTCGCAGTAGTAGATGCTGGCGTTCCCGCCGGACTCGGCAACGCACACGGCGGTCGCGGTGACCAGGTTCCCGCCGAAGTTGCCGTTGTTCGCCCACCCGGCCGCGGCGGCGTAGCTGGCGCAGGTCCGCGCGGCGGTGGCGATCTGCTGGAAGGTCATCGGCCCGGCCGCGCCGTGCGGTGCCAGCGAGGCCAGGCGGATCCTGGCCACTGGCGGTGCTGGCGTGTCGCTGGCCCCGGTGGCGGCGGCGCCCCCGACGAGGATGAGGCTGACCGCCGCGACGGCGAGCAGCCTGACAACGGATGGGACGGTGACACCACGCATCGATACTCCCTCTCCCTAGCGGCGGAATGGCTCCGCCTCACGTGCTCCCGTGCCGACCTGCACGGGGCCCAGAGGGGTTCGATGGGCGGCCACCTGGCCAATGCCGTGACAATAACACCCGCATCCCCCACGCCGCCCAGGCCCCTCCTGGTGCTGGAACCGGTGATATCGCCGTCTTTGATGGCTCAAAACGGGCATGAACCCGGCGCTCTCGGGCCCCGCTCCGCAGGACGAGCGGCGCAGGCCGTTGGCCGGAGAGCCGGGGGGCAGCGGATACCCGGAACCGGCTCGGTAGGCTGGGCGGGCCCCCGCAGGTGCACGATGACACGGGCCGGGACCAGGCATGGAGGCGAGGCGATGAGCATGTCGGAGCCGGCCGCGCCGCGCGCCACGCCGCTGCGCGCCGTCCACGAGAGCCTGGGCGCCACCATGACCGCGTTTGCGGGCTGGCTGATGCCGCTCAGGTACGCCGGCGAGATCTCCGAGCACCAGGCCGTCCGCAACGCCGCCGGGCTGTTCGACCTCTCGCACATGGGCGAGATCGCGGTGACCGGGCCGGGGGCGGCCGCCGCGCTCGACTACGCACTGGTCGGCCACATGTCCGCGGTGGCGCCGGGCCGCGCCAGGTACACGATGATCTGCGCGCCGGACGGTGGCGTTCTCGATGACCTCATCGTGTACCGGCTCGCGGACGCCGAGTACCTGGTCGTCGCGAACGCGGCCAACACCGCCGCGGTGGCCGCCGCGCTCCGCGACCGCGCCGCCGGGCACGACGCCGAGGTACGCGACCAGACCGCCGAGTATGCGCTGATCGCCATCCAGGGACCACATGCCGCCCGGATCCTGGCGCCGCTGACCGACATCGGCCTGGACGAGGTGAAGTACTACTCCGGGCACCGGGGCACGGTGGCCGGGCAGCCCGTGCTGCTTGCCCGCACCGGCTACACCGGGGAGGACGGCTTCGAGCTGTTCACCGGGGCGGACGGCGCGGAGCCGCTGTGGGCGGCGCTGGCCGCGGCGGGCGCGGGCGATGGCCTGGTGCCGGCCGGGCTGGCCGCCCGCGACACGCTCCGGCTGGAGGCCGGCATGCCGCTGTACGGCAACGAGCTGAGCGCCGAGCTGACACCGTTCGACGCGGGCCTGGGCAGGGTGGTCGCGTTCGGCAAGCCCGGTGACTTCGTGGGCCGGGCCGCGCTGGCCGAGCGGTCGCAGGCCGCGCCGCGCCAGGTGCTGGCCGGGCTGATCGCGGACTCGCGCCGGGTTCCGCGGCACGGGTACCCGGTGACCTGGGACGGCGTATCCTGCGGAACGGTCACCAGCGGCGCGCCGTCGCCAACGCTGGCCGCGCCCATCGCCATGGCGTACCTGGACGCCGAGGCCGCCGGGCGCGCCCGGGACGACACCGAGGGCCGGCTCGCAATTGACATCCGGGGCAGGCCCGAGCCGGCCCGGATCACCGACCTGCCGTTCTACCGCCGGCCGCGCTGAACACCGGCCGCTGGCCCCGCCCCGGCACCGACGACCTCAGGAGAAGGCGAGCATGAGCATCCCCGAAGAACTGCGCTACACCGCGGAGCACGAATGGATCGCGATCAGCGGCTCCGTCGCGTCCGTGGGCATCACCGACTTCGCCCAGCAGGCGCTCGGTGATGTCGTCTACGTCTCCGTTCCCGCGCCGGGCACCAGGGTGACGGCCGGCGAGCCGTGCGGGGAGGTCGAGTCGACGAAGTCGGTGAGTGACATCTACTCCCCCGTGGACGGCGAGGTGACCGAGGTGAACGCCGACCTCGAGGACGACCCGGCGCTGGTGAACTCGGACCCCTATGGGGCGGGCTGGCTGATGCGGATCCGGGTGGACGACACGGACGACGATTCCGGCCTGCTGACCGCCGACGAGTACGCCGACCTGACGAAAGACTCCGAATAGCCGTTAGCCGCGACGGCGGCGCCATACCAGCAGGGCCAGCGTGGCCACGGCCACGGCCGCCGCCCCGATCTGGACCTCGGGCCGGGATGCCTGCTCCCGCGTCCGTGACATGGCGCGCTTGGCGACGTTGGCCGGGCTGACCCGCTCGGTGATGGTGTCGATCGTCCGTGCGAGGTTCTCCCTGGTGCGCTCGATCTCCTTCACCAGCGCGTCCGGATCCCGCAGCGCGACCTCACCGTTCGCTTCCGCCATCGCACGCATCCCTTCGTCACGGCGCCAGGCGCCCAGTCTTCCAGGCGGGCCGACGCTGCGCACGCCGGCCCGCGGTCAACGGCGTCGCCGTTGACCGCGGGCCGGCGTGAGCTGCCCTGGCTGTGCCCGGCCTCAGCCGCCGGGCAGGCCAGCTCGCGGGCTCACTATCCCGCGAGGTGCTCCGCCACGCCGATGAGGCCCCGGCATGTGGCCGTCAGGTCTCGCGCCTGGTTCACCTTCTTGTTCATGAAGGCGGCATCCTCGAGATCCCGCTTGATCACACCTGCCAGCCGGTCCCTGGCAAGATCCAGGCTGGCCAGCGCCTTGTCGGTGCGCAGGTACAGCTTGTCACCTGAGCTGTTGCTTTCGACCGCCTTGGTGGCGGCCTTCAGCGTGGACGTGCCGAACCTGCCGACGCTGGAATTGAGCTGCTTGTAGCAGTCACCCAGCGGGGCAATGCCCGGCCGGGACAGGGCGGAGTTCGGGTCGGTAAGGACCTGGGTGATCACGCGCCCGTCGTGCTCGTAGTCGTCCTTGAGCCCGAGCAGGTACATGACCGTGGGCCGGATGTCGGTCTCGTCGAGCCACGTCCCCGTGGTGCCGCTGTCGGGCACGGTGACCTGGCCGCTGTCCGGCCCCGCCGAGTTCGGCCCCGCGTCGGCGGCGGAGCCGTCCAAACCCAGGTTCTGGACTCCAGGGCCGGCCAGGCCCAGGAAGTTGGTGTCGATCTCGGCGGCATAGTCGCCGTGGTTGTAGGCGAAGCCGGCGTTCTGGCTCACACACGGCGAGGTGCAGTTCGGCGCGCCGGTGCTCAGGAAGTAGTCCGGCCTCGCGAACATCGCGAACGTCGGCGTCCTGGCCGGGTCGGCGTTCACCATGTGCAGGATCGCCTCTTCGGTCCGGTCAGCGAGGTAGTTGGTGATCGGCTGGGTCGTGCCCGTGTACGGGTTCGCCGCGGTGAGCCCGCCGGTGTCGCGTTCCAGTGTCCGGACCGCGGCGTCATTCGGCCCCGGGTTCCCGGTGACGTAGAACCCCGGCGCCGAGTCGCTCACCGCCGTGAACGGGGTGGTGTTGCTCTTCTCCGTCGCCAGCAGACCGGTCAGGTTGCCGGACAGTTCCCCGAAGGAGAGCGTGCCGTCGGGCTGCGCAGGGTAGGTGCACAGCACGTCCGGGGTGACCGTGTCGCCGCTGACGGTCGCGCCGTCGCAGTTGGACGGCGTGGGCTGGATCGCCCGGCCCACGTTCGCACCGGCCACGTGGTCACCCTCGTCCGAGCTGAGGATGAACAGCGTGTTCTGCGAGGTGATCCCGTCCGCGGCCAGGCGCTGGAAGAACGTCCCGAATGCCTGGTTGTAGTACTGCGCCTGAGCGATGTAGCAGGCGCTACCCGGGCCGAGCGCGGAGGGCGCGCCGTCACACGGACCGCCGGTACCTGACAGTGCCGGGATGTGCTCGTTCCCGTGGATGTCGGCCATGTAGCCCGAGGTGATCGGCACGCCGGATTCCTGCATGTCGGCCAGGTAGGCCAGCGTCTGGGACGGGTTGATGTTGCTGAAGCCGGGGAAGCCCGGGGTGCTGAGGAACGCGCCGTCGAGCTCGTTGCCGTTCAGGTCCACGAGGTTCCCGGCGCCGTTGGTGACCTGGAACCCGTTGTGCGTCACGTTCGGCGTGCCCGCCCCGATCTGCGGGGCGACGTACCGGTGCCCGAACAGCCCCTGGAAGCCGTTGTAGCCACCGGGCTCGTTGGGCAGCAGGTCGGGTGAGGCCGTGGGGCTAGGCGTGGTCTGGCCGAACTTGACGCCCTGGGCGTCCGCGCAGAACGCGCTGCCCTGCGCGCAGTGCACCGCGACGCCGACGTAGTCCGCCACCTCGGCGTCCTTGAATCTGTCCGGGTCGGCGGCGAGCTGCTGCGCCTCGGGCGAGCTGGCCCCGAACACCTTGGGGATGTCCACCGCGGTGTTCTCCAGCTCCACGTTCGCCGTCCCGACGTAACCGGCGTCACAGCCCGTGCGGGTGTAGGGCGCCCACGGGGCCGGGGTGATCGTGTCGGGCGCCGGGGCCGGGTTCGTGGTGGCCGGCGGCGTCGGCGAGTAGACCATGGACGGGTTCGTGTCGTGCCCGGCCGTCGGCGTGCTGGCGGTGTCGAAGATCGGGTCGGTCCAGTACGCGAAGGCGCTCGCCGGGTCGGTGGTGCCATCGGGGTTGAAGGTCCGGTAGGCGTTATTCATCCCCGGCATCCCCTGCCGGTCCCCATACAGCCCGGTCAGGGAGGTCAGGATGTCGATGGCCGTGTGCGCGATGAGCGGCGTGTGGTTGTTCGACAGGAACGTGCCGTTGCCCTCGAAGAAGTTCAGCAGGTTCGGCATCATTTGCAGGTCGGAAGGCACGTTCGGGTTGTCACGGAAGAAGTGGACGTTGTCGAACGTGAGCTGGACGACATGCTTGACGCCATTGCCGAGCTGGCAGGCGTTGCTCGCCATCACGTGAAAGGCCGGGTGGGCCGCTGGCGCCCTCGTCGCTGCGAGTCCGGGCGCGGCCGGCCCCGCCAGGGCGAAGCCGCCCAAGAGCGAAGCGCACCCGCTGATGGCGACGGCCTTTCCGGTAATCCATCGCCTGCGCTTGTGCTGTGGCATGAATTCCTCCTCATCCAATCGCCCGCCCAGCGCCGGGGCGGGCGACCCTGCCGGAGACCCTAGGGCGGCCGCGCTAACCCCCGGCGACGGGGACAAGACGGCCAGGCCAACACTGCGCGTGCCGCGCCGGGCGCGCCGGCCGGCCCCGGGGGCACACCACCCACCCACACTGGCCCACATTCGTGCCCGTGGCTAGGGCCCGCCGGGCCGGAACCGCGCCAGGACAGCGGGTTCTGCCCGGTTTGGCGCTCACCCGCTAGGCAATGGCCCTAGGGTGACGCGCACGGCGCCGGCGCCGGGGAGGGCGCGGTGCCGCGCAGGGGGGCCAGTCAAGGAGCGGTCATGGACAGTCAGGCGGACCAGCCATTCGGCGGCGGCGCGGATCCATCGGAGGGCGGCCAGCAGCCTGGCGGCACACAGCCCTGGAGTCCCCCCCAGCCTGAAGGGCAGCCTTGGGGCAGCCCCCAGCCCGGTGGCACGCCGCCCGGCGGCACGGAGCCCGGCGGCATGCCGCAGTCCCCCGGCCAGCAGTTCGAGGGCCAGCAGTCCCCCGGCCAGCAGTTCGAGGGCCAGCAGTCCGGGGGCCCGCCGCAGTACGCCGGCCCGCAGTCCGGCGGGCAGCCGCCGATCATCGCCGCGACGGGCAGCGGCCCGGCCCGGGTGCGGCCAGGGCGGATCTGGTACCTGGGCTCCGTCCTGCTGGTGCTGGGCGGGGTGGCCTGGCTGGTGTTCGGCTTTGTCTCGCTCAGCAGCAAGGTCGACGCGTTCTCGCGCGTGCCGCTGCCGGCCGGGGGCACGGTCACCCTGAACCACAGCGGCGGGTGGGTGGTCTATTACGAGGGCGCCGGGGCGACCACCGGCCAGATCCCGGGCTTCAACGTGCGGATCGCGCCGGCCGCGCCCCCGGCCGCCGTGGGCAGCCTGCGGTCCTACACCGCCTCGGTCACCTACACGATCGGCGCCCACCAGGGCCGCGCGGTGCTGACCCTCCAGGTCGTGCACCCCGGCAAGTTCCTGGTCGAGCCGTCCGGTGCGACCGCCGTGGCCGGGGGCAGCGACCTCGCGTTCGGGTCCAGCATCGCGGGCAGCATCGTGACCACCGTCCTGCTCTGTATCGGGCTCATCTTCCTCGGCATCGCCGGCACGATCATCCTGTTCGTCATCAGGCTGACCCGCACCAGGCGCGCCCGGGCGCAGGGCTATTAGCCGCCCACCCTGGCGTGCGATGGGGGGCGCGCTCCCGGCCTCCGGGAACCGGCGCACGCCGCCCGCCGCCGGGCCGGCCGTGGCAGGATGAGCCCCGTGGCAGGCCCGCTCCGCACCACACCCGCCCGCGTCCTGGCGATCGCCGCACCGCTGGTGTTCCTGGCGGCGTGCGGCACCGCCGCCGTTCCCGCCGCAGGCAGCGGCGCCGCGCCCGGCCCGCGGGCAGGTTCCGGCGCATCGGCCGGGGTCGTCCTGGAAGCGGGCGAGAACCAGGTGGCGGCCGCGGGCGCCGGCCGCGACAGGTCGTCCCTGCTGCCCCCGCGCACCGCGGCCCCGGCCACCGGCGGCACCACCGTCCCCGGCGCCCCGGGCTGCCCGATGTTCCCGGCCAGCAACGTGTGGAACACCGACATCTCCCGGCTGCCGGTGGACTCGCACAGCGCCGCCTGGCTGCGCAGCATGGACTCGGCCAGCACCAACCTGCACCCCGACTTCGGGCCGAACCCCGGCGGGTTCCCGTTCGGCATCCCGTTCAACATCGTCACCAAGGGGCATCCCCTGGTCCCGGTCAAGTTCCAGTTCGCCAGCGAGAGCGACAAGGGCCCCTACCCGTTCGGCCGGGACACGCTGATCGAGGGCGGCAAGAACGCCGGCGGTGACCGTCACGCGATCATGGTCAACTCCGCCACCTGCACGCTGTACGAGCTGTGGGAAGCCCGGTACTCGGCGTCGGGCTCGACGGCGGGATCCGGGGCGATCTGGAACCTGGCCTCCAACCGGCTCCGGCCCGCGGGCTGGACCTCCGCGGACGCGGCGGGCCTGCCGATCCTGCCCGGGCTGCTGAACTTCGCCCAGGTCCAGGCGGCGGTCGCGGCGGGCCGCCCGATCACCCACGCGATCAGGTTCACCGCGCAGGCCACCCGGTCCGCCTACCTGTGGCCGGCCAGGCACGAGGCGGGCTCTGGCTCGAACCCGTCGCTGCCGCCGATGGGCGCCCGGTTCCGGCTGAAGGCGAGCTTCAACGTCGCCGGGTTCTGCGCCGGTGCCACGCCGGACTGCGCGGACGCCAAGGCCATCCTGACCGAGATGCAGCACTACGGGCTGATCCTGGCCGACAACGGGAGCAACTGGTTCTTCCAGGGCAGCGCGTACCCGCAGTGGCCGGACGGCCTGGTCTCGCTGCTGAAGCAGATCCCGGCCAGCGCCTTCGAGGCGGTGGACGAGTCCTGCCTGATGGTCAGCCCCGACTCCGGCCGGGCCGCCGCGAAACCAGGCTGCCCGATCGGCTGACCCGGCGCCGCCCCGGGCGCGGGCCGCTCAGTGGCGGGCCGGCGCGGCGATGTCCGCGACGACCGCGCCAGCGGCCCGGACCAGGTCGGCCGGTGCCAGCTCGATCTCCAGCCCGCGCCGGCCGGCGCTGCAGAAGACCGTGCCGAACCGCAGCGCGGAGGAGTCGACCACGACCGGGAGCCGCTTGCGGTGCCCCAGCGGCGAGATGCCGCCGGTCACATACCCGGTGGCCCGCTCGGCGGCGGCCGCCCCGGCCATCGCCGCCTTCTTCCCGCCCGCCGCCGCGGCCAGCGCCTTCAGGTCGAGCTGGCCGGCCACCGGCACCACGCCGATGGTGAGCTGGCCGTCCACCTCGGCCACCAGCGTCTTGAACACCTGCTCCGGCGGCACGCCGAGCAGTTGCGCGGCCTCGGCGCCGTAGGAACCGTGCCGGGGATCGTGCGGGTAGGCGCGCACGGAGTGCGCGATGCCCAGCTTGCCGAGCAGCGCGGTCGCCGGAGTCCCCTGTCCCGCCACGGCGGAACACTCTACTGCGGGTCCGCGCCTTCGCTGGCGGGTGCGGGCATCGGCGGGGACGGCACCCCCCGGGCCGCCCGGCCGGCCCGCCACTCCCGCCAGGAATGCCAGGCCTGCGGCGCGACCAGCGTGACCACCAGCACGATGATGGTCACCGTGGCGTACCGGGAGACCAGCTCGGCCAGGGTGACCCCGTTGCTGCCGAGCAGGTACCCGCCGAACGCGACCACGGAGATCCAGGCCGCGGAGCCGAGCGTGTCCCACAGCACGAACGCGAGCAGCGGCAGCCCGGTCCACCCGGCCGCGGCGTAGACCGCGGTGGACGCCCCGCCCGGCAGGAACGCCGCCAGCGCCACCAGCGGGCCCGCCCAGCGCTGCCCCCGGGTCTCCGCGAGCCCGGCCAGCCGCGCCATCCGCGGGCTCCGCTGGCCGAGCCGTTCCACGATGCGGTGGCCCCAGAGCCTGCCCGCCCACCAGTACACCCAGTCGAACCGCATGATACCCGGCAGCGCCGCGACGACCACCAGGGCGAGCTGCAGCTTGCTGTCCACGTCGGCGTACGCGCCCGCCGAGATGATCGACGAGGTGGACCCGGTCAGCAGCTCGAGGAGCACCGGGCGGCTGGAGATCAGCGCCGGGGTCAGCGGGATGGCCGCCACCGCGTAGACGGCGCTCACCGCGATCGCCAGGAGGCAGAGCACGTCCCGGGCCCGGGGCCTGCCGTGCCAGGGCCGCCAGCCGCCGAACCGCGTGCTCCCGGACCGGCGGTCCGGGCGGCTCGCACCGGCATCCTGGCTCATCGGCGCACCTGCCATCCGGTCTCTCGCCCGGGTTAACCCAGGCCCTGCCCTGTCCGAGTAGTCAGGTAGCGTCGCTCTCATGGCCACTCTTGTGTCATTTCATGCCCATCCCGACGACGAGTGCATCGCCTGTGGCGGGATTATCCGCAAGGCCGCCGACGAGGGGCACCGGGTGGTGCTCGTCGTGGCGACCCGCGGTGAGAACGGCGAAATCCCCGAGGGCTTCCTCGACCCTGGCGAGGAACTGTGGCAGCGGCGGGTCGGGGAGACCCACGCGTCCGCCGCGATCCTCGGCGCACAGCGGGTGGAGTTCCTCGGGTACACCGACTCCGGCATGATGGGCACCCCGGCCAACGACGCGCCAGGCTCGTTCTGGACCGCGCCGGTCGACGAGGCCGCGAAGAAGCTCGCCGCGCTCCTGGAGGAGGAGCGCGCCGACGTCCTGACCTGCTACGACGACCACGGCGGGTACGGGCATCCGGACCACATCCAGGTGCACAGGGTGGGCCTGCGGGCCGCGGAGCTGGCCGGCACCCGGCGGGTGTTCCAGAGCACGATCAACCGCGACCACATCCAGCGCAGCCGGGAAAGCTTCGCGGAGCTGGCCGAAGAGGCCGGCATCGAGACCCCGGACATCGACGAGGAAACCTTCGGCATGCCCGAGTCGATCATCACCGCGGCGGTGGACGTCACCGCGTACCTGGACTACAAGCGCCAGGCCATGCGGGCGCACGCCAGCCAGATCAGCGAGCAGTCGTTCTTCCTGGCCATGCCGGACGAGGCGTTCCGCTACGCGTTCGGCACGGAATGGTTCATCCGCGAGGGCCAGGGCCCCGGCATCACAGAAACGGACCTGCTGGCGGACCTTTAGCGGCGGGGACGTCAGCGGCACGGTGGGCCGCCCTCGCATGCTCGTTGGCTCCGCCAACTTCGCCGAAGGCCCGCCGCGAGTGCTAACCCGGGGGGCCGAGCCCCCCGGAACCCCCACGCACCGGCCGCCCTCGCATGCTCGTTGGCTCCGCCAACTTCGCCGAAGGCCCGCCGCGAGTGCCAGCCCGGGGGGGCCGAGCCCCCCCGGAACCCCCACGCGCCCGCGGGCGTCTGCCGCTCCGGGAACCAGGCGGAAGTGCGGCCTAGGTGGTAGCGCGGCGGGCAAGGTGCAGTGTTAGCCCGAGGCCGAGCCCTCGGAGCCCCGCGATCGATGGCTGACGTCAGCGGCACGCTACGAGGCACGGCGGGCAAGGTAGAGCACAGTGTCCTCGGCGAGCGGGACCCGGCCGGGCAGGATGCTCGCGATCCGCGCGAACAACTCGTCCCGCACCGGGGCCTCCAGCACCAGGTACGGCGAATGGGTGGCCAGGTACTGCAGGTACTGCCGCCGGGACAGGACCCGTTCCCACCGGTACAGCCGGGCCTCCAGGCCGGTGAACGCCGCCACTCCGGCTATGTCCGTGGCGGGCCAGCGGTCCAGCAGCCCGTCATCCGGCACCGCGGCGGTATCCCACTCGATGTGCGGGGTGAGCTCCCGGTGTGCCTGGGTGACCTCGTCCTGGACCTCGCCGTCGAGGATCCGGTCGAAGTTCCAGAACAGCGCCAGGCTGCCGCCCGCGGCGAGCACTGCGGCGGCGCGGTCCCAGCGCACCGCCGGGTCGATCCAGTGCCAGGCCTGCGCGCTGAACAGCAGCCCGCACGGCCGGTCCGGGACGTACCCCTCGAACCCGCCGACGACCACGCTGACCCCCGGGTACCCGGAGCAGCTCGCGGCCAGGATGCCGGCCATGGCCGGGTCCGGTTCCACCGCGATGACCCGCAGGCCGCGCGCGGCGAACAGCCGGGTCGCCTTGCCGGTGCCGGCGCCCGCCTCCAGCGCGGTGACCCCGGTGCCGCCGCAGTGCGCAAGCACCGCGTCCACCAGCGGGGCGGGATAGCCGGGGCGGATCAGGTCGTACTCCTCGGCCGCCGTCCCGAAGGCCAGCCGGCGCGGCGAGTTACTCTCCCACCAGGACACCTGCGCGCGGGCTAGTAGCGGGCCCCGGCGACCTGGCCGGCCAGCGGCTCCAGGGCGGCCAGCTCCGCGCCGGTCAGCGTGATGTCAACGGCCGCGGCGTTCTGCTCCAGCCACTTCACCCGCTTGGTGCCCGGGATCGGGGCCATGGTCACGCCGAGCCGGCCGGCCTGCGCGTACACCCAGGCGAGGGCCAGCTGCGCGGGCGCGACCCCCTTCGCCTCGGCCACCGCCCGGACCGCGCCGGCGATCGCCTGGTTGGCCGCCCCGGCCTCGCCGGCGAACCGCGGGTTGCGGCCGCGGAAGTCCCTGGCGTCCAGCGCGGCCACGTCCAGGGTCCCGGTGAGGAAGCCGCGGCCCAGCGGCGAGTAGGGCACCAGGCCGACGCCGAGTTCGGCCATCGCGGGCACCACGGCGGCCTCCGGTTCCCTGGTCCACAGCGAGTACTCGCTCTGCACCGCGGTGATCGGGTGCACGGCGTGCGCGCGGCGCAGCAGCTCCCCGTCCACCTCGGACAGCCCCAGGTAGCGGACCTTGCCCGCGGCGACAAGCTCGCCCATGGCGCCGACGGTTTCCTCGATCTCGACGTTCTCCGGGGACCGGTGCAGGTAATACAGGTCGATCACGTCCACGCCGAGGCGCAGCAGCGACGCGTCACAGCACCGCTTGACATAGGCCGGCTCGCCGCGCCGCACCCGGGCGCGGTCCCCGGCCGACCGGTCGATGCCGAACTTCGTGGCCAGCTGCACCTCGTCGCGCCGCCCGGCGATGGCCCGGCCGACGAGCACCTCGTTGTGGCCGGCCCCGTAGATGTCGGCGGTGTCGAGGAACGTCACGCCGAGGTCGAGCGCCCGGTGGATGGTGGCCACCGACTCGTCCCAGTCGGTGCGCCCGTAGAACTCGCTCATGCCCATGCAGCCCAGGCCCTGGGCCGAGACGGTCAGTTCTCCCAGTGTCGTCGTGTGCACGAGCGCCTTCCTTCCGCCCCGCCCCAGGTCAGGCCTGCGACCACGCCAGCGGCAGGGACTCGATCCCGTAGATGCCTTCCACGCCGCCGAGTTCCGCGGGCGCGGCCGGGCGCAGGCCCTTCATCCGCGGCGCAAGGAAAACGATGGCCTCCTCCAGCTCGGCGCGGGCCAGGTTGGACCCCAGGCAGAAATGCGGCCCGGCGCCGAACGTCAGTGCCCGGCCGCCGGGCGCCGCGGTGATGTCGAACTCCTCGCCGGCGCCCTGCGCGCGATTGGCCCGCTCCGAGCAGATCGCCACGATACTGCCTGCGGGGAACAGCACGCCGCGGTGCTCGATATCGCCGGTGCAGATCCGCGCGGTGAACGGGGTGATCGGCTCGAACCGCAGCACCTCGTCCACCGCCGTGGGCACCCGGTCCGGCTCGCGGGCGAGCAGCTCCCACTGGGACGGGTGCTCGGCGAACAGCCGCAGCGCGTGGGAGAGTTGGGCCTGGGTGGTGTCCACTCCCCCGGCGATGACGTTGAGCACCAGGTTGATGCACTCGTCGTGGGAAAGCTTCTCGCCCTCCTCCTCGGCGGCCAGCAGCGCCGAGATCAGGTCGTCCGAGGGCTCGCGGCGGCGCAGTTCGAGCAGCGCTTCCACGTAGTCGTACAGCTCCTCGGTGGCCCGCTCGATCCGCTCCGGCTCGGTGGACAGCGCGCGGATGTCGAACTGGCGCTGCACCCAGGTGGACCATTCGTGCAGCCGCGGCGCGTCCTGCTGCGGGGCGCCGAGCACCGCGGCGATGGTCAGCGACGGGTACGGCTTGGCGAACGCCGCGACGAACTCGCACTCCCCGGCCGCCATGCCCGCCCACAGCCGCTGCGCGAACTCCCGCATCACCGGCCGCCACCTGGCCGCCGCGCGGGGAGTGAACGCCGGGCCGACCAGGGCCCGGAGCCGGCGGTGCCGCTCCCCGGTCTGGTTGAGGATGTTCGCGTCGATCTGCTCCCGCAGCCGGCCCCCGGTGACACCGAACAGGTCCGCGATCTCCCGGCCGGGGAAGGCGGTGTCCCTGGCCCGCAGGAAGAACTCACCAGACTTCTGGTCGAGCACCACCAGCGACAGCGGCGACCGGGCCAGCCAGCCCTGGCGGCGCACCTCGGCGAGCCGCTGGTGGTACACCTCGCCCACCAGGCCGGGCTCGTTGTAGTCGAAGAAGGGCAGGTCCAGGTCGTTGGCCGAGGGCAGTGCCTGCTCGTTCGCGGTCACCATGTCAGCTACCTCCGCGGGCTGGTGTTCCCGCCCATTGTCGGGCAGGGCGGCCCGTTCGGGCAGCCCGGGCCGGCCGGCAGTCCCGGCCGGCGGCGGCCACGGGTCATTCGTGCCCGTGGCTGGTGTCGATGATGCAGAACCTGTTGCCCTCGGGGTCGGCGAGCACGACGAAGTCCGGGTCGTCCGGGTACAGGTCCCAGTCGACCTGCTGAGCGCCGAGGCCGACCAGGCGCTGCACCTCGGCGGCCTGCTCGGCGGCGTCGGCCGCGTACAGGTCGAGGTGCACCCCGGGGTGATCGTCCGCGGGCCGGTCACTGCGCTGCAGCCCGATGCCGGTGCCGAGGCCGCCCGCCGGGGTCAGCGAGCTCCAGTCCGAGCCCGCCCCGCCCTCGCGCACCTCATAGCCCAGTGCGGCGGCCCAGAACCGGATCGCCCGCCCCATGTCCGCCGCGCGCATCACCACCATGCCAATGCTCACCATGGACCGATCCTGGCAACCGGCGGGTGCCCGCGCAAAGCGGGCCGCCGGTGCCGGTGCGGCCATCGACCACGGCGGCACCCCGGCAACCGGCTGCCCGGCCGCCGATCAGCGGGGCGTGTCCCGGCCGCGGGGCCCGGCCCGCGACATCGGCGCCGTCGAGGTGCGGCCCGGCGGCTGACCCCGGCCGGGGACGGACCGGCCCCGGCCGCCCGCTCCCCGCCCGGCACTAGGGTGAGCCACGGAGAGTCGTAGCTCAATGAACAAGGGACGGGGGCGGCGATGAGCGAGCCGGGCGAGGGCGGGGCGCTGCCGTGGCGGTTCGGCAACCTGCGGGCGCTGTTCATCAACTGCACGCTGAAGCGGTCCCCGGAGCGCAGCCACACGCAGGGCCTGATCGAACGCAGCGCCGCGATCATGACCAAGTACGGCGTCGCGGTGGACATGCTCCGCGCGGTGGACCACGACATCGCCACCGGCGTCTGGCCGGACATGACCGAGCACGGCTGGGCGGCCGACGAATGGCCGCGGATCTACCCGCAGGTGCTCGCCGCCGACATCCTGGTGCTCGCCGGGCCGATCTGGCTCGGTGACAACTCCTCGGTGATGAAGCAGGTCATCGAGCGGCTGTACGCGTGCTCGCACCTGCTCAACGACGCCGGGCAGTACGCCTACTACGGCCGGATCGGCGGCTGCCTGATCACCGGCAACGAGGACGGCATCAAGCACTGCGCGATGAACGTCCTGTACAGCCTGCAGCACCTGGGGTACGTGATCCCGCCGCAGGCCGACGCGGGGTGGATCGGCGAGGCCGGGCCGGGGCCCTCCTACCTCGACGCCGGCTCCGGCGGCCCGGGCAACGACTTCACCAACCGCAACACCACGTTCATGACGTGGAACCTGATGCACCTGGCCCGCATGGTCAAGGAGGCCGGCGGCATCCCGGCGCACGGCAACCAGCGCTCGGAGTGGGAGGCCGGCTGCCGGTTCGACTTCGACAACCCCGACTACCGGTAGCGCGGCCGGTGCGGGACTGGCTGGCCTGGCACGCGGGCTACGACGACCCGTCCTCCTCGCTCAGCATGCGGCTGCGCCTGGTCCGCCGACGCCTGTCGGGCGCGCTGGACGCGGCGCCGCCCGGCCCGGTGCGGCTGCTCAGCCTGTGCGCCGGGCAGGGCCATGACGTGCTGAGCGTGCTGCCGGAGCACCCGCGCGGGCCGGACGTGGCCGCGGTGCTGGTCGAGAACGACCCGAGGAACGCGGCGCTGGCCCGCCAGCGCGCCGAGCGGGCGGGGCTGGCGCGGGTCGAGGTGCGCGAGGCGGACGCGGCGGTGGCAGCCGGCTACGCCGACGCGCTGCCCGCCGACGTGCTGCTGCTGTGCGGGATCTTCGGCAATGTGAGCGACGCCGACATAGAGCGCACCGCGCGTGCCGCGCCCGCGCTGTGCGCCGCCGGGGCCACCGTGATCTGGACCAGGCACCGGCGGCCGCCGGACCTGACGCCGCGGATCCGCGCCTGGTTCGCCGGCAGCGGCTTCGACGAGGTCGTCTTCGACGCGCCGGACACCGAGGGACGGACCGGCGTCGGCGTGGGCCGCCTGGCGGTCCCGCCGCCGCCCGGTCCGCCCGCCGGGCCGCTGTTCACCTTCGGCTTCCCCGCTGGTGATCATGACTTTGGTGGCGCTATAGGCCCACCAGAGTCATGATCACAAGAGGGAGGCCCGGCCGGGCTGCGGTCAGCCGCTGAGCGTGAGGGGCTGCGGGGACTGCTGAGCCTCGTGCCGCGTGGCGGGCTGGGTGGCGGCCGGCCGGGCCGGGGCGGGCCGGCGGCGGCGGGAGACCGCCAGCGCGGTGGCCGCGCCGAGCACGGACAGGACCGCCGAGACCGCCAGTGCCGGGCGGAACCCGGCCGCCACCTGGGCGGGCGCCCCGAGGTGCCCGGTCGCGGTGAACACCGCGGTGACCACGGCGACCCCGAACACCCCGCCGAAGCGCTGCAGGGTGTTGTTCACCCCGGAGGCCCGGCCCATGTCCGCGGGCGGCACGGCGCTCAGCGCCGCGGTCGGCGTCGCGGGCACCACCATGGAGATGCCTACTCCGGCGATGACGAACGGCGGGATCAGGTCGGCGTAGGACACGGTGGCGGTGGCGATCAGGGCGATCCAGGCGAACCCGGCCGCCTGCAGCAGCAGCCCGGTGAGCATCAGCGGCCGCGGCCCGAGCCGGTCGGTGAGCCGGCCCGCCAGCGGCGCGATCACCGCGGGGGTGGCCGTCCAGGGCAGGAACCGCAGCCCGGCGCCCAGCGGGGAGAAACCCAGGCCGAGCTGGAAGTACTGCGCGGCCAGGAAGGCGGCCGAGAACAGCGCGGCGGACTGCAGGAACCCGGTGGCGTTGGCGGCGGTGAACGCGCGGATCCGCAGCAGCCGCCAGGGCAGCATCGGGTCGCTCGCCCGCCGCTCCCAGGCGGCGAAGGCGGCCAGCGCCACCGCGCCGAGCGCGAAGGCCGTGATGACCTCGCCGGTGCCCCAGCCGGCCTCGCTGCCCCGCACCAGGCCCCACAGGACGCCGCCCGCTCCCACGGTCACCAGCACCACGCCGGGGATGTCGAGCCTGCTGGCGGGCCCGCGGGTCTCGGTGAGCCGGACCACGGACAGGGCCGCGGCGGCCAGGCCGATCGGCACGTTGACCCAGAAGATCCAGTGCCAGTTCAGGCCCTGCACCACGGCGCCGCCGACCAGCGGCCCGGCGGCCACGGCCAGCCCGGCGATGCCGCCCCAGATGCCGACGATGGTGCCGCGGCGCTGGGCCGGCCAGGCCGCGGTCAGGATGGTCAGGCTCAGCGGCGTGACGATCGCCGCGCCGATCCCCTGCACCGCCCGGGCCGCGATCAGGGTGCCCGCGGTCGGCGCGAGCGCGCAGGCGGCGGAGGCCGCGGTGAACAGCAGCAGCCCGGCCACGTAGACCCGGCGGCGGCCGAGCCGGTCGCCCACGGCCGCGGCGGTGATGATCCCGGCCGCGAACGACAGCGTGTACGCGTTGACCGTCCACTCCAGGGTGGACACGCTGCCGCCGAGGTCACGGTGGATGGCCGGCAGGGCGGTGATCACCACCAGGGCGTCCAGCGCGACCATGAAGAAGGCGGCGGAGGTGAGCACCAGCGCCCAGCCGCGCGATGATCGGGGCCGGGAAGGCTGCCGTGCTTGCCGGCTAACAGCAGGCCAGGTGAGTCCCATGTCAGTCCTCCGGGGGCCGCGCGGCCGGCACCTGTGGTGCCTGGGTGACCGCCCGGCTCACTTGACCCACGGGCGGGCGGGCCCGGATTCGACAGCTACCCGGAATTTTCTCCGGGGAATTCCGCGGGCGTGGTCCCGCCCGCCGGCGTGGTCCCGGCGGCCGGGCGGCTGGCGGCGCGCCGCTCCAGTTCGTCGCGGAGCGGGCCGTTGCCGGTGGCCGCGATGGCCCGGGCCCAGGCCGCGCCGGCCGCCTCGGTGTCGCCCGCCCGGTCGAGCAGGTCGGCGTGCGCCGCGTGCAGCGGCGCGTACCCGGCCAGCGTGCCCGCGGCCAGGACGGGTGCCAGGATCGCCAGCCCGGCCCGCGGGCCGTCGGCCATCCCGACCGCCACCGCGCGGTTGATCTCGATCACCGGGGACGGCGCCCGGCGGGCCAGTTCGCCGTAGAGCACCGCGATCTGCGGCCAGTCGGTCTGCTCGAACCGGGGCGCCTGGGCGTGCAGCGCCGCGATCGCGGCCTGCACCTGGTAGGGGCCGGGCGCCCGCCGGGCCAGCGCGGCGTCGAGGAACCTGGTCCCCTCGGTGATCATCTGCCGGTCCCAGCGGGCCCGGTCCTGCTCGGCCAGGGTGACCGGGCGCCCTTCGGCGTCCTGGCGGGCCGCGGCGCGGGAGTGGTGCAGCAGCATCAGGGCCAGCAGGCCGGCCGTCTCGGGGTCGGCGGGCAGCAGCCGGTGCAGCAGCCGCCCCAGCCAGATGGCCTCCTCGCACAGGTCGGCGCGGACCAGTTCCGCCGCGCTGCCGGAGGCCGCGTACCCCTCGTTGAACACCAGGTAGACCACGGCCAGGACGCCGGCCAGCCGCGGCGGCAGCGCGTCCGGGGCGGGCACCTCGAACCGGATGCCCGCGTCCCGGATCTTGCGCTTGGCCCGCACCAGCCGCTGCGCGATGGTGGGCTCCGGCAGCAGGAACGCCGCGGCGATCTCCCGTGTGGTCAGGCCCGCCGCGTACCGCAGGGTCAGCGCGACCCGCACCTCCGGCGCCAGGGCGGGGTGGCAGCAGGCGAAGATCAGCCCCAGGCGCTCGTCTTCCAGCACCGCGCCCTCCTGCTCCGCGTCGACGTCCTGGCCCGGATCCGGCAGCGCGCTGTCGTCCAGGCCATGCCGGGCCAGCGGCCGGTCCCGGCGCAACTGGTCGACCGCCTTCCGCCACGCGGTGAGGGTCAGCCAGGCGCCGGGGTTGGGCGGCACGCCGCCGCGCCGCCATGCCGTGGCCGCCGCGGTGAACGCCTCGGCCACCGCGTCCTCGGCGGCCTGCAGGTCGCCGAGCCGCCGGGACAGCGCCGCCACCACCGTGGTCCACTCGTCCCGGTACGCGCGCTCCAGCGCGGCGGAGGTTACCCCATCGCCGTCTGCCAACGCATGCCCTCTTTCACCGGCCGCACCTCCACCGTGCCGTAGCGCATGATGGGCATCTTCGCCGCCCAGTCCAGCGCCTCGTCGAGGCTGCCGGCCTCCACCAGGTAGAAGCCGAGCAGGTGCTCCTTGGTCTCGGCGAACGGCCCGTCGGTGAGCAGCCGCTCCCCCTCGCTCAGCCGGATCGTGGTGGCGGTGTCCGGCCAGGTGAGCTGCTCGGCGGCGAGCAGCACGCCGGCCTCCTTGATGGCGGCGGTGTAGTCGAGCCATTCGGCGATGACGCCTTCCGGGGCCGGGCCCGGGTTGTCGCTGGCGCCCGGTACGGCGTAGATCAGCAGCGCGTACTTCATCGCGGCCTCCCTGCTCTGCGGTGCGGCCGCCGGCGGCGGCCAGGTTCACGGGTACTACGCACGCCGGCCGCCGGAATCGACACCTCCCGGCGAGGAAATTTCCGCCGGCCGGCCGGGCACGGCGCCGTGACCGGGGCTCGCGCCCGGCCACGGCTCCCTCTATTCTGGTGGTATGCAGCGCATCGGCACCGCCGCGTGGTGGCCGTCCTAGGACGGTCACCGACACGCTGTGCCATGCGGGCCGTCCGGCGGACGGCCCGCTTCCACGTCTGGCATGTGGTCCCTCCTCCGGCGGCTCCCGACCCGAGGAGGAATGACATGACCGCAACCGCCATCACACCCGCTGCCGCCACCCCGGTCACCGGCCCCGCACCGGGGGTGCCGCGCATGCTCACCGGGGACCGGCCGACCGGCCGGCTGCACCTCGGCCACTACGCCGGCAGCCTGGCCAACCGGATCCGGCTGCACCGCCGGTACGAGAGCTTCTTCATCATCGCCGACCTGCACATGCTCACCACCAAGAACAGCCCGGAGGACATCGCGCAGATCGGCCGGCACGCGGCCGACATGGTGCTCGACTCGCTGGCGGCCGGCCTGGACCCGGCGCACTCGGTGTTCTACCTGCAATCGGGCGTGCCCGAGGTGGCCGAGCTGAGCCTGCTGCTGTCCAGCCTGGTCACCGTGCCCCGGCTGCAGCGGATCCCGAGCCTGAAGGAGATGGGGCAGCACGCCGGCCAGCGCGAGATGCCGCTCGCGCTGCTCGGGTATCCCGTGCTCCAGGCCGCCGACATCCTGGCGGTCCAGGCCGCGGCGGTGCCGGTCGGCCGGGACAACGCCGCGCACGTGGAGGTCGCCAGGGAGATGGCGCGCCGGTTCAACCGCCGGTACGGGCCGGTGTTCACGGTGCCCGCCCTGGTCCCGGCGGACGTCCCGGTGCTGCCCGGCACCGACGGCAACGCCAAGATGAGCAAGAGCCTGGGCAATGCCATCTACCTGTCCGACCCGCCGGACGAGGTCGCGGCGAAGGTGCGCCGGATGTACACCGACCCGGCCAGGACCCGCGCCGGGGTGCCCGGCACGGTCGAGGCCAACCCGGTGTTCGTCTACCACGACGCCTTCAACGACCGGCCCGCCGAGGTCGCCGGGCTGAAGGAGCGCTACCGGGCCGGGAAGGTCGGCGACGCCGAGGTCAAGGAGAAGCTCACCGCCGCACTGAACCGGTTCCTCGACCCGATCAGGGAGCGCCGGGCCGCCCTGGCGGCCGACCACGGGCTGGTGGAGGAGCTCATCGTCACCGGCACCGAGCGGACCCGCCATGAGGTCAAGCGCACCGTCGCGGACATGCGGGCGGCCATGGGCCTGACGGCGGCGCTCGCCGGGTTCCGCGCCGCCGCCCGGGCCCGGGCCGGTGAGCCGGTCATGCACGCCCAGACCGAGGATGTCAGGGACAGGGGGTAGCGTCGGCCACCGGCAAGCTGTTCCGCCCGACCGCAATCTCAGGGAGCATCAATGACCGACGTCGTCGTGTTCCATCACGCGCAGGGGCTCACCGAAGGGGTCCGCCAGTTCGCGGACCAGCTCCGCAAGGTCGGCCACCGGGTGACCGTCCCCGATCTCTACGACGGCAAGACCTTCGGCACCCTGGAGGACGGCATCGGCCACGCCCGGGAGGTCGGCTTCGACACGATCATCGAACGCGGCCGCGCCGCAGTCGAGGGCCTGCCGAACGAGATCGTCTACGCCGGGTTCTCGCTCGGCGTGCTGCCCGCGCAGATGCTGGCCCAGACCCGGCCGGGCGCGAAGGGGGCCCTGCTGCTGCACGCCTGCGTCCCGGTCTCCGAGTTCGGTGGCTCGTGGCCGGACGACACCCCGGTCCAGGTCCACGGCATGGACGCCGACCCGTTCTTCGCCGGGGAGGACCTGGCGGCCGCCCGTGAGCTGGCCAAGCTGACCTGGGCCGCGGAGCTGTTCCTGTACCCGGGCGACAAGCACCTGTTCGCCGACCCCGGCCTGCCCGACTACGACGAGGCCGCCGCGACCCTGCTGATGCAGCGCGTGCTCGGCTTCCTCGGCCGCACCCGGCGGTTCGATCCCGATCCCGCCGGCGGCGAGCGTGAGCTGCTCGGCCAGTACCTGGACTTCCAGCGCCAGACGGTGCTGGCCAAGACCGAAGGGCTGAACCGGGAGCAGATGGCCCGGCGCCACCCGCCGTCGGTACTCACCCTGGCGGGCCTGCTCTACCATCTCGCGCTGGTGGAGGAGACCTGGCTGGAGGTCCGGTTCCTGGGCCTGCCGGTCCGCGAGCCATGGGCCGGCGTGGACTTCGACGCCGACCCGGAATGGGAGTTCCGTACCAGTGCCGACATGGAGCCGGAGCAGTTGCGCCAGCGCTACCGGGAGGCCTGCGAGCGGAGCCGCCAGGCCGCGGCCCAGGCGGACGGCCTGGACCAGCTTTCGGTGCAGCCGCTCGGCGACGGCCGGCGCTTCTCGCTGCGCTGGGTCCTGCTGCACCTGCTGGAGGAGACCGCCCGGCACGCCGGGCACGCGGATGTGATCCGCGAGGCCATCGACGGCATCGTCGGCGAGTAGCCGCCGGGTGCCCGGGCCGGTCGCGCGACGCGATCAGTTCGGTCAGCCTAGGAGGTGGGTTCCGCTGGGGCCGGTGATCTGCTGGAGGGTGGTGTGGGCGAGGTTTTGGATTTTGGGTGGCAGGGGGGCGTAGCTGGTGGTGGCGGCGTAGGCCTGGCCGGTATGGGTGAGCCAGTCGAGGAGGCTTACCAGTGCGTGGCCGGTGGGCTGGCTGGGCTGGTGGGTGTAGATGAGTGCCCAGCTGTAGCCGCTGATGGGGTAGTGGTGATGGCGGCGATGCGTAGTGCGTGCCTGGGCTTGGCGAGATGCCATGTGCGGTGGCCTGACATCGGGTCCTCCGATGACGTGTGCGGCGGTTATTGCTGGCTGGCTTGGCGGACCCACGCCTGTGCGCCCATCTGGACCGCTTCCCAGGGGCTGCCCAGTGGCGGGGTGTAGGAGAGGTCGAGGTCGCTGACCGCGTCGACGGTCATGCCGTGGAAGATCGCGGCGGCGGCGATGTCGATACGTTTGGCGATCTCGGCGTGGCGGTGCCCGAACAGTTGCACGCCCAGGAGCCGGCCGGTGCCGCGGTCGCCGGTGACGCGCATGGTGATGCGGTGGCTGCCGGGGTAGTAGGCCTTGTGGTCGTCGGCCTGGGATTGCACGGTGACCGGGTCGAGCCCGGCGGCGGTGGCTTCGTGGTCGCGCAGGCCGGTGCGGGCGGCAGCCTGGTCGAAGATCTTGACGACCTGGGTGCCGAGGCTGCCGGCGAAGTCCCGGTGCCCGCCCAGGGCGTTCTCCCCGGCGACCCGGCCCTGTTTGTGGGCGGTGGTGCCTAGCGGCAGGTAGGTCTCGCCGAGCAGCCGGTGGTGGGTGATGACGCAGTCCCCGGCGGCAAAGATGTCCGGGAGATTGGTGTGCATCTGCCGGTCCACGGCGATCGCGTTCTTGAACCCCAGGGCGGCGCCGGCGCTGGCGGCCAGTTCGGTGTCGGGGCGGACGCCGACGACGACCAGCACCATGCCCGCCAGGCGGGAGACCACCGTGCCGTCAGCGGCCTGGGCGTCGACCCGCAGCCGCCCGCCCTCGCCAGGGGCGGCGGGGGTGATCTGCCGGGCGGTGGTGCCGGTGAGGACTTCGACGCCGCATGCCACCAGTTCGGCCCGGACCAGGCCCCCCAGTGCCGGGTCGACGGTGGGCAGGACTTCGGGGAGTTGTTCCATCTGGATGACCGACAGGCCCCGGGTGGTCAGGGCGTCGGCCATCTCCAGGCCGATGTACCCGGCGCCGACGATTACCGCGGTGGCCGGGGCGGTGGTTTCGAGGGTGCGCATCACCGCGAAGGTGTCGCCCATCGAGTGCAGCAGGTGCACCCCGTCGCCCGGGCCTAGGGCGCCACGGCCGGTCAGGCCGCCGATCGGAGGACGTACGGGAACCGCGCCGGTGCCGACGATCAGCTTGTCGTAGCCGAGCACGTCCTCCGCGCCGTCCGGGCCGGTGACGGCGAGTTTGCGGGCGGGGACGTCGATGCGCCGGGCGGTGGTGTCCAGCCGCAGCCGCATCCCGGTGGCTTCCAGGTCCGCGGTGGTGCGGTGGGCGAGGTTGCGCCAGTGGGTGACCTCGCCGGAGACGTAGTAGGGGATGCCGCAGATGGAGAAGTTCGGGTAGGCATCGGCGGCCACCACCGTGACCTCCGCGCCTGGGTCCAGTTCGCGGGCGCGCAGCGCGGCGCTGATCCCTGCGTCGCTGCCGCCGATCATGACCAGGTGCATGGCAGGCTCCCTTGTGGCGGGTTACTGGGGCGGGTGCGGGGCAGCAGCTGCGCCGTCGCTGGCCGCCCGCCCGGCCTGCTCGGCCGGGTCCTCATGGTGCGGGACGATGATCTCGGCTGCGTCGGCCCGGGTGAGCCGGGGATACAGCGCTCTGACCACGAGAACGGCCAGGGCGCCGCCAATGATCTGGGCGGCGATGAACGCCGGGGCCGATGAGGGGGCGATGCCGGCGAAGGTGGCCGAGAACATCCGTCCGACGGTGATCGCGGGGTTGGCGAAGCTGGTGGAGGAGGTGAAGAAGTACGCCGCGCCGATGTAGGCGCCGACCGCCGCCGCGGCGGACCGGCCGCGCCCGGACCGGGCCAGCGCGAAGATCACCACGATCAGCCCCAGGGTCGCGACGATCTCGGACAGGAAGTGCGCCGGGGTGGCCCGGTGCTTGGCCGAGATGCTGACCGCCGCCCGGGCGAACATCAGGTTCGCCAGCACCGCTCCGCCGATGCACCCGGCCACCTGCGCGGGCAGGTAACAGGCGGCGTCCCGCCACGGCAGCCCGCCGAACACGGCATCGGCGAACGACACCACCGGGTTGAAATGAGCCCCGGACACCGCCCCGAACATAAGGATGATCGCGAACAGCCCCGCCGCCGTCGCCGCCGCGTTTTCCAGCAACTCCAGCCCCGTGGCGCCGGGTGACAGCCGCTGCGCGGCGATCCCGGACCCGATCACTATCGCGGCCAGGAACGCGCTGCCCAGGAATTCGGCTAGCAGGCGCCGCCACAACGCCGCCTGGGTCACCGCCGGGCCCCGCCCGGCGCCCGCGCGCCCGGCCGCTGGCTGCCCCGGCCGCCAGTCACCCGCGCCATGGCTCGCATTGGCCCTCTTCATTGATAAGTGTCGATACAGACAGCCTCAGCTTGCCAGCCTGGATAGATGACCGTCAACATAGAAGGATGTCTACGCAGCCAGGCCGGAGCACCCTGGAGCTGATCCCGCTGGCCGGGTCGCCGGCGGATGCCGCGGCGTGCTCGATACCGCTGGTCCGCGAGCCGGTCGGCGAGAGCGCGGCGGCGGAGCTTGCGCATGTGTTCAAGGCCCTGGGCGATCCGGTCCGGCTGCGGCTGTTGTCGCTGATCGGCGCGCATCAGGGCGGCGAGGTGTGCGTCTGTGACCTGACCACCGCGTTCGACCTGACCCAGCCGACCATCAGCCACCACCTGAAGGTGCTGCGCGAAGCCGGAATCCTCACCAGCGAGCGGCGCGGCACCTGGGTGTACTACCGGCTCGTGCCCGCCGCACTGGAGCGCATGGCCGCCCTGCTCTCCGTGCCCGGAGGCTGAACCCTCGTTTCCCCGGCCGGCCCGCGGCCGCGTGCCCGGGCCGGTGCGGCCCGGGCACGCGGTGGCCGGCCGGTGTGGCGGGCCGGGGCACGCGAGGTTGCGCGTCGCGGGCTTGTCAGCAGCAGGGGGCGTCGTGGGAGACCGCCGGTTCGCCTGGCTGGCCGGTACCACCGCAGCATGTCTCGCCGTGACCCTCGGCGTAGAAGGTCGGGCTGTCGGCCAGCACGGTGTAGATCTCCCAGGCCTCCCCGTCGGGCGCGCCCTGGACCCAGAACTTGTCCTGCTCGGCGTAACAGCAGGTGGTCTGGCCCTGGCCGGAGGAAGCCAGGCCCGCCCCGGCCAGGCGGGCCTGCTCAGCACCGACCGCGCCGGCGTCGGGGACCTCGACGCCCAGGTGGTTGAGGCTGCTGCCCCGGCCGGGGTTTTCCAGCAGGATCAGCTTCAGCGGCGGGTCGGCGATGGCGAAGTTGGCGTACCCGGGGCGGCGCTTGGCTGGCCCGGTGCCGAACAGCTTGGCGTAGAAGGCGACGGCCTGGTCGATGTCGTTGACGTTCAGGGCAAGTTGCACGCGGCTGGACATGGGAACCTCCGGGCTCAGACTTAGATAAGCATCTATGTCTTATGCCTCCCGAGCTTGCCACAGACATCGATAGCTGTCAATATAGATGTATGTCGAAGCCGCTGCCGCTGCTGGATCCCGCCGGGACGGCGGCCTGCTGCCCGCCGCTGTCGGCCGAGCCCTTGTCGCAGGCGCAGGCCGATCAGGTCGCGCCGCTGCTCAAGGCGCTGGCCGAGCCGGTGCGACTGCGGCTGATGTCCCTTATCGCCTCGCACCCGGGCGGCGAGGCGTGCGTATGCGATCTGAACGACGCGTTCAACCTGACCCAGCCGACGATCAGCCACCACCTGAAGGTGCTGCATGAGGCGGGCCTGCTCGACCGGGACAAGCGCGGCGTGTGGGTCTACTACCGGGCCCGGACCGAAGCACTGGCCAGCCTCGGCGCGCTGATCGGCGACCCGTCCTCCTGAGAGCCTGCATGACGCCCGGGGCTCACCTGGCTGATATGTAGCTATACTACTTATCAAAGAAACAGGCAGTACTGCTGGCTCGTGCCAATGGACGGAGGGCGGCAATGACCGCTGACCTGGACCGAGCGGCCGTGTGTGCGGAGATGGAGCAGGCCCGGCAGGACTTCCGTGACCTGCTGGCCCAGGCGGAC